>Ga0156278_1067_pt1 | contig 19644 bp, 23 predicted proteins | sample RifCSPlowO2_12_FD_107927 | JGI IMG/M metagenome (GOLD analysis project Ga0156278, IMG submission 107927) | Acidobacteria bacterium RIFCSPLOWO2_12_FULL_65_11
CGAACAGCGCACGATCGATGAGCAGCGGGTGGCCGTGCTGCACGCCGCGCGTTGGCCTCACGACCAGAGCGTGTGTCTGCCGGTAACGATCGACGACCGCTCGAACGGTTGCCGCGCTGACGAGCGGGACATCCACGAGCGTCACGAGGGTCGCGACAACGCCCGGACGATCGACCACGCGGAGACCTGCAAGCAGCGACGACAACTGTCCAGTTTCGTAGTCGGCGTTCTCGACAAGTCGCGCGGGCAGGCCACTACCGGCGAAATCGCCGACCACTGCCGCGGCCTCATGCCCGACAACGACCACGACATCGTCGATGCCCGCATCGAGAAACGTCCGGACGACTCGTGTGAGGAACGTCTCGCGGCTCTCGGCCGCCGCCCGGTTCGGATCGAGCGGGAGGTTGGCCTTCGGTCTGCCCATGCGCGTCGACTTGCCAGCCGCAAGGACAATCGCTGGAATCACGAACGAATCATAGCAATTGCAGAATGGCAGGATGGCAGCAATGCTAGAATCGCGTTCATGAGTGACGTCGACCTTCACATCCGGTGTCAGCGCTGCGGCGCCGAGATGGAAATGCGCGATCCTGGGCCCGGCATGCCCTGGCAACCCGATCAATTCTGGGTCTGCAACAGCTGCGGCCGTCACTTCTGGTCCACCTACCCGCCGCCCAACCGCGAAAAGGCCAAGCCGGCCGCCGTATGACCCTCTTCCGCCTCCAGGACGATCTCAATGACGACCTCGATGACGACGATGACTTCGAGGATGAGGACGACAGTCCCGCCGAGGATGGCGATGATAAAGAGGAAGAGGATGACGATGAGGATCTCGATGAGGAGGACGACGTCGAAACGTGGCAGGTGTCGGAGCCGTCCTCGATTCTGCTAGAGGTAGGCCTCAGCTTGACTTCCGGCTTGAACCTGCCTAGACTGGCGAAAATTTTCTGTCTGAGCTTGCGTATGCCAACTGGAACGATCGCTCGACTCCTCATCGACAAAGGCTTCGGATTTGTCCGCGACGAAGGCGGCACCGAGTACTTCTTCCACCGCAGCTCGGTCCGTCAGCAGGTCTTCGAGCTGTTGCGTGAAGGCCAGCGCGTGGAATTCACGGTCGAAGAATCCCAAAAGGGCCCGCGGGCGGGCGACGTCAGACTCATCGAGAGCTAGCCGCAATCAGCAATCAACAATCATCAATTCTCGATTCGTAAGGCCCGCAAGACCGCCGCGATATCGCTGAGGTCCGCCAGCACGATGTCGGCGCCGGCCTCGCCGAGCGACGACACGTCGTAGCCGCCCGTCGCCACCGCGACCGAACGTGCGCCCACCGTCCGGGCACAGGCGACATCGAGCGGGGTGTCACCGACGACGATGGCGTCAGGGGGCTCGATCGAGGGTCCACCCAGTGCCGAAACCGATGCCAGCGCCTTGGGCACCAGACCGTTTCGATCGAGCGCCGCGTCACCGAAGGCGCCGCCGCGAAAGTAACGCCAGAGGTCAAAGTACTCGAGCTTGACGCGTGCCGCGCGCTCGTAGTTGCCGGTCAGAAGCGCCAGATGCACGTCTCCTCGCTCTACCAGCGTGTCGAGCAGGGGTCGCACGCCGGGCATGAGCCCCTTGCTCGGACCGGGCTTTTCGATTTCCGTCTCGAGGTGCTTCAGGTAGACATCATGAAACCTGGAGAGCTCCGGCGCATCGGGCGGCACGCCGTTGGCCGACGCGAGCGTGGCCAGCACCCACGGGTCGGTACGGCCAGCCATGGAGAAGTTATCCAGCGGCTCGGGGATGGCGAACAGTTCCTCGAAGGCGCGCAAGAAGGCGCGCGCCCCGGCGCGGCCTGTCAGTACAAGAGTGCCGTCGATGTCGAAGAGGACGACCTTGGCCAGGCCTGCTGTCCTGGTCTTCAGATCAGCTCTCGCTGCGGACGCGGCCGGCGCGCGGCCCTTTGGCCGACTGCTCTTCCTCGAAGCTGACGCGCTGGCCTTCGCTCAACTGATCGAAGTTGCCCTCGACCGAACTGCGGTGGAAGAACCACTCCTGGCCGCCCTCGTCGCGGATGAATCCGAAGCCTCTGTCGCGAACCAGTCGCTTGATCGTGCCACTCGGCATCTTGAGTCTCCCCGGGCGCGAGCGCCCCAAGGTGAAGGGTACATCTTACGCGAGCAGCCGGTTGACCTCATCAACGATTCGCGACGACGCGGTCAGGGCGGCGATTTCGATCTTGAGGGCGGCCAGGTTACAGGCGATCGCACCATAGGCGAGCGTGGCGTGCACCATCGGCGGCAGGACGCCCGTGTCGACGCTGGCGCCGAGAATGGCGGCCACCATGGTCACCGCCATCGCGAGCGTCCCGACAGAGAACACCGGCTTGCGGGTGGCCGCGATCCGGCGGTAGTGGTCGCCCGAGAGGCCGCCCTCCGCCATCGCGTCCTTGACCGCCTTCCCCTTGCCGATGAGATAAAACATCATCATCGAGTGTGCGAGCAGCGTCACCAGCGTTGAGAAGATCCCGAACGAGATGTGGCGCAAGACGTCCGTTCCGCTGATGCCGAACACGGCGGCACTGACGAGGCCCAGAATGGCGACGGCGACGGCGGTCAGGAGCGCTTGAGCCAGGAAGCCATGATAAACCACCCGTGAAGGTCCGCGGTACGGGTCCGCCTGAAGGCGGACACTACATCTGATTTGTCGTCGTGTCCGGCTTTATGTCGTCGTGTCCGGCTTTATTGTTGTAGTGTCCGGCTTTAGCCGGACGAGCCGTTCGTACGCCTCGCGCGGGAGGGAGACGCTGCCCGGCGTCAGGGCTCCGTGGGCCTGGTCGCCATGGAAATCGGAGCCGCCAGAGACGGCGACGCCAAGGGCGGCGGCCATCGCGAGATACCGTTCGGTCGCTTCGATATCGTGCTTGCTGTGGTACGCCTCGATCGCATCGAGGCCGGCGCGCACCAATGTGAGAATCCAGCCGTCGTCGCCGATGAGCGCGGGATGCGCGAGCGAGGCGAGGCCTCCCGCCTCGTGGATCCGCACGATGACTTCTTCGGGCGGCGTGCCCAGCCGCGGCACGAACGCCGGCTTGCCGCGCCCGAGCCAGCGCTCGAATGCCTCGTCGGTGGTCGCCGCGTGACCCTCGGCGACCAGCGCGCGCGCGATCCACGGCCGGCCGGCAGACTTGCGTGGATGCTCGACCGCCGGCCGTACGATCGCGTCCACATCGAGAGAGATGCCGAGGGTCTTCAGTCGGTCGACGATCTGGTGCACGCGATCGACCCGCCGACGCCGCTGCTCTACCAGAAACGTCTGGAGGGCGTGCGACGCCACGTCGACGAAATATCCAAGCACGTGCACGTCGGTACCGCGACGGACCGCCGTGACCTCGATGCCGGGGACGAACTCGATGCGTGCGGCCGCGCACTCGCCGCCCGTCGCCTCGCATCCGGCCACCGTGTCGTGATCGGTGACGGCCAGCACGGTGACGCCCTCAAGCGCGGCGCACGCGACCAGCTCGCGAGGGCTGCATCGGCCGTCGGACTCGGTGGTGTGGGTGTGAAGGTCGATCAATGCGTCAGTTTGGCCGCGCCGACGCCTTTGCGAGTCCGCCGGCGCCCCTGCCGCTGACGCAGCGATCGGTACTCCTTCATGAGCAGGTTGAGGTGTGCACGCTCTTCGTCGGCAAATTCGAGGAACACCTGCCGGCCCTCCGACTCCTCGAACCGCTCGCCGTACCGCTTGAAGAACTGATGCGATCCGCGCTCGCACTTGATGCCAATGAGCAGCGCCTGCTCGTCGTTGACGCCGTGGCGCAGCCGCTCGGCGCCGGCATCGAACAGGCCGTTCGCGGCGCCCTTGAAAAACAGAAAGGTCGGCCGCGTTTCGAGGTGGGGATCCTTGGCGGCCAGGTCGCGGTAGCGCTGCTCGAGCTGGCTGAGGTGGTGACCCTCTTCCTCCGCCAGCCGCTTGAACATGGAACGCCCGCGCGAATCGCCCGCGAGCGTGGCCGCTCGCGTGTAGAACTCCAGGCCGCTCCGCTCGGTCGCGATCGCCATGCGGAGCGCGTCGCGCGCGAACACCAGCTTGGTCGTCGCCCCGTCCACCGGCGGCGACTTGTGCCCGGTCCGGCAGTCGTCGCAGGTGCCGTAGATCTGGACCACGGCCTGCGCGGCGGTGAAGCCGCGGCTGGCCGCCACTTCTTCCATCAATGATTCGACGTCGGAGCTCAGAAACTCCGAGGACTGGTGGCACTTGGTGCAGATGAGGTGAAAGTGCCGCGGATGTCTGTACGCCGGCTCGAATCGCGATCGCCCCTCCCCGAAGTCGACCTTGCGCGCGATGCCCGCCTCGACCATCCACTGCAGCGTGCGGTACACGGTGGCGCGGCCGATGCCCGGATCCACGCGGCGCACCAGGTCGAACAGGTCGTCCGCGCTGAGGTGCCCCTCCTGGCGCAGGAAGAGGTTCAGAATGCGGTCGCGCTTGCTCGAACGCTTGCCGCCGACGGGGTGCAGATTGGAGAGATCGGGAAGAGGTGCATCCACGCGGCTAACCCAGTCTCAAGTCTCGAGTCTCAAGTCTGCCTCGTTCCCACGTCGGGGCAATTCGAGACTTCAGACTTGAGACTCACCGGCGCGTTACTGTCGCAACGCGCGCGTTTTAGTCGACCGAGAACGACTGCCCGCAACCGCAGGTTGACTTGGCGCTCGGATTCTTGATCGTGAAGCCGCCGCCGGTCATCGTGTCGATGAAGTCCACTTCGGCGTCGGTCAGGTAACGAATGCTGATGGGGTCGACAAATAGCTTGACGCCGTTCGACTCGAACACCTGGTCGCCCGCGCCCTGGCCGTTCTCTTCGATCATCAGTCCGTACTGGAACCCGGAGCAGCCGCCACCTTGAACGAATACACGCAGACCGCTGCCGCCCTTATTTTCTTCAACCAATAACTCGCTGATTTTGGCCGCCGCCGTTTCGGACACATTAATCATGGATGCCTCGCTAGACTCCTTTGGAACGGCCCTCATTATAGCAGCGAACCCCGGTTGGTATACTGGGCGACCGGTTCACACCGTGTGACACCCAGCACTAAGGTCTGCCGCTGCAACACTATGCCGTATGTCGTCGTCGACCAGCCTTCCAGGGAGGCGCTGCTCGAGTCGGCCGCCGCCCGCGCCGACGCCGTGGCTGCCCGCCGGCCAGATCTTCTGCCGGCCATCGACCTGCAGCGCCGCCTGCTCGCGCTCGTCATCGATCTGGCCCACACCGTCGAAAGCGGCCGCCGGCCTCGATTGTCGCTGCCGCCGAAATATCTCGTGGCCAAGCTGGCGCGGGGCGTACCTGCGCTTGCGGGCGAGCCGATTCCTCTGCCTGTCCAGATACTCCAAGCCACACTCCTCCGCCTGTGCGATGAGCTCGCGGCGGGCGGCGCGGGTGAAGCGGCTGCACACATCAAGGCCGCGATCGAGGGTGGAACGCTCGATGCGGGCTCGCTCTTGACAGCATCGCTCGCGCGCGACCAGCACGCCATCCGCACGGGCGCCGCGCATCGAGGGCTGGCGCCCGATCTCGTCTGGCTTGCGGCCGAGCTCGCGGTGGGACCGGTGGCCCACACGCTTCAGCGGATGCTGCTTGCGAATACGCCGGCGGCGCCCCTGGCCGACGCGCTCGCGGCGTGGCCCCATGGCTACTGCCCGGCCTGCGGATCGTGGCCCGCGCTGGCTGAAGTTGTCGACGGCCATCGCGTCCTGCGGTGTTCGTTCTGCGCGGCTGGATGGGAGCTCGCGACCTACGCGTGCGTGTACTGCGGCGAGAGCGGCGAACCGTTCGTCACCGCCGCTCCGGATGAGGAGCGAAAAGACCGCCGCGTCGAGATCTGTGGCGGCTGCGGCGCGTATTTCAAGACGGTCGATGTCCCGGCGCTCTCGCCCTTCCCCCTGCTGACGATCGCCGATCTGGACACCATGGATCTTGATGTGGCTGCGATCGAGCACCACTACGCGCGGCCGCCCATGAAAGAGTTTGGCGCGCGACACTAGAGCGCCGAACTTCGAAAGTCTCAAGTCTGAAGTCTGCCTCGCTCCACGAGCTGCCGGGACATTGAACGACCGATGATCGTGTCAACAGCCGAAGAGGACGTTGCCGAGTGAACTTGCCTCGCGGGTGGCCGCGAACGGGGCCGCCCCGCCGGGCGCGGAGGCCGCGCCCCGTGACAGGCTGTTTGTCGGCCGAGCACCCGGTGGGGCTGTTCGCGGACAGGACCCGCCGAAAGTTCATTCGGCAACCTGCCGCGGGACGCCTCAGACCGTCATCGCTTCGAGATGCTTCCCCGACTCCTGCTCGATGTCCTTGTGCAGGCTGTTGCCGTGGGCGTCCATGGTGACGATGGCCGGAAAGTCCTTGACCTGCAGGTGCCACATCGCTTCCGGTGTGCCGAGGTCGAGGAGCGACACGCCATCAACGCCCGTGATCGTGCGCGCGTAGAACTGCGCCGCGCCGCCGATCGCATTCAGGTACACGGCGCCGTGTTCCTTCAGCGCCGCGAGCGTCTTTGCGCCCATCCCGCCCTTGCCGATCACGACGCGAACGCCGTACCGCTTGATGATCTAGCCCTGGTACGGCTCCTCGCGAATGCTGGTCGTCGGGCCCGCGGCCGTGATGCGCCAGCGGTTTCCTTCTTTCACCACCACCGGGCCGCAGTGATAGAGCACCGAGCCGCGCAAATCGACCGGCGGCTCATGCTTCATCAGATAGGAGTGGACGGCGTCGCGGCCGGTGAACATCCGGCCCGACACCATCACGACATCGCCGACTTTGAGGGCGCGCACGTCCGCCTCGCTAAGCGGCGCGTTCAGCGCAACCTCGCGCCCGGTGCGCGCGAAGCCGGCCTGATCGAGCATCGGAATGATCGGATTCGACGGATCGCGGTAGAGCCACCGCTCGATCGCGCCGGTCGATGCATTGAGCACGATGCCGAGCCGACGGAAGGCCCAGCAGTCGTAGGCCACCGAGACGAAAAAGCTCGCAGGCAATCGGTTGAGCGCGCCGATCTTGCAGCCAATCAGCGTCGTCTTTCCCCCAAATCCCATCGGGCCGATCTCGAGGTTGTTCACCGTCGACATGATCGCCGCCTCGAGCTCCACCAGCCGCGGATCGGTATTCACATCGTCCAGCGACCGGAACAACTGCTCCTTGGCGTGGAGATACCCTGACGTCCGATCGCCTCCAACGCATACGCCGACAGCGCCGGGGCTGCAGCCTTTGCCCTGCGCCTGCCACACCGCGTGCAAGATGCACTTCTTCACGCCGTCGAGATTGCGATCGGCGCGCCCGAGGTGCGGCAGCTCGACCGGCACCGCGTACTGGGCGTTGGTGTTCTCGCAGCCGCCGCCCTTGAGGATCAGCTTGATCTCGATCTGGTCCTTCTCCCACTGATCGAAGTGGATAATGGGCGTTCCCGGACCGAGGTTGTCACCGGAGTTCTTGCCGGTAATCGAGTCGACCGAGTTGGGCCGGAGCTTTCCACGCTTGGTCGCCTCGGCGACCGCCTCGCGGATCTGCTGCCGCATCCAGATCTGGTTGACGCCGACGGGCACCTTGACCTCGAACGTCGGCATCCCGGTGTCCTGGCAGATCGCGCCCTCGTTGTCGACGGCAAGATCGATGTTCTGGGCAATGATGGTCAGGGCCTGGGCGGCGCGCGTGCCGGCGGGCTCGGCGTCGAGCGAGGTTTTCATCGCCGCGCGTACGTCGGGCGGCAAATCGGTCGAGGTACGGACAATGAGTTGAAGCACGCTATCGAAGAATGAAGGCAACATACGGGCAGTATACTGGACGGGATTCGGGATTTGGGATTTGGGATTCGGGATTCGGGGCCGAATCCCAGCCCAAGTCCCACCGAATCCCAAATCCCGAATCCCAAATCCCAACCGAAATGCAGTACCGCCTCGAACGTGATCCGCTGGGCGAGCTGAAGGTTCCCGCCGATGCCTACTACGGCGTGCAGACGGCGCGCGCCATCGACAACTTCTCCATCAGCGGTCTGCGGGCTCCGGCGGACCTCGTGACGGCGACGATCCTCGTCAAGAAAGCGGCTGCCGAGGCCAACGCGTCACTCGGCCGCCTGGACGCCGACCTCTCGCACGCCATCGTCGCAGCCGCCGACGAGATCCTCGCCGGCCGGCTTCGCGACCAGTTCGTCGTCGACGTCTACCAGGCCGGCGCCGGCACCTCGCACAACATGAACGCGAACGAGGTGCTCGCCAATCGTGCCGCGGAACTGCTCGGAGAGCCGCGCGGCACGTACGCGCGCGTGCATCCAAACGACCACGTCAACATGGGCCAGTCGACCAACGACGTTTATCCGACGGCGACCCGGCTCGCCCTGCTCGCAGGCGCCTCTCCCCTCGTCTTCGCGGCGCGCGAGCTGGCCGACGGCTTGGCGCGAAAGGGCGCGGAGTTCGCGCACGTGCTGAAGACCGGGCGCACGCACCTGCAGGACGCGGTGCCGATGACGCTCGGTCAGGAATTCGGCGGCTGGGCGGCCTGCATCGAGCGCGGGGCTGATGACATCGCAGGCGCGTCAACGCAGCTATTGGAGCTCAACATCGGCGCGACCGCTGTCGGGACCGGGTTGAACGCAGGAGACGATTTCCGCCGCCTCGTCGTCAGCCATCTCGCGCGCGAGACGCACCTGCCGCTCAGACCGGCCGTGAACCTGTTTCGGGTCACGCAGAGCATGGGCGACGTGCTCGCGTACTCGGGCGCCATGCGTCGCCTGGCGGTCGAGCTCGGGAAGGTCGCCAGCGACCTGCGGCTGCTCGCCATGGGACCGCGGGCGGGCCTCTCGGAGATCACGCTGCCCGCCGTACAGCCGGGATCGTCGATCATGCCGGGCAAAGTGAACCCGTCGATACCGGAGATGGTGAACCAGGTCGTCTTTCAGGTGATCGGCTGCGACACGACCGTGGCGATGGCGTGCGAAGCCGGACAGCTGGAACTGAACGTCATGATGCCCGTCATCGCCTGGAACGCGCTCCACGTGTCGACGATTCTGCGCGAGGCCATGCGAGCGCTCCGTACGAAATGCATCGACGGCATCACGGCCAACGAAGCGCGCGCGCGGGAGTTGCTCGACCGCAGTACGGCGGTTGCCACGGCGCTCAGTCCGTACATTGGCTACGCGGCGACGGCCGAGATCGCGAAAGAGGCGGTGACGACCGGCAAGACGATCCGTGAAATCGTGCTCGAGCGAAGGCTGCTCGATGCCGCCAGGCTGGACAAGATCCTCTCTCTGGATTCAATGACGAAGGGTACATAGACGTGAGTCTGAGACGTTCTGTTCTTGATACACGCGAGCACCACGGTGCGAGCGTGTCGGGCGTGGGGGTGGGGCCCCACGCGATAAGAAGATGCCTGCGCGCGTTGGTTGCTTGCCTGCTAGTTGCCTCGCTTGGCGTTGCGACGGGCGCTCAGTCACGGAGCCGCCTCTTCCCTCCGCAGGATCTCGGCCTGCTCGAACCGCCGGATCGCAACGAGTGGCAGAAGCCCGACCAGATCATGGACGCCCTCGGCATTGCCGACGGCTCGGTCGTCGCCGACCTCGGCGCCGGCGGCGGCTGGTTCACCGTCAGGCTGGCGCGACGCGTCGGCCCGAACGGGCTCGTCTTCGCCGAAGACATCCAGCCTCAGATGATCGACGCGATTCGACGAAGGGTTCAGCGCGAGAACCTGGGGAACGTGAGGACCATTCTGGGAACGGCCAACGATCCCCAGTTGCCGGCGGGCCTCGATGCGGTCCTCATCGTCGACGCCTACCACGAGATGGAGATTCCGCCCGCCGATCCGGCGACGATCCTCACAAAAGTTGCCGCGTCGCTCAAGCCGCAGGGCCGGCTTGGCATTGTGGACTTCGTCCAAGGCAGCGGGGGCCCGGGGCCGGCGCCCGAGGAGCGCGTCGATCCGGAGCAGGTCGTCCGGGCGGCCTCGGCCGCCGGCCTGCAGCTCGTCGCCCGCGAGCGAGTGGCACCGTTTCAGTTTCTTCTCATCTTCGGCAGAGGGCGTTGAGGGACGACACTGACCTTTGACGGTGAGATGCGAACCGCGCTGACAATAGCCGGCAGCGACCCAAGTGGCGGTGCCGGCATCCAGGCCGATCTGAAGACCTTCGCCGCGTTCGGCGTGTTCGGCCTGAGCGCCATCACGGCGGTGACTGCGCAGGACACCCGCGGCGTCACGGCCGTGGCGCCGCTTCCGGCCGGCCTTGTGACCGCGCAGATCGAGGCCGTCGCCGAAGATCTCGAGATTCACGCGACCAAGATCGGTATGCTGGCGACGGCGGAGGTCGTCCACGCGGTGGCCGCCGCCATTAACGATTTCGATCTTCCGATGGTGGTGCTCGATCCAGTGCTCGCGGCGTCGGGCGGCCAGCGACTGCTTGACGCGGCTGGCGTGCAGGCCCTGTGCTCGGAACTCCTGCCCTGCGCCCGAGTGATCACGCCGAACATTCCCGAGGCCGAAGCCCTGAGCGGCTGCCGGATCGCGACCATCTCCGATCGGCGCCGCGCGGCCGAGCGGATTGGCGCAATGGGCGTCTCGGCCGTGATCATTACTGGCGGGCACGAGCCTGGTCCGGAGGTGATGGATCTGCTGTACGACGGCTCGGCCTTCTTCGAGCTGCGCGCACCGCGGGTCGGCGGCCGCCGCGCCCACGGAACGGGCTGTACCTTCGCCTCGGCGCTTGCAGCTGGTCTCGCGCTTCGACAGGCGCTGCCGGAAGCTGCCGCTCGCGCCCAACAGTACGTGGCCGGCGCGATCGCCCATGCGACAGCGGTCGGCAAGGGGGCGAGCGTCCTCGATCATTTCTGGCGGACAAAGTCCGGCTGAAGCCGGACACTACGTACGACACGAAATATTGTCCTGGCGGCATTCCGTATCCGCCAGATGTCTCCCATGAGTCGTAGTGTCCGCCTTCAGGCGGACCGCTGCGATCGGAGCGTCCGGCTTCAGCCGGACGTCACGAACCCGTATACTGAAGGACGTGACTGTTCCCCCGCTGGCGATCGGTCGCAGCCGACTCGACCTGAACCACCTGGTCGCTGCCGTGAGTTCTGGCGCCGGTGGTGACGGTGCCGTCGTCACGTTTCTCGGTTTGGTGCGCGATCACAACCTGGGGCGCCAGGTCCGCTATCTGGAGTACGACGCGTACGAGCCGCTCGCGCTCAAGACGTTCGAGCGGATTGCCGGCGAAGTGCGCGAGCGCTGGCCCGGCGTCCGGCTCGCACTGCACCATCGGATCGGCCGGCTGGAGATCGGCGAGGCCAGCGTGGCCATCGCGGCCGCCTCGCCTCATCGCCGCGACGCGTACGCGGCGTGCCGGTACACGATCGAGCGCGTGAAGCAGATTGCGCCAATCTGGAAGCGCGAGTTCTTCGACGGCGGGGACGTCTGGATTGAAGGGGCGACGGCCGATCCCGAAAACGCCCTTGCGCGGGCCGAAGCCGAGCGGGTCGCATGCGCGTAACAGTGCTGCTCTTCGCGCGGCTGCGGGACATTGCGGGCGCATCGGAGCTTGCGCGCGACGTCGCGCCGGACGCCACGATTGGCACCCTCTGGCGCCAGCTCGCGGGCGAGTACCCGGCGCTCGTCCAGTACGAGCACTCGATGTCGTCAGCCGTGAACGCGGATTACGCACGCATGGATCGCGCGCTTTGCGACGGCGACGAAGTCGCGTTTCTGCCGCCCGTCTCGGGAGGATAGCGACAGCCTTCACCCGAGCGCGAGAGTCTACGATCGAGCGCGAGGTCTTTGAGCGCGTGGGGGTGGGGCCCCACGCGCAAGTGATGAATGCTGGGGCCCCTCGGTGACGTTCTGTTCTAGATACGCCGAGCGCTGCGGCGCGAAGGCGTTATCGAGCGGGGGCAGCCTTGAGCCAGGCGCGTGGGGGTGGGGCCCCACGCGAGTGAATGATGGGGCCCCGCGAGAATAAAGAAATGTTCGACACGCTGACCGCCGCCGAACGGCGCTACGACGAGCTCGTCGGTCTGATTGGCACCGCCCAGGTGCAGAGCGATCCGTCCGAGTACCGGAAGCTCGCCAAGGCGGCGTCTGACCTCGAGCCGCTCGTCGCACGTTTCCGTGAGTATCAGGCCGTGGTGCGCGACGTCGCCCAGGCAGACGAAATCGCCACCTCGGGCGATTCCGATATGCGCGACCTGGCACGGGAAGAGCTCAAGTCGCTTATCGCGAAGCGGGAGGCGCTCGTCGCCGACCTCAAGATCCTGCTCGTCCCGAAGGACCCGAACGACGAGAAGAACATCATGCTCGAGATCCGAGCCGGAACGGGTGGGGGTGAGGCGGCGCTCTTTGCGGCTGAATTGTTCCGCATGTACAGCAAGTACGCCGAGCGCCAGGGCTGGCGGCTGGAGGTCATGTCGACGAGCGACACCGGCGTCGGCGGCCTGAAGGAGGTCATCGCCACCATCGAGGGGCGAGGCGCCTACAGCAAGCTGAAGTACGAGAGCGGCGTGCACCGCGTCCAGCGCGTCCCCGCCACCGAGGCGAGCGGGCGCATCCACACGTCGACCGCGACGGTGGCCGTCCTGCCGGAAGCCGAGGAAGTCGACATCCAGATCAACGAAAAGGACCTGCGCGTCGACACCTTCTGCTCGAGCGGGCCGGGCGGCCAGAGCGTGAACACGACGTACTCGGCCGTACGCCTCACACACATTCCGACCGGCGTCGTCGTGTCGCAGCAGGACGAGAAGTCGCAGATCAAGAACCGCGCAAAGGCGATGAAGGTGCTCCGCTCGCGGTTGTACGAGATGGAGCTGAACAGGCAGCAGGAGGCGATCGCGAAGGATCGCCGAAGCCAGGTCGGCACCGGTGAACGATCGGAAAAGATCCGAACGTACAATTTTCCGCAGAGCCGGATCACCGACCACCGGATCGGCTTCACCACGCATCGGCTCACCGAGGTCCTCAACGGCGATCTGGTCGAGATGCTCGACCAGTTGGCGACGCACTATCAATCCGAAAAACTGAAGGACGCGACAGTTGCTTAAGCCTCCGACCGTTCGCGAGCACGTTGCCGACGGATGCCAGCGGCTACGCGAGGCCGGCATTCCGGCCGACCAAGCCGGCCTCGACGCACGTCTGATCGCCCAATCGGTGCTGGGCTGGACGACCGAGCGCCTCTTGACGTCGGGAAGCGAGCCGGTGCCGAAGGATTTCGCCCGCCACTACGGCGCCCGCCTCGGCCGGCGCGTCGGCCGCGAGCCGCTCGCCTACGTTCTCGGCCAGAAGGAATTCTGGGGTCTCGCGATGGAAGTGTCGCCCGCCGTGCTCATCCCGCGGCCAGAGACGGAACTCATCGTCGAAGCGGCGCTCGAGCTCGGGGCAGAGACGGCCTCGAGCCTCACCATCGCCGATGTCTGCACGGGCAGCGGGTGCATTGCCGTTGCACTGGCTCACGAGCGGCCCTCCGCCCGCGTGATCGCGACCGACATCTCGAAGGCGGCGCTCGCCATCGCCCGCCGGAACGCGGTGCGCCACGGTGTCGCCGACCGCGTCCAGTTCTCGTGCGCCAATCTCCTTGACGGCGTCACGGATCCCTTCGATCTCATCGTCTGCAACCCACCCTACGTGGCAGAGCGGGATCGGCCGGCGTTACAACCGGAAGTCCGCGATCACGAGCCTGGCATCGCGCTCTTCTCCGGACCAGACGGCCTCGACGTGATCGGCCGGCTGATCGCGCAGGCCCCTGCGCGACTCGTCTCCGGTGGCCATCTCCTTTTTGAGTTCGGGTTCGGGCAGGACCAGGTCATCGAAGATCTGATCGCTCGGGCGTCCGGCCTCAGGCTGGTCGAGCTCCGACGCGATCTGCAAGGCATCGCGCGAACGGCCGTCGCCGAACGCGCGTAGAGTCGTCCTCAACAGCGTGAAGCCGCGGTCTGCCTTCCGAGCGGTGTGGATGGTCGCGCCGCTTGTCTTTGGGTCCGGATTCTGCGCGCTCGTCTTCCAGACGGCCTGGCAGCGCGAATTCCGGCTCGTCTTCGGCGCCTCAACTGCAGCGTCTGCCGCGGTCATCGCCGTGTTCATGGGCGGCCTCGGTCTGGGCGGCTGGCTCATCGGGCCCCGCGTCGACCGCCGCGGCAACCCATTGCGCTTCTACGCAGCGCTCGAAGCGGGCGTGGGCCTCACCGCGCTCGCAACTCCCACGCTTCTTCAGCTCACCCGTCGCGTGTATCTCTCGCTCGGTGGAACATTGGCGCTCGGTGAGGCCGGGGGAACCGTCGTTCGACTCGTGCTGGCGGGCTTCGTTCTCCTTGTGCCGACCTTCGTCGCCGGCGGGACGCTCGGCGCGGTCGCCCGCGCCGTTCAGTCCGAAAGCGATCGCTCGAGAAGAAGCACGGCGTTGCTCTACGGCCTCAACACGCTGGGGGCGGTCGCCGGCTGCCTCGCCGCGACCTTCTGGCTGCTGGAGCGGTTCGGGACGCGCTCAACCATCTGGCTGGCGGCGGTGGCGAACCTTCTCGTCGCCGCCGTGGCCGCAACGATGAGCCTCCCTCCGGCCGACACTCTGGAACATCTCAGCGAGGAATCGGAAATAGTCGAGCCCTCGACTGCCTCGTCCGAGCGTTTTGTGCTGACGGCTGCTGCAGTGGTCGGCTTTGCGTTCTTTCTCATGGAGCTGGTCTGGTACCGGATGCTTGGGCCCATTCTGGGCGGAACGGTTTACACATTCGGTCTCGTGCTCGCCACGGCACTGGCCGGCGTCGCGGCAGGGGGCCTCCTGTACGCGGTGGTGTTTCGACACCGGTCGGCAACTCTGACGACGTTCGCGGTGACCTGCCTGATCGAGTCGAGTGTGATTGCCCTGCCCTACGTGCTGGGGGATCAGGTCGCGCTCGCCGCCAACGCGATGCGGCCGGCGCCGGGCGCCGTCCTGACAGGTGGAGTTCGCCTTCGCGCGAACGCTCGCTCGATCCGAGCGATTCGATTTCAACCGGCTGCGTCAGAGAGCGGCGGCGCTCGGAGCCGATCGGCCTGCGCTCGACGGGACGGTGGACTGGGACCGCGTGGCGCGACAGCGTGCCGCGATCTATGTCGTCGCAGGCACCGCGCCACCGGTGGAACCTGCGGCGCCGGATGCCGAGCGCATCCGCGCGCTGGCTTACGCGCGGTATCTGTCTGGCGAACTGGCGGGGGCGGTCCAGACGTTCGAAGAGCAGGCAACGCTCCCCGAGGGAGCAGTCGAGATGGCTCTGTTCGCCGAAGGCCTGGCCGACATGGGTGACGTGCGGGCGGCGCCCTACATCAGGAGGCTCAGCGAGGTCCAGCCAACCGAGGCCGACGCGGCGGCGGCCCGCCTGGCGCTGCGCCTCGGTCAGTACGAGCTGGCACAAAGCGCGCTCGTCTCGGCGCTCGTTCGGTATCGGACCGACCCCTGGCCGAGCCAGGTCAGCATGTCGCACGCGCTCGCCCTGGCCGACGAGCTGACGCTCGCACGGCGGGACATGGTGCCTGTCATTTTCGAGGCACTCGGGCAGAGGTTCGCCGTGTCAGCGATCGAAGAGGCGCGCCGGCTCGTGCGGCTGAGCGTCGAGTCCCACGGCCAGACCCTTGCCCGATGCCACGAGGCCCTGGGTCCATTTGAGCCGCACGTGCCGTGGCGCGCTGACGTCCTGCAGTACCGGGCCGACTGCTACGCGCGAACGCGGGATCCGCGCGCGCAGGAGGCGCGTTCGGATCTCGAGCGCTACAAGGCGCAGGACGTCAAGGCCGGTTCCCCACCACAGCCGGTACCGCGTCCCCCACAGTGATAGATTCATCACATGAGCGACTGCCTCTTCTGCAAGATCATCAAAGGTGAAATCAAAGGCTCGATCGTCTACGAGGACGACCGCGTGCTGGCGTTCAACGACATCAATCCCCAAGCGCCAACCCATGTGCTCGTCGTGCCGAAGCGGCACATCACGTCGCTCAACGACGTGGCGCCGGAAGACGACGAGCTTATCGGGGAACTGACACGACGCGCCGCGGCCATCGCACGGGAGCGCGGGATCTCCTCAGGCGGGTATCGAACCGTGTTCAACACCAACCGCGATGCCGGCCAGACCGTCTTCCACATCCACCTGCATCTGCTCGGTGGGCGCGCGATGCACTGGCCGCCCGGGTAGACCGCCCCGATAGGCCTTCATCGCCGTAGTGTCCGGCTTCAGTTCACAACCGTAGCGGGGATCGAACTACAATGCACCCGCATTGCAGAAGCTCCATGACGCGCGCGACGTCGTAGAGACCTATTCGCCGAGCGAGCACCAGTTCAACCGGCGCCGCCAGACGGTGGGCCTGTTCCTCGCGCCGCTTGTGCTCGGCGTGATGCTGGCGGCGCCACTCCCGATCGCCGCACCGGCCCACAAGATGGCGGGCGTGATGGCGCTGGTGGTCGTGCTCTGGGTCACCGAGGCGCTGCCCCTCTCAGTGACGGCGATGCTCGGCCCCGTGCTGGCCGTCGTGCTGGGCGTCGCGCCCGCACGGGCGGCGCTCGCGTCGTTCGCCGACCCCATCATCTTTCTCTTCATCGGCGCGTTCATCCTGGCCGAGGCGATGTTCGTGCACGGCGTCGATCGGCGGATCGCTTACACGGCACTCTCGTGGCGGTTTGTGGGGTCGAGCGCCGGCCGGATTCTCTTGGTGTACGGCGGCGTGGCGACCGTCATCTCGATGTGGGCCAGCAATACCGCGACGACGGCCATGATGTTTCCGATTGGGCTGTCGATTGTGGGGCACGTGACGCGATCCAATCCGTCCGGCAGCGTGCGGGGATTTGCGCTCGCCATGATGCTCATCACGGCGTTCGGCGCCTCCATCGGCGGCATGGCGACGCCGGTGGGGACGCCGCCGAATCTGATTGGCATCGGCATGCTCGAGCGCATCGTCGGCGTCGACATCACCTTCTTCGGCTGGATGGCGCTCGGTCTGCCCGCGGTCATCGTCTTGTTCGCGGGTCTGTTCGCCGTCATGTATTTCTTTGGGGTACGCGGCGTCGCCATCGGTGAAGGCGGCGCCGAGGCGGTGCGGGAAGAGCTGCGGCGGATCGGGCCGATCTCGCGAGGCGAGCGCAACGTGCTCGTCGCCTTCGGCTTGACGATCCTGCTCTGGGTGGCGCCGGGCCTGTTCGCCGTGTCGGGCATCGACACGACGCCTTTCGCGCGCGCCTACGCGCAGGCGATGCCCGAGGGCGTGGCCGCCATGTGCGGCGCGATTCTGCTGTTCCTGCTGCCGATCGACTGGCGTGCGCGCCGCTTCACGCTCACCTGGGATCAGGCCGCCAAGATCGACTGGGGCATCGTGATGCTCTACGGGGGCGGGCTGGCGCTCGGCGAGCTGGCGTTTACGACCGGTCTGGCCGACGCGATGGGGAAAGGGATTACGGCCTGGCTGCCCTCGCACACGACCACGTCGCTGACAATCATGTTTACTGGCGCGGCCATCCTTCTGTCGGAGGCGACCTCGAATACCGCGGCCGCCAATATGATCATCCCCGTCGCGATTGCCGTCTCACAGGCCGCAGGCGTCCGGGCCATCGAGCCGGCGCTTGGCGCGACGCTCGGCGCGAGCATGGGCTTCATGATGCCCGTCTCCACGCCGACCAACGCCATCGTCTACAGCTCCGGGTACATCCCCATCACGGCGATGATGCGGTACGGCGTCATGCTCGACGTGATGGCGTTCTTCGTCATCAACGCGATCGTCCTGTTCCTCGCGCCGATTGTCTTTCCGTAGACGTCAATCGCCTGGCAGCCTCTGATACCCGGTAGTCGGGTATACTGATCGGGTGATTCAATCGTTCGGTGACCCGGCGACTGAGCACATTTTCTACGGCGAAGAGCTGTGAAGACTACCACTCGTAAAGGAACGCCGGGTCGCGCCGTTGATCTCAGGCGGATGCGCCGACCGCCCACCCATCCTGGGGAGATGCTCATCGAAGAGTTCTTGAAGCCACTCGGCCTCAGTCAGGCCGAAGCCTCGGCACGCATGCAGATGACGACCAATCGGTTGAACGAAATCGTCAAAGGTAAGCGAGGTGTGACTGCCGATACGGCGTGGCGACTGGCGGCCCTACTGGGCACGTCTCCCGAACTCTGGATGAACCTGCAGGTGCATTGGGACCTGTGGCACGCGGCTCAGGTCCGGCGCACCGCATGAGGTTGGCACCCAGGACACCCCAGCAGCACGGACGCTCGTATATCTCCCTGCTTGCTGTTACAAAGCCAGATTCAGCAATTCGCGTAGCGAACCGATGACGGGCACGCCGCGCGAGGCAAGTTCCTCCTCGCGCGGATGGGGTTCGTGCCCGCGATGCACGAGCGCCGCGCGCATGCCCACGCCAAGCGCGCCCTCGACATCCTGCCGCACGTTGTCGCCCACCATCAGCGCCTCGCTTGCCGTCACATCCACGAGCCTGAGCGCTGTATCAAAAATGCTGTGGTGTGGCTTCATGAAGCCCTGCTCGGGTGAGGAGACCGCGGCACTGACGAGCCCCTGCAATTCGAAATGGGTCTGGAACGACGAGAGACAGCGGTGCGAATTCGAAATCAGCCCCAGACGCACGCCCCGCGAGGCTAACGCTCGCAGCACTGAAGGCACCTCATCGTACAACTCGAAGTGGTGGCAGGCCGCCCATTCCGCATAGATCTCGCGCGCGCACGCGTCGACGGTCTCGCTGCGCCCGCCCAACCCCTCGATAATGCGGCGCGTAAAGGCCACGAAGATCTCGGGGTCGTACGCGCTGTCGTCCGCGCCGTCGAGCAGGACCAACGCATCCGCGACCGCCCGATCGAACCGTGACGGGTCGACGGCCATGCCGTGGCGCGCGCAGAACGCCTGATACCCCTCGCCGTGAAACACAGGACCGGGGTAGATCAGCGTGAAGTCGACGTCGAAAAACACGGCGCGAATCATTCCTCGTACGGTCCCGCGATGACCAGCGTCGAACGCTCGGCGTCGAGCGTGCGGCGCGCGACATCGTGTACTTCGTCGACGGTCACGGCCCGAAGTAGATCGGGCAGCTGCACATCATAGTCGTGGCCGAGGCCGAAAAACTCGGCCTGCTGCAGAAACGTGGCGATCGATGCGTTGGTCTCGAGCGCCCGTGGCATGGCGCCAATGAGAAACCGGCGCGAGTCGTCCAGTTCCTTCTGGGTGACGCCCTCGCGGACGAGCCGCGTCACCTCCTCATCGATGGACGTCAAGGCGCGGTCGACGTTTGCCGCACTGACGCCCGCCCGAATCACCAGCGGACCCTCGACGACGTTCGCCTCTTGCCAGCTCGACACGTAGTAGGCCATTCCCTGCCGCTCGCGAATGCTATCCCCCAGCCGGCCGCCGAGCGCGTACTGGCCGAACACGTGGTTCATCAGCCAGAACGCATAGTACGCCGGGTCGGCCCGCCGCAAGGTCGCGAACCCGTACGCGACGTCCACTTGCGCCTTGTTCATCATCGGGATGACGAGCCGCCGGCGCTCGGTGACAGGCGCGGGAGACGCCAGCGTAATCGCCTGTGGACTGGCCGCACGCCAGCCACCAAACACTCGCGCGGCCGTCTCGACGGCTCGCGGCACCTCGACATCGCCCACCACGACGGCCGATGTCGAGGTGCC
>Ga0156278_1079_pt1 | contig 19167 bp, 19 predicted proteins | sample RifCSPlowO2_12_FD_107927 | JGI IMG/M metagenome (GOLD analysis project Ga0156278, IMG submission 107927) | Acidobacteria bacterium RIFCSPLOWO2_12_FULL_65_11
GTGCTCGTCCATCTGCTCCGCGGTCATCTCGATCGGAATGCGCGTGTCGGTCCGCGCCGGCAGCTGCGAGAGCACTTCTTGCCGCACGCGCCGGACCATGCAGGTGGCCAGACGGGTCCGCAGCGTCTCGAGGTTCCGGGCGCCGCCGATCTCCGTCTTTCCATCCACGGGCGTGGTGTGCCACGCTGCCAGGCGCCATTTCGGCTCCAGCGCGAGGTCGTCGACCCACTCGACAATCGACGCCAGCTCGTCGAGCCGGTTCTCCATCGGTGTGCCGGTCAGCACGAGACGGTACGGTGGATCCAGGCGCTTCACGGTGAGCGCGGTCTTGGTCGCCCAGTTCTTGATCCGCTGGGCCTCGTCGAGCACGACGATGTCCGGCGTCCACTGGCAAACGACGTCGACGTCGCGAATGAGCTGCTCGTAATTCCCCAGGAGGAATCCTCGCCGGCAGGCCTCGAACGCGGCGCGGCGCTCGGAGGGCGTTCCGTCGACGACGGTGGCGGGAGCGTCGGTAAAGACCTGCCACTCACGAAGCCACTGCGGCTTGAGCGCAGCGGGGACGACGAGCAGGCCGCGCCGGACGCGGCCCGTATGCCAAAGGGCGTGGCAGGCGGCAATTGCCTGCGCGGTCTTGCCGAGGCCCATGTCGTCGGCCAGCAGCAGGCGCCCCCGCATGAAAAACCGGTCAACGCCGTCGTGTTGATAAGGGTAGAGCGATTGCTTGAGGGTCTGCAGCGCATGGTGCAGCTGCTTCCGCGCGCCCGCGGTCTGGTTCTGGCGCGCCAGTCGCGCGCGTTCTTGCTGCAGCAGCACGTGCAGTGCCGGCTCGCTATTGCCGTCGCGAAGCGCGCCGAGCAATCGATCCACCAGCGCCAGCCGCTGCTGCGCCGCTTCGGGAATCGCGGCGATCCAGCCGCGTCCGCTTGTTCGACGCAGCCAGCGCCGCAGATCGCGGTCGGGTGTGCCGTCTACCAAGCGAACGCGCGCCAGCCAGTCGCCAAGGCCGGTCAACGGACGGACGGGATCCCAGCGCAATGCCGGCGCCTGAGCCGCCTCGCTCTCGACGTCGACGCGACGCCGCTTCGAGACGCCGTCCTCGAGGACGGCCACCAGGTGCTTGCACAGCCCGAGCGAGTTCCGGAGGAAATCGGCGCACTCGCAACTGCCGTCGAGCGGCTCGATCCGACGGAGCAGTGTGCGGTACGGGCGGGCGCGCGACCCGCGGCGGCGGGTCGAGTACAGACCCAGCAGCCGGCCCCGTGGCCGTGCGACGATCTGAATCTCGTCCGTGTGGGTGGACGCGCAGCGGCGAAGCACCGCGTCGAGCGCGTCGCGCTGGACCGGCCAGTCACCTCCCTGCGTGACCGACAGGACATGGCGGACGACGCGATCGGGCGGCAGGCCGCCCGTCCGCCGGTGCGCGCGTGCCAGCAGCGTCTGATAGGTCTCGCTCTCGGTGATGGCGATCGCGTCGGGTTGAACTGAACGGCTTTGCATATCTTCCCCGTAGTTGGGAATTCGAAATTGGTGGCTGCGAATCGACGTATTCTTTCACAGGTGCCCTTGAGCGGAACCGGGCGCCATTCGAGCTCCGATGCCGGCAGCGCAAGATGGCGTCATGGTGACGAAGCGTCGAGCGCACGACGAGGAAGCGTGGAGGAACGCGACCAAGGCGATCAGGAGACGCTTCGGCGCGAAGAGCGCGCTCGACTACTTGATTGGCGAGAAGCTTTTGATGTTCGCCGACACGGCAAAGGACGATCCCAAGTTTGCCAAGGAGCTCCCCAGGTTTCTGGCGGCGGTCTGGCGGGTGTTCAACCAGTACGAGGTTACGGGGTACATAGCCAGCCGAAAGCCAGCGACGCGAAGGAGCCTTCGACACCTTCTCTGCTTGCGTTGAAGGCAGGCGGCTTATCCAACTTCCGGTCGCCTGGCGGGCCGGCGTGCTTGACCGATGACAAGAGTGAGTTCGGAGTGTGTATGGACTGGCGGACGAGGATCGTCGCAAACCCGGAAGTGCTGGTCGGAAAGCCCGTGATTAAGGGCACGCGCATCAGCGTCGAACTCGTGATGGATCTTCTTGCCGCCGGCCACACTCCTGAACAAATCCTCCAACAGTACGATCACCTTTCGAGCACCAGTCGCGGTCTCGTCCCGCGCAGTGCCGTGCACAGTCGGTCGCAGAGGACCTGGAACGGCACCGCAGCGTATTCCGCGCCGGTGAGCACCAGCAGCGGCGACTCATATTCCTGTCCCGAGCGGGTCGTCCCCTTCTTCGAGGTGCTCACGACGAATACCACGGCTCGCAGACCATCCGCGGACGCGTCGCTCTCGATTCGGATCGCCGGAGGAAGGAAAGCCTCGTACGGATCGCCGGACTCGTAGCCGTGGCCTGGCGTCGGCGTGCCCACATGCGCCGGCACGCCTTGCGCCAGCACCTCCACCCACTCGCAGCCCATATAGGCGTCGCCGGTGCGCGGGAACTGCAAGTGCCAAAGCGTCGCGTAGATACTCATGCTCGCCTGCTTGGTCGCTTGGCTTTCAGGCGCCGACTTGCCGCCCGCGATCTCGACTTGCGACGGTGACGGCGGATAAGCCGCAGGAGGTCTCCGTACGCGGTATCGCCGAGAAGCTTCTCAAGAAGACGCGACTCCGATCGCACATATCCGAAAAGCGCTGGACCCACCTCCGCGTCCTCTGGGAACCGTGCTGAGTAACGCTTCACGTCTCGGCCGCACGCTTCGTACTCGATCGCCGCTTCCGCCGGCAGGAGAAGTGCCTTCTCGGGGAAGTCAATCCGGACCTGCAACCGTTCATGGTCGTCAGATCCGCACGTCAGCGTGTAACAACGGACTCGACATTTGTTGCGGCGAAGGAATACCGCGAAATGGCGCCGCGGACCGAATCTCTTCGACCGGCCCTTCCGTTCTCGCGTGAACACCAATCCATCGTCGAGCTCGCTGGCTTCAACGAAGATTCCGTGGCGAAACACGAACTCGCGGAGGGCGATCATCAAGGTCTTCGACGGCTTCTCGAACATGGCGACGACGATGCCATCGTCGAGCGCGATCCGTCAACACCATCAGGGAGACAAGCCATCTGAAGGAGAGCGTCGGTGAGGACGATGTGGCTAGTAGCCGAGGTCTTCCGGCTTCACCCAAACGATCTTTCCATCGCGGTCGATGACGACGGGCAGGCCGTCTTTCTTGTGGCGGAGCATGGCGTCGCGGACGCCTTCCTTGAGAGCCTGGTCGATCACGTCCCCATCCTCAACCAGGATGCGATTGATGTCTTTCTGTGTTTCAGCCTTCATATGCTTCCCTGACGCTTGACGACCGCCCAGACAGTCTCATCGTAGATCTTCAGGGGCTGTGATTCCAAGCGCCTCGCTATCAACCGGGGCTCGCGGCGGGAACCATCGTACAGCCTCCACGTCGAGGCGACGGGCTCGTACAGACTGAAGAAGTTGCGCACGCCCGCCTGATAGCGTCGACGGATGGTCTCCACGGGGACGTTATGGCCGCCTGCCCGGACTCGATCGGCAACTCGCTCGACCGCCAAATCGGCGGACGACAGCCAGAGAAAAACGAAATGAACAGCGTATCCCGAGGCGCTGAGATCTCGAAGCCACGGCGCAAACGTACGGCTTGCCAAGGTTGTTTCGAACGCGAAACTCACCCGCTGCTCGGCGAGCTCGTGCAATCGCGCGAGCATCACCCGACCGGCGGCAATCGCGACGCTTTCAGGGTCGAAGGCCGAGAGGCCTCGAGCAATCACGTCAGCATTGACGAACTCGTCCACGTCGAGAGCACCATGCAGCAGCGCGGGCGCAGCGGTCGACTTCCCGGCTCCGTTCGGCCCGGCGAGAATGACTACGCTCGGAGGCACGGTGCTTCGAGCGAGCCAAAAAAGCAGATCACGCGGAGAGCCTCAAGCGTCTGCTCACGCCGGCCATCGTAACAAATTCACCTGAATCTAATTTGAGCCGGGGTGAGGCATGCGGGTGGGAATCCCACCCACGTGGCGATTCTCAGGTACGAAACAGGTGCAGCTCCCACGATCCGTTAGCGTAACTTATTTTGATTGAACAAGTTAGTTAGTGGCGGAGAGGGTGGGATTCGAACCCACGTGCCGGTTACCCGACAAGACGCTTTCGAGGCGTCCCCGTTACGACCACTTCGGTACCTCTCCTTGAGGGGAAATCGCGCGGCGCGGACCTCGAATTATAGCCCACGCGCGCATGGTCCGGCTGAAGCCGGACACGACGTACGACGACGTACGACAGGATGTGCAGAACCCGGAGCCTGTCAACGTCGTGCCTTGAAAAAGGCCTGCAGGAGCGCGCGACACTCGTCCTCGCGCACTCCCGAGACAATCTCGAACCGATGATTGAGCCCGGCAAGCTCCCCACCACGTACCGTTGAGCTGATGGCGCCCGACTTGGGTTCCGCCGCGCCGTACACGAGCGTCCCGATCCGCGCGTGCACCAGCGCGCCGACGCACATCAGGCACGGCTCGATGGTCACGCACAGCGTGGCGCCGGTCAGACGGTAATTCCCGATGCGTGTGGCGGCGTCGCGGATCGCGACGATTTCGGCGTGCGCGGTCGGATCGCCGCCGCTCTTCGGTTGATTGAACCCGCGCCCCACGATCCCGTCGTCAATCGCGACGACGGCGCCAATGGGCACCTCGCCCGCCTCGCGCGCGAGGCCGGCCTGATCGAGCGCGGCTGACATCAAGACGTCGTAGGACCGCTCCACGGCGGCGGGAGAATACTACGGTTCAGGGAAAAGTCAGTGGCGGAAAATAGCGCGGCGGATGTCGGGCCAGAATTCCCCGAGCTCGTTCGAGACAGCGTCCCAGAGCAGTCGCGTCCCGACAGAGGTGAGCATGCCCGACACCGAGCTGTCGGTGGTTGGGTTGTAGAGAGTGGAAATGCCAACGGCCCCGGCGTTCCCGGCGACTCTCGAGACATTGAACTGGGGTCGGCCGGACTCGCCACGCGTGACGAGCACCCGGCTCGCCGCATACGCCGCGCGGCGCGCAAAGCCCTTGTCGCGCCCGGCGGCGAAATAGCGTGGGTCCTGACGAAAGAGTGACGACGCCACAGCAGTCGTCATGAAGGTCGCGATGGTGTTGTCGGCGGCGGCGGCGGCTAACCGGGTCCCGAAGCCGGCGGCGATCTGCGCCTGATCGACAGGAGCCGGTTCCTGCGACACGCCCACGCCCGTTGCCGCTGTCGCCACGCCCACCCACGAACGCTCGGCCGCCATCCTGAACCGGGCCTTGGTCGTGATCGGCGGAACGTCTGTCGAGTCCTTTCCTAGCCTGACGCTGAACCGGCCGTGAGATTGCGGCCCGTTCGACTCCGAAGGGGTCTGCTGGGCGCGGGCGGCGGAAACGCCAGCAAGGACTAACGACAAAGCGAGCGCGAAGACCTTCGCAGGGCGGCGGCGTCCGTTCCGGGGGCGAGCAACTGAATCCATTGGCTCCAAGGCCAACCGCAATCCAGATGCCGCGCCAAAACACTAAGGATTCTGCCCTATTTGGTTTCCAACCCAGGTCCTAAGTGTTCTAATACTGAGCATAGTGACGACATTCATCGTCAATATGAATCATTTTCCGCCTTTTCAGCTCTCGTTGGACGCCGAAAACCGGCCGCTGAAGGACACGTGAAACCGGCCACCATAGTCCGGAGTCCGGCACATCTACCGTCGGTGCGCGAGTGCGTAGTCGATCGCGAACTGCCTCAGCGCGGCACTGGTCTGACCAAGCGCAATCGCCTCCTGGGTCGCGCGCTCCACGTCCCAGCGATCCACCGCAATCCGCTTGATCAGCCACATTGTCGCCGCACGATTGCCGCCCGAGCAGTGGATGAAGGCGGGCTCGGCGCCTGGAGACGTAATGGCGGCCAGGAATTGATCGGCCGCCTTTGTATTGGGCGATCCGCCATTGAATGGGACGTGGAAATAGCGGATCCCGACGGCCTTGGCCGCGGCTTCTTCCCTCTCCAACTCGGCGCCTGCTTCCGACGCTTCGCGTAGATTGATGATCGACGCAAAACCCATTTTCTTGATCTCGGGCACGGCCTCGACGGCCGTGGCGCCGGCGCAGGCGACGGTCGTTTCGAGACGCGCGAGATTCCGGATGCCGGAAACCTCCGGCTTCGTGACCTGCTGTGCGAGCGCCGAGCCCACCGAGAGTCCGACAACTGCCGCGATCAACCCGGTCGTAATCAACACACGTGAGCCCATCGCATACTCTCCTTTAGATCCGATTTCAAGAAGGCTCCCATCATGATAGTGCCGATGAGGTCGCCCTGTCGTCATGCCTTCGAGGAGAAACACGCCCTCGCCCTCGATCGCCTGATACACCTTATCCATACCCGCATGGGCGTGCAAGGAGTGCGACTGTCCGGGCTCGAACGCGTTCAATCCGACGAGTACATGGGGCGACTGGTAGATGGTGCTCTTGCCCATCTTGTCGGGCCGCCACTCGGCGTGTTCGGCGGGCTTGATGACGGCAGGATGCACGAAGCTACTCGGCCACGAGGAGCACGCCGCTCATCATCTGTGCGTGCGGGGTGCAGCGGTATTCATGTCGGCCGGGCCGCTCCGGCGCGCGGAACGAGACGCTTGCGGTCCCAACGCCGCGAATCGGCTTCATCGAGACTTGTAGCGACGGCACAGAGAAATTGTGCGTCAGTCCCGGCTGCTCGTTGCGGACGACGACACGAACCTCTTCGCCTGGCTGCAGGGTGAGCGTCGGATTCGGAACGTCGGATCCAGAGAGATAGTAGGTCATGTCCCGCACGACGAGGACCACTTCCCTCGAGGCCGGACGTGGATTGGCGATCAAAGGAATCAGGGCGACCAGACCAACGCCGCCGGCCACGGCAGCGATGAACACCGCCCGGCTGATTGCCGACGAATGCTCGATCGCGCTTGACAGTCTTCGCATCTCTTTCATCCTATGAGCATGCCCGTCGCGTACATCACGACGAACCCCGCCGCGAGACCTGCCATGACGTGGCCCGACGCAAGGGACCGAATCACGGGCTGATCGCGGGACATCTGTTTGGTAATCTGCAGGACGACCTGCGCGATGGCGCCGGCGCCAATCCCCAGAAACAGCACCGACCAGACCGGCGAATACACCAGCCCGCCGAGCCACGCTCCACCGATCGTCGGCACGCCGCCGATGAGCCCGAGCCTCGCGAGCTCGCCCGTCCCAACCCGATCGCGACCGAGCGGTGCGACGATGGCCAGCCCCTCGGTCGTGTTGTGCAAGGTGAAGCCGACGATGAGCAGGACGCCAAGCGCCGCCTCGCCGAGCGCGAAGGCCGCGCCAATCGCGAGGCCTTCGCCGAAATTGTGCAGGCCGATGCCGACCGCCACGAGCAGGGCGAGCACGCGGCCATCGCCGCTCGTCTCCTGCGCCTTCTGGCGGCGGGCGCGCAGCCATGCTCCGAGACTCTCGAGCCAGAGGTAGGCGCCGAGTGCGCCAAACGCAAACAGCACGGCGCCCTGGAACGACTCAGGAGCTCGGCCTGCGATCTGGAGGCCCTCGCCGGTCGCGTCCACGAGCAGGAACAAGAGCAGTCCAACCGTCAGCGCCAGAAGAAACTCGAGTCCTCGGCGGCCGAGCTGCGCCACCAGCGGAAACCAGAGCAGCCCGATCGCGACCGGCAGCACGCCCACGTAGATGCCCATCAGCGTGAAGAGTCCGAGCGCCCGGGCGTTGGGCTGCGGCGTCGCCACGGCAACCGCAATCTCGTGCTCGAAGGTCGCCCCCGTTGACGTCACGATCCGAACCACGTGGGTGTCGCCCTGCACCCACGGATACGGGATCGTCAGCTTCGTCCTGCCGAGATGGCGAAGGTCCGTTCCCCCGTCCGACGTGAACGACCAGTACGCTTCGTCCACCTGGACTTGAGCGATCTTCACGGCGTCCGGCCCGTCATTCATGACCGTCGCCACGATGCCCTCCGGGCCAAGCTCCATGCGTTGAAACGTGAGGCGCTCGACCGGCGGGTAGTCCTCGCCGCGAAGCATGTCGGCGGGTCCGCGCCACAGGATGGCCGCAAGAAGGAGCGCCAGCAGGGCCAGAGGCAGTAGTGCCATCAGCCACATCCGGCCACGCGACGGCGGCGGCGCGACAATCGTATCGGTTCTCACGACTGGGCCGTCCTCGCTCGGAAGAGCCCCATCCAGCCGAGCTCGGCGAACTCGCTCTGGTGGGCGTGGAACATGAAGTCGCCGGGATAGCGGAAGCGCGTTTCGAGGATCGCCCGTTCACCCTGACAGAGCATCAGCGTGTCGGTGTGTTCCTCGGTCATGCCCCGCGTGCCCGTGCGGAACACGTCGAAGAACATCCCGTGCAGATGGAAGCTGTTGATGGGATCGAACTCGGTCAGGTTGACCAGGTAAATACGGACGAGGCGCCCGACGTCGACCACGACCGGCTCGTGCATGTAGAAGCTCGCGATGCTGTTGACCGCATACACTTCGTTGTCGGCGTCGAAGTTGGTGTCGAACCCGTTCATCACCATCACCAGCTCGTCGGCAGCCGGTCGGGCCTCGCGCGGATCGACGAGAAACACTCCGTACAGACCCTTGTGAATGTGCCGCTTGAGGGGCGCGGTGTGGCAGTGATACAGGTGCAGGCCGTACGGCTCGGCGTCGAACTCGTAGACGAACCGTTCGCCGGGAAGCACCTGCTGCGCCGGCATCGAGCCATCCATCTCGGGCGGATGCCAGCCGTGGAAATGGATCGAGTGCGGGTGCGAGCCCTGATTGGTGAAGTTGACCCTGACGCGGTCGCCTTCGGTTGCGCGGATCGTCGGGCCGGGAACCTGTCCGTTGTAGGTCCAGGCCGGGAAGTACACGCCGGGAACGATCTCGATCTCACGATCGACGGCGTACAACTCGTACTCGCGCAGCAGACTGCCGTCGGGCCTGCGGGTTTCGCGATAGAACCTCGACCGTTCGGAGGCCGGGAGGTTCGAGAAGTTCCAGGCGCGAAGATAGGCTGATGGGTCGAAGATGGACTTGTCGGTTCGCCCCACCGGGCCCATTGCGTGGGTCGTGTGCCCGAAGCTCTCTCGCTGTCTCGGGTTAGTATCCTGAGCGCCGGCGACGGCTGCGACGGTGCCGGCAACGGCCGTTACAGCCGTCTGAATCCACGAGCGCCGGGTGAGATCGGGAACCCGCATGATGTTTTGACCATTCAAAATATGTCATTGTGGCCCCACAAGTCAACTTGTATGGTCGTAAAAGATCGCGCAGCGGCGGGAAGTCCCGTCGGGGTTCAGTCGGGGATTGGTCGAAGAGTGGTGGGCCTTGCAGGACTCGAACCTGCGACCTCCTGGTTCGTAGCCAGACGCTCTATCCAACTGAGCTAAAGGCCCTTTGGGGATCGAATGAAACCCGAATATATCACACGGTCAACCGCTAGAATCGTCGCGATGGGCCCGTTGAGTCACGTCGAGCACAGAGAGAAAGCGCCGCAGTCGGTCCGCTGCTTCGTCCTAACGATCAGCGACACGCGGACCGAAGAGACCGACACGAGCGGACGCGCAATTATGGAGCTGCTCACGGCCGCCGGCCACGTGGTCGCCGGCCGGACGATTGTGAAAGACGAGCCGGACCTGGTCCGCGGTACGGTCGAGCGTCAGCTCGCGACCCCGGACGTACAGGCGATCATTACGACCGGCGGCACCGGCATCACTTCCCGCGACACGACCTATGAAGTGATGAACGCGCTCCTCCACAAGCGGCTCGACGGATTCGGCGAGCTGTTCCGCATGCTGAGCTACGAGCAGATCGGCCCCTCGGCGATGATGAGCCGCGCCTGCGCCGGCCTGGTCGCGGGCCATATCGTCATCTCGCTGCCTGGATCGGAAGCGGCCGTGCGGCTGGCCATGGAGAAGCTGGTGATACCGGAACTCGGACACTTGGTGCAACAGGCAACAAGATAGGTCCGCCTGAAGGCGGTTATGCGACCCTTCACATCCACCATCTCAATCGACGAAGCACGACGCCGGCTGGATGCCACCGTCCGTCCGATTGAACGCCGCGAGCGCGTGGGCCTCGCCGAGGCTACCGGCCGCGTGGCCGCGGCCGATGTCACGTCAAAGGTTGACGTCCCGCCCTTCCCGCGATCGGCCATGGACGGTTATGCGGTCGTCGCTGCAGCCACGGCCAACGCGACACCCGAGGCGCCCGTGCGTCTGCGCCTCCTGGATCGCATCTACACCGGTCAGCCGTCGCGCGTGACGATTGCGAGCGGCGCCTGCGCAGAGATCGCGACCGGCGCGCCGCTGCCGTCAGGCGCCGACGCGGTGGTCATGGTCGAGCAGACCACGCCGGGTCGCGACGATGAGATTCAGATCCTCGCGGCCGCCGCGCCCGGGCAGCACATCAGCCGCCGGGGAGCGGACATCACCTCGGGCGACGTGGTTGTGCGGGCCGGTGACGTGCTGACGCCAAGCCGCGTCGGTGCGGTCGCGGCCATTGGCTGCGCGGATGTCGCGGTGTATGCGAAGCCTCGGGTTGCCATCCTCTCGACCGGGAACGAAGTGATCGAGCCCGGACGCCCGCTCGCGGCCGGACAGATTCACGACGTCAACCGGTTTACGCTCGGCGCCATCGTCGAAACGCATGGCGGCGTGCCCGAGCCGCACCCGCCGGCCGGCGACACCGTCGAGGCGCTCACCACCGCACTCGACTTGTGCGCCGGTGCGGACCTCATCATCTTCTCGGGTGGGAGCTCGGTCGGCGAGCGCGACCGCATCATCGATCTCGTATCCGCGCGCGGCGAGCTGATCTTTCACGGCCTCGCCATCAAGCCCGGGAAACCCACGGCGTTCGCGACGGTCAAGGGCACGCCGTTTTTCGGAATGCCCGGCAACCCAACCTCGTGTCTGTCGAACGCCTACATCCTGCTCGTCCCGTTCCTTCGCGCGATCGCCCGGCTTCCGCCACACACACCGCGAACCACGCTGGTGCCGCTTGGACGCCGGATCGCGTCGAGCGCGGGGCGGCATCAGTTCTATACCGTCCGACTGCGGAACGGCGCCGCCCTCCCCGCCTTCAAGGGCTCGGGCGACATCACCAGTTTGTCGCTGGCCGACGGCTACATCGAGATCCCGGCCGAGTCGAGTGTGGTCGAGGAAGGAACACTTGTCGAGGTCACGCTGTTCTGATACGGTTTCTGCCTCAGTCCGCCTGAAGGCGGACACTACAGATATCAGGCGCCTTATGAAAGGGCAGACGTCATGAGAAAGCACTTCGCGGTCAACGTCGTGTTGATGACCGGCGGCTTGGTGGCCGCTGGAGCGATTGCCGTCGTGGCGGCCATGCAGCAGGCGCCCGCGGCGAGGGCGCAGACCGCCGCGAGTCAGGTGGCCGTTGACGCTGATGACATCGGCGGCATCGTCACGGGTCCCAACGGCCCTGAAGCCGGCGTGTGGGTCATCGCCGAGACGACGGATTTGGGGACCACGTTCCGGAAGATCGTCGTGACCGACGATCGGGGCCGGTACGTGATTCCGGATTTGCCGCGGGCCAACTACAGAATCTGGGTCCGAGGGTATGGGTTGGTGGATTCGGCGGCCGTGCAGTCCGCGACGGGGCGGACGCTCGCGCTAACGGCCGTGCCGGCACCCGACGCCAAGGCCGCGGCGCACTACTATCCGGGCAACTACTGGCTGTCGCTGATGCAGATTCCTCCCAAGAGCGCGTTTCCGATCACGGTGCCGGCGCCGACGCCGGCTGCGGGCGCCGGACGCACGGGGGGAGGTGCGCGGGGTGCGGCGGGTGCCGCTGGCGCGGGCGCCGCGCAGGGCGCCGGACGCGGCAATGCGGTCGGCGGGGCGCCGGCTGCGGCCGCCGGTCCGACAGTGATCAATGACCAAGGGGAATGGATCTTCATGTTGAAGCGCGGCTGCCAGGCATGCCATCAGATGGGCTTGAAGGCGACGCGTGAGATTCCGGCGAGCCTCGGCACGTTCGACTCGACCGCCGCCGCCTGGGAGCGGCTGGTGGGCTCGGGCCAGACGGGCGCCGGCATGCTGAACGCGGTCAACGCCTTCGGGCACGAGCGCGGCATGGCGATGTTTGCCGACTGGGTCGATCGCATTGCCGCCGGTGAGACGCCACAGGCGCCGCCAAGACCATCGGGCGCCGAACGCAACATCGTCATCTCTTTGTGGGACTGGAACACCGATCGGGCGTTCGTGCACGACGCGATCGCGACCAACAAGCTGCGTCCCACGATCAATGCGAATGGACCGGTGTTCGGGCCCGACTGGTCGGCGGGCGCCCTGGCGGTGCTCGATCCGACCACGTTCACCAAGGGGATGATCCCGTCGCCGATGACGGTCCCCTCCGACCGCGCGAACATGCGCACGTGGTCGCCGCAGACCTTCGCGCAGCCCTCGCTCTTCTGGGGCAATGAGGTCGTCTGGACCGATCCCATCAACTCGAACCAGCCGCACATGGATACGAAGGGCCGCGTCTGGTACCGCTCGCAGACCCGCGCCGACCAGCTGCCGTTTTGCAGGACCGGATCGGAGAATCCGTTCGCCGCGAACTTCCCGCAGGACCAGACGGGCAAAGGCCTCGTCGTGTACGACCCGAAGACCAATACAGCCACGCCGATCGACCTGTGCTACGGCGATCAGCATTCCATCTTTGCCGACGATCCGGATGAGACGCTCTTTTCCACTGGTGGCGGCGGCATCGGCTGGTTCAAGACGCGCGTGTGGGACGAGACGCACGATGCCCAGAAGGCGCAAGGCTGGTGTCCGGCCGTCCTCGATTACAACGGCGACGGGAAGACCGGCCCGTGGACTCGCGTCAACGAGCCGCCAGATCCGATGCTCGATCGTGCCGTAGCCGGTGCGAACGGATACGGCATCGCGTTCAACCCCGTCGACAAGAGTCTGTGGATCGCCGCCGGCACGCTTGGCGGCAGGACGGCCGCCGTGCCGGGCCGGCTCATCCGCATCACGCCGGGTGCCAATCCGCCAGCCACCTGTCTGACCGAGGTGTTCGAGCCGCCGTACAAGAACCCGAAGGCGCCTGGCGTCGAGGCCTTCTGGCTACAGGGCGTTGACATCGACACCAACGGCATCGTGTGGGCCGCGCTCACGGGCAGCAACCAGCTGGCGGCGTTCGACCGCAGCAAGTGCGCGGTCAAGAATGGACCGACGGCCACCGGCCAGCAGTGCCCCGAAGCGTGGACGCTCTATCCGGTGCCCGGCCCGACATTCAAGGGCGTCGACGCCAAGACCGATTTCTACTATTTCATGTGGATGGATCGCGACAACACACTCGGGCTCGGCAGTAACGTGCCGGTCATCAACGGCAACGGGTCCGATTCGCTCATCGCGTTCAAGCCCGACACCAAAGAGTGGGTGACGATCCGCGTACCGTATCCGCTGGGGTTCTACACGCGCGGCATGGACGGCCGCATCGACGATCCAAATGCCGGGTGGAAGGGTCGCGGACTGTGGGCCGCCAACAACGACCGGGTCGTCTGGCTCCACGAGACCGGCAAGGGGACGACGAGCCAGGTCGCCCACGTCCAGCTCCGGCCGAACCCGCTCGCCAAGTAGTCGCGAATTGCTGATTGCTGATATCGCGGATTGTTGATTGCGGATTGGTTCGGCAGCCGGCAGTCGGCAAGAACCATCAACCAATAGTCCCAATCAGCAATTCACTGCTTCCCGGTTCGTCGTGCGTATTCCCGCTCGAGCACGTCAGCCGTGTTCAGATCGAACGCGAGAGCGGTGCGCTCGTACACGCCGCGGAATTCCGTGTGGCAGCGATAGCAGACCGTGACGTCCTTCAGCTGCCAGTACACGAGCAGATCGATCAGGACCGCGCCGGCCAGAATGCTGTACGCAATAAGGTCGCGGCCGAACGCGTAGAACGAGCCGCTGACGATCGCGCCAATGACCACGATCGTCAAGCCGATGGTTGGATCGAAGTCCCTGCGGGCGTAGAAGTCGGCGCCCGTGCAAACGGGACAGATGTCGACTGACTGATCGGCGCGGACGGCCCCGCTGAACGTCAGCACGATGTTACGGCCACAGCGGCCACAGGCGATTGCCGCCGGCGCCTTATCTCCGCGGACGGGCAGGCCGACATCACACTTCGGGCATCGGACAAGGATATGCATCGCTTAACCTGATATGGAATGACCGGTTGTCAATAGCGCGATCTCCGGTGCCGCTCTGGCTCGGAGATTACGCGGGAGCGCGTCGCCAAGACGACGGACGACAACGGGCGCTTCGACGACCAGTCACGATATGCGGCGGTCACTCCGGTTGCCCGCAGTAGAGCACACATGACAGGGCTTCGTCGAGAGGACGTGCAGTCTGAGCCCTGAGCCAATCACGTCCCTGGGAAGAACGACGGCAGCGGCAGGTCGAGCATCGTGTGCAGGCCCGGGGCGGCGCCAACGACCTTTGGAATGGAGTTGACCACGATCGCAGCGGTCGCCACATCTCCCGGAATACCGCCGTCGATTCTCATCGACAGGCGGGGTGAGCCCTCGATGTGCACTGCCTCGTACGCCTCTGGCGCACCGAGGTACGCCTCGAGGTGCAGGCGGATCGCCGGCTCCCCTTTCCGATAGCCGACGCCGTCCTGAATGATGCCGCAGACGTAACCCGGATCCACGGCCAGGAACTCGCTCGAAATCGTCACCGACGCCAGCTTGGGCTGGATCTCGTCGGTGATGCGATCGAGCGTCCAGCCGAGGGCGTCGGCAATCATCGCCACCGACTCGGTGAGGCCGACGTGCCGCACGCTGCCGTCCTCGGCCTTTCTCTGGAACTGCTCGGTCGTCAGGCCGGCGCCGATCTTCTGCTGGAACCTCAGCCGGCGCGTCCGCGCGTCCTGCACGCGGCTCACGATGACGCGGTCCACCCGCTCGCACGCGGCGGTCAGCGCGATCGGCAGCACGTCCATCGTGTAGCCGGGGTTCACGCCCGTCGCGAGCACCGCGACCCTGGCGTTCTTCGCCCACCGGTCAATCTGCTGCGCCTGACGCACGTGCGTGTAGCCGGGATACACGAGCTCTTCAGTCGTCGACACGATCGGCGTCTTCGACTTCAGAATCGTTTCGATCTGCGGCAGCACGGTCCGAATCAACGAGCTCGTGCAGTGCACGACCACGTCGGGCTTGGCGGCCTTGAGCGCCTTGGCTGCATCGCTCGAAACCTTCAGACCGAGGCGCCGAGTCAGGCCCGCCACGTCGCCGAGATCGCGGCCGACCTTGGCCGGATCGATATCGACGCCGCCAACACTCTTCAATCCCGGGCGCGTGCATACCTGCCGGGCGACGGCGGCGCCGATCGGACCGAGCCCGAAGTGCAACACGCGAATGGCCACGACCGGAGGATTATAGCCAAAGTGAGAAGTGAAAATTTAGAAGTTAAAAGGACTGAGCGGGCGATGGAGAGGTTTTTGCGTCGAGATACAGCATGTCAACTGCGAAGCCTCGGGATCTAAGTGAGCGCACGTTTCTGTTCGCGTGCGATATCGTCAGGTTCTGTCGTGCCATCTCGATGGAACCGGGCGCGCCCAGGCAGGTGGCCGGTCAGCTCCTTCGGGCAGGAACTTCAATCGGCCCGAATACGGAGGAGGCAAAAGCTGCGTACACCCGCCGCGAATTCGCGTCCAAGCATTCCATTGTGCTTCGCGAATGTCACGAGGCCCGGTACTGGCTGCGGCTCGTCGCCGCCACGCGGCTTGCCGAAGCTGAAACCGTGGCTCCGCTACTCCAAGAAGCCAATGAACTGGTGGGTATCTTCACGGCAACTGTCAGGAAGGCACGACAACCGAGGGAAACTGAACACTCAAAAGTCAACACTTAAGTCGTCCCGTCGACAGTCCCAATGTCGTAGACGGCCAGGATGTTGGGATGATTGAGTGCGGCCGCCGCGCGCGCTTCCTGCTCGAATCGCGCCAGCCGGTGGACAGAACACCGGACGGCGGTGCGCCCGTCGCTGTGTCCTTTTAACTTTTAAATTTTAACTTTTGACTTTAAGAAGCGTCAGCAAACTTGTATCCAACGCCCCACACGGTCAGCAGAAACCGTGGATTGGGAGGGTCGGGCTCGATGCGGCGGCGCACTCGCTTGACGAGCGTATCGACGCTGCGGACGGTCACGAACGTGTCGCCGCGCCAGATCTTGGCGAGCAGCGCTTCGCGGCTGAACACGATGCCGGCGTGCGTCGCCAACAGCTGCAGCATGCGGAACTCCTGGTCCGTCAAGTCCACCTCGCGCCCTTCGATCCGCACGCGGCGCCGCGCGGGATCGATCTCGAGGCCCTTCAGCCGAATCGGTGTGGAGTCAGCTGCCGCACCGCCACCGCCCGGTGCGACCGTCCGTCGCCGCCGCTTGAGCAGCGCGCGGGTGCGGGCCACCAACTCGCGAACACCAAACGGTTTCGTCAGATAGTCGTCGGCCCCGCTCTCGAGGCCCACGACTTTGTCCGACTCGTCGTGTCGCGTGCTCAGCATCAGGATGGGCACGTCGCGATTCACCGGCCCGCTGCGGACCGCCCGGCACAGCGACAACCCGTTGGTCCCCGGAACCAGGGGGTCCAGGACGACCAGATCGAAGGGCTGCGCCGAGGTGCGGCGCAGCGCCTCCTGACCGTCACCGACGCTGTCGCAGGCATAGCCTTCATCCCGGAGATGCTGGCACACGAGGTCGCGGATGGTCGGCTCGCCCTCGACGATCAGGACACGCGGAGAGTTCACGGTTTTGTCACACTTGGGCAGGTGCCTTCAGCAGCGGCACCGCCAGCCTGGCCTTTCGGGCCTTATGTCGGAATACGAATAGTGGCCGGAGTCTGTTTAGGGGGGACGAGGTGTTTAGTGCGAGGCGCCAACGGCCCGGCCGGCGACTGCCCGAACGGCCTCGACAATATGCCGCGCAGAAATGCCGTAGCGGTCGAGCAGTTCGGCCGGTTTACCGCTGCGGGGGATCTCCTGCACGGCGAGACGCCGGACGGTAAAGCCGGCCTCGGCCACCGCGTCGGCCACCGCGTCGCCGACACCGCCGGCTCGGTAGTGATCTTCGACCGTGATCAGGTGCCCGCCGGTTGCGCGCGCGGCCGCGACGAGCGCTTTCTTGTCCACCGGCGCGACCGAATACAGATCGATCACACGAATCGTCATGCCGGACGCCTTCAAGGCCTCGTACGCCTTGAGCGCCTCGAAGACGGTGACGCCGGCGCCGACGACGGTCGCGACATCGGCCCCGCTCTCGCGCAGTACCTTCAGGCCGCCAATGGTGAAGCTCTCGTTGTTGGCGTAGATGACGGGAGTCTTCGGCCGGCTCGTCCGAATGTAGGCCGGCCCCGGGTGATACGCCGCCAGCGCGACGAGCCGCTCGGCGCTCACCGCGTCGCAGGGGTAGAGCACGGCCATGTTGGGCTGCGCCCGGCACATCGCGAGATCTTCGAGCGCCATCTGTGAGGGTCCGTCCTCGCCAATCGACACGCCGGCGTGCGACCCGGCCATCTTGATGCCGACCTGGCTGATGGCGGCCATTCGGATGAAGTCGGCCGCGCGCGTCAGGAAACAGGCAAACGTCGACGGGAAGGGGATGGCGCCCCGCGCGGCCAGCCCCATGGCGGCGCCGATCATCACCTGCTCGGCGATGAAGTTCTGGTAGAAGCGGTCGGGGAGCGCCTTCTCGAACTTGTCACTGAAGGTGGAGTTCTTGACGTCGGCGTCAAGCGCCACCACGCGCGCGTCGGCCTGGCCGAGCTTGGCGATGGCCGTGCCGTACGCTTCTCGTGTCGCGACTTCTTCGCCGATCGTGTACGACGGCGGGGCCACCGGCTGCGGCGCAACGACCGCTCGCGGCACCGACGCCGGCTTGGCAATTTGATGTGCCAGGTTGGCCGCCGGACCGCGAGCCGCAAGCGGCACGAACTGCTTCTCGAGCTCGGCCAGCGCGCGCGCGAGCTCGGCCTTGCTCAGCGCCTTGCCGTGCCACCCATCCTTGCCCTCCGCGAACGACACGCCCTTGCCCTTGACCGTACGGGCCAGGATCATCGTCGGCCTTCCCTTCATCCGGCGCGCTTCGTCCAGCGCGTCAAGAATGGCGGCCATGTCGTGGCCGTCGATGACCACGGCATGCCAGCCAAACGCGCGCCAGCGGCGCGCGAACTCGTCCAGGTCGTGCCGCCACATCGTGGCGCGGCTCTGGCCAAGCGCGTTGACGTCTGTGATGCCGCAGAGATTGTCGAGGCCTTCGACGGAGGCGACGTTGGCGGCCTCCCACACCGAGCCTTCGGCCGATTCCCCGTCGCCCATCAGCACGTAGGTCCGATAGTCCGACGCGATCCGCCGTGCGTTGAGCGCGATGCCGACGGCGGCACACGCACCCTGTCCGAGGGAGCCGGTGGCCACGTCGACAAACGGCAGGCGCGGCGTCGGATGGCCCTCGAGGTCCGATCCGATCTGCCGCAGCTTGAGGAGCTCTGCGTGATCGAAAGCGCCGGCCTCCGCCCACGCCGCGTAGAGAATCGGGGCCGCGTGTCCCTTCGACAGCACGAAGCGATCGCTGTCGGGATTGCCGGGATTGCGGGGATCGAACCGCATCTCCGCAAAGAACACCGCCGCCATCAGGTCGGCTGCCGAGCAGCAGCTGGTGGGATGACCGCTGCCGGCTTCCGACGTGGATTTGATGGATTCGATGCGAAGCCGCGTCGCGACATTCTTCAGCGCCGGAATCAGAGAGGATCGGTCAAGGGACATGGGAACTCATGAAATGGCAGGATTTCAGGATTTCAGGATTTCAGATTCTATTTCAGATTGAACCAGAAATCCTACAATCCAAATCCTGCCATTCTGCAATTCTGCCATCCTGCAATTTATCGTAAGCTGAGCAGTTCGTGGAGCGCGAGGCCGAAGAGCGCCGCGTCGAGGCCGCCATCTGTGAGTGCGGCGGTCTGCGCCGCCAGGATGCGCATCGCGTCCATCGCGTAGTCCGCCTCGGGGGCCACCACGGCCGCGCCACGATACGTCGCGTCGCGGTGGAGCGCCGCCAGACGACACAAGACCAGGGCGGCCTCGCCGTTTTGTGCAAAGGGCTTGGGCGGCAGAAATCCACCTCTCTCAACGTCCCACC
>Ga0156278_1107_pt1 | contig 18942 bp, 20 predicted proteins | sample RifCSPlowO2_12_FD_107927 | JGI IMG/M metagenome (GOLD analysis project Ga0156278, IMG submission 107927) | Acidobacteria bacterium RIFCSPLOWO2_12_FULL_65_11
GTACCCGCCCATCTGGTGGACCGACTGCGGCAGTACGCCCAGGTGACCCATCACGGGGATGCCGACGTCGACCAGCCGCGAGACGACCTCGATCATCGGACGGCCGCCCTCGAGCTTGACGGCGGCTGCGCCGCCTTCCTGGATCAATCGGCCGGCATTTCGCACGGCTTCCGCGACCGATACCTGGAAGGTCAAGAATGGCATGTCGGCGACGACGAGCGCTCGCTCGGTGCCGCGGGTGACGGCCGCCGTGTGGTGAATCATCGCGTCGAGCGTCACCGGCAGCGTGGTCTCGTGACCGAGCACCACCATGCCGAGCGAGTCGCCGACGAGTAGCGCGTCGAGCCCGGCTCGATCGAAGAGCCGCGCCATCGTCGCGTCGTAGGCGGTGAGCATGGTGATCTTTTCCGACCGCCGTTTCATCTTCCTGAAATCAGGTACGCGGATTCGGTTGGTATCCATGTCGTCCTCAATTGGTCCGCCTTGAAAGGCGGACCCTACAGCTTTGCAGTCGTGGCGTCCGCCTTCAGGCGGACCTCGCAGTCGTAGTGTCCGCCTTCAGGCGGACTTCGCAGTCGTAGTGTCCGCCTTCAGGCGGACGGATCCAAGCACCGATTCCAGCGCGCGGACGCTCGCTTCCGGCAGATCGCGCTCGCGAGCGATCTCGATGAGTCGGCGCGCCGCAGCCACATACAGCGCCGCGACTGTCGGCGGCGCTTCGTCGAGCGCATCCATGTGAGCCGCCACGGTTTCGGCGTCGCCTCTGACGATCGGTCCGGTCAGGGCTGCCGACGGTCCGTTGGCGAACACGTTGTCTATGCTCGCGCGCGCGAGCGACTCGAGCGCCCGCAGCGCAGCCTCGCGCTCGACCCCGGCCTGACCCATGAGGACCACGGCCGCGTCAATGACGGCAACCAGCGCGTTACTGGCCATCACCGCGCCCGCGTGATACGAGCTCAGGCGCCCGGCGGCCACGCGCAACGCGCGGCCCTCGAGGCGCCCCACAATGTCTTCGGCCCACTCGATCGCCGGGCCGTCGCCCGCGACACCGTACGTCACGCCTTTGAGGCTCTTCATGCCCTGCTCCCGCGTGACCACGGTCTGCAGCGGGTGCAGGACGCCGCACGCCACACCGGCCCTCTTGAGGGGCGCCAGAGCCTCGGGCCCTTTGGCGCCGCAGGTGTGGAGCGCCACCCCCGTGCGCATGCCGGCGCGGGCCAGTTCTTCGGCCACCGGCGTAATCCCTTCGTCCCTCACGGCGATCAGCACGCGGCCGGCCAGACTCGGCAGATCGGCGCAGGCCACCGGTCGGACCGACGGATCGATGAAGGTCGCGGCGCCTTCCGCCCTGAACCGGTTTCTGCTTGCGAGTGCAACGACCCTCTCTCCATGGAGATAGAGCAGGCGGCCGAGCGCCTGCGCGACGGCGCCAGTGCCGACAATCGCGACGGGCGGACGGGATGCCTTCACTGTCTCGGTTAACCGCAAGCCACAGCAAATCAAGATGTTAACACGAGCCGTCCGCCCCACCCCGAGCGCCAGAACATCCATGCCTCGATGCGGCATAATCGGCGGTGTTATGGCACATCGTCTGTCCAACCAGCCCACTGTTTATCGTCCCTTGCACTCCTTCATCTGCATGCTGACGCTCGCTCTGCTCGTTTCGGGCGCCGCCTGCTCGACCACGAGTCCGCAGCCGCCGGCCGCCTCGCAAGAGCGCATCCCGATTGGCCAGCTTCCCGACATCGACATGCCGGCCGTGCTCGCGCACACCAGGACGCTGTCGTCGGACGAGTTCGAGGGTCGCGCGCCGGGCACGAAGGGCGAGGACCTGACCGTGGCGTACCTCGTCGAGCAGTTCAAGAGCATCGGGCTCAAGCCCGGCAACGCCGATGGCGCGTACATTCAGACCGTACCGCTCGTCGGGATTACTCCGGCTCCGGCGCCGCTCGTTCTCAAGAAGGGCGGTCAGTCGCGCACGCTCAAGTGGAAAGACGATGCTGTCGCGTGGACCAAGCATGTGGCGCCTGGCGCAAGCCTCGACGACTCCGAGCTCGTCTTCGTCGGTTACGGCATTGTTGCGCCCGAGTACGACTGGGACGACTACAAGGGCCTGGATGTGAGGGGCAAGACGCTCGTCATGCTCGTCAACGATCCGCCCGTGCCCGATCCGGCGAATCCCTCGGAGCTCGATGCGAAGACATTCGGCGGCAAGGCGATGACCTACTACGGCCGCTGGACCTACAAGTTCGAGATTGGCGCCGAGAAAGGCGCGGCCGGCGTGCTCGTCGTGCACGAGACCGGCCCGGCCGGCTACGCGTTCAACGTGGTGCAAGTCGGCTTCACGGGCGAGCGATTCGACCTGGTGACGCCGGACAAGAACATGGACCGTGTGTCGGTCGAAGGATGGGTCTCGCTCGATCAAGGCAGGCAGCTCGTGCAGATGGCCGGACAGGATTTCGACCAGCTGAAGCAGCAGGCGGCGACCCGCGGTTTCATGCCCATCCCGCTCGGCGTGACGGCATCGATCACGATCAAGAACACGCTTCGGACGATTGACTCGCGAAACGTGCTGGCGAAACTGGAGGGCGCCGACCCGGTGCTCAAGGACGAGTACATCGTCTACACCGCGCACTGGGATCACATGGGCAAGGGCCCGGAAGGCATCTTCCACGGAGCCGTCGACAACGGGATTGGGACGGCGGGGCTCATCGAGATCGCGCGCGCGTTTACCAAGCTGGCCGAGCCGCCCAAGCGATCCGTACTGTTTCTCGCGGTGACCGCCGAGGAGCAGGGGCTTCTCGGGTCGCAGTACTACGCCGTGACGCCGGTCTATCCGATGGCGAAGACGCTGGCCAACATCAATATGGACGGCCTGAACGTCCACGGCCGGACGAAGGACCTGACGCTTGTCGGCTACGGCGCGTCGGACCTCGACGACTACGCCCGGGAAGCGGCCGCCGAGCAGGGGCGTATCGTCCACGGCGACGCGGAGCCGGAGAAGGGGTTCTTCTATCGTTCCGATCATTTCAACTTTGCCAAGCAAGGCGTGCCGGCGCTCGATCCCGACAGCGGTTTGGACTACGTCGGCAAGCCACCCGACTTCGGCGAGAAGGTGCGCAGCGAGTGGACGGAGAAGCGGTACCACCAGCCGACCGACATCGTCATGCCCGATTGGGATCTCGCCGGCGCCCGCGAGGATCTGAAAGTGTTTTTCGCCGTCGGTTATCGTGTCGCTCAGGCTGCCAAGTTCCCTGAGTGGAAACCCGGGAACGAGTTCAAGGCCCGCCGTGATGCGATGCTGAGGAAGTAAAGACAAACCACGGAGGACACGAAGCACACGAAGAGGAATTAGCTTCGCGGTGGAAACATGTCGCGCACGAGCTCTCCGAGCGGCTTGGCTCCCAACTCAATCAGGTTCGTGTTTTCATCATCGTCAAAGGTCAGCACCATCTGACCCCTGGCGATCGCGCGGCTCGCCGTCGCTTCGGCCTTGCCACCTCGAGCTGCGTGCGGGACGAATACCGCGCCTGCCAGCGCGGCGACGAATTCATTGCGGCGCACTGCGAGATCTGGCGTAGCGCACACAATTTCTGAACCAAAGATCGAAAGCACGAGGAGACGGCCTCGATCCACTGTCCTCTCGTGCTGCGGATCAAGGGAAAGCCATTCCACCCCGCAGGCTGGGCACAGAACCACAGGCTGCGCGCCGCGAAGCAGAACGTCCAGGCACTCGCGTTCCATGGGCGAATGAAACTCGCCTGCGACGATAACGCCAGCGTCCGTGGTCGAAACACTGGGAGAAGGGCTCGAATGTCGATGGCGCCGTTGCAGAATCTGCCATGTAGTGGCGGCGCGTGATTTGCAAAGACAGCAACGTGCGAGCAGGATCGACATGCGATGAACTCGGCATCGGACGAGGTGTCCGGGTGTACTATTCCGTCGTGCAGTCAGGAAAAGAGAGGCTTGCAGCGAAGAAGGACCTGCGCAATGAACCCGCATATCCTCTGACCGAAGCAGCCAGGTACATCAAGGTGCCGGCTGCGACGTTGCGTGCGTGGACGTTCGGTCGGCCGTATCCGACGGCTCGAGGCTCTAGCCATTTCCGGCCCATCATCCGGCCCGTATCATTACGGCCGCCGCTGCTGTCGTTTTGGAACCTGATCGAAGCGCATGTGCTGCGGGCTCTGCGGACGGATCATGGGTTCTCTGTGAAAGCGGTGCGACAGGCCGTTGACTATGCCCAGCGGGAGCTCGACATCGAGCATCTCTTGCTGCGGCAGGAGTTGTGCTTCGACGCCGGCCAGCTCTTCCTCGATCGCTACGGCAAGTTGATCAACCTTTCCGCTTCGGGACAGCTGGCTATGCGCCAGGTTCTTCAGGCCTATCTTAGGCGCGTCAACTGGGACGCCGATCAGTTTCCTGTTCGGTTGCATCCTTTCATTTCTTCGGTCCCGGCGAACAGCGCGACGGACTCCATGCCGATTGCCATCGATCCTCGAATCTCGTTTGGCCGGCCCGTTGTCGTCAGCCGCGGCATCTCGACGGCCACCATTGCCGCCCGCATCGATGCCGGCGAGACCGTCGACGCGCTCGCTGCCGACTACGACCTCAGTACCGCCGAGATCGAGCACGCAGTGGTGTACGAGCGGGCGGCTTGAACGTTAGTTTTCTTCACTGACCGCGATCTTGGCCCGCAGTTTCCCGGCATCCTGCGCGATGCGGGCCTCTCGGTAGAGCGACACAGTGATCACTTTGCTCACGACTGCGAAGATGACGCGTGGCTGGGTGCGGTGGCCGCACGCGGCTGGGTCGCGCTCACCCACGACGCGCGGATTCGCTACAAACCCAACGAGCTTGCCGGCATCGTGCAGCACAAGGTGACGCTCCTCGTCGTTGTCGGGCATGCGCCCCACGCCGAGCTCGCGCGGAACTTCGTCAACACCCTGCCGCACGTGGTGGCGTTCCTCGACGCACACCGTCCGCCGCTGATTGGGAAGGTCTATCGTCCATCGCTATCGGAGCGTGCTGAGAATGCCGGCGCATCCGGACGTGTTGAGTTGTCGTACCCGAAGCTCACGCTGTCGTGAGGCAGACCTCCAGACGTTACGACGGAGGTCGCGAACAGATACGCATCTGTCACTCCGATTGGGATCACGAGCGTGAGTGTCTGAATCCTAGCGGCGTCTGGCTCCGTCCGCAGATCGTCGTTGCGGGCGCGATCCGATATCATGGCCGCGTTGGAACTTGCGTTTGCAAAGAAGGCTCTCCGCACGCTTTGCGAGAGCGAAGCGATGGCGGCGAATGCTCTCGGTGTGCGTGTTGCGGCGAAGCTTACGCTCAGGATGGAAAGGTGTCGCGCACGCGCTTGGACCGAAAAAGGTACGCGAGCCAAATCGAGTAGTAGGCGAGCGACCCGGCGACATAGAGCGGCGTGGTGCCAGGGAGGCGATTGCTGGGGACAAACGGCGTCGTGTAGACAAAGACGTCGGTGGCGGCCGACAGCACGAGCGACGATTTCGCCATCGTGACCGCGCCGGTGCGGCGGCCGACGAGCGCGAGGCCGGCAGCGATGCCGAACGCCGTGACCAGTCCGCGTGCGACGAGCACCAGCACCATCGGCAAGCCCCGCACCAGCAGGGCATCGAGGGCCAGTGACGCGGCCAGGGCCAGACTGATCGGCTGATACACGAGGAGCAGCGCACAGAGGACGAGGAGCCAGCCGGGGAGGTTGTTGTGGTTGACCATGTTCATCGGCGGGGCTACGATGGAGCGCAATCATGATCGCACGAACACTCGTCGCCATCACGCTGGCGTTTGCTGCCGTGCCTGACGCCGCGCACATCAAAGCAGTCCAGGCCTGGCGCACGGAGCACGAGACTGACTACCGGCGCGATTACGTCCCCCTCGCCGGTCTCTTCTTTCTCGTTCCCGGCCCCAACACCGCGGGGAGCGCTCAGTCGAATGCCGTCGTTCTGCCGAAGCGGACGCCCGCGTCGATTGGCCGGTTCGTGCTGGAGGGCCAGCGGGTGCGGTTCGAGCCAAAGGCCGGCGTCAAGGTGTCGCTGAACAAGCGGCCGCTCGACGGCCCGATCGACCTCCTAGACGATGGAGCGACCGGCGGACCCGACGAACTGACCGTGGGCGATGTCGCGCTGTGGGTGCACCTGAGCGGCGAGCGGAAGACCATCCGGATGCGCGATCCGAAGAGCGATGTCGCGCGGGGCTTCGCCGGGTTCCGCTGGTTCCCGATCGAGGAGCGCTATCGCGTGACGGCGCGGTTCATCAAGGATCCGGCGCCACGCGAGATCCAGAGCCTCAATCAACTGGGAGACCTCGAGGTCATGACGACCGAGGGCGTGGTGGAGTTCACGCTGAACGGAGAGACCATCCGCCTGCGGCCGATGACCACACGGCCGAACCGATTCTGGTTCATCTTCCGCGACGGCACGAGCGGCAAGGAAACGTACGAAACCGCGCGCTTCCTGTATGCCGACTTGAAAAGTGACGGCACGGCGGTGCTCGACTTCAATCAGGCCTACAACCCCCCGTGCGCGTTCAACCCGTTCACGACCTGTCCGCTGCCGCTGCCTGAGAATCGCTTGACGACGCGCATCCTCGCCGGCGAAAAGGCGTACGCAGGACACTGAGACTCTTCCTCGTCCACCACGGTGACGCCGTCGGCCCTGAGGTCGACACGCGGCGCCCGCTTTCGTTCCTCGGCGAGCAGGATGTCGTTCGCCTCGCCGCCCATGCTGCCGCGCGCGGTGCGCGTCCCCAGGTGGTGTGGCACAGCGGCAAGCTGCGCGCGCGTCAGACAGCCGAAGCCTTCTGGCGGGCGTGTAACGCGCTTGCCGAGTGCGCCTCGACTCGCGACCTTCAGCCTGACGACTCGCCTGCGTGGATCCGCGACCGGCTGCGCGGTGAGACACGCGACATCCTGATTGCCGGTCACTTCCCGCACCTGCCGGGGCTGTTGACGTTGCTGCTCGAAGGATCCGAGCAACGTCCTTCCGTGTTCCCGAAACACGGCGTCGTCGCGCTCGAGAGTGACGATGGAGGGGAGACGTGGAGGGAAATCTGGAGGCTCGAGATCTGAACCTGTCCCGGGATTTTCCTGTAGTGTCCGCCTTTAGGCGGACCTTCGGGTCCGGCTCAAGCCGGACACTACAGCCATGACTGTCACTACCTCTCGATCGTGATAGCGACCGGCGAGAGGATCCGGACGGTCACCGGTGTGCCAGCGGGCAGCGTGGCAGGCTTGCGATCGCTTGCGGCCACGGCGGCCGCGCCGCCGCCGGCGCCCGCACCGGCGCCGATCGCGGCGCCTTTCGCGCCGCCCAGGATGGCGCCGATGATGGCGCCGCCCACGGCGCCGCCGCCAATTTTTGCGGCGCTCGAGTCCCCGGGCGCCTCCCCTTCGCGATAGACCGTTTCGGTGTTGATGGGCAGGCGCGTGCCGTCGGCCAGCACCAGCGTGTTGAAGCGGACGCCGAGACGAGCGCGCTCCTTGAACTTGCCCCCGAGCTCGACCTGCGTCACCGATCCGAGGGCGCGTGCGCCGGCAGGAATCGCCACTTCGTCGCCCACCTTCACGTCGCGCATCACCCGCGCGTCGACGCGATCTTCGATGCGCGCCGTCTCGCTCGACAGCCGGTTCTCGGTCTGCAGACCGATCACGGCGTTGGCCGGCACCACCAGCTCCAGAAATGTTTTCTCCGGCAATTCGGGCACGCGCGGCGGCTCCTCTGCTGCGATCCGATCGGAAGGTCGGACGCCAGGCGCGACCCCTGCGACGTCGTCAACGGTCGGTGCGGGCAGGGGCGGCGGCGCCGATTGCGACCCGGCGTTTACTGTGGGCGTTCCATCGATCGACGGCGGACCCTGCGGTGCGGCGGGCGCGGTTCTTATTCCTGAGGCCGCTGGGGTCGCCTGGGCCGCTTGCGGTACCGACTCGCGGGACGGTTCGGCGCGTCCAGGTGCCGCGGGCTGCGACGTTCTTGAGCTGACGCCGGCCGCAGTTTCTCGCACGACGCGGTCCGCCGCCCGGGCCGCGGGGGCGCTCGGCGGCGTGGATGTCGTTGATTCCAGGGCGGCGGCCGGCACCGGCACGGCGTTCTGACGCGAGGCGAGATAGCCGCCTCCGAACGCGGCCAGGATGCACGCAGCGCTCAGAGCGAGAAACGTGAATCGATTCGAAATCATGGCGGAACCCCTCAGAATTCAGCCGGCCTCACGCAAACCCTGTACCTGGACTCGACCGCCGAAATCATCGGCAAGTCATTGTCTATGAGAGTTTACAGAATCCGTCGCAGCAGGGCCAACTGTCCCCTTCGTATGAGGATGTCCTGGGGCGAGAGCACGCCCAGCAAGGAGGCAAGCGGCCGTGCCTGGTAAGATCTCGGCCGATTCTCGGGCGCCTGCGCCTGCGGCCATGCCGAAGCTGCGGCTAAGCGGCGCCGCAGCGAGGCATCGGCGTTAGTTCGCGCTGGGGGTGGGGCCCCAGCGCCAGTGAAAACCTGTCTGGCGAGCGCATTGCACGCCTCGCAGCCGCACTATGGTGATGCTTATGGCCAACCGCTCCGCCCGATTTCTTCTCCTTCTGCTTCTTACCGCGCTCGCTCCTTCAGCCGCATCGGCAGTCACCCTGCAGGACATCATCGCGCTGTCAAGAGCCGGCGTATCGGATCCGGTGCTCCTTGCGCTGATCGACCGCGACAAGTCGGTCTTCGCCATCGAGGCTGATGAGCTCGTCGCACTCAAGGGAGCCGGCGTCAGTGAAGCCGTTGTGATTGCGATGCTCAAGAGCGGACGCGACCCAATGCCGCCTTCACTGGCCGCAGCACCGGTGGTCGACGTGTTTCCGACTCTCGTCATCGTCGGCCACGGTCCGGATCGACCCAACACCTTCCATCAGTTCGACGGATTCCTTGTGCCCCCGCTGCCCGTGGTTCCGTATGTTGTCGTCGGGTCGGGCTTGGTGCGCGGCGCTCGGTGCGTTGGTGTTGGCGTCGGCGGCACGAAGCCGACCGCAGCAGGGCCGCAGCTCGGGCGGCTGACGCCCGAGCTCGGGACGCGCTACCTGGCGAACAGCGTCGGTCGCATCGTGACCAGCACGGTCATCCCTCTTGATGGGGCTGATGGTACGGCGGCGCCGGCAATCGTCGGTGATTGCCAGCCGCAGACGATCCCCCGCCGGTCACGTCGCTGACGTCCGGCTAGAGCCGGACACTACGACTCGACGATTCACTGCTTCATCCTGACAGGCGTAGTGTCCGCCTTCAGGCGGACCGTGACGGCTTCAGGTCGTAGTGTCCGCCTTCAGGCGGACTTCGGGCCGAGCGTAGTAAGCTCACCCCGGCATGGCGCGCTCTTCCTCCGACATCGTGGTCGTCGGCGCCGGGATTGTGGGATGCGCCGTCGCGCACGAGCTCGCCAGACGCGGCGCGTCTGTTCAAGTCGTCGAACAACGTGCCATCGGCATGGGCGCGACGCACGCGTCGGCGGGCATTCTCGCGCCGTACATCGAGGCCGGAACGGACGAGACGCTACTCGATCTGACGGTCCGCAGTCTCGGTCTCTTCGACAACTTCATCGCGCGGGTGGTTGCCGAGAGCGGCGTGCCGGTGCCGTACCATCGAACCGGCACCCTGCAGGTCGCCCTGAACGACGAGGAGATGCTGGAGCTTCGTCACGCGGCAGCGCGGCTCGAGGCCGAGCACGTGGCGGCGAGCGTGCTCGACGCGCAGGCGGCCCGCACCGCAGAACCACATTTGAGCGACGCCGTCGTTGGGGCGCTCGTCGTGTCGACCCATGGGTTTACCGCAGCCGGCGACCTGACGCGGGCCCTGGCTGCTGCGGCGTGCCGGCACGGGGCACGCCTGATTGAAGCGAGCGCTGTCGGTCGGATTGTCCCCAAGAATGGCGACCTCATCGTCGACACCGATCGTGGAGCGTTCATCGGCGGCGCCGTGGTGCTGGCGGCGGGCAGTTGGTCGGGCCAGATCGAGATCGTTGGCGTCCCGGCGCGTGTGCCCGTGCGTCCCGTTCGCGGGCAGCTTCTGCGGCTGGCATGGCGCGGTTCTGCGGTTCGGCGCGTCACGTGGCGTGGCCGCTGCTACCTTGTGCCGTGGGACGATGGGACCCTGCTCGTGGGGGCGACTGTCGAGGACGTCGGGTTTGAGGAGTGCACGACGGTGGCCGGCGTCCGCGATCTGCTGGAAGCCGCATGCGAGCTGGTGCCCCAGGCATGGAAGGCCGGCTTTGCCGGCGCGTACGACGGTCTGCGACCAAAGAGCGCCGATGAGCTGCCGGTTATCGGGGCGTCGCGCGTGGTGCCGAATCTGATGTATGCGACCGGGCACTACCGCAACGGCATCCTGCTGGCGCCGCTCACAGCCGAGTTGGTCGCGGATGCGATGCTCGATGGCCGGATGGATCCCGCGCTCGCGGCTATTAGCCCGCAACGTTTCGGCGATCTATGATCGTCCGGCTGAAGGCGGCACGACGATTCTGCTGTAGTGTCCGGCTTCAGCCGGACCTTGATTCTCATGTAGTGTCCGGCTTTAGCCGGACCTTCGGTGGACGGGGAGAATCCTAATGTCCAAACTGTCTCGCTCTGAAATCGATCGGCGCCTGAAGGATCTGAAAGGCTGGACGCTCGATGGCGAGGCCATTCGCAAGCAGTACACGTTGGCCGGGTTTCCTGAGGCAATTGCGTTCGTCAATCGCCTTGTGCCTGAGGCTGAGGCGGCCGACCATCATCCAGATATCACGATCAACTACAAGCGGGTGACACTCGTCTACTCGACGCACAGTGAGGGCGGGCTGACGGCTAAGGACTTTGCCGGGGCAGCGATGGCCGACCGGCTGGCATAGATGCGGTTAAAGAAGACGTACGGCTCGCGAGAAGTGGCGGCCCTGACCGGGCTGACCGCGCGACAGCTCCAGAGGTGGGACGCCGACGGGCTTCTGCCGCCGGCTATCCGGCCCCATCGCACGGCTGCAGGCGGATACACCGAGCGCCGATACACGCCGATCGATCTCTTCGAACTGCTCGTGCTGGCCGACTTGCGGCGCCGAGGGTTCTCGATCCATCAGCTTCACGCCACTGTGCGCGCTCTGAAAGAGCAGTTTGAGACGCGCCTGTTCGAGGCGACCGGCGGCGGTAGCGGCGTGCAACTGCTGACGGACGGTCAGGATCTCTACGCGCGCACGACGACCGGCGAGTTCTTCAACCTGCTGAAATCGCCGACGCAGCCCCTGCTCGTGGTCGGCAACGAGGGACTGCTCAAGGAGTTGGGAGGGAAGATCAAGCCCCGGCGACGACGACCATTCACCGTATAGGAAAGATTTTCTCGAGATCGTCGGCCGGGCGAGGAATGACGTGCACGCCGACCAGTTCGCCGACGCGGCGGGCGGCCGCGGCGCCGGCATCGGTCGCGGCCTTGACGGATCCGACGTCGCCGCGGACGATTGCCGTCACCAGGCCGGCGTCGACTTTCTGCCACCCGACGAAGACGACGTTGGCGGTCTTGAGCATCGCGTCGGCGGCCTCGATCATGCCGATGAGGCCGCGCGTCTCGACCATCCCGAGCGCGTCGCCGATTGCTCGCTTCTCTTTGTCAGCCATGCAGAGTTGTAGTCTACGCGATCTTCCCGCGCGCTGCGACCGGTAGCGTCTCAATCACACGATCGCCCTCGACGAGCTGAACGGCATCGACGAGATTCGAGACGACGCAGGAGTGGTTTGGGAGCACGCGCACACGGTCGCCGGGTTCGAGCGTCGTGACCCCCCTCGCGCGGACGGTAGCGTGTTCCTCAGAGAGGCGCTCGATCGTCAGGTTCTCGTCAATAGCCGAGCCGTTACCGGTGAGCACCGCGCCGTAGCCTGGCGTGGGTGTGAAGCCGCGCGCCTGGTCGCTCGAGAGCGTCTTGCTGCCGCAGTCGAGAATGACGCGGTCGGCGGCCGGCTTCGAGACGACCGTGGCGAGAACTGTCAGCGCGCAGTCCTCGATAGTCGCCGCCCCGAGCGCCAGCTGCGCGCGGTCGAAGTATACGTAATTACCCGGCCTCAGCTCAGTCAGCCCGTACTGCCGCGCCATCGAAGCGGTGTGGCGCAATGTCGGCGTCGCCCCCACCGACAACTCATCGATCGGGATACCGGCTCGGGTTGCGCGGTCGCGAAGCCCGGACAGCATCTCGGCCTCTCGGCGTGCGACCTCGCACAGCTCGTCGTCGGATGCGGCCTGGTAACCGTGGCCCGCGTGACTGAGCAGGCCGCGCAATCGCAGGCCAGAGAGCGACGAGACGGCCCGGATGAAGTCCACGGCGTCGGCGGCATCAGGATCGATGCCGCAGCGGTGGAATCCGACGTCCACCTTGATCAGGACGTCGAGGGCCAGCCCGGCTCGGCTCATCGCCTCAGACCAGCCGCGCGCGACACCAAGATGATCGACGATGATCGAGATCGACGCGCGATCCATCAGCGCGACCACACGCCCGGCGTTCGACGGGTTGATCGGATAGGGAAGCCGGATGTCTCGGATCCCGGCGTGGGCAAACACTTCGGCCTCGCCCAGCTTCGCGCAGCACACGCCCACCGCGCCGCGATCCAACTGCCACCGCGCGACGACCGGAGACTTATGAGTCTTCGCGTGAGGCCGAAGGCGCGCGCCGGCCGCATCAGCCAGCGTCTGCACGCGGCCGATATTGTCTAGGAGGCGCTTGCGATCGACGAGAACCTGAGGAGTGGGGAGATCAACCAGCCGCACGCGGGGACTCTAACACGCTGGAGACGGTCGAACTATGCAAAGAGTCCGGGGAACTTGCTGGGGCTGATCGAGTACCCGGGGAAGATCGGTTTCGCGTCGGCGACGCCGAGGTGCCGGACGACGATCTCGCCGAAGACGTCGCGGAAGTCGGTCGTCACCGCGAGGTCACGCCGCTCGTACCGCTGTTCGACCGCGAGTCCAGGCCACTTGCCGTAGACGTGGCCCCCGCGGACGCCGCCGCCGATGGCGATCATCGCGTTGCCGTGGCCGTGATCGGTGCCGCGGTTCCCGTTCTCGTTCACCGCTCTTCCGAATTCCGACATCGTCAGGATGACGGTGTCCTCCAGGCCGTCGCCCAGGTCGGTGGCGAGCGCGGCAATCCCGCGCGCGAAGTCGTCGAGGCGGTTGGCAAGTTGGCCCTGGGCCCCGCCCTGGTTGACGTGCGTGTCCCAGCCGCCAAGGTCGGCGAACGCGATCTCGAGGCCGACATCGGCTTTGGCCAGCTGCGCGATTTGCTGGAGGGCCTGGCCGAACGGCGTCCGCGGATAGTCTGCTCCGTTTGCCGGCTGATACTGCGACGGATCGACGCCCTTCAGCATCCTCATCGCGCCGAATGCCTCGCGACCGGTCGCGTTCAGCACTTGATCGGCCGCCGCCGCGAACTGCTCCTCGAACGATGCGCCGATGGCCTCGCTTGACTGGCCGGCGCGAATGCCGAACTGTCCGAGCTGATTGATTGCCAGCGCTGAGGCCCGGCCCTGGAGCGCGCGCGGGAGCTGCTGCGTGAGGGCCACGGCGCGGAACGGCGTCGCCGCCTTCGCGGCGTCGCCGCTTCGGCGAGCCTGGAGATACCGATTCAACCACCCATCGTCGGTGCTCTTGACGCCGGGTGTCGCCGACTCCATGTAGTCCTGGGCGTCGAAGTGCGACCGCGTGCTGTCGGGCGATCCGCAGGCGTGGACGATGGCGAGCTGGCGCGCGTCCCAGAACGCCTTGAGCGGCTGCAGCCGCGGGTTCAGGCCGAAGAAGCCGTTCAGATCCACGGCGGCGTTCTCGCCGGCTCCCGGCTTGGGGATCGCGATGCTCGGCCGCGCCCGGTAGTATTCGTTCTCTGCAAAGGGCACGATCATGTTGAGGCCGTCGACCGCGCCGCGCTGGAAGATGGCAACGAGCCGCTTAGCGCGCGTGGAGCGGCCCTGGGCGAACGCCGTCCGCGTCAGGAACGACGGCGCAAAGCCGAGGCTCACGAGAGCGAAGCCGCCGTTCTTCACGAAGACTCTGCGAGTGATCATTGCGACCTCATCATTATTCACTTGCGCTGGGCATGGCCGCAGGCGCCCGGTCACCGTCGCTGGAACTCCGGTGAGCCGAGCAGGAGCGCCGTCATCTGCGGCGCGGTTGTTGCCTTGGCGATCGTCGCTCTCGTCGTCTCCGACACGTCACCCGCCAGGATAGTGTTGATGGCCTGGGAGACGGCCTCGCTGGTCACGGGTGTCTGGTCGCCGATGGTTTGCGATTGACGACCACGTCCGCCGCCGAAGCCTTGTCCGCCGCCGATCCCCTGCGGCCCGCCGAGGCCCCGCCGCCCGCCACCGGGGCCGCGCCCCAGCCCGTTGCCGGCGAGTTGCACCGCAAAGTTCATCCGGCCGACAAGCGCGCCCGTGTTCACCCAGCCGTCCGCCGTGTCCTTGTAGCCGGTCGGCGGCTGGCACTGATACAGCGGCATCCCGAGCTGCTGCATCGCCCCGACGAGCGCCCTCGCTATCGGCACCCCGGTGCCGGTGACGCGCACGGCGCTGACCACGAACTCGAGAGGCGTCTTGACCTTGGCGCGATAGGCGTCGGGCGACAGGAATTCCGGCGAGGTGAGAATCGTCCGGGTTACTTCACGCAGGTCGCCGTCGGTCTCGCGGAACCGTTTGGCGGCGCGATCGACGAGCGAGGCGGGCGGCGTGTCGCTGACGAACCGCCGCGCCAGCTTCATGGCGATGAAGCGCGCGGTCGAGGGATGCTTGGCGAGAATATCGAGCACCTGCTCGCCGTCGCCCTCGCCCCCGCCGGCCTTGATCTTGTGTCCGAGGACGACTTTTTCGCGCGGGTCGTGGATGCGCGGATCGAACATGGAACTGCCGCCCTGGCGCGGTTGCTGAATCGTCCAGCCCGTAAACACCCGCGCGACTTCCGTCACGTCCTTCTGGGTGTAGCCGCCATCGACGCCGAGCGTGTGGAGCTCCATCAGCTCGCGGGCGTAATTCTCATTGAGGCCGCGCGGCTGGTTCGGCCCTTGCTGCGGGATGGTCCGTGGCAGGCCGGGCACCATCACCGACCGGCCGAACCGATCGCGCCTGAAGAGCGGCCGCGGCTCGTCCCGACGCGCCGCGTTCGGATCGGCGCTCAGCCAGTTGTCGAGATAGAAGAGCATCGCCGGGCTCTTCGCCGTCGCCTCGAGCAGGTCGCGAAACGTACCGAGCACGTGCGGCCTGATCGCCTCGCGCTCGTACTCGGTCAGCATGAAGCGGACCCGTCCCTTGCGCGCGTCGACGTTGAAGTGGTTGAACCAGAAGTCGGCAAGCACTTCCTGGAGCTGCCGCTCGCTGTACACCGCGCGGAGCATCTTCTGTTCGCCAAGCTCGATGAGCACCGTGTTGGCCCGCTGCATCACCGGGTCGGGCATCTGGGGCTGCGGCGGCGGAGCATTACTGCCCTGCTGTTGCTGCCGCTGGCGCTGCGCCTCCATCAGCGGCTGCTCGAACTGCTCGGCGATCTCGCGCGAGCTCAAGCCAACCGTCGTGAGGCCGGCCAGGCGGGCGTCCATCGCCGAGTCAGCCATGCGCTCGGGATGAAGTTGCTGCTCGATGTACGCCTGCAGACCCATCGCCCGGACCTTTTCGACCTCACCGGGACGCGGGCCAAACCCGATGCGGTTCAGGACGTGAGCAATCGTCTTGGAGTCGTTGGGGAAGTCTGCCGCGGCGGGTGAGGAGGTGAGTTGGCCGACCGAAGTGGCAATAATTGCCAGTCCGGTGGCGAGCGCCGTGGTCAAAAAGCGCCATTTCATACCGCCATTAGACCGTGCTGCCCGGGGGATGTCAAAACCTGCTATCCCCGGGAGAATTGATGATTGTGGATTGTTGATTGTTGATTGGAATCGCGCAGCGTTCTTGCCCAAGACGGCACTTTAGTGTCGTCAATCATCAATCAGCATTCAACAATCAGCAATTCACCGAATGCGTACCCGTGACTGCTCCCGCATGAACTGCTGGACGTAATAGGGGCCGCCGGTGCCGCGGCCGGTGGAGCCGCTGGCCTTCCAGCCGCCAAACGAGTTGACGCCCGGCCAGGCGCCCGTGGTCGCGCCGGCGCGGCGGTTGGCGTAGGTGACACCCGCCTGAATCTGGCCGAAGAACTGATCGATCTCGCGCTCGTCCTCCGAAAAAATCCCAGCCGTGAGGCCGTACTCCGCGCGGTTGGCGAGGGCGATCGCCTCATCGAGCGTCGTGACGTCGGCAAGAAGCGTGATGGGGACGAAGAGCTCTTCGCTGAAGAGGGGGTGGCTGGGTGGAAGGCCGTCGATGAGGGTGGGTTCGACGAAGTATCCGTGCGCGAACTCGCCGTCGGTGAGACGCCGGCCGCCGATGAGGATTCGCGCGCCGTCAGAGGTGGCGCGCGCCACGGCACGCTCGTAGGTCTTGACGGCGTCTTCGCTGATGACCGGGCCAATGTAGACATCGCGATCGAGCGGGTTGCCGATCTTCAGTTTCCTGGTTTTCTCCACCAGCAGCCGGACGAACTGGTCGCGAATCGCCTTCGCGATGTACACGCGCGAGCACGCCGAGCATTTCTGGCCCTGCGCGCCGAAGGCCGATCGCACGACGCCGTCGCTCGCTTTGTCGAGATCGGCCGACGGCATGACGATGGCCGGATTCTTACCGCCCATCTCGATGATGAGCGGCCGCGGCGCCGGCCGCGCGGCGTTGCTGCGAATCAGATGCATGCCGACGCTCTTCGATCCGGTGAAGACGACGCCGTCCACATCGAGGCTGTCAACCAGATCCTGGCCGGTCGTACTGCCGCCGCCGCTGAGGAAATTGAACACGCCGGCCGGCAAACCGGCCTCGGCCATGACCTCGTAGAGCTTGTAGCCGAGAAGCGACGTCACCGTCGCGGGCTTGAAGACGACGGTGTTTCCGGCGACGAGCGCGGCGCCGGCCGGACCGGCGGCGAGGGCGAGCGGAAAGTTGAACGGTGAGATCACGGCCCAGACGCCGTAGGGCCGCAAGACGCTCCAGTTTTCCTCCCCGGGGCCGAGCGTGCCGAGCTTGATCTCGAATCCGTCGTGCCGCTCGACTTGGCCGGCGTAGTACTCGATGAGGTCCGCGGACTCCTCGACGTCGCCGACGCACTCGAGGCGGCTCTTGCCCGCCTCGTATCCCATCAGCGCCGCGAGGTCCCACCGGCGGACGCGAATGGCGTCGGCGACCTTCTTGAGCTGCGAGACGCGCTCGCGCCACGAGCGCGCGCTCCACGCCGGGAACGCGTCCCTGGCGGCAGCGACGGCGGCGCGGACGGCGTCGGGGCCGGCGTTCTGAAACCGGCCGAGCAGCAGGCGCGTGTCGATCGGACTGCGGACGTCGAATGCGCCAGGCGTGCGAACCTCGCGGCCGTCGATCATCAGCGGGTAGCTTCCGCCAAACGACGGCTTCACGCGCTCGATCGCCGCGTCGATCTCGCGGTGCAGATCGTCCATCCGATCCGCACTCATCGTCGCGTAGGTAATCTTGTTCAGCGTTCGACCTACTTAGGCTGCGGCACGATTCTCAGATACGGCCGCGGCGCTTTCCAGCCGTTCGGGTACAGCTTCTTGGCTTCGTCGTCGGACACCGAGCCGGCGATGATCACATCGTCGCCGGGCTTCCAGTTGACCGGTGTTGCAACCTTGTGCTTCGCCGTGAGCTGCAGCGAGTCGACGACCCGCAGCACTTCGTCGAAGTTCCGGCCCGTCGTCATCGGATACACGATGATGAGCTTGACCTTCTTGTCGGGACCGATCACGAAGACGCTGCGGACGGTCATGTTGTCGGCCGCCGTGCGCCCTGCGGAGGTTCCCTCAAGGCTGGCGGGCAGCATGCCGTACAGCTTGGACACGTTCAGATCCGTATCGCCGATGAGCGGATAGGTGGGCGTGTAGCCCTGCGTCTCCTTGATGTCGTTCAACCACTTCGAGTGGTCGTCGACCGGGTCGACGCTCAACCCGATGATCTTCGTGTTCCGCTTGTCGAACCCCGGCTTGAGCTTGGCCATGTAGCCGAGCTCGGTCGTGCAGACCGGCGTGAAATCCTTCGGATGCGAGAAGAGCACGGCCCACGAGTCGCCGATCCATTCATGGAAGCGAATCGGGCCTTGCGTGGTCTGGGCTTCGAAATCTGGAGCGGTATCACCTATCTGGAGAGCCATTGTCATTATCTCCTGCGTAACTGTGGCGTCCCGTTTCGATGGGAACCGCCAAGTCCGCCTCAAGGCGGACACTACGTACTCGACGCCCGGTAGTGTCCGGCTTCAGCCGGACCGCGTACTCGACGCCCGGTAGTGTCCGGCTTCAGCCGGACCGGGGCCGTGATCTTAGTGCAAGAGCGGTTCGTTAAGGAACCGCGTGAGCGGCGCGACGTGCCGAAAGACGGTCAAGAGCGCCGAGTAGAACTTCGGGCTTGTCGCAAAAGCCGGCGGAAATTCGCGGCCGGCCAGAAACTGGCGGAACTTCAGGTATTCGGCGGCTTCGTGGTCCTTGGGGAAGCCGCGAGGCACGCGCTGCAGGCGTTCGCCGTCAAGTCTTCCGACGGATCGGCGAAAGGCCGGCGATTCGACGATGGCCCGAAGCCGCTTGGTGTTGGCGGCGATATGCTCGCGGACCGCGTGGATCTGCGAGGTCTGCGGCGCGTACATGCCGCCGCCCACCCATACTTCGTCGGGCGAGACGTGAAAGTACAGGCCGGCGCCTTCGTGCTTGGCGAGACCGCGGGTCGGAAAGACAGCTGCGACGTGCGTCTTGTAGGGCGCCTTGTTCTCCGAGAACCGGACGTCGCGGTAGATGCGATAGATGGACGTCTTGGGGCTGGCCACGAGCTCGGGCGCGAACCCCCGAAAATCCTCCGCGAGACGCTCGACAAACGCC
>Ga0156278_1094_pt1 | contig 18190 bp, 14 predicted proteins | sample RifCSPlowO2_12_FD_107927 | JGI IMG/M metagenome (GOLD analysis project Ga0156278, IMG submission 107927) | Acidobacteria bacterium RIFCSPLOWO2_12_FULL_65_11
TGTCGCCGTCACGATAGCCCTTGCGGTTCTTGTGGGCATCTCCGCCACCGGCGGGGCGAACCTCTCGAACCAGAACCCTTCGAACCTTCCGAATCCCCAGAACCTCTCGAACCTTAGTCTCGTCATCGAGCCAATCGCCTCGCCCGCTGTCGGCAACGCCGCCGAGCCCCAGTTCACCGGCCAGGGCGACCGAGTCATTCTGAGCTGGCTCGAGATGGCCGGCATCCGAGCTTCTTTGAAATACGCCGAGCGCACGGCCTCGGGCTGGACGGCGCCGCAGACCGTCGCGACCGGCGACGACTTCATGGTCAACTCGGCCGACGTGCCGTCCGTCATCAGGCTCGCCGACCGCACGCTCGCGGCCCATTGGTTCCAACAAAACGGCCCCGATCCGGAGTCCTATAATCTCCTGCTCTCGTGGTCGAAAGACGACGGGCGCACGTGGTCGCCTCCGACGAGCCCTCATCACGATGGGAAGGAGACCCAGCACGGGTTCGCGTCGCTCTACCAGGTTCCGGGCGCAGGGCTCGGGCTGATCTGGCTCGACGGGCGCCTGATTCCTCCCGAAGCGCCTGAGGGATCCGGGAACATGAGCCTGCGCGCCGCCGTCTTTGGACAGGACGGCAAACAGCGAAGCGAGGCGGCGATCGACACCCGCGTGTGCGAATGCTGTCCAACCTCCGCCGCAACGACCTCGGAAGGCGTCATCGTCGCCTACCGAAACCGCAGCGCGAACCAAGTGCGAGACATCTACGTTGCACGCCGGGTGAACGGCCGGTGGATGACTCCGGCGCCCGTGCACAACGACAACTGGCGGATCGCTGGCTGCCCCGTGAATGGACCGTCGGTCAGCGCGCGCGGGCTCGACGTCGTGGTCGCCTGGTTTACGGCCGTGAACAATCAGGGCCGCGCGTTCGTCGCATTTTCTCACGACGGCGGCCGCACCTTCGGGCCGCCCGTTCGCGTCGACGAGCTGAGCTCGCTCGGACGGGTCGACGTCGAGTTACTCGAAGACGGCTCGGCGGCAGTCAGCTGGGTCGAATTCGCGAGAGACGGGTCTCAGTTCACAGCGCGTCGGGTCGATCGGAACGGTGCCGCAAGCCCTGCGGTAACAGTCGGCCCGTCGAGCGGAACACGGTACCCACGCCTCGCCCTCGGCAAAGACGAGCTGCTCTTCTCGTGGACCGAAACGGAGAACGACTCGCCACGTGTGCGAACGGCGCGGGCCAGACTTTCTCAGCCGGCCGGCAGCCGCTGACCGCTTCCAGCCTGCCAGGTTCTCGCCAGTCCTGGATACGTCGGGGCCCGGCACTGGCGCCCCTCACAAACTCAATGAGACACGGCGCTACCGGGGGCCACATCCACGCTCGCAAATGCCAGCGCGAAGCCAAACGGCAGGAACGCCAGCTTGTCGTGATCCACGAACGGGAACACGCCGGCCTCGGGGATGTAGAACTCGAACATCGCGCCGGCGCCGGCCGGAACGGCGAACGTTTGTACGCCGTGAACCCATGGCGCACCGGCATACACGGCGTCGAAAACGCTGCCGATCACGTGTGCGGCCGATACGCCCGGGCCGACGTTGACGAAGTACATGCGCACCAGATCCCCCGGGTTCACCGACACGGGTGCATTGTCCAGCCGCCCGTTGAACATGGAGAACAGTTGGTCGTTCTTCGCCGTCTTCGCCGGGTCGGTACCAGGGATGTGCCCGTTCCTGTCACGAGTGCCGTACACGGCGCTCTCGACCACCACGATCTCGCGTGCGGGCCGAAGCTGCTCGTTGCGCGGATACACGATCATCGCGCCGTGAATGCCGCTCTTGATGTGGAGGTCGGTCACGGGGCCCGCCGCGCAGTGATACATGAACACGCCTGGCGTATCGACGGTCTTCTCAATCTTGAGCGTCGCCCCGGGTGCGACCGGACCGTACTTCCGCGCATCGATCTTCATGGCATGCGTGTCGAGTCCGTGTGAGGTCGTCCCCCTGTTCCGGACGTTGATCGTGACCCGGTCGCCTTCACACGCTTCGATGGTCGGGCCGGGAATCCGGCCGTTGTACGTCCAGGCGGCGAAGGTCATCCCCATCCCCAAATCGACGCCCGTCGTCTCGATCACGTCGAGGTCAAACGTCTTTTCGCGTGGTCCCGCGCAGGCCTTCTGCTGGCCGGCGACGCCTGGCATGTTCATGGTCGAGAGGGGCCCTCCGGAGATCGTCGCGGGGCCGCCCGCTGCTGGGGATGGCGCTTGTGTGGTAGACGGCGCTGGGCCGGCGCAGGCATACAAGGCGACCGGCAGGGTTAAAAGGGCCAAGCTGACTGCATCACGCGCTCTCATCATGGATCGCTCCTCACGTCGAGTTCGCACACGCCCACCCGCCGGCGTAGCCGTTTTCTCACACGAGTGCAAGAGCGGGCCCACAGTCGGGGCGCGCGATCCCGGCCAGTTATCGGCGGTTGTCCGGAACGAGCCGGCCGTGATAGTTTCACGTTGAAACTGTGCGGAACGATTCCCCGCTCACGCCCTGCGTCACGCCGTTTGAACAGGACCCCGCGACGTGCCGCGTGTGTCGGCTCGTCCCGGCGGCACTGCAGCTCCGGCGCTGCTGCCGCCTGGTGGCCGAGAGCCCGTCGATGCAGGCCTTGATGCTCAGGGCCGCGCCGATCGCGGCGAGCGATGCCCCTGTTGTGATTAGCGGCGAGAGTGGCACGGGCAAAGAAGTACTGGCGCGCGCGCTGCACGCGAACAGCCCGCGTAGGAACAAGCCGTTCCTGGCGGTGAACGTCGCCGCCCTGCCCGGCGGGCTGCTCGAGTCGGAGCTCTTCGGCCATCTCAAGGGAGCCTTCACCGACGCGTCGACCGCCAAGCACGGGCTGTTCGAAGCGGCGGACGGCGGTACGCTGCTCCTCGATGAAATCAGCGAGATGCCGCTCACGCTGCAGGCCAAGCTCCTTCGTGTCCTCCAGGGTGGCGAGGTCCGCCGGGTCGGCGACACGCGCTCCTTCTCCGTGGATGTGCGCGTCCTCTGTACGACCAACCAGGACCTGCGAGCCTGCGTCGCCCGGCTGCAGTTCCGCGAGGATCTCTACTACCGCTTGCGGGTGTTCACGCTGCTCGTCCCGCCGCTGCGTGAGCGAGGCGAGGACATCCTGTCGCTCGCTCGGCTCTTCCTGGAGCAGGAGCATCATCCAACCGGCAGGTTCACGGCCAGCGCGCTGGAGGTGATCGAGAACTACCACTGGCCGGGCAACGTGCGCGAGCTTGCGAACGCGGTCAAGCATGGAGCCGTGTTATCGGGCGGGGATGACGTCGACACGCCGCACCTGCCAGAGGATCTCGTGAGGCCGAGGCCTGCGCCAACGGCGACGAAACTCGGCACGCTCGCCGAGGTGGAGCGCGAGCATGTCCTGCGGGCGCTCGAAGCATGCGGCGGCCGCCAGACGGATGCCGCCCGCCTCCTGGGCATCGGCCGCACAACGCTGTGGCGCAAGCTCGGGGGGCTCGGGACCGGGCCTCAGGGCGTAGAGCCGTCGGCCCGCAACATGCCGCCACGGGCGAACGCCGGCCTGTCTGGCGAAAGGACGGGCCCGCTGGCTGAACGCCCTCGGGAGCTGGATGTGCGCCGCATGGCCGCGCCCAGGCGTCATCCGGAGATTTTCCGGACCTTCGATGCATTGGATCCGGACGACGCGTTTGTCGTGGTCATCGACCACGATCCCAGGCCGCTTCTCTACCAGTTCCAAATGGAGCGCTCGGGACAGTTCGAGTGGTCGGTCCTCGAAGCGGGAGCCGAGCGGTTCCGCGTCGAGATCCGCAGACGCGGCAGCCCGGGTCCGCGCAACATAACTGAATTCCTGGAACGCGACCACAGGCGTTTCTGCGGCATTTTTTTTGATGTTGGGCGTCGGCTCGCCGCAGGTTCGTTGCCGGAGAGCGCCTATCGGTTCGAGGAAGGCGCGTGCGGCCTCAACTGGCACCTCAACGCGGAGGAACAAGTCCTGTTTCCCGCCTTCGAGGGAGCGACGGGCAACACCAGAGGGCCGACCGTCGTCATGCGGGCGGAGCATCTGGAGATTCGTCGTTTGATGGATACCGTCCGTGTGGCGCTCGGTCTGGCAGACGCGTACGCATCGAGCGAGGCACTGAGACGACTCATCGGGGCTTTGTCGGCGCACAGCGCGAAGGAGGTGCAGGTTCTCTATCCGCTGACCGATCGCGCAATCGGCGACGAGCGCGAGCGAGACGATCTCGTCCGGCACATGCAGGCTTCTTCGGCTGCATGAGGCTCCGACTGGGCGCCGCGATCCTTACTTGATGTATTTGCCCACAATCGGCGCAAGATCCTTCTTCGTCTGAGCCGGTACGGCCTCGGGCCGTGTGATGATGGCCGTCGCCAGCGCATCCTTGCAGCCACACGTGCGCGTGGCAGGTATGCGGCCGACGGCTTCGGCAATCGCCTGCTGCGCGGTCTTTGCGTTCTGCATCAGATTCCCGATGATCATCTCGACAGTCACCGAGTCGTGGTCGGGATGCCAGCAGTCGTAGTCGGTCACGAGCGCGAGCGTCGCGTAACAGATCTCAGCCTCTCGTGCGAGCTTCGCCTCCTGCAGGTTCGTCATCCCGATGACGTCCATCCCCCACGATCGATACAGCTTCGACTCGGCGAGGGTCGAGAACTGCGGGCCTTCCATGTTGACGTAGGTGCCGCCCCGATGGACCGTGGCGCCGACTTTCTGCGCCGAATCCGCAGCGATTGCGGACAGATCGCCGCAGAGCGGATGCGCGAACGCGATGTGCGCGACCAGACCTCGACCGAAGAAGGTGCTGATCCGTCCTTTCGTGCGATCGAAGAACTGATCGGGCACCAGGATGTCGAGCGGCTTGTATTCCTCCTTGAGACTACCAACGGCGCTCGCCGACAGGATCCGCTCGACGCCGAGCACCTTGAAGCCGTAGATGTTCGCGCGGAAATTGATCTCGGTGGGCAGAATCCTGTGGCCGACGCCGTGGCGCGCGAGAAACGCGACGCGCTTGCCGCGAAGGGTGCCAATCACATAGGGACCCGATGGATCGCCAAACGGTGTGCCGACAATCTTCTCTTCGCGCGCGGTCAGTTCGGCCATGTCGTACAGGCCGCTGCCGCCGATGATTCCTATGTGGACATTCATGTCTGGCTCAGGGCTCAGGGCTTAAAGCTCGATGCGGGAATAACCTGACGCTTGCCATCTACTTCTTTCAGATACCCCGCCGCGACGACTGGATCGTGCTCGAAGAAGACCAGGATGTCCTTCTCTATCGCTTCCTTCGCAAACCGTTGCTTGGCGGTCATCGTCTCGAGCGGGTTGAGATCGTAGCCCATCACCCACGCATCAGGCACATGTGCGGTCGTCGGTATCAGGTCCGCCACAAAGGCCGCTGTCTTGCCACCCGACTCGATGACGACGATCTGATGATGCGGCGTGTGGCCGCCGGTCCGCCGCACCTTCACCCCGGGCATGATCGTCTGGTCCTCGTCGACGAGCTGCAGAACGCCGGCCTCGGCGAGCGGCGCGTAGTTGTCCAGCAGATAGCTGGCCCGGTTGCGCGCGTTCGGATGGGTCGCGTCCTCCCATTCGCCGCGCCGGACCACGTACCGCGCGCGAGGAAAACGCGGACGGAGTCGCCCGCTGGCATCGCGCATCGTGAAGCCGCCGGCATGATCGAAATGCAGGTGCGAGGCGAGCACGATGTCGATCTGTTCCGGTGCCACGCCGGCCTCGGCGAGCGCGTGATCCAGATGGCGGGATCGATCGACGCCATAGATGTCGTGAAACTTCTCGTTCTCTTTGTCGCCCATTCCCGCGTCGATGATCATCGTGCGCACGCCTCTGACGATGAGCGGCCGCATGGCGAGGGCGATCCGATTGCGATCGTCGGACGGCACCTTTGGCGACCAGAGTGTCTTGGGGACGACGCCGAACATCGAGCCGCCGTCGAGGCGAAAGAAGCCGTCACAGACCGAGATCAACTCGAGGTCCCCGAGCCAATACCGCGTCACCGCAGAGGCCGGGCTGAAGCCGGACACTACGTCGGAGGACGGCCGACCGGCGGCTGGTGGCTGGTGGCGGGTGGCTGGTTGCTTCAACTCAACGAGCACACCTTGAGCGCTCGATGGGTGAATGAACGCGACGAGCGCGTCTTCAGCACCAGGCCTGGGCTGCTCGTCGATGAGCCTCACGCCGCGCGCCTTCAGTTCTGCCAGCGCCGCGTGGATATCGTCGACACGGAACGTGATGTGATGGAGTCCCGGCCCTCGCTTCTCGACGAACTTGGCAATCGGCGAATCCGGCGCCGTGGCTTCCAGCAACTCGAGCTTGTCCGCGCCAGCCTGCAGAAAGTGCGCGCGCACCCGCTGGCTCGCTACCTCTTCGGTCAACTCGATTTCGAGCCCGAGCGCGTCCCGGTAGAAGGCGAGCACGGCGGGCAAGTCCCGTATCGCGATGCCAATATGGTCCAGAACAGCTTTCATGGCAGGTCTATAAGTCTACAAATCCCTGTAGGGCCCCGTCTTCGCCCCTCGGCCTGGCTCGGGGTGCCCTGAGCGATGGTCGAAGGGCAGGCCGGCCCGCGCGAGCAGACCATTCGCCGCCGTGTACGGATCGAGGGTTCGTGCGGCGATCTGCTCCGCAATGGCGTCGATCTCGCCCGGCGCGAGGACGACCCTCTCGAGATGGTCCATGAATCGCCGCGAGACGATCTCGCGCAACTGGTCCTCCGCGCGGAACCGCTGCCGCGACGCCCGCGTCGGAGCCGAGTGCGCCCTGAACTTCCAGATGGTCTCGACGAGCTCCGGCACGCCGTTGCCGCTCGTCGCCATCGTCTTCAGAATCGGCGGCCGCCACTCATCAGGCCCGAACTGCTGGAGCGACAGGTTGGACTCGATTTCGGCTGCGAGCCGATCGGCACCCTCGCGATCTGCCTTGTTGACCACGAAGATGTCGGCAATCTCCATGATGCCGGCCTTGAGCGCCTGCACCTCGTCGCCGGCACCGGGCACGAGGACGACAATCGTGACGTCAGCCGTCCGGACGATTTCCACCTCACCCTGCCCTACGCCGACGGTCTCGATGATAACCACCTCGGTGCCGGCCGCGTCGAGGACGAGCGCCGCATCGGCGGTGGCGCGTGACAGGCCCCCGAGGTGACCGCGTGTGGCCATGCTGCGGATGAACACTCTGTCATCGCCTATGTGTGTCTGCATGCGGAGCCGATCGCCGAGCACCGCCCCGCCGGTGAACGGGCTGGTCGGGTCAATCGCGAGAACGCCGACATTCTTCACTTCTCGCGGGGCCCCACCCCCGCTCGCCGACGCCCTCGCGCGGTCGTGCTCGGGCGTATCTAGAACAGAACGTCGCCGAAGGTCCGTGACCATGCGATCGACTAGCGTACTCTTACCTGCGCCGGGGGGGCCGGTGACGCCGATGAGGTACGCGCGGCCGGTCTGGCCGAAGATGCTGCGGACCAGATCCACGCTGGACGGATCGGCGTTCTCGATGAGCGAGATCGCGCGAGCGATCGCGCGCGCGTCTCCGCCGATCACGCGTTGGGCCAATGGGTGCGCGTTCAACACGGGCTCATCGTGACAACAGTTGACGAGCGATCACGAGGCGCTGGATCTCGCTCGTGCCTTCGCCGATGGTCGTCAGCTTGACGTCGCGGAAGAATTTCTCCGCCGGATAATCCTTCACCAGCCCATAGCCGCCGTGGATTTGCACGCAGTCCTCGGCGGCCCTCACCGCCATCTCGCTCGAGTACAGCTTGGCCATGGACGATTCAAGCGTGGTCGGCCGGCCATGATCCTCCAGATAGGCTGCCCGGTACGTCAGCAGGCGCGCCGCCTCGATGCGCGTCGCGTTGTCGGCAATCTTCCACTGAATCGCCTGAAAGGTGGCGATCGGTTTCCCAAAGGCCGTCCGCTCCCGCGCGTACCGAACGGCCGCCTCGTGCGCGCCCTGCGCCAGGCCCACGGCGAGCGCCGCGATGCCGATCCGTCCGGCGTCGAGGACGCGCATGGCATCTGTGAACCCGTGTCCCTGCTCGCCCAACAACTGCTCCGCGGAGACGCGGCAGTTGTCGAGCCGCACTTCGCTCGTGTCGCTGGCGCGCATGCCGATCTTATCTTCCTTCTTCCCTGGTAAAAGGCCCGGGGTCCCTCGCTCGACGATGAAGGCCGAGATGCCTCTGGGGCCGGCGGTGCGGTCGGTGACCGCCATGACCACCAAGATGTCGCCGACGCGGCCGTGCGTCGTGAACGCCTTCGATCCGTTGAGCACCCAGCCATCGCCCGTGTCGGTCGCGGCCGTGCGCATGTTTGCCGCGTCGCTGCCCGAGGTGGATTCGGTCAGCGCCCAAGCACCGATCTTCTCGCCGCGCGCGAGCGGGACGAGATAGGTCTGCTGCTGATGGGCGCTTCCGACGAGCGCAAGATGGGCGGCGCACAGACCGTTGTGCGCCGCCACCGACAGCGCGACGGCGGGATCGACACGCGCGATTTCTTCGAGGCAGATGCAGTAGTCGATGGCGGACAGACCCGCGCCGCCCCTCGCCTCCGGGATCTGAATGCCCATCAAGCCGAGCGCGGCAAGTTTGGGGACCAGCTCGACCGGAAAATGCTGGTCCCGGTCCCACTCACGAACGTGGGGCCCTATCTCGGCCTCCGCGAACTCGCGCACGCTCCGGCGCAGCAGATCCTGCTCCGGCGTCGGCCGAAAGTCCATAGGCGCCCCGATTGTACCAAGGTGCTGGGGTTCGGGGTTTGGGATTCGGGATTCGGCGTGGGTGTAGGCAAGGCCAAATCCCCAATCCCAAATCCCCAATCCCGTACTATGATCCAGCCAGGAGGATTCATGAACCGTGCACGCACGATCGTGTTGACCGTGATCCTGTGGGCGGTGGCGGCCGCGCCGGCCCGCGCCGACATCACGGCCTTTATCGGCCCGAACTTTACGCCGGCCAACCGCCTCACCAGCGGCCTGGCGGTGGGCTTCGGACTCGTCATCGTGGGGTTCGAGTTTGAGTTCGCCAATACGACCGACGATCCGCCACAGGGCGCGCCGACACTCAAGACGGGAATGGGCAACGTGCTGTTGCAGTCGCCGGTGCCCATCTTCGGCGTCCAACCGTATGTGACGACCGGCGCCGGCCTGTCTCGGGAAGAGTTGGGGGCGGTATCAGACACGAGCATCGCCTTCAACACAGGCGGCGGCGTGAAGATCGATCTCGCCGGGCCGTTGCGGCTACGCGTCGATTATCGGGTGTTCAAGCTGGGGAATAACGCCTTGCACTCGCCTGCGCACAGAGTCTACGTGGGACTCAATTTGAAATTCTGAGGCTACTGGTGGCTAGTGCCTGGTGACTGGTGACTGGCGTGCACGAGCCACCAGCCACTCGCCACCAGCCACGAGAGTTACTTGCCGAAGTCCGCCGTGAGTGCCAGGTTGAGGATGGTCTGGCCCGAGGCGAGGGACTCACGGAACCGATCGTAGAGCGCCCTTGATTCCGACGGGAACGCCTCGTTCAGGATCGTGAACACCTCGTAGTCAGCACCTTTCACCGACGGTTCGATTACGAACACGTAGAGGGCGTTTCCGCCGGCTGCCGCCTCCTGCCCCTTAAACACCTTCCAGCTCGCCGCCTGCTCCTTACGTTGCGGCTTGTCGCTCTTCTGCAGCGCTTCCTTCAGCTTGCCGACCACGGCTTCGAAGTCGGCCGTCTTATCCACCTTGATGAAGTTGAGGACTATGCCGGCGTCGGACCCGAACGTGCGCGCTGGTAGCTGCTGCGCCTGCGCACCGCTCGCCGCCAACACACAGACCACCAGTCCCAGAGCCATCCATCGAACCATTCGAGACCTCCTTCTCGACCCTTCAGCCTTCTCGACATCGTGCAGGGTGCGTTACTTTAGCGTACTCAAGCGCTATACGAAAACACTCATTATCTCGTGAGCAAGAAGCATTCCCTGGCGAGTCAGCCACAGCCGGGGCCCGTCCCGCCTGAGAAGTCCCCCCTCCAGGAAGGGTTCGAGATCCCCTCCGTAACGCGCCCAGACATCGACGCCATATTTGACACCGATCGTGTCGAGATTGACGCCGTCGGTCAATCGAAGGCCGGTAAACAGCGCGTCGCCCAGCCGCTCGCCCGCCGACAGGCGTCGGACATCAACAGTCACAGATTGGTGACAGGCCATCCGCTCGACGAACTCTTCTGTAGCGGCGACATTCTTCCACCGGACGCCATCGCGCGTCGAGTGGGCGCCGCAACCGAAGCCAAGCCACTCGCCATCGGTCCAGTACTTGAGATTATGACGCGACGCGCGGCCGGGACGCGCGACGTTGGAGATCTCGTATTGCACATAGCCAGCCTCGTCCAGGCGTTCCATGGCCGTCAGATACATCGCAGCCGCCACTTCGTCTGGTGCTTGTGCCAGGCCCGCCCGCGCCATCTCGTCCTTGAGCGGCGCGTTGGGGTAGAGCTCGAGGAGGTAGAGCGACAGATGCTCGGGCGCGAGCGCGATGGCGGCGTCGACCGACTCGAGCCACGCGGTCAGCTCCTGCCCCGGCAGCCACATCATCAGGTCGAGGCTGATGTTGTCGAACCCCGCCGCCCGCGCCTCAGCCACCGCCGCCCGCGCGCGGCCGGCCGTGTGCAGGCGCGAGAGGCGGACGAGATCGTCCTCGCGGAACGACTGCACGCCGAAGCTGACCCGGTTCACGCCCGAAGCGCGAAAGGCGGCCAGCCGCTCCCCGGTCACCGATTCCGGATTCGCCTCGAGCGTCACCTCGCATTCCGCGGCGAGATCGAACGAGTCGGCGCAGGCCCTGAGAATCCGCTCAATCTCCTGCGGCTCGATGAGCGACGGCGTCCCGCCGCCGAAATACACGGTATTGGCGGCGGCGCGCTGGTCCTGCCGGATCTGTTCGATGAGCGCGTCGACGTACCGCAATTTGAGCGCCGCGTCGAACAGGCCGCGATTGAAGTTGCAGTAGTTACAGATGGCCGAGCAGAAGGGAACGTGGATGTACAGACCTAGCATTGCAGGATTGCAGGATTTACGACCGTCCCGCTTTGCCGCCGGACCAACCGAGGTCCAGGCCGCCCTGCTTCAACCGCGCCTTGACCATGGCCTTGCCGCCGCGCCTGACCGGCTCGCTGGACGTCGCGCTCCCCTTCTTGAGCAGTGAGGCGAGCTGTTCGGGCGTCGCGTCAGGTCCGGCCACACGATAATCCACGCCGTCAAGGGCCAGAAACTCACACATCTCGTGGAGTCTCGAGAACAGCCTGAAGCCCACGCGCTCCTTCAGCTCTTCGGCATGCGAGCCAGCCGGCACGTCGATCGGATAGTTCGAGGTGAAAACCGTCACCCGTCGATGATTGTAACGAGTGTTCACGATCAGGTTCATGGTCTCCTCGACCCAATCGGTGGGCCGCTCGGCACCCAGATCGTCGAGGACGAGAAGCTGGGCGTCCATCACGGGCCGCAGCACGTCGGACTCGCTGGATCGGATGGCGGAGTTGTACGTGCCGCGAATCAGGGCTAACAGCTCAGGCGAGGTGAAGAAGAGGCCTCGTGCGCCCGTCTGACGGATCACCCGTTTCAGCGTGGCGACCGCCAGGTGCGTCTTCCCAAGCCCGGGATTGCCGAGGAACAGCAGCCCCTTGTCGACGACCGGAAACGCGTCGCAGAAGGCACGCGCACGAGCGACCGCGTGCACAAGGGAGTCGTTGTCGGTTTTGAAATTCTCCAGATCGCACTTCTTGTAGAGCGGTGGAATCCGCGCGTCCGCCAGGATCTGGTTGCCGACGCTGTCCCGCCAGCAGTCACAGCGAACGACCCGGCGGACTCCCTGTTCGTCGATCGGCTTCCAGCGGGTATCGTTGCAGAGCGGACAGGACATGGTGAAGTGAGAAGGACAGGATACTCCAAAGTTAAAACTGAAAAGGCGAAAGTTAAAACGATAGTGTCCAGGGCGTGCCGATGCACTGTCCTTTTGACTTTTCAGTTTTAACTTTTCACTTTCCTCACGAGGTCGGTCGGAGAGGACTTGACGAGCGCGGTCGAGAGCCGCTGCTCCCAGTCGTCGATGCCACGCGCCATCTCTTTCTTGACGTACTCCATGAACTCGTTGACCTCGGCCTGCATCCGCTCGGCCTTGCGGCGCATGTTGAGAATGATCTCCACGCCGGCCAGATTCACGCCGAGGTCACGGGTGAGCGACAGAATCGTCTCGAGCTGTTCGAGGTCCTCCTCCGAGTACAGGCGCGTGTTGCCCTCGGTCCGCGACGGCTTCAACAGGCCCTCGCGCTCGTACACGCGCAGCGTCTGCGGGTGGATGTTGTACTTCTGCGCCACCGCGCTAATCATGTAATACGCTTGGCCGCTTTTCTTCATGGCATCTCAACAACGTTCGACACCAAGGGCACGAAGGACGCAAAGGTAAGAATTGTTGGGGTTCCCTTAGTGTCCTTGGTGTCCTTTGCGTTCATTCAGATCTCTCCGCACGTCCTCGTCATTAATCCTGCCGAACTCCCGGAGCAACTCCTTCGATCGCTCGTCGAGCACGTTGGGCAGCACCAGCCGCGCTTCGACGACCAGATCGCCGCGACCCGCACCGCCCGGCGAGGGTGCGCCGCGCTCCCGCAGCCGGAACCGCTGCCCCGACTGCGTGCCGGGCGGCACCCGCAGCCGCAGCCGGCCGTCGAGCGACGGCACGTCGATCTTGGCGCCGAGCGCCGCCTCGTGCACGGCGACGGGCACGGTGACATGCAGGTCGTCGCCCTCGCGGCGGAAGAGCGGGTGCGGCTCCACGTGGACCGCGATGTCAAGGTCTCCGGTCTCGCCCCGGTTTCTGCCCACGTGCCCTTTGCCGGCCACGCGAATGCACCCGCCGTCGGCCATCCCCGGCGGTACACCAATCGTGAGCGGCTCGGTCCGCATCTCGGTCTGCTGCCCGGCGCAGGTCGGACACCGCGACCGCCGCTGCTGCCCGCTGCCGCCGCACGAGGCGCAGGGCCTCGAAAACACCATGTGCCCGCGCGCCGACTTGACGATCCCCGATCCCTGGCAGTGGGCGCACGGCGTCTCGGCGATCTGCAGCCACCCCATACCCCGGCACGTGCGGCAGCGCACCTGCCGCGTCACGGCGATCGGCCGCTCGGCGCCGCGCATCGCCTCCTCGAAGCCGATGGTGATCGTCTGGTGCAGATCGGCGCCGCGCTCGGGCGGCCCGTCCTGGCGAGGTGTCTCGCGCTCGCCAAACACGTCCGCGAACAGATCGCCGAAGGTCGAGGCGGCCGATCCGCTGACGCTCATCGAGAAGTCGAAACCCTCGAACCCGTACGCAGACGCGTCAGCCGACGCCGCCGCCTGCCCGGTGGCATCGTACCGGCGGCGCCGATCGGGATCGCTCAGCGTCTCGTACGCCTCGGCGATCTGGCGGAAGTGCGCCGACGCCATGCGATCGCCCGGATTGATGTCGGGGTGATGCCGCCTGGCCAGCCGCTTGTACGCACGCTTGATCTCGCTCAAGGTGGCGCCGCGATCGAGGCCGAGGACGATGTAACAGTCCATGAGATTGCAGGATTGCAGAATGTCAGAATTGCAGGATTTCAATTGCAGGATTCAGTTCAATCCTGCCATCCTGCAATCCTGCAATTTCATTGTTTCCCCTCGTCCACGACCTCCGCGTCGATCACGTCACCTGGCGCGCGCCCCGATCCTGTCGATGGACCTTGTCCTGAGCCCGTCGCAGAACCAGTGGACGCGCCGTCGCCCGCCTGCCCTGAGCCGGCCGAGGGGCCCGCGCCCGAGGGACCCTGCTGTCGGTACAGGGCTTCGGCCGCCTTGTGCTGGGCCGCGGTCAGCTGCTCGAGCGCGCGCTGGATCGCCGCCGCATCGTTGCTCTCGACGGCCTTCTTCAGGGTCTCGACCGCGCCCTCAATCGCCTGACGATCCGAGGCGGCGAACTTCTCGCCCATGTCCTTGAGCATGCGCTCGGCGCCGTAGACCGCCTGGTCGGCCTTGTTGCGCGTCTCGATTTCCTCGCGGCGCTTCTTGTCTTCGTCGGCGTGCGACTCGGCCTCCTTCATCATCCGCGCGACTTCGTCTTTGGCGAGCCCGCTCGACGCGGTAATCGTGATCTTCTGCTCCTTGCCGGTGCCCAGATCCTTGGCCGACACGTTGACGATGCCGTTGGCGTCGATGTCGAAGGTGACTTCGATTTGGGGGACGCCGCGCGGCGCGGGGGGCAACCCCATGAGATGGAACCGGCCGAGCGTCCGGTTATCCCGCGCGAGCGGCCGCTCGCCCTGCAGCACGTGCACCTCGACGCTCGTCTGGCTGTCGGCCGCCGTCGAGAAGACTTCGCTCTTGCGCGTCGGAATCGTCGTATTCCGCGTAATCAGCGTCGTCATCACGCCACCGAGCGTCTCGATCCCGAGGGAGAGCGGTGTGACGTCGAGCAGCAGCAGATCCTTGACGTCCCCGGCGAGCACGCCCGCCTGAATGGCGGCACCGACGGCGACCACTTCGTCGGGGTTGACGCCCTTGTGCGGCTCGCGGCCGAACAGCTCCTTGACGATCGCCTGCACCTTCGGAATGCGCGTCGACCCGCCGACGAGCACCACTTCGTCTATTTTCGAGGGATCGATGCCGGCGTCGGTGAGCGCCTGTCTGGTGGGGCCGACCGTCCTTTGCAGCAAATCGTCGACGAGCTGCTCGAATCGGGCGCGCGTCAGCTTCATCTGCAGGTGCTTCGGCCCTGACTGATCGGCGGTAATGAAGGGCAAATTGATGTCGGTCTCCATCACCGTGGACAGCTCCATCTTGGCCTTCTCCGCCGCTTCCCTGAGGCGCTGCAGCGCCATGCGGTCCTTGCCCAAATCGATGCCGTCGGTCTTCTTGAATTCCGCCGCGATCCAATCGATGACGCGCTGATCGAGATTGTCGCCGCCCAGATGGGTGTCGCCGTTGGTGGACTTCACCTCCACCACCCCTTCGCCCACTTCGAGAATCGAAATGTCGAAGGTGCCGCCGCCGAAATCGTAGACGGCAATCGTCTCGTCCTTTTTCTTGTCCAGGCCGTAGGCGAGCGCGGCGGCCGTGGGCTCGTTCACGATGCGCATGACCTCGAGCCCTGCAATCTGGCCTGCGTCCTTGGTCGCCTGCCGCTGCGCATCGTTGAAGTAGGCGGGCACCGTGATCACCGCCTTCGACACCGGCTGCCCGAGGTACTCCTCGGCCGCCTGCTTGAGCTTCTGGAGGATCATGCCGGAGATTTCCGGCGGGGAGTACTCTTTGCCGCTCGCACTGACCCGGGCGTCGGCGTTGGTCGCCCGCACGACCTGGTAGGGCACCATCTTCATCTCTTCGCTGACTTCGTTGTGCTTGCGGCCCATGAACCGCTTGATGGAGAAGACCGTGTTTTCTGGATTGGTGACTGCCTGGCGCTTGGCGACCTGGCCCACAAGCCGCTCGCCGGTTTTCGTGAAGGCGACAACCGACGGCGTAAGCCGCCCGCCCTCTGGATTGGTGATCACGACCGACTCGCCGCCCTCCATGACGGCGACAACCGAGTTTGTGGTGCCGAGATCGATGCCGATGATCTTGCTCATTACGTCGATTCCTTTGGGGATGCTGCCATGTTAGATATGTAGGAGGGGCCTTTCAGACCCACCTGGCGGCCCGAAGGGTCCGCCCTACTCCTGACTTCTGATACCGAATCGAGTATAAAAGTTGAGTCGAAGACAGTCAATGTCGGCGTCGGCCCTCGGTTCTTTGTTCTTGGTCCTTCCTCCGTCCCTAATTCCCGGTCCTTGGTACACTGAGAGCGTGACCGGAGCACGGGGACCGAGGACCAGGGACCACGGACCAACGACCAAGGACTAGAAATGGCCCACTACGTCATCCGCGTCGCACGCCACGCCGGCCTGGTCGCACTCTTTATCATCGCGGCCGGGGCCGGCATCCTGAGCGGCGTGCTCTTCGCGTACGCGGGCGACCTGCCGCAGATCTCGGCGCTCGACAACTACGCGCCGAGTACGATTACGCGCGTGCTCGCCAGTAACGGCCAGCTCATCGGCGAGTTCGCCACCGAGCGCCGCGTCGTGGTCGGCTACGACGAGATCAACCCCCTGCTGCGCCAGGCGATCATCGCGACCGAGGACGCGGAATTCGATCGGCACGTCGGCATCAACATCTGGCGGATTGGCGTCGCCGCCGTCATCGACATCCTCGAGCGGCGGCGGGCACAAGGCGCGAGCACGCTGACCCAGCAGTTGGCGCGCAACCTGAAGGATCAGTTCGGGCTGACGTCAAAGAGCGAGGAGAGCTTTGCTGAGTCTTTGGAGCGCAAGATCAAGGAGATCATCCTCGCCATTCAAATCGAGAAGCGCTATACGAAAAAGGAGATCTTCACGATTTACTGCAATCAGATGTATCTGGGACACGGCGCGTACGGAGTCGAGGCCGCCTCGCGGCTCTATTTCAACAAATCCAACACGCAGCTCTCGCTCGAGGAAGCGGCGCTCATCGCCGGCATCTTCCAGACACCCGAGCGGCAGAGCCCCTATGTGGACCTCAAGCGCGGCGCCTCCCGCCGCAACGTCGTCCTGCAGCGCATGGCCGACGAGGGGTACATCAGCCAGCCGCAGGCGGACGCCGCCAAGCAGAAGGCCGTCGTCACGCGGGGCCAGCCGAACCAGGCGCCGGGCATTGCGCCGTTCTTCGTCGAGGAAGTCAGGAAGCACCTCGAGCGTCAGTACGGCGCAAAGGCGCTCTACGAATACGGCCTGTCGGTGACGACGACGCTCGACCCAACGCTGCAGGCGGCCGCCAACCAGGCCATCGATCGCGGGCTGCGGCGGCTCGACAAGCGGCGCGGCTACCGGCCACCCACGCGCAACGTCGTGGCGCGGGGCCAGACGATCGAGGATTTCAAAGATGACCGCTGGAACCGGCCCATGGCCGTCGGCGACTTCGTCCCCGCCGTCGTCGTGGCGGCGCCTCGGAATGCCGCCGCGCGCGTGCGCTTCGGCACGTACCGCGCGGATCTGCCACGGGACGGCTTTGCCTGGACGGGTCACACGTCGGCGGCAGCGATCTTCAAGCCCGGCGATCTCATCGACGTCGAGATCACGAAGCTCGACGAGCAAGCCGGCACCTCGTCGGTGACGCTCGACCAGACGCCGCTCGTCGAGGGCGCACTGGTGGCGATCGACAACAAGACCGGACAGGTCAAGGCGATGGTCGGCGGCTGGAGCTTCGGCCGCAGCAAGTTCAACCGCGTGGTACAGGCGTACCGCCAGATTGGATCGACCTTCAAGCCCATCGTGTACACGACGGCCATCGATCGCGGTTATACCGCGACATCCATCCTGATCGACGAGCCGGTCACCTACCAGATCGGCAACGAACAGACCTACAGCCCGAACAACTACGACCTGAAGTTCGAGGGACCGGTCACGCTTCGCCACGCGCTCGAAGAGTCGCGCAACGTGCCGGCGATCGCCATGATGGACATGCTCGGCCCCCCCAGCGTACTCGAGTACGCCAAACGGTTCGGCTTCGAGGAGAACTTCCCGCCGTTTCTGGCGATCGCGCTCGGCGCCGGTGATGCGACGCTCATGGAAGTCACGAGCGCCTATACGGTGTTCCCCAACCAAGGGGCGCGGCTGAAACCGTTCGCGGTGATCAAAGTGCAGGACCGGGAGGGCAACCTCCTCGAAGAGAACCGCGCGGAGTCGTTCGACGTCATCCGCGCCGACACGGCGTTTGTGATGACCAACCTGCTGCGCGGCGTCGTGCAGCGAGGGACGGGCGCCGCCGCCTCGAGCCTGAACTGGCCGCTGGCCGGCAAGACCGGCACGGTCGATGACAACACCGACGCGTGGTTCATCGGGTTCGATCCGGATATCACGGTGGGCGTCTGGGTGGGACTCGACGAGAAGAAACCGCTCGGCCCGAAAGAGACGGGCTCGGTGGCCGCGCTGCCGATCTGGATGGACGTCATGAAGGCGTATATCGACGGCCGCCCCGACAAGGGCACGCCACCGCGGTTCGAGGCGCCCGGCAACATCGTCTTCCTACCCGTCGACAAGGCCACAGGCGCGGTGCTCCCCGCGGAGGTGACGGGTGCCCTGAACGAAGCGTTCATCA
>Ga0156278_1057_pt2 | contig 17580 bp, 15 predicted proteins | sample RifCSPlowO2_12_FD_107927 | JGI IMG/M metagenome (GOLD analysis project Ga0156278, IMG submission 107927) | Acidobacteria bacterium RIFCSPLOWO2_12_FULL_65_11
TGCCCATGTCCCGGAGCCCGCGGTTTCCAGCGGCGTCGAGCGGTTCGCGGAACCGCATGTTTCTGGCCTATTTCTGACCATCGAATTTCCGAAAGGCATTAGCGTTAGACCGGCGTAAACAACACAAACCGCATTCATTGGCGCAATGCCATAATCTGGCTATGATCTGGCTAGATGCCGTTCGATATCATCTTGGCGCCAGGTGCCTCGGCCGCCGTCAAGGGCCTCGCCGTACCGGTTCGAACGGGAGTGACTGACGCGATCAAGCAACATCTCACACATGAACCCAAGAAGGTCAGCAAGAGTCGCATCAAGCGCCTGAGGGGGCTGAGTCAGCCTCAATATCGGCTCCGAGTGGGCGACATCAGGGTGTTCTATGACGTTACAGAAGCGCAAGTCGAAGTCCTCGCGATCGTCACCAAAGCGGAGGCTGACGCGTGGCTCAAGGAGTACGGGACGCGAGCCCCGGATGCCGAGGGCGGTGGCCCTGGCGGAGATGAAGGATGATCTCTCGAAGTACCTGCGTCTGGCTGCCGACGAAGAGATCGTGATCACCCGGCACGGCCGGCCCGCGGGCCTTCTGGTCGGATTCGCCTCAGAGGACGACTGGTTCGAGTATCGTCTCGAGCATCATCCGGAATTCCTCAGGCGTATCGCCGAAGCCCGCGCGGCCATTCGAGACGGGCGTGGAATTCGACTTGAAGACGTCGGATAACCGGAGCAACCCTTGGTAAGGAGTTCGAAATCGTTGCGGAAGCTCCCACGACCCGCCAGGGCACAGTCTATGTCAAGGTCGGATTCGCGCACCCGGTGGCTGGTCGCATCGGCGTTGCTGTCAATCGGCCTCGTGAGCTGCGGTACCGACAACTCCCAGGCCCCCGGAAGTCAGCAGGCCACTGACACAAACCGGTGGAGCTACCATGACTGGCCCACAGGCCCTTACCGGGTCGTCGAGGGCTGGCCCAAGCCCCTTCCAAACGATCGCCACTCCCACGACAGGTGGACCTGGGGGTCGTTCGGTGGGGTCTACGCGGAAAGTCCCGACCGGATCTGGATCGCGATGCGCGGTGAGCTCCCGCTTCCGGAAGGCGCTGCGCCGTGGACACCGTATGCCGCGCTCAATCCCTCTCGAGGGAACGCCACGGGCAACGGGGACGGGATCTCAGCGACCTGTGAGCCGGTCCCGAAGCGGGGATGGGAGCGGCGGTTCGAACACTCGATCCTGATCGTGGACGGCGAAGGCAACCTTGTGGACGAATGGCCGCATCTCGACGAACTGTTCCGCAAGCTTCCCTGTGGCCGAGGGCCGCATCAGATCAAGATCAGCCCCTACGACCCCGAGAAGCACGTCTGGATCATCGACGACCAGCTTCACATGATCTACCGGTTCACCTACGACGGGAAGCTGGTGCACAGTAAGGGGCAGCTCGGAGTGCGGGGCCGGGGTCCGAACACCTTCGACCGCCCGACCGACATCGCCTGGCTGCCGGACGGAACGTACTTCATTACCGACGGCTACGGTGGCACGCGGGTCGCCAAGTACGACGCGAAGGACAACTTCATCATGGACTGGGGGCGGCCGCCCTCCGATCCACAGAACCCTGGCCCGAGCGAATTCAACACGCCTCACAGCATCGCGATCGGCGCGGACCGCCGGCTGTACGTTGTCGACCGCGGGCATCAGCGGATGCAGGTCTTCGACGAGAACGGAACGTTCCTGGACATGTGGCCCCTCCGTTCACCGCACTGGCCGAACAGCCAGGGCACGCTCATGGTCAATCACTTCATCGACCAGAACGGCAACATCTGGGTCGGCGACGCCCCGACCAGTCGCATCATCAAGTTCGATTTGCAGGGCAACTACCTGTACAGCTGGGGCGCTCCGGGTCCGCAGCCGGGCCGGCTTGGCTGCTCGCATGGCATCACGACGGACCAGATCGGAAACTTATACCTTGCCGACTGCTTCGCCGGGCGCGTACAGAAGTTCGAGCCGATTCCTGGCGCCGATCCGCAGAAGTTGGTGGGGCAGATCCTGCGGACCTGGGACACCTGGAGGCGCAACTAGCCCGTCAGCCGGTCATGATGGCCGTAACCGTTGTGCGGTACGCGACCTCTTCATACGCCTCCCGCATGCGTTCGATCGGAACCACCATGGTCGCGAGCGCCTTGGCGTTGTACTGCCCCTTGTCGAGCAGCTCCACGAAGCGTGGAATGTCGCGCATGGGATTCGCCCCGCCGGCCTGACCCGAATGATGCGTACGGCCGCCGATGGTGAACATCACCGCCGGCAGCGACAGCGTCCCCCGGGTCAGGCTCGTCGTCACGATGTGGCCGCCCGGAGCGGTCATCTCGTAGGCCTGCCGCAACGGAAGCACGCCGGTCGGATCGGGGCCCGCTTCGAGCTTCGGCGGGACAGTCGCCGCCCCCGCGGCTTCGACCACGAAGTCCGCGCCGGCGCCACCGGGCCGGCTGCCGCCTGGATTGCGTCCGCCGGCCCAGAGGCGATCGTTTGGTCCGCTCGTCAGCACGCGGACCCGCTCGACCAGCTGCTCGCCTTCGACATTGGGGTCGAGCAGGTGCGTGGCGCCCACCTTCATCGCCAGCTCACGCCGGACGCGAATCGGATCGATCGCGATGATCGTGGACGCGCCGGCGATCCTGGCGCCCTGTACGGCACTCAGTCCGAGCGGACCGCAACCGACCACCGCCACGGTTGCACCGGGTCCGATTGAGGCCAGCACCTGTGAGGTCGTGGCGCCGAGTCCCGCGACGCTGACACAGCTGCAGACCATACCAAGATCAACGGCGTCTGCTTTCGTGAAGACCGGCACCACCCACTCCTCAAACGTCACCATCAACTCGGCAAGGCCGCCAATATGGGAGTTGGCATAGACCGGGGTCCCGTCGCGCATGTCGGCGATGGGCACCAGATCGCCCGGCCCCTGGCGGCCGAGGAACTGACACAGGTCCGCGCGCCCGCGCAGGCACTGATAGCAGGAACCGCATTGCGGCGTGCCGGAGACGCACACGCGATCGCCGACCTGCACGCGGCGCACCTCAGGGCCGACCGCTTCGACAACGCCGACGCCGCCGTGGCCTTGAATGAGCGCCATGTCCTGGAGTCGCGGCACGCCTGCTGGGGGCGCTGGTGGGGCCGCCGGGGGCTGCCCAGTGTTGGGAGGCGCGCCAAGGTTCGGCTGAATGCCGAGCACAGCGCCCACGTTCGAGTAGCAGAGATTGGTCGCTTCCGTTCGAACGACCACCTGGCGCCCGCCGATTGAACGCAGCGTCAGGTCCTGCAGCGTCGTGCGTCCAGGGCCGGCACCACGGGACACCCACCCGCGAAATCGTCGCGAAGGCGCGGCGGCCCGCGATTGCGCGCCTGCCGTTCCGCCTTGCGCCACGAGCGCACCCGCCCCCGCCGCGGCTGCCGCTGCGCCCTTCTTCAACAAACCCCTACGCGAAAGAACCTTCTCGTTCATGACAATCCCTCCAAAGAGCGCCGTGGCCACAGAACAGGACCCGGCCTACTTCGCTAGCGCGGCGCCGCTGGCGCCTGGCGGTTGCAACTCAAGGCGCGCGACGCGTGGCGCCCAGTCGGTGAGGCCGTCGCGCTCGAACGCCGTGAGGTGATCGAACCCGCTCGGCGCGCACTCGAAGGTGTGGACGACACGGCCCGGCTCGAACGCATGCTCGGCGCGATAGACGACGCGCATCTGGCGCGTGTGCGCGAACTGTTCGAGGCAGAAGAGCGCCGCGTCGGTCGTCAGCCCGACGATCGGCACCTTGTCCTCCCGCCAGCGGAGGTCGAGGTCCTTGAACCAGAGGCCGGTGACATCACCCGCGATGGCCTGGGTCGCAAGCCCCAGCCGTCTGGCTTGCTCGGCAAAGGCGACGCTGTCGCGGTAGCGCTCGTCGTAAATCGCTTTGTACAAAGGTCTGCGCACCGGCGCTTCCGGCGCATGGGCCGGGGCGGCAGCACCGGAGTCAATGCCGATGCCGGTGACGACAACGGCTGCCGCGCCGGTTTGAATGAATTCCCTGCGGTTGACCATGCGGCAAATCATAGACCGATTGGAGGCAATCGAAAAGCGTTGGATGTGACGCAGCTGAGATGGCGAGTGGTCGAGCCGGTGCACCGGCACTCAGCCGACATCAGCCGACAATCCGCTTGCGCTGTCGTTGGGCAAGTGAGAGTATCGCGGCATCTCCTTGGCCTCTTCTTACGATGGAGGTGCAGTATGCGAGCGAAATTCGGTGTTTCCGCAGCGGTGCTTGGATGGCTCGTCCTCGTCGTGCCGGTTGTCGCCCATCACTCCTTTGCGGCGCAATTCGACCAGACCAAACCGGTCACGCTCAGGGGTACGGTCACGAAAGTGGAGTTTCGCAATCCCCACATCTGGGTGTACCTCGACGTCAAGGGCGAGGACGGCAATGTGACGACGCCCTGGCAGTGCGAAGGTGGCGCACCCAACGCCCTGACCAGGCAGGGGTGGAGCCGACACTCGCTTCCGGCTGGTACCGAGGTCATCGTCGAAGGCTTCAAGGCCAGAGACGGGACCAACACCTGCAACGTCAGGGCCTGGCGGACGCTAGATGGAAAAACCGTCTTTGCCGGGACGGCCGACAGTCCCGGTGCACCGCCCGCACGCGGCAACCCGTAACCCGTTTCCGTGAATTGCCGATTGTTGATTGGTGATTGCTGATTTCGATCAGCTTCGTGGCGCAGGAGGTTTCGCTATGAGAACTCGTTATCTTGCCGCATTTGTCACCGCGGCCGTCGTCGCACTGGTGCCGCTCGCCACATCGCTCGGCGCCGGTCAGAACCCACCACCCGCCGCGCCGGCCGCCGGCCAAGGCGGACGGGGCGCCGTGGTGAATGACGGCACGCCGGTGCCGCGCACACCGGACGGCCGGGCGGACCTGTCTGGCGTCTGGAACAAGCGGCTCGTCCAGAACACGGCCGCCGCGGCCCAGCCGCTCCCGTTCACGGCTGAGGGCCTCAACGCGTTCAACGACGTCTGGAATCACATCGACCCGACCAGCAAGTGCATCCTTCCCGGCGTGCCGCGGGTCAACACGTCACCGTATCCATTCCAGATCGTTCAACTGCCGGACAAGGTGATCTTTCTCTACGAGTACATGCACAACTTCCGCGTGATCTACACCGACGGCCGCGCGCACAATAAGAACTGGGAGCCCACGCTCCTCGGCGACTCGGTCGGCCGGTGGGACGGCGACACGCTCGTCATCAACACGGTGAATCTGACCGATCGGACGTGGCTCGACGATCATGGCAACCGGCACAGCGACGCGCTACACGTCATCGAACGGTGGCGCCGCGTGAGCGCGAATCAGTTGTCGTACGAAGAGACCATCGACGATCCGAAGTTCTACACCAAGCCGTGGACCGTCGGCTGGCTCATGCCGCTCGCGCCCAAGGACTGGGTGATCATGGAATACGCGTGCACCGACAACAACAAGGACATGACCGACGGTCACCTGCAGAACGGGCCGCTCAACGGATCGCTCAGAGACGGCACCGCGGTGGCGCCGGCGCCGCCCGCGCGGGGCGCTGCGCCCGCGGCCGCTCCTGCTCCGAGACCGTAACGCGCGGCGGTGGCGGGGGTTCTCGGTTTTTTTCAGTGGCTCGAGGCGACTGAGCTCGGCACGGCGCTCCGCGAGTCCACGCTGATGTTCCCCCTCGTCGAGGGGACGCACCTGCTGGCGCTCGGCGTGGCCTATCACGTGACGATTCATCGCCGGCTGCCCGAGTGGGACCGCGATCCGGTTCCGCCGGCCAGGGCCCGGCTGGCAGGGCTGCTGTCGCTGCTGTTCTGGGCGATCGTGATTACCGCAGGACGAACCACGGCGTACACCATGAAGTGAATGTCCCTATTCCCCTTCTTCGAGTGGTGCGACAACACCGCGATCAGTGCGTGGATCCGCGATACGACATGGTCGTTCCCCGTCATCGAGACGTTTCACATCCTGGCGCTCACGCTGCTCTACGGGACGATTCTGATCGTCGACCTGCGCCTCTTGGGGATGGGCATGCGGCGTCAGCCGACTCGATTTCTGGCGGGCGAACTCCGGTCCTGGATGAACGCCAGCCTCGCCGTGATCCTCGTGACGGGCGTGCTGCTCTTCCTCTCCGAAGCGATCAGATGTTACGGTAACGATGGATTCAGGTTCAAAATGGTCTTTCTGTTCTTCGCGGTGACCTTTCACTTCACGGCCTTCCGCCGGGCGACGGCCGCCGATGACGAGTCTCGGATGTCGCTCGGCATGAAGAAGGTCGTCGCGCTCGTGTCGATGACGCTCTGGCTGGCCGTGGGTGTCGGGGGCCGGGCGATCGCGTTTGTGTGAAGCTTGCTGGCTCATGGCGTAAGACTCAGGGCTCTCGTTCATCACCGTAGTGTCCGGCTTCAGCCGGACGGTCCGCCTAAAGGCGGACACTACAGGTAAGGAAGATTGACGACCATGCCTAGACACTTTGTCCGCCTGTTGCTCGCCGTCGCGCTCATCGTCTCTGCGCTGTCGATGGCGTCGGCGCAGAACCCGCCGGCGTCCGGCGCCGCCACAGACGTACCGCGCCTTCAGTTCGAGAAGTACACCTTGCCAAACGGCCTCGAGGTGATTCTCAGCCAGGATCGCCGTCTGCCAATGGTGGCGGTGAATCTCTGGTACCACGTCGGGCCGGCCAACGAAGAGCCCGGCCGGACCGGCTTCGCGCACCTCTTCGAGCACATGATGTTTCAGAGCTCGAAGCACGTGCCGCCAGACTCTCACATCCGGCTACTCGAGGCCGCGGGCGCCAGCGATCTCAACGGCACGACCGACTTCGACCGGACCAACTATTTCTCGACCGTGCCGGCCAACCAGCTGGAGCTGGCGCTGTGGCTCGAATCCGACCGCATGGGATACCTCCTCGAAAAGATCGACCAGGCGTCGCTCTCCAACCAGCAGGACGTGGTCCGCAACGAGCGCCGGCAGAACTACGAGAACCAGCCGTATGGGCTCGCCGACGAGGCGGTCGTTCAGACGTTGTTCCCGAAGGGCCATCCGTACTATGGCAACGTCATCGGCTCGCACGAAGACATCCAGACCGTGAAGCTGGACGACGTCAGTCGGTTCTTCCGCCAGTACTACGCGCCGAACAACGCCACAATGGCCATCGTCGGCGACTACGACCCCGCTGCGGTGAAGCCGCTCGTGCAGAAGTACTTCGGCACCCTCAGGCGCGGTCCCACGGTGCCGCCGATCAAGGCCGACACGCCGACGATCGCGTCGGAGCGCCGCAAGGTCGTCACCACGCGCGCCCAGTTGCCGCGCGTGTACATGGCGTGGCTCACCTCACCTATCTACAAGCCGGGAGACGCCGATGCCGACATCATGGCGACGATTCTCGGCGGCGGCCGCAGCAGCCGGTTGTACAAGAAGCTCGTCTACGAGCGGCAGATCGCGCAGAACGTCCAGGCCCAGCAGTATTCGCTGACCCTCGGGTCGATCTTCCAGATCGAGGTGACCGGCCGCCCCGGCCGCACCGTCGATGAGCTCGAGAAAGCGATCGACGAAGAGCTGGCGGCACTGCGGGCGCAGCAGCCGGCTGCCAACGAAATCGAACGGGCGCGCAATACGATCGAGACCAACATCGTCGGTGGCCTCGAGCGCCTGGGAGGCTTCGGCGGCGTCGCCGACAGGCTGAATACGTACAACCACTACCTTGGCAACCCGGATTACCTCCAGAAGGACGTCGAGCGCTATCGGGCGGTCACGCCGGCCACACTGCTGGCGTTTGTCAGAGAACAGCTGCCGCCCACCGCGCGCGTCGTGCTACACGCCGTGCCTGGGCAGCCGCAGGCGGCCGCACCGGTGCCGACACCTGCTGCGCCCGTCGTCGCGCAGTCCCAAGGCGCCGACGCGATCAACGCCGACGAGCCGTGGCGGCTCGAGATGCCGAAGCCTGGTCCCACGCGAACGCTCCAGCTGTCCACGCCGGTTTCGGCGACGCTTCCAAACGGGCTCACGCTCATCCTGAGCGAGAGGCGAGGCCTGCCCATCGTCGCCGCCAACCTGGTGTTCAAGACCGGCAGCGGCACCAACCCCACCGACAAGGCGGGGCTGGCCAACTTCATGGCGGCCATGCTCGACGAAGGCACCGCCACCCGCAGCGCGCTCCAGATCGCGGACGAAGTCGCCGAGCTCGGCGCGAGCCTGACGACGGGCAGCACGATGGACGCGACGACGGTGTCGGCGCGATCGCTCGCGAAGAACTTCGGGGCGAGCCTGGGCATCCTGGCCGACGTGGCCCTGCGGCCGGCATTCCCGGTCGTGGAGATCGACCGGCAGCGCGCCCAGCGTCTGGGCCAGCTCGTGCAGCAGCGCGACAACCCCGCGCAGGTGGCGGCGCAGGTGCAGGCGGCGGCGCTCTATGGCACCCGCCACCCCTACGGCTACTCGGAACTGGGGACCGAAGCCTCGGTCAGGGCGATGACGCGTGACGACATGCTCGCGTTCTACCGGCAGAACTTCGTGCCGAACAACGCGGCCCTCATCGTGGCCGGCGATATCTCGATGACCGATCTGCGGGCGCTCGCCGACAGGACGTTCGGCGGTTGGCAGCGCGGCGCGCCGGCGCAACCGGTGCTCGGCGAGCCGACCACGACACCGGCCCGCATCGTCATCGTCGACAAGCCCGGATCGCCCCAGACGCAGCTGCGGGTCGCCACCATCGGCGCCGCGCGGTCGTCGCCAGATTTCCGCCCACTGCAGGTGATGAATATGGCGCTCGGCGGCCTGTTTTCGAGCCGGATCAACATGAACCTCCGCGAGCAGAAGGGCTACAGCTACGGCACGTACTCGCAGTTCACGTTCCGCCGCAGCGCCGGGCCGTTTACCGTCGCCGGCGGCGTGCGCACCGACGCGACGGCTCCGGCGGTGACCGAGATCTTCAAGGAGATCGCCGGCATCATCGAGGCGCCGATGAGCGGCGAGGAGCTCACGAAGGCCAAGGATTCGCTGGCCAATTCGCTGCCTGGCGCGTTCGAGAGCAGCGCGGATGCCGTCAGCAGCTTCTCGAACGTCTTTACCTACACCCTCGGTCTCGACTACTACACCCGTTACGCCGCGCAGGTCAACGCCGTCACGGCCACTCAGGCGCTCGACGTGGCGAAGCGCTATCTGGTGAGGTCGCGAATGGTCGTCATTGCGGTCGGAGACCGCGCCGCGATCGAGCCGGAGCTCAGGAAGCTGAACCTGGGCTCGATCGAGATTCGCGATGCGGAAGGCAATCCCATCAACTAGCGCCAACGCGATCGGTCTCTTCCATCCGGCCGGCTTCATCGTGCTCGCGTGCATCGGCGCGTACTGGAACAGTCTTGGCGGGCCGTTTGTCTGGGACGATCGGGCGGTTGTCGTCGACAACCAGACGATTCGCCAGCTTTGGCCGCTGGGCGATCCGCTCTCGCCACCTCGCGGGACCTCGGTCTCCGGCCGGCCGCTCGTCAATCTGTCCTTCGCGCTCAACTACGCCGTGGGCGGCGTCGAGGTCGCCGGCTATCACCTCGTCAATATCGCCATCCATCTTGTCGCCGCGCTCGTGCTGTTCGCCATTGTCCGGCGCACGCTCAAAGCCGAAGTAGGGCGGGTCCTTCCGGACCCGCCGGGGAGCCGGGTCCACAAGGACCCGGCCTACATCGCGCCCCGTCTCTGGTCGTCGGACGTGCTGGCGCTCGGAGCGGCCCTGCTGTGGCTGGTCCACCCGCTGCAAAGCGAAGCGGTCAACTACGTCAGCGGACGCAGTGTGTCGCTGATGGGCCTCTTCTTCTTCCTGACGCTCTACTGTGCGCTTCGCGCGCGAGGATCGAATCGCGTCTCGTGGGAGGTCACCTCCGTCGTCGCCTGCGCGCTCGGCATGGCGTCGCACGCGCTGATGGTGACGGCACCGCTCGTCGTGCTGTTGTACGACCGCGCTTTCGAGTTCGACTCGGTTGGCAAGGCGATCGTGGCGCGCAAGCCCTTCTATGCCGCGCTGGCGGCGACCTGGCTCGGGCTCGGTGCGCTCGTCTGGTTCGCGGCGCCTCCTGCGATGGCCGCCTCGCCGGCCGTTGGCCTGTGGACGAATCTGCTGAACCAGGTGCAGATGGTCGCGCACTATCTGTGGCTGGCTGTCTGGCCCGGTGCGCTGGTGCTGGATTACGGGCCTCCACAGGCGCTCTCGCTTCGGCAGGTGTCGCCCGCCGCGACGCTGCTTCTCGCGCTCGTGGCCGCGATGGTCGTGGCGTTGCGGCGATGGCCGAGGGTCGGCTTTCTCGGCGCCGTCTTCTTTCTCACGCTGGCGCCGAGCGCGATCCTCGCTCCGGCGCGTGCCGAAGTGGGCGCCGAGCGCTACATGTACGTTCCGCTCGCGGCGCTGACCCTGGTGGCGGTGGGACTGGCGGCCTCGTTGACCGAGCGGCTCGCCGCTCGATTCCCGGCGCGCTCGAAATCCATCGTCGGCATGGCCATCGATGTGGTGTTCGTCGTGCTGCTCGCCTCCGCGGTCCGTACCGTGTACCGCAACGAGCAATACGCCGATCCCGTTGCGCTCTGGAGCAGCACGGTGGCCGAGCGCCCGCACGGCCGCGCCCGTTTCGCCCTGGGCACTGCGCTCGTGGCCGTCGGGTCTGAAGACGACGGGATTGCAGAGCTGCGGCGGGCGGCGCCCGATGTGCCGGCCGCCAAGTACGCGCTCGGCAACGAACTCTATGCGGTGGGCAAGATGGAGGAGGCCGCTCGCGTCTTGCAGGAGTTCATTCGCGACGAGCCCGCTCCTGCCGGCCACCTGGCCGCGCGGCTGCTTCTCGCGCGAACGCTGATGGCGCAAGGCCAGCTGGAAGAATCCGCAGCCGAGTTCCAGACGATTCTCGCCGCCGCTCCCTCAGGCGCGGCGGCGAACCCCGCGAACCCAGCGAACGCCGTCATCAGCGAAGCCCGGCAGGGCCTGACCGAGCTCGGCACCGCCCAGCGCATCATCGCCGCCGACCTGCTTCGCCGCGAGCGCGTGGACGAAGCGGTGGCGCATGCCCGTGAGGCGGTGCGCCTTCGTCCGGCAGATGCCGGCGCCCGCGCCACGCTGGGCACGGCTCTGGCGGCCCAAGGCAAGAGGGACGAAGCGATTGTGCAGTTTCGTGAAGCCCTGCAAATCGACCCGGGAGAACAGGAAGCGCAAAGCGGTCTTGTGGCCGCGCTCAACCAGCCACGTTCCAGCCGCCGGTAGACCTGCTGTAGTGTCCGGCTTCAGCCGGACCTGCTGTAGTGTCTGGCTTCAGCCGGACCTGAAAAGTCCGCCTAAAGGCGGACACTACATGAACGCGCCGGACCCTCATATAATGTCTGGGTACCCAACCTGAATCATGGCAGCAGGCATCAGGCTCCGGCCGCTCGTCCGAGCCACGAACATCCCCGACATCCCCCTCGCGCGAGGAGACTCGAAGGTTCTCGGCCGGTCCGACCAGGCCGATGTGACGATCGACGAACCAAGCCTGTCGCGCCTCCACGCCAAGGTGAACGTGAATTTCGACGGCGTGGTCACGGTCGAAGATCTCGGCAGCACCAACGGCATCTTCATCAACAACTCGCAGCGCAAGGGCGGCTCGCTGTCCTCTGGCGACCGCGTGCGCTTTGGATCGGTCGAATACGAGCTCGAGAAAGATCAGGCCGCCGCAGGCGCCGCGACGGCGGAGCAGACGGTGCTGCGGATGCCGGTCAGCGAACAGGCCTCGAAGGCCATCGACCGTGCCGCGCTCGAGGGCCTGCTCGCCACGAGCCGAGAGCTGATGGCCTTCAGCGATCTCCCCGGCCTGCTCGATCGCGTGCTCGAGCGGCTGCAGACCATTCTCAAGCCGGACCGGTCGGCGATTCTGCTGGTGAATTCGGAGACTGGCGAACTGACGCCGCGCGCCGTGCGGCCGTCACGGGCGGTCTCATCGGTCTCGGAGTTTGCGAGCGGCACGGCGGTGCGCGAGGCGCTGGCGGCGCGCGAAGTGCTGGTGGTGTACGACGCCCGCATCGATTCACGGCTGCAACAGTCGGCCAGCCTGCAGATGGCCGGCGTCCGGTCGGTCATTTGCGTGCCGCTGTTCGGGCGCGCCGGCCCCATCGGCGCGCTGTACGCCGACCAGCTCGCGACCCAGGGCTTCACGCCCGAGCAGGTGCAGTACGCGTCGGCCTTCGCCGCGCAAATCGCCAGCGCGCTCGAGACGGCGCAGCTCTACGAAGACCGCCAGAAGTACTTCCGGGCCAGTCTCGAGGCGTTCGCGAAATTTGTCGACGCGCGCGACAAGTACACCGCCGGCCATTCCGAGCGCGTGACGGCGTACACGCTGGTGCTGGCGCGGACACTCGGTCTCCCGGACGACGAGATCGAGATCGTACGGCGCGGCGGCATGCTGCACGACGTCGGCAAGGTCGGTGTGCCCGATGCGATTCTGCTCAAGCCGGGCCCGCTCGATCCCGCCGAGCGCCTGGTCATGGAGTCCCACGTCACCATCGGGTTCGGCATGCTCAAAGACCTCGAGTTCCTCAAAGACTCGCTGCCGAGCGTGCGCGGCCATCACGAGCGGTACGACGGCCGCGGCTATCCGGACAAGCTCGCGGCGACCGACATCCATCAGCACGCACGGCTGATGGGCGTGGCCGACAGCTACGACGCGATGACGTCCGCCCGCCCCTACCGCAACGCACTGCCGGTTGAAGAGGCCGCCAGGCGCCTGCGCAAGGATCGCTGCACGCAGTTCGACCCGGCCGCGATCGACGTCTTCGACGCGGTCGAAAAGGAATTCATCGACCTCCGCGAGCGAGCCTTCCCTACGGCAAAGACTCCTCAACCGCAGTAGGGCCGGTCCGCCTTCAATCGGACCTGAGGCGGAGCGTGAGCGCGGACATCGCGCTCAGTTGAGAGGCGTGGCGGTAATCTCTGAGTCGTTGGGGTTTGGTTGGATGCGAAAGCGATTGCTGCCACCAGCCCGCAGATTGACCGTGCTGTTGATCGTCTTTCCCATCAGGGCGCCCGACGTCCAACGGTACGTGACCTCGTGCGGTCCGGCTTGCACGCCCGAAAGCACAATCGGTAGCTCCTGCCCATCAATCCGCCTGCTATCGAAGGTGATCACCAGCCCTGTGTAGGCGCTATTTCCAACGTCGAGTCGCACGGTTACCCTCGCAGCGGCAGGCGTGGGTGGGGCGGCGGCGGCCTCCGGAGGGGGAGCCGTTCTAACAGGAGTTTCGACGACAGGAGCAGGTATGGTGGGCGCAGCAGTTCCAGTGGGAGCAGGAGCGGGCTCTCCGCCCGCGGGTTGCGATGGTGCAGCCGTCGCAGGCGGCTGGGAGCCGCGCGTCGTCCGGCCACTGGCGGATGTTGCCGAAGGGGCTACGCCGCCGCGACGTGAAGGTGGCGGAACTGATGCCGTGCCCCGCGCAGGGGCGGCCGCGACGTTGGTCACGGGCGGCTCGGTCACCGGACCCGCTGCGGCCGGCTGCTGCGGGGCCGACCCACCTGCGCCTGTGCCAGACGTGATTGGAGCAGCGGATGTCTCCGGCGTCGTTGTCGGCAGAGGCGTTGGCTGCGGCGGTATCGTCGTCACCTGCGCAGCCTGGCCGAAGGGAGGCTCCGCACCACCACGGCCGAAGAAGACGTACCCACCAATCCCGAGGATCACAACCGCCGCCGCCGCGCCAGCCATGAGCGCCATCGGCGTGCCCTTGCTCGGCGCCGGAACTGCCGCGACCGGCTCGGCCGCCGCGGCACGCTCCCCTTTCGCCGCCGCCGGTGCGCCTTTCGCGGCAGGGGCGGCAGCCGCCGCGGCTGCGATCTTGACTGTCGCACCAAGCGCCGCCGGCGACACTTTCGCGCTCGACTTTCCCGATTCGGGGCCGCCCGCCTGCCGCATCGCCTTGGCCAGCGCGGCGCCGGTCGGATAGCGCTCGTTCGCGTCCTTCGCCATCGCGCGTTCGAACACGCGCGTCAGCTCCGGACCGATCGCCGGGTTGAACTCGGCCGGCGGCGTCGGCAGCTCGTGCACGATGCGGTAGAGCGTCGTCGCGATGTCGTCGCCGGGGAACGGCCGCGACTTCGTCAGCATCTCGTAGAGGACGGTCGCCGCCGAGAACAGATCGGACCGGCCGTCGAGCTTGCCCCCGCGAATCTGCTCGGGCGACATGTAGCTCGGCGACCCGACAACGGTGGCCGTCATCGTGGCGCCGGCCGAGGTGACGCGCGCCACGCCGAAGTCGGTCACCTTCACGCGGCCGTCGCTCGTCAGCATGATGTTCGCGGGCTTGATGTCACGGTGGATGATGCCCTTGGTGTGTGCGTAATCGAGTCCAGCGACGATCTGGTCGAACAAGCCGAGCGCCATATCAATCGGGAGGGGCGCCTTCTCCTTGATGATCGCGTCGAGCGTCCGCCCTTCGATGAACTCCATCGCAACGGCCGTCATCCCGGCTTCCTCGATGACGTCGTAGATGGTGACGATGTTGGGATGGGCGAGCGTGCCGGCCGCGCAGGCGTCGCGATACAGGGCCGCCCGAAGGTCACGCATCTCCTTGTTGTCGTCGCGGAACAACAAGGTCTTGAGGGCGACCGTGCGACCGATGACCGGATCTTTGCCCTTGTAGACGACGGCCATGGCGCCGCGCCCCAGCTCTTCGATGATCTGATAGCGGCCGACCGTCTTTATGGCTGGCGTGCGGTCTTCACCCTCTGGCATTGCCTGCTTTCCACGCGTAGTGTCCGGCTTCAGCCGGACCCAAGGTCCGCCTAAAGGCGAACACTACAGATTACTGCGTCTTGCTTTACGGCGTCTTGCCGAAGACGGCCAGACGTCGCTCGGCAATCACGCCGACGCCGGCGCCGTCGTCGGCAAAGATCTGATCTTTGATATTGGCCGCATCCTTGAGCGCCGCGAGTGCCGCGTCTTTCTGCCCGAGCGCCTCGAGCGCGCGCGCTCTCAGATACAGCGCCGGCCCGCGACCGACGCCGGCGCCCTCGTCGGCAAAGATCTGATCTTTGATATTGGCCGCATCCTTGAGCGCCGCGAGTGCCGCGTCTTTCTGCCCGAGCGCCTCGAGCGCGCGCGCTCTCAGATACAGCGCCGGCCCGCGACCGACGCCGGCGCCCGCCGGCACGAGGCCGACTGTCTGCAGCAGGTCGCTCGCCGCCTTGTACTCGCCAAAGCGCAGGTACGCCGCCGCGAGGCTGAAGTTGAACAGGTCGCGATCGGGACCTGGATTCGCCGCGAGTCCAGCGGCGCTCAGTTTGGCAATGAGGACGTTCCCCTGCAGGTTCGGATCGAAGACCGGCGCACGGCGCGGCTTACGGGCGACCGTCACCCGAACCTCGCGCGGGGCCGCAGCCACATTGCCGACTCGCAACCTGATGGCGTCACCCGGCTTCCTCTGGCGAATGCGGTCGGCCAATCCCTGCGCGGTCATGGCCGTGTCGTCGACCGCCTCGATGTGCTCTCCAACCGTGAGCGAGCTGCCGAGGTCGTCGACTCGGACGATGAGGATCGGCGCCCCGGGCAGGGCCACGTCGGCGAACCGGATCCCGATGTCGTTCTGGTAGACCAGATCCGCGCTGTCGCTCGGCGCGTCGACGCCTCTGAAGATTCGCTCGAGATCGGCCGCCTGACCCGACCAGCGCACGCGGTCAACTCCCGCGTGCTCGTTCCACAGGAAGAGTATCTCGACATTGTCTGTGGCGCGGCGAACGGCCGCGACCATCAGCGGCGCTTCGAAGTTTGCGTTGGCCACGTTCAATAACTGCGCGATCTGGGTCGCGTCGTTCCTGTCGAGCGCCGTCACCAGACTTACCGCCAACTGGGGATTCCATCGCTGCACTTCGGGCGGCAACAGGAGCTGTTCGGTGGCGCGGAAGGTCGTCAGGATGGCCGTCGCCCCCTGCACGATCTGATTGTTCAGATCGGGCACGGCTCGGGGCGGCGTCTGTGTGGCGTCAACGGCGCCGAGGAACGCGATGCTCGGTTTGAGCGGCACGTCGACCGGCACGGTCTGCCCACGCCTCACATTGATCATGGTCGCAAACGACCCGACCTTGCGATGGCGAACGCGCAGGTTGTACGAGCCGGCACAGCGGGTCAGGTCGAGCGGCGTCGATCCGACCGCCTGGTCGTTGACGAACACCTCGGCATTCGACGGCGTCGAATTGATGCGCAGGGTCCCGACATCGGGCTGCGGGCGGACGATATTGTCGTTGTTGCCCAGCCACAGGAGCGGCGCCGACTCGTTGGCCTTCAGCAGCTCCTCGGTCACGGAAATCGTCCGCGTCAGCTCGACCAAACATTTGCCCGAAAAGGTGAGGTTGAGGTTGAAGCCGACCTCGATCTTGTCGTCAGGCACCACGAACCCGGCCACCGAGTTGGCGTCGAGGCCGTTCTGGGCGATCCGGCGGTCCAGTTCCTGACTCGCCGCCGCAGGCAATTGTGCGCGCAGGCCTGCGAGGTTCGAGAACTTCAAGGCTGCGCTGGCGCCCGTCATGGCGATGTCGATGTCTGGCCGATCGGATAGCAGCACGACGGGCGGGACGATTTGGCGCGGCGCGAGGCTGACGCCGTTCACTTGTCCTGCCACAACTGGCACTCGGCGCACCCCGTCCCGTGGATACCCATCCATTTTCACCCGCACCTCGACCTCGCCGGCGAGCAGCCGTACGCGCGTTGGAAGATCGCCGGCACGCCCGGCCAGCGCGCCGTCAACCAGGAAGCTGGCGCCGCGCACCGGGCTCGAGATATCAAGAAACCCCGCGCTGATCGAGAGCATCCCGTCGAGGGTTTGCTGCAGGCGCGGAGGGAGGGGGTCACGGAAAAACGGGTTCACTCGCCACAGCTCGCGGAGGCTCTCCTCGACCTTATCGCTGCCGGTTGACAGGTAGCCTTTCGCGCGTTCGACGAACAACTGGCCGTGTTCAGGGCGCTCGATGTCGACAAGCGTGCGAACGCGTCGCACGTTGGCCGACTGGCTCGCCAGTTTGTCCAGGACCGCGAGGCCCAGACTCTCGTCCCCGGCCTCTATCAGGGCGACGCCTCGCCTGAGCTCGCTCCTGAATTGATCCAGATCGTAATCGCCCACTTTCAGCAGCACCGTCCCACCGGCTGTTCCGGTGGAAGGCACCTGCCCCGCAGGCGTCTCAGTGGCCGGCCCCTGCGGCGCGGCACCCTGCAGGAGGGCCGTGACGAAGAGGAGCGGGCCAATCATCGGAACCTCACGAGGCGCGACGTGGATCCACCCGCGACGATCAGTGCGCCCGATGGCGTGACCGCCATCGCCGACGGGCTCTTCATGCCGAACGGGGTCCTATCATCGGCTGAAATATCCACCGTGCCCTTCACTTCGGCCACAAGCTGATTTCCGACCAGACGCAACGGGACAATGCCGATCTTACGCAGTGACGCATCGAGCAGGTACAACGTGTAGGTCTGATCGATCGCGATATCCACGATGCGCTTGAACTCGTAATTCACGCTGACGACATTCGCCGCCCCCTGGGCGAAGGCCGCGGGGTCGGCGGCGACCAGCGGA
>Ga0156278_1137_pt1 | contig 17434 bp, 18 predicted proteins | sample RifCSPlowO2_12_FD_107927 | JGI IMG/M metagenome (GOLD analysis project Ga0156278, IMG submission 107927) | Acidobacteria bacterium RIFCSPLOWO2_12_FULL_65_11
CGTCGAGCCCGAAGTCGATGAGCCCCTGATTGACACCGATCCGTCCGACACGTCCGGTGACGCGTTCGATGACGCGATCGATGCCACCTCCAGTGACGTCGAAGCCAAACGTCAATCCATCTCGCAGCAGATCTCCAACATGACGTTTCCCCAGCGGTTGAAAGCGGCGGTCAAGGGGAACCGCGAGTCGCGATCGATCCTGATCCGTGACCCGAGCAAAGTCATCGCGGCAGCCGTGCTGAGCAGCCCCAAGGTGACGGATTCCGAGGTCGCGGGCTTCGCCCGCATGGGGAACGTCTCGGAGGACGTCTTGCGGATCATCGCCAACAACCGGGCGTGGCTCAAGAACTACAGCGTGGTGCTGGCGCTGACCAAGAACTCGAAGACACCGGTCGCGCTGTCGATGAATCTCATGGCCCGGCTGAGCGATCGCGATCTGTCGACGCTCTCCACCGACCGGAACGTTCCCGAAGCCCTGCGTGTCGCTGCAAAGAAGCGGGTGGCCGCCGCCAGGCAAGGTGGCCAGTGAAAGTGAAAAGGTAGAAGTAAAAACTTAAAAGGACTTACTCCTTTTCCCCTTTTCCTTTTCACTTTTTCCTTTGTGAGACCAATCCGATCGCATTTGCGACAGTCCGTCCATGTACACTGCGGCCCGCTCACGTTCTTCTTCGCTCGCCATGGACTTGAGCAGGTCGAGTGCCTTGCCTAGGTCGCGCTCGATGGTGTGTGCGGTCGTCTGGTAGTACAGGCGCTTGATCTCGGCCAGCTTCTGGTCCGGTGTGAGCAGGACGAACTTCATCACGGTGGGTCCAGAAGTAATCCCTGCATGTCGATGCGGTAGTCGAGGACGCGGGCGCCACCAGCTGCGAGCGCCTCGGCGATGGCCTGGCGCGCCTCGGGCGGGCCGTAGCAGAACAGGCAGCCGCCGCCGCCCGCGCCGCACACCTTTGCGGCCTGGGCTCCAGCGGCCGACGCACGGGCGACCAGTTCGTCGATGGCCGGCGTCGTCACGCCGGGGGCCAGACGCTTCCGATTCTCCCACTCTGCGGCAATCTGCCGGCCGACCTCGTCCCAGTTGTCGGCGAGGAGCGCCGTGCGCATCGCCGCGGCCGTGTCGCGGATGCGCTCGAAACAGTCGAAGATCTCCCGGTCGCCGTCGAGATGACGCTTGGTGATCGTCCAGTTGTTGGTGCCCGAGTTGCGGGGCAGCCCCGTGTAGGCGAGCACCATGCGCCGCTCGAGCTCTCGAGGATCGATCGCGAGCGGCACGCGCGTGACGCCGTCGGGACGGAGCTCGATGGCCGCGATGCCGCCGTAGAGCGCGGGCCGGTAGTCCTGGACGCCCGTCGGCACGCGAATCGTCTGACATTCGACGTTCATGGCGATCGCGAAGAGATCGTCGGCCTTCATCGAGGCGCCCGTCCAGCGGGCGAGCGCGCCGCAGACGGCAATGGCGAGCGCTGAGGACCCCGCGATCCCCGCGCCGGCCGGCGATTCGCCTCGCGTCGTCAGCACGGCGCGATCGAGCCGGTAGTGGCGAGAGAGAAGCGCCACAAGGGCGAGATCCCCAGAGCCGTCGAGCTCGGACCAGTGCCGGGCCGAGATCTGGCGGTTGGTGTCGATCGACCGGATCTCGAGACCCTCGTCTTCGCGCGACTCGACAGTGACGTGGGCCCGGAGACTGATTGCCGCATTCAGCGTCGAGGCGCCTTCGTGAAAGAGGTACAGCGGCCAGATGTCGATGGTGCCGCCCGCGAGATCGATGCGGGTGGGCGCGGATGCGGCGATACGCACGTCGGCGAATTATATGCCGGAGCCCCCAGCCGGGGTCCCCAACGCGGCAGCCGCGTTGGGGTGGCCTGGCAGATTAGAATCGTGGACGACATGTCGCCCGCCGCACTGCGGCATCAGATCGGCCAGCTCCTGATCGCGGGGTTCGACGGAACCGCCGTGCCGGTCGAGTTGAAGGCGATCGCACGAGAGTTCGGCCTGGGCGGCGTGATCTTGTTTACCCGCAATGTCGAGGCGCCCGAGCAGGTGGCCGAGCTGAGCTTCGAAGCCTCCCGACTGGTGCCCGACCTTCCTGTCTGGGTGAGCGTCGACCAGGAAGGGGGCCGGGTGGCGCGCCTCAAGGCGCCATTCACCGAGTGGCCGGCAATGGCGACCCTCGGCCGGAGTGGCGACGAGCGGCTGGTCGAGCGATTTGCGCGCGCGATCGCCAAGGAACTGAGGGCGGTCGGCATCACGCTGGACTATGCGCCAGTGCTCGACGTGCACACCAATCCCCGAAATCCCGTGATCGGCGATCGCGCGCTTGGGGAAAAGGCGAGCGAGGTGGCGCGACTCGGCCGGTTGATTGTGCAGACGCTACAGAAGGAAGGCGTCGCCGCCTGCGGCAAGCATTTTCCCGGACACGGCGATACCGTGTCCGATTCGCACCTCGAGCTGCCGCTTGTCGAGCATCCGCCCGAGCGGCTGCGGGAGGTCGAGTTCGTGCCGTTTCGGGCCGCAATTGACGCCGGCGTGGCGGCGATCATGACGGCCCACGTGCTCGTGCCCGCGCTCGACGAGGGGCGTCCGGCGACGCTGTCGAAGCGTGTGGTCACTGGCATCCTGCGCGAAGAGCTTGGCTTTTCTGGCGTGATCGTGAGCGACGACCTCGAGATGAAGGCGATCACCGGTGACTACACGGTGCCGCGGGCGGCCGTGCTGGCCATTCAAGCTGGATGCGACGGCGTGCTCATCTGCAGCGGCCGGCACGACACGCACGCTGCCACCCTCGAGTCGCTCGTCCGTGCGGTAGAGATCGAAGAGTTGCCGTTCTTCCGCGTCGAGGACGCGTTGAAGCGCCAGCGGCGCGCGAAAGAGCGCTTCGTCGCCGCGCTGGTCGCGGCCCGCCCGATCGAGGGCCGGCGGCTGCGGCAGGTGCTCGGGTGCGACGAGCACCGGGCCGTGGCCGACGAGATGGCCCGGTTCCTGTGATGGTCAAGCCGCGCGCGCTTGGGCCGGGCGATCGGCTCGCCATCGTCGCTCCCGCCAGCCCTTTTTCCCGCGACGAATTCGATCGAGGCGTCGAAGAGCTACGCGCCCTCGGGTTCGATCCGGTGTACGACGACTCGGTGTTTGCCAAAGCGCGATACCTCAGCGGACCTGCTGACGTGCGCGCGGCGGCGATCCGACGTGCCTGGCTGGATCCATCGATTGCCGGGGTCGTCGCCGTGAGAGGCGGCTATGGCAGCGCGCAGGTGCTGCCGTTCCTCGATCGCGACGAAGCACGCCACGCGAGGAAGCCCTTCATCGGCTACAGCGATCTCACGTCGGTGCTCACGTTCCTGACCCTCGGGTGCGAGCTGGTCGCCTTTCACGGACCGATGCTCGACCGCCGGCTCGCTCGCGGCGCTGATGGCTACGACCGCGAGTCGTTCCTGAACGCGATCTGTCGGCGCGAGCCGATAGGTGAGCTCGCGGCGTCCGGAGTCGAAACGATCAACGCGGGAGAGGCGAGCGGACCGATCTTTGGGGGTACGCTGACACAGCTCGTGTCCTCGCTCGGGACGCCGTTCGCGTTTGCGCCTCCGGGCGGCTACGTGCTGTTTCTCGAAGAGGTCGGCGAGCGACCGTACCGCCTCGATCGCATGGTGACGCAGCTTCGTCAAGCTGGGTTGCTGGCGCGTGCGGCCGCCGTTGTGATCGGTGAGTTGCCGGCTTGCGACGAGCCGACGGGTGATCCCACCGCTCGCGCGGTGATGGCCGACCTATTCCACGATTTCCCCGGACCCGTTCTCGTCGGTTTTCCCTCGGGCCATACCACCGGTCCATCGCTGACGCTTCCTCTCGGCGTTCGCTGCCGCGTGGTGGCCAGTGCACGGCCGTGTCTAGTTATTGAAGAGGCTGCAGTTGAGTGAGGAGCGCCTGCGGCCACGTCGAGCCGAGGACGTGCGAATCCGAGGCGAGGCGTCAGCGTGAGTTCGCGGCGGGGGGGGGGCCCCGCCGCCAGTAATTAATGACGAAGCGCATTCATTTCATCGGCATTTGCGGCACCGCCATGGCGACGTTGGCCGCCATGCTGAAGCAGAAGGGCTTCGACGTGCGCGGGTCGGATCAGGACGTCTATCCGCCGATGAGCGAGTTTCTCGAGTCGGAGGGAATTCCGACGCTCGTCGGCTACCGCCACGACCACATCACCGACGATCTCGACCTCGTCGTGGTCGGCAATGCCATCTCGCGCGGCAATCCGGAGCTCGAGGCCGTGCTCGATCGGAAGCTGCGGTACTGTTCGCTTCCCGAGGCGATTCGCGATCATTTCTTGTGGGACGCGCGCTCGATCGTCGTGGCCGGCACGCACGGGAAGACGACCACGACGTCGATCGTCGGATGGCTGCTGATCCATGGCGGACTGGATCCAAACGTGCTCGTGGGCGGCATTGCGCGCAACTTCGGTAAAGGCGGCTCCAGCTATCGCCTGGGCCAGGGGCGCGACTTCGTCATCGAAGGCGACGAATACGACAGCGCATTGTTCGACAAGACGGCGAAGTTCCTCAAATACCTCCCCGACATCGCGATCATCGGCAACGTGGAGTTCGACCACGCTGATATCTACGCGGACGCGGAGGCGGTGACGCTGGCCTTCCGGCGGCTGGTGAACCTGGTACCCAGACGAGGGCTCCTGATCATCGGCGCCGACAGCGAGCGCGCCGCGGCGCTTGCCGCCGGAGCCCATTCGCGGGTCCAGACGTTCGGTACCGCCGGGGACGCTGATTGGCACGCATCTGAGATCGAGGCGGCTGCCGGCGCGACGAAGTTCACCCTCACGCGGCACGGCGCGCCGTTTGGCCGCTTCGAAGTGCCCCTGGTCGGCGCGCACAACGTCCGCAACGCAATGGCCGCCATCGCCGTCGCCACGGAGGCCGGCATTGGCGTCGATCGGATCGCCGAAGGCTTGCGGCTGTTTGCCGGTGTGAAGCGACGTCTCGAAGTGGTGGGCGTTGCCGGTGGCGTTACGGTCTACGACGACTTTGCGCACCACCCGACGGCGGTGGCCGAAACACTGGCGGGCCTGCGCGCTGCGAATCCTGGCGCGCGGATCTGGGTCGTCTTCGAGCCGCGATCGGCTTCCTCCTGCCGGCGAATCTTCCAGGACGACTTCGCCCGCGCGTTCGCGGCGGCCGACGAGGTGCTCGTCGCGCCGGTGTTTCGATCGAAGCTACCCGAGTCGGAGCGGCTGTCTGTTCCGCAGCTCGTTGGCGATCTGGTGGGCGCGGGTCAGGCGGCCCGCGCCGCAGAGTCGATCGACGACATCCTGGCCATCCTCGTGCACGAGCGTCGGCCCGGCGATCTGGTCGTGTTGATGTCGAACGGCGCCTTCGGCGGCATCCACCAGAAACTCTTGGGAGCACTGGACAAGCAGTAGGCCGGGTCCTATTGGACCCGGCTCTCGCGGTGACGTTCTGTTCTGGATACACGTGAGGGCTGCGGCCTCCAGCGTGTCGGGCGCCGGGTAGGGCCCGCTGTGACGTTCTGTTCTAGATACGCGGCGAGCACGACGGTGCGAGCGCGTGGGCGAGTGGGGGTGGGGCCCCACGAGAAGTGAATAATGCTGAGGCAGTTCGAATTATCCATGCAGGTGATTCAACGTTGATCGCGGAATTCGAGGAGCGGATCGATCCGTCGATCAACGCGCGCGCGATCGCGCTCGCCGATGCCATCCACGCCGCGGGACTGGCTGGCGTCCGCGATGTCGTGCCGACCTACCGATCGGTGGCCGTCTATTTCGATCCGCTTCGCAGCGACGGCGATGCGCTGGTCGCCCGCATCAGGCGTGAAGCCGCTCGGCCTTCGCCGCCCTCGATCGACAACCGCGAGCCGATCCGCGTGCCGGTCTGCTATGACGAGGACTTCGGACCCGACCTTGCGATGGTAGCGGCGTTCAAAGGACTCGACCGCGCCAATGTCGTTCGCCTGCACGCGGGCCGCCGATACCGCGTGTTCATGCTGGGCTTTGTGCCCGGTTTTGCCTACATGGGGATCGTGGACGAGCGGATTGCGGCGCCGCGCCGCTCGACGCCACGCGTCCGCGTGCCGGCCGGCTCGGTCGGCATCGCCGGCAGCCAGACAGGCATCTATCCGGCCGAGACGCCTGGCGGCTGGCAGCTCGTCGGCCGGACACCGATTCGCCCGTTCGACCCGAGCCGGCCCGATCCGTTTCTGCTGCGCGCAGGCGACGCGGTCGAGTTCTACGCGATCGATCGCGACGAATACGATCGCCTCAACGCAGCACACTGAGATGGCGAGCTTTCACGTCGTCAAACAAGGGATGCAGACGACGATTCAGGATCGCGGCCGCTGGGGGTGGCAGGCGCGCGGCGTGCCCGTCGCGGGCCCGATGGATCCGTGGTCGCATCGCGTGGCGAACACGCTCGTCGGCAACGGCCCCGACGCGGCCACTTTGGAGGCAACGCTGGTTGGGCCGGAGGTCGAGATCGATGCCGAGCGCGTGATGGCGGTCGTCGGCGCCCGGTTCGAGCTGACGCTCGATGGCCAGTCCGTGCCGATGGATGCGCCCTTCGTCGCGCCGGCTGGGTCTCGCCTGCGATTCGGGCGCCGGCTTCGCGGCACGCGCGCGTACGTGGCTGTCGCCGGTGGGATTGCCGTGCCGCCCACGCTCGGGAGCCGCTCGACGCATCTCGCCAGCGCAATGGGCGGACTCGACGGACGTGCACTCAGGACCGGCGATCGCATCCCCCTGGGTGATCCCGTTGGCAAGAGCGCTGACGCGCGTTCCGCAGAGAAGCGCGCGGGAGTGACGAGTACGTGGAGTCCGCCTCCAGGCGGACCTTTGGACAGCTTGAAGGCGAGGCCGACAGGAGGTGAAATGGCCACTGTGCGGGTGTTGGTCGGTCCCCATCACGAGCGCTTCGCCGCAGGTGCGCTCGATGTCCTGCAATCGGCACCGTACGCGATCGGCCACAGTTCGGATCGCATGGGATTCCGTCTCGAAGGACCGCGGCTCTTGCACCCGCGCGGGACCGACAGCCTTGCTGCATTCATCTCCGACGCGACGCCGCTCGGCTCGATCCAGGTGCCGGCCGCGGGGCAGCCCCTGCTGCTGATGGCCGATCGCCAGACGACCGGCGGCTATCCGACCATAGCGATCGTCATCACTGCCGACGTCGGCCTGGCCGGTCAGCTGGGTCCGGGCGATTCGATCTCCTTTGTGGTGTCTTCCCTTGACGAAGCGATGGCGGCTCTTGTTGCTCAGAAGCGGGCGTTGATGGCGATCGAATCGCAGGCGGCGCCATGACCGCCTTCTCTGAGGCCCTGCGGAAGGCATTTGGCGAGCGCGCCAGGAAGAACGTGTCGCTCGCGCCGATGACCACGTTTCGCGTCGGCGGGCCGGCCGACTGGCTCGTCGAAACTCGCAGCAGCGCCGAAATCGTGACCGCGCTTGAGCTGGCCCACCGCGCCGGCGTTGCAGTGACGCTGCTCGGTGGCGGATCCAACGTGCTGGTGTCGGACAGCGGCGTGCGTGGCTTGGTGATCCGGACTCGCGGGGGAGAGGTCAAGGCGCTCGGCGACAGTCGAGTCCGTGCCGACGCCGCCGTGACGATCAATGGCTTGGTGCGGTGGACGATCAACCGTGGCCTTGCCGGTCTCGAGGCGTGGGCCGGCACGCCGGGGACCGTTGGCGGCGCCATTCACGGTAACGCGCATTTTGGAGGAGGCCTCGTCGGCGATCTTGTGACCGACGTGCGCGTGGCGGCCGTCGATGGGACGATGAGCGACCTGCCACGTGCGGCGATGGCGTTTGCGTACGATCGCAGTCGGTTGCAGCAGTCGGGCGAAGTTCTGCTGTCGGCTGTCTTTGAGGTGTCGCCGGGCGATCCAGCGACGCTGCGAGCCCAGGCACGAGAGTCGCTGGCGTTTCGGAAGCGGACGCAGCCGCTTGACTCACCGAGCGCCGGCTGTGTCTTTCAGAATCCCGTCGCCGGTCGAGACGTGGTGCCCGATGGGATTCCCTGGTCGGCCGGTGCGCTCGTCGATCGCGCCGGTCTCAAAGGCGTGGCGATGGGCGGTGCGCGCGTCTCGCCCACGCACGGCAACTTCATCGTGAATGACGGCACGGCGACGGCCGCGGACATCCGTCAGCTCATCGAGCGCTGCCGGGCAGCTGTCTTCGAGCGATTCGGGGTCAGGTTGAGGGAAGAGATTGTGTATCTGGGTGAGCCGGCCTGAGCCGCGGGTTCTGTCTTGTGCCGCCCAGCCTTCTTCATTACGATCATCCATCCCGCTTGCCGGGGCAGGTCCGCGTACGGACAAGGAGCGATCGATGACACGCCAAGTACCGCTCGTGCTATTTGCGCTCGGCCTCTCGCTGTCGGTCGCCAGGCCGGCCGGTGCACAACTGGTCGCTCCGGGACCTTCGGGCGTCGTGATGGGCCACGTCCATGTCGTGACTCGCGACCTCGATGCGCACCGGAGATTCTGGACAGTGCTCGGTGGAAGGCCCGCGAAGAACGGGCAGCTCGAGATGATTCAGTTCCCGGGCGCGTTCGTGAACCTCCGGCAGGGCGAGCCGTCCGGGGGCAGCGTAGGGACTTCGATCAATCACGTCGGCTTCTTGGTGAAGAACATGCAGGACTGGATGCCGAAGTGGCGGGCGGCTGGCCTCACGATGGAGCCGCAGACGAGGCCGACCCAGGTGTTCCTCATCGCGCCAGACGAAGTGCGCGTCGAGGTCCTCGAGGACGCGACGATCGACGAGCCAATCAAGATGCACCACGTGCACTTCTTCGTCGCCGACCCGCTCGCGGTCCAGGCATGGTACGCGAAGACGTTCGGCGCGGTCCCCGGAAAGCGAGGCCAGTTCGACGCCGCCGACTTACCGGGGGTCAATCTGACCTTCGGCAAGTCCGAGACGCCGACCGTCAAGACGCAGGGCCGGTCGCTCGACCACGTGGGCTTCGAGGTGAAAGACCTCGAGCAATTCCTGAAGAAGCTCGAAGCCGGCGGCATCACGCTGGATCGGCCGTATCAGCGGAGCCAGGCCGCTCCGGCGGTGATGCTGGCGTTCCTCACCGATCCCTGGGGCACTTCGGTGGAGCTCACCGAAGGCCTCACGCCCCAGGCCGGTTCGCAGTAACGAGAACGAACGGCCGTAGAACCATGCCGCCCACTAAAGGAACTCGTCTCGCTCATGTCAACCCTGGTAATTGAAGGCGGGCATCGCCTGTCCGGCTGCGTCGAGGTCGAGGGCAACAAGAACGCCGCGCTGCCGCTGCTCGCCGCCTGTTTGCTGACGACGAAAGAATGCGTGCTGACCAATGTGCCACGCATTGGCGATGTCGAGGTGATGGCGCGACTGCTCGTGGATCTCGGCGCCAAGGTTGAGGGGATCGGCACCACGACGTTGCGCGTGCGCTGTCCTGAGATCGTCAAGGACGAGCCAGACGGCACCATGGTGGGCCGGCTTCGCGGATCTGTCCTGTTGCTCGGTCCGCTGCTCGCACGGCGCGGCCGGGCGCAACTCGCGCCGCCCGGCGGCGACTTTCCCGCGCGGCGATCCATCTCGACCCATCTCGACGCCTTGGTGTCGATGGGCGCGCGCGTGACGCCGCGCTCAGCGGGCCACGAGATCGACGTACCGAGCGGCCTGAAGCCAGCATCCATCTATTTATACGAAGCCTCGGTGACCGGCACGGAAACGGCACTTCTCGCCGCGGCCACCGCTCCAGGCACTTCTGAGATACGCCACGCGGCCTGCGAGCCTCACGTCGTCGAGCTCTGCATGTTTCTGGAGCAGATGGGCGTTGGGATCCAGGGCGCGGGGACGACGACGATTCGCGTCGAGGGGACAGCCAAGCCGCACGGCGCCGAGCACCGGCTGTGGGGTGATTACATCGAGGCCGGCAGTTGGGCGGTGGTCGGCGCGATCACCGGCGGCGACATCGAGGTAAAGGGCGCCCGGCCAGAGGATATCGAAGTGGTCGCCGCGGTTCTCAAGCGGATGTGCTTCGAATGCGAGACGAGCGGCGACGTCTTCCGCGTGACGCGATCGAATCCGCAGGCGGCCGGGCGCATCACGACCGGCCTGTGGCCGGGGTTCCCGAGCGACCTCGTCAGCCTCGTCACGGTGCTCGCGACGCAGGTGGAAGGGCAGACGCTGGTCCACGACTGGCTGTACGAGCTGCGCCTCTTCGCCCTGGAGCAGTTGAGCGGGATGAAGGGTGACCTGTTTCTATGCGATCCGCATCGGATCATCGTGCACGGGCCGACGCGTCTGAAGGGCCGTCCGCTCGACAGCCGCGATCTGCGATCGGGCATGGCGCTCATCGCGGCGGCGCTGGCGGCGGAGGGCGAGAGCCGGCTGGCGCCGCTCGAGATGGTCGAGCGAGGGTACGGCAGGTTAGTGGAGCGGCTGCAGGCGCTTGGCGCGAAAGTGGAGAAAGTCGGGTCCGGCTAAAGCCGGACACTACAGAGTACGGTGTCTACCGTGACGTGTCGGTGACGACGTCCACGCCGCGAGGAATCCTGAAGACGAATGCGTTATCCGACAGCCCCACGTTTTCCTTCAGATTCGTGAACGCGAAGCTCGATGTCCCGCCTTGGGAGTCCACGGTCACGAGACCGCGGATGACGAGTGTGGCCGGATCGATCGCAAGAATCAGCCAGTCGTAATCGCGCTCCCGCGATCGCGGCACCAGCTTGAGCGCGCGGCTGCCAGGTGGGACACCACCAGACAGATCGGTGAATGACGAAGTGAAATCGCGCGTCAGATTTCCCTTTCCGGTCAGAAAGAGCGTCGGCGTCGTCGCCTGATCCTCGCGCGGCACCGAGCCGACGAAGACCTCTTTAGCCGCGGGGATGTAAGAATAGATCTTTGTGCCGTCGGACACGAACTGTTTCTGTTCCGGCGCGCTGTAGTCCCAGCGCATCTTCCCAGGCTTCTTGATCAGCACCTTGCCGCGCTCGGCGAGCTGCTTTCTCAGCACGCCACCCTGGTAGGTGTGCACGAAGTCGGCGGAGAAGTCTCTGATGGCGTCGTACCGTCGCTGGAGCGCCTGCGCCAGTTCTGGTGCGGTCTGGTCGGCGGCGCGACCGTGCATCCCGAGTGCCGCGGCGAAGACGGCCGGAAACACGACGGCGATGGTCCGTCGGAGAGCGGTCATGCCACAACGATAACACGACGGTTCGGGACCAGGGTCCGACTTCAACCGGACCTGGGACGCTTGGTGGCGACGGTCGCGCGGACCGAGCGCGGGCGCGGGACGATCCGGACAAATCAGCAGAAATCCGGACTGCGGACTAACTTTTCAGAGCGCCGGGCTCGGGCGGGGCCTGGCGGGGCGCCTCTTTGGTTTCGGTCGGCAGACTGGCGGCAAGCCAGTCGCTGATGCCGCCCTTGAGCGAAGCGGCGCGGTACCCTTTTCGAATCAGTTCTGCCGTCACCCCTGAACTGGCCAGCTCGTTCGGATCAGAGTCGTACACGACAATGTCCCGATCGCGGGGAAGTGACGACGGGATGTCGCCGGCCGCGCAGCGAATCGCACCCGGCAGCCGGACCGTGCTGTGTTCGTAGGGGTATTTCAGCCGCGCGTCGAGCACGATGGGCGGCGTTTGGCTGTCGAGACGCTGCTTGAGATCTTCTTTGGTGATGCGAGGGACCGGCACGGGAAGGTATTGTGATCGGCCAGCACGGACGCTGTCAACTTTAAGAATCTCGCGGAGCCACACCACGCTCGCCCACGCGCTCGCGCCGTGGCGCTCGCGCGTATCCAGAACAGAACGTCACAGCAAGGGAACGTCTATCGCACGGCGGCGGGACGGTCGAGATGACGTGCGCTTGGTGTCGGTGCTGAGTGAGCGGCGGAAGCCTTCGTGTGTTCGCGCGCCGAGGGTGCGTGCGATTTCCCGTGCAGCGACCATCCAGGGGATCGGCGACCGCAGTGGATGCAGCGGAGAAAGATGGCGCCCGGCTCGCACGACACACCATACCGGTGACGGCCGGAGAGATAACAATTGAACCAGTTCCACATCGACGCCACCCTCTTCCGTAGCTTTGGTTGCCTACCCTATGGCAAGAGAGGTGCCGATCACAATAGTTTTCTTGGGTTTGCCCAAAGACTGTGTGAAACAGCCAAACCGGCGAGTTTCTGGCATCCCGGAGGTTGTCCAGGACCGCAACACGGGTGACCCTCTTTCTGACAGGCTTGTAACAGGATCCGACAGAATTCACGTTGCGCGGCTCAGTGCGACATCGCGTAGACGAGTGCGTTGATCCCGAACGCGTAGCCTTCAGGAGCGAAGGTCAGGAAATACTGATGGTTGTCGCCTTCGCGCTCGAAGGCGTCGCCAAAGTCGGTGTTATGAGTGATCAGCACCATGATGCGGTTATGGTCGTCGCTGATCGCGCGGGCGTGAGGCTCGGCGCTGTCCCAGCCGTCTTCCGAGGTGGCGCCGCCGGTACCCGCCCAGAAGTTGATCGAAGGAATCTGGGGGACTCGCCTCACATTGTAAAGGGCGTGAAAAAGCGAATGGTCGGGCGAGAGATCCGCGATCGGGTATTGGTTGGGCGGGAGGATCGCCGTCATCTGATCCGCAAAATTCTGCCAGGCGCTGGTGCCCCAGAAATCATCGACCCACAGGAACCCGCCCTTCAGCAGATAGTCGCGCAGGTTGGCGACCTCAGAGGGGCCGAAGTCCGAGCGACCGGGCTCGGTCATCATGACGAACGGACAGCGGTAGATCAGGGGACTATCCGCCGTAACCACGACGTGGGTGAAGTCGCCCCTGCCGTCGCGGCTCACCGATGTCGTCGTCAATTCTGAGAGCCGGAAGGGCAGGTTGATGTCGGCTCGCGGATAGTCGACGCTCCAGTTTCCACCGTTGCCCCATGGATGGGTTTCAAAGGCGAGGCGGCAGAACACGAAGGCCCCGTCGAAGTCGTCGGGCTGTGCCCACCTGATCGCGCCGCCCCTGCCGCCGCCCCTGCTGCCGCCGCGAAGCTGCGGGAGCTGCGCGGCGCTGATGGACGCTACGAGCAGCAGACCCGCTGCGAGAACGGCGAGACGTCGACGATTCACGCGCCTAGTTTACGCCAAGGCGTGCGCAAGTACTAAGTGCGAGGGGTGCAGGGTGCAAGGCCGACAACGTGGGAGTGCCGACCGCTAACGATGAAGGTGCGCCGCTCGCGGATGGCTAAGCGCCGCCCCAAACGAAGTTCTTCTTGATGTTCATGCGGAGATGAGAGAGCAAGCACTGCGCCTGGATCGCGGCGCGAAAGACCGCGAAAGATCGTGAAAGATCGAGTGCTCGAGAGTGTGCGCTCGTGCGCCGCACGCGCACACTGAGCGCCGTGTCAGGCGCGGTGGTGGGATCCTGCGGTGACGTTCTGTTCTGGATAGCCCGTCGGCGCCACCGTGCCGGTTGGCATGTCACCGTTACGGTGCGGACGTGATACGCTCGGACTTCTTCACTGCTCGCCCCTTTAGAGCCGTTGTAGATGGCTCACCGGATTAGTTCGCGCCTGATAGATAGAACTGAAAGAGGAGACATGGCACACACCACAACGGTACACAGTCGTGAGTCGCACAAGAAGCTGAAGCCGAAGCCGAAGACCGAGCAGAAGTCGTGGCAGACCCGGAACCTGGCACGCAAGGAGAAGCAGACGGCGCACGCGGCGAAGCTGGCGGCGGAAACCGGGCGCTGACGCCGCCAACATGGTGGCTGTCCGCAACATGACTTACCAGCCGTAGCTCAAGACAATGTCGGCCCGCATTCGCCGCTTTGCGGCTACGGCGGGGCGACCTTCGCCTGGCCGGCGAGCGAAGATGGTGGACGGCGCGAGGATCGAACTCGCGACCTCCGCGTTGCGAACGCGGCGCTCTCCCAGCTGAGCTAGCCGCCCACGTCTAGAAGCGGAAATTGTACCATGCGGCTTTCGCACGCCGCAACGCACCGGGCGGCGTCTTCCTGATATAGTTCGGGCCCGTGGCTCAGGTCAAACGTCTCGGCGTGCTCACCGGCGGTGGTGATGCACCCGGCCTAAACGCCGTTATTCGCGCCGTCGTCAAGACCGCGTGGAACTCTGGAATCGAGTGTGTCGGCCTCGAAGACAGCTTCGACGGACTGATTGATCCCGCCCGATCGCGCGTGCTGACCCCGCGCGACGTCACGGGGATTCTGCGGCTCGGCGGGACGATTCTCGGCACAGTCAACCGTGGCAATCCCTTCGCGTATCCGGTGGCGACCTCTCAGGGCCCGGTGGATTATTCCGACCGTGTCGTCGAGAACTTCGAAAAAATGGGGCTCCGCGCGCTGATTGTCATCGGCGGCGACGGCACGCTCGCCATCGCGCATCAGTTCGGCGCGCGCGGCGTCCCGATCGTCGGCGTCCCGAAGACGATCGACAACGACATTGTCGGCACGACCAACTGCTTCGGGTTCGACACCGCCGTGGCGTTCGCGACCGACGCCATCGACCGGCTGCACACGACGGCCGAGGCGCATCACCGGATCATGGTGGTCGAGGTCATGGGCCGCTACGCGGGTTGGATTGCGCTGTATGCGGGCGTTGCGGGCGGCGCCGACGCCATTCTGATTCCGGAGATCCCCTTCGATCTCTCAATTGTCGCCGCGCGTCTCAGTGAACGTGAGAAGTGGGGGGCGCGCTTCAGCATTGTCGTCGTAGCTGAGGGGGCGTTTCCCAAGGGCGGCAAGCAGTCGCTCGTCGAGGCGGCGGACGGCGGGCGCGCGGAGCGGCTGGGCGGCATCGGCGCCCTGGTGTCCGAAGCGCTGGGGAAGGAGACCGGGAAGGAAACGCGGTCGGTGGTCCTGGGCCACCTGCAGCGCGGCGGCGCCCCGACGAGTTTCGACCGGATTCTCGCGACACGTTTTGGCGGCAAAGCCGTGGAGCTCGTCAGACGGGGCGAGTTTGGCACGATGGTGGCGTTTGCGCCGCCCGACATCGTGGCTCGACGGCTCGAGGACGTGGTGGGGAAGATGAGAACCGTGCCGATGGATTTCGATGTGCTGGTGACCGCGAAGGCGCTCGGCGTCACGTTTGGGGACTGAGGCCAATCAACAATCATCAATCCGCAATCATCAATCCTACTTGCCCAGCAGGTCCGCGTCCTTCTTCTTCTGCACGTCGTCTATCAGCTTGACCTGGTGGTCCGTCAGTTTCTGGACTTCGTCGAGGCCCTTCTTCTCGTCGTCTTCCGAGATCTTGTGGTCCTTGAGCAGCTTTTTCAGCCGTTCGTTGGCGTCGCGGCGCACCTGCCGCACGCTGTTGCGGCCTTCTTCGGCCAGCCGGTGGACGTGTCGCGAGAGCTCCTTGCGCCGTTCCTCGGTGAGCGACGGAATGGGGATGCGAACCACCTTGCCATCATTCGAGGGGTTGAGACCGAGATCGGAGGCACGCACGGCCTTCTCGATCGCGCCAAGCTGCGAGGGATCGAAGGGCTGCGCCACGATGAGCGTCGGTTCGGGAACCGAGAGACTGGCGAGCTGATTGAGCGGCATGCGTGCGCCATACGCTTCGACATGCACGCTATCAAGGATCGATACCGAGGCGCGGCCCGTCCTGACGCCCGCCAGCTCGTGCTTGACTCGTTCGAGTGCGGCGGTCATTCGCTTGTTCGCTTCGGCGTACAGCCCCTTCAGATCATTGACGTCCACGAGAAGTCCTCCGATGAATTGCAGGATTGCAGGAAGGATCTATCGAGACTCTCATTTCCTGCCATTACCTCCTGCCATCCTGCCATCCTGCAATCTCATGGTCATATGGTGACCAGTGACCCGATCGGTTCACCCACGATCGCGCGCCTGATGTTGCCGGGCGTCTTCAAGTTGAACACCACGATCGGCAGCCGATTGTCCATGCAGAGCGAGATGGCGGTCGCGTCCATCACCTGAAGGCCCTGCTCGAGGACCTGAAGATAGGAGATGCGTTCGAAGCGGCTGGCGCCCGGCTTGAGCATCGGATCAGCGTCGTAAATCCCGTCCACCTTGGTGGCCTTCAAGATGACCTCGGCCTTGATTTCCATGGCGCGGAGTGCCGCGGCGGTATCGGTGCTGAAGTACGGGTTGCCGGTCCCGGCGCCGAACACCACGACGCGGCCTTTTTCGAGGTGACGGATGGCGCGGCGGCGGATAAACGGCTCAGCAACGGCGCGCATTTCGATGGCTGTCACGACGCGCGTCACCACCCCTTGCTGCTCGAGGGCGTCCTGCAGGGCAAGCGCGTTGATGACGGTCGCCAGCATGCCCATATAGTCAGCCGTCGCGCGATCCATCCCTCGCGCGCTCGCCGCGACGCCTCGGAAGATGTTGCCGCCGCCAATCACGATGGCGGTTTCGACGCCCATCCGCTGTATCTCGGCCACGTCGCGCGCGATCTGCGTCGCCACCGCCGGGTCGATGCCGTAGGTTTGATCGCCCATGAGGGCTTCGCCCGACAGCTTGAGGAGGACGCGTTTGTAGGCGGGGACGGAGTCGGCGGCCACGAAGCCAGATTATAGACTTGTTTCGCCGACCTTGAGTCTGGCGAACCGGGTGACCGCGATTGGTGCGCCCAGCGTCTTAGCCGCCGCCCCGAGCACGTCGGCGACCGTCGCCTTGGGGTCGCGAATCGACGGCTGGTCCGGCAGGACGACCTGCGAGTAGAAGCTGCCGAGCTTGCCCTCGACAATCTTCTCGATGACGTTGGCGGGCTTGCCGGAGGTTTCCATCTGTGCCCGGTAAATGACCTTTTCCTTCTCGAGGATGTCGGCCGGCACGTCCTTCCGCGACACGTACTGTGCGGCGGTCGGGCTGGCCGCGGCAATCTGCATCGCGATCTCCTTGACCAGCGTCGTGAAGGCCTCGAGCGCGGCGATCTGCGGCGTCACGCCGCCAAATTCGACCTGCACGCCGATCTTGCCCCCCTGGTGAATGTACTGGCCGACGTAGCCTCGGCCCGTGTACCGGACGAAGCGGCGGACCGCCATGTTCTCGCCAAGCTTGGCAATCGTGGGCGTCAGGCGCTTGACGATTGGGCCCTGTGGGTCCTTCAGCCAGTCGTCGCTGGCGTTGTCGCCCGCCTTGTCGATTTCGGTGAGGACATCGCTGATGAGCTGCTGGAAGTCGTCGGTCCTGGCCACGAAGTCCGACTCGCAATTGACTTCGACGAGCATGCCGCTGGTGTGGTCAGGCGAGAGGCGAAATCCAATGAGCCCCTCGCTCGCCGTGCGCCCCGCCTTCTTGGCGGCGGTCGCCAGGCCGCGCTTGCGCAAGACAGTGTTGGCCTCCTCGAAGTCGCCGTTGGCCTGGGCGAGCGCGGCCTTGCACTCCATCATCCCCGCGCCTGTCTGGTCGCGAAGCTTCTTGACCATCGCGGCTGTAATCTCGGGTGCCATCTGGTCTCCGTTGCGGGCCGGCCTCCATGGCCGGGTCCCTG
>Ga0156278_1038_pt1 | contig 17106 bp, 10 predicted proteins | sample RifCSPlowO2_12_FD_107927 | JGI IMG/M metagenome (GOLD analysis project Ga0156278, IMG submission 107927) | Acidobacteria bacterium RIFCSPLOWO2_12_FULL_65_11
TCCCTCTCGCTCACCCGATCCGGCTGCGCCTCGGCCTCGCGTCTCGCTGCGGCGCGTGTCCGCACCCGCAGATTCGCGTCTTTGCGATAAGATCACGCCGCACACGAACCGAAATCGGCCCCTTCACGAATAATGCGGGTTAGACGCGTTGCGAAATTCACCTACCTGCGGGTGGCCGCGAACGGGACCGCCCCGCTGGGCGCGGAGGCCGTGTCCCGTGACAGGCTATTTTTCGGCCGAGCACCCGGTGGGGCTGTTCGCGGACAGGACCCGCCGGAAGTTCATGTCGCGCCGCGCTCTTAGCCAAACATGTCTTTGACGCGATCGAAGAGGTTCCGCTCGTCGGGGGCTTCGTCTTCGCGCGGGCGCGGCTCGAACTTTTCCGGAGGGAGCACCTTGGCCAGCTGATCGAGCAGGTGCCGCTGTTCCTTCGTGAGCTTCTTGGGCGTCTTCACCTGAACGGTCGCGAAGAGGTCGCCTTTGCCGCGGCCGCCGATCTCGGGCATCCCCTTGCCTCGCAGCCTCAGCGTCGTACCGGTGTGCGTCCCTTCGGGCACCTTCACCGTTTCGGGCCCATCGAGTGTCGGCACCTGAATCTCGCCGCCGAGCGCGACGGTCGTGAAGTTCACCGGAATCTCGCAGAACAGATTCAATCCGTCGCGTCGGAAGAATTCATGCTCCTGCACGTGGACAACGACGTAGAGGTGTCCGGACGGTCCGCCGGCCGCGCCGGCTTCGCCTTCGCCCGCCAGCCTGAGCTGTTGACCAGTGGCAACGCCAGCTGGAACCTTGACCGTGATCTTGCGCTCGCGTGACACGTGGCCGGCGCCCCGACACTCCGGGCAGGGTTTCGTGATGATCTGCCCGGCGCCGCGGCACTGCGGGCAGGTGCGCGCGACGGTGAAGAAGCCCTGCTGAAAGCGAACCTGTCCGTGCCCGCGGCACTGCGGGCAGACAGTGGGTGAGGAGCCAGGCGCCGCGCCGGTGCCACGGCAGGACTCGCAGTGTTCCTGACGAGGAATCTGGACCGCGGTCTCCGCGCCGCGAGCCGCCTCCTCGAAGGTGATCTCGAGGTCGTACCGAAGATCGGCGCCACGCTGGGGTCCGCCGCGGCGGCGGCCGCCGAGGATGTCCCCGAAGCCGAACATGTTGCCAAGGATGTCGGCGAGATCGAACTCGGCAAAAATCGCCGGATCGAATCCCGCGGGCCCGCCGGCGGTCGCGCCCACGCCGGAATGCCCGAACCGATCGTAGACGCCGCGCTTCTCGGTGTCGGAGAGGACGGCGTACGCTTCGGCCGCTTCCTTGAACTTCTCTTCGGCCGCTTTGTCGCCGGCGTTGCGATCCGGGTGGTATTTCATCGCGAGCTTGCGGTACGCGCTCTTGATGTCACCGTCGCTCGCCGACCGTGGGACGCCGAGGACCTCGTAGTAGTCGCGTTTGCTCACGCCTTGGCCACCTTGACCATCGCGGGCCGCAGCAGCCGGTCATGGATCATGTATCCACGCTGCAGCTCGCCGATCACTTCGCCTTCGCGGTGGTCGGGGCTGGCCTCGTGCATCACGGCCTGGTGCAGGTTGGGATCGAAGGCCTCGCCGAGCGCCTCGATCGGCCGCACGCCGTACTTGCGGAGCACATCGTGGAGCTTCGTGTGAATCAGCTCGATCCCCTTGCGGTACGCCGCCGCGCCGGGGCCGGCGTCCACCGTCAGGGCGCGATCGAAATCGTCGACGGCACTCAACAACTCGAGCAGCAGGTCTGTCACCGCCTGGTCCGCTTGCTCGCGGCGCTCGCGTTCGATTCGTTTGCGGTAGTTGTCGAACTCGGCGGTCTTGCGCAGCCAGCGGTCGTAATAATCGTCGCACTCGCGTTGCAGATCCGAGACTGGATCGGCGGCGCCGGTCGCGTCGCCACGTTCGGCGCTGGTCGCGCGAGGGTCGCTCGTCTCCGGCGCCTCTGCGGCCGGCTCGGACGCGTGTTTGTCAGCCATCCGTTTAGTTCTGGTCGCGCAGGACCCGCGACATCGCCTGCGCGGCGCCCTCGACGGCGGCAATGGCGCGCGGATACCGCATGCGCGTGGGGCCGATAACCCCGACCGTACCGACGCCGCTCCCATCGTCGTAGGTCGAGGCAATGAGGCTGAATGGTCGCAGGTGCGGATCCAGATGCTCGGCGCCGATCACGATGGTCAGGCCGGGACCGTCGATGTATTCGTTGAGCAGGCGGACGAGCTGCTGTTTCTCCTCGATCATCAGGATCAGCGCCTGCAGCGTGTCGAGCGTCAGCTCGGGCGCGGCGTCTAGAAGCGACGCGGTGCCTTCGACATAGATGGCGCGCTCGTCCGGAAGATCCGCGAAGGTCGAGTTCGCCAGGCGCATGGCGCGCGCGAGCAAGACATCGTACAGGAGCCGCTCCTCGTTGATCCGCTCGAGCACCGCCTCGCGGGCGCGGTGCAGGGGCAGCCCGGAGAATTCTTCGTTGAGATAATTCGCCGCCTGCCGCAGATCGTCGGCAGAGATCGGCTCGCCGAGATCGATGACCTTCTGAAGCACATGCCCGCCGCGGGCGACGATGACGACCAGCACGCGAGCCGCGCCAAGCGGGACGAACTCGACGCGCTCGAACACGGCCGCCTCGTGCGCCGGGCGCAGGGCGAAGCCGACGCCGCGCAACGCCTGCGAGAGCACGTGCGAGACCTGCGGGAGCAAGGCGTCAATGGCCGTGCCGGATCCGTCGCGCCGCAGGCGCGCCTCAAGGACGTTGGCCGTCCGGAGGGTGCGCCGTTGTCCGAGCAGCAGATCGACGTAGAACCGGTATCCCCGCGAGGTCGGGACGCGACCGGCCGAAGTGTGCGGCTGCTCGACGAAGCCTTCGCCTTCGAGCCGCGCCAGGATGTTCCGCACGGTCGCTGACGAGACGCCGAGCCCGGCCGCGGTGACCAGCAGCGAAGAGGCGACGGGCTCGCCCGAGGCGATATATTCGCGCACGAGCGCGGCCAGCACGCGTTTGGACCGTTGGTTGTCTTCCATCATCTTCCTGGAGTCAATGGTCGCGTGATTGATTATACAACGCGACCACTGCCGTCCGGCTGAAGCCGGACACTACGGACATCTTGACGTACGTAGTGTCCGGCTCTAACCGGACGTGGGCTTGAGGTTGTTCCAGCGCATCGACCGATCGGCGGCGTCGCGCGCACCGAACTTCCCATGCTTGACGGCGACGAGCTCGGCGAGGATGCTGACGGCGATTTCCTGCGGGGTCACCGCGCCGATGTCGAGACCGATCGGCGCGTGGACCCGCGCGAGGCAGCTGGCCGGTATGCGGTCGGCGGTGAGCGCCTCGTAGATGCGGGCGACTTTGGCGCGGCTCCCGATGAGGCCGAGGTAGCGGAGTTCTCGCGGCGCGAGCACCCGGAGCGCCTCGAGGTCGTTGGTGTGGCCGCGCGTGACGATCACGGCATAGGCATGTGGCGGCAGAGTCGCCCGTTCGAGCCAAGACGGGATGTTGTCGACCACCACTTCGTCGGCGTTCGGAAACCGCTCGCTGTTGGCGAACTTTTCGCGGTCGTCGACGACGTGCACCGAGAAGCCGACCTCGTGGGCGAGCCGCGCCAGACAAAAGCCGATATGGCCGGCGCCGATGATGTAGAGCTCGGGTGACGGCTCGATCGGCTCGATATAGACGTCCATCTGGCCGCCACAGATGAGTCCGGTTTCCTGCGCGAAGTCGTCGTCGAGCTCGTAGTGGACAAGCCGCGGCTTTCTCTCGACGATGGCCGTGCGCGCTTTCCCGGAGGCGTCGTCCTCGTAGCAGCCGCCGCCGATCGTTCCGACACTGCGGCCGTCGGCGAAGACCAGCATCTTCGCGCCCACGCGCTGGGGTGTCGAGCCGCGCGTCGCGACAATCGTCACGAGGGCGGCCGGCTCGCCACGCTCGAGTGCCTCGTTCGCCGCCGCAAACACTGCCCGATTCATGCGTTCAGAAATTATATAACTGGTTTGATCGACGGCAAGCCACGAAGGCACGAACAGGTCAAACACAGAGTCACTGGGCCACAGAGGCATTCGATGCGGTCGGCCTGCAAGGCAGGCCGAGTGTCAGACGCGCAAACTGGGGATGAACGACGCGTGAGATTCGGTTCGTCGTTCATCCCCAGTTTGTGCGCCTGATGCCGCCGCTACGCGGCGCCGCATCGAATGCAGGGGCGTTGCCTGTGCCGCTCCGTCTCCCCGTGTCCCTGTGGCTAACCCATCTTTGTTTTCTTCGTGGTTCGAAGGGCCTTAGGGTTGATGGAGCGCGCAGAACTCGGTCGGCTCCGTGTTGGTGAGAAATGCCGAGCTGACGATGCGGGGACATTCAGGCGTGGCCAGCTGACCGGTCTGCGGGTCGATGTTGACGAAGTGCACGCCTGCCGGCACCGCAAACGGCACGCTGCCGTAGCCGGCGAGCGCGCGCCGCATGAACTCGGCCCAGATGGGAAGTGCGGCCTGCGCCCCGCTCAGGCCGAGCGGCTGATTGTCGTCAAACCCCACCCACACGACCGTGAGAATCTCGGGCGTGAACCCGACAAACCACGCGTCGCGCAGATCGTTGGTCGTGCCGGTCTTGCCGGCAGCCTCGAGGGCGAATCCGGCGCCCCGCACGCCCGCGCCCGTCCCCTCGTTGATCACGGCGCGCAGCATGTCGGTGATGAGAAACGTCGTGTCTGGACGCGCGACGGCCCGCGGCTGTGCGGACACCGGCTTGGTCACGTCGCGACCGCCGCGGTTGATCTTGAGGATGTGCTTGAGCGGCCGGATGGTGCCGAGATTCGGAAACAGCGTGTACGCCGTGGCGATCTCGTACGGTGTCGCCTCGAAGACCCCAAGCGCGATCGAGGGAAACGGGCGGGGCGGACTGCCGACGCCGAGCCCCTTCCAGAAATCGGCGACGTTCTCGTACCCTGCCATCTGGGCCACGTGGATCGTCGCCAGATTGCGGGAGTGGGCGAGCGCGTGCCGGAAGGTGACCGGGCCGTCGTACGTCTTCTCGTAGTTCTCCGGCGTCCACGTCTTGCCATCGAACTCGAAGGTCTCGGGCTCGTCGTTAATGATGGTGGCCGGTGTGACGTTGGTGAGGCCCAGGGCAGCCGCCTGCTCGAACGCCGTCAGATACACGAAGGGCTTGAACACCGAGCCCGGCTGGCGCCGCGACACGGTCGCGCGGTTGTACTGGGACTGGTTGTAGGAGCGCCCGCCGACGAGCGCCAGAATCTCGCCGGTCTTCGGGTCGACGGCGACCAGTGCCGCCTCGGCCTGGCCCCGGCGCCGTCGCCGCGAGAGCAGCTGGTCGACGTTGGTCAGCCCGCTTCTTACGGCGTCCTGTGCGACGCGCTGGAGGTGGAGGTCGAGCGTGGTGTAGACGTCGACAGAGAGCGTGGCGGTCGTCGTGAGCCCCGGGTACTGTTCGTCGAGCGTCTGGTCCACGAAGTCGACAAAGTGCGGTGCTTCGGCCTCGAGCGCGCGCGGCACGAGCGTGAGCGGATCGCGGGCGGCGCGATCCGCTTCCTCCGACGTGATGTAGCCGGCATCGGCCATCGCCTGGAGCACGACGTTTCTGCGCCCTTTGGAGCCGGCGGGATTGTTGAAGGGCGAGAGCGCCGACGGTTGTTGAATGACGCCGGCGATCATCGCGGCCTCGGCCAGCGAGACGTTGCTCATGTCTTTGCCGAAAAAGAGGCGCGAGGCTTCGGCGACGCCGACGATGGCGAACGATCCGCGCTGACCGAGCGGGATGCCATTCAGATACATCTCGAGAATCTCGTCCTTCGAGGCGCGGCTGGTGAGCACGATCGAGACAAACACCTCGAGGAGCTTGCGCCGGACCGACCGTGCGCGCGCCGACTGCAGCGTCATGCCGCGATAGTTCGGCAGAAACACGTTGCGGACCAGCTGCTGGGTGATGGTGCTGCCGCCCGCCAGGTAGTCGCGCCTGCCGATGGCGTACGAGAAAATCGCGCCGCCGATGCCAATCGGATCGATGCCGGGATGCTCGTAGTACCGGCGATCCTCGATGGCGAGCACCGCCTGCACCATGTGCGGCGGGATGACCGACAGGGCCACGGGCCGGCGCTTCTCCCGCTCGCCGTTGACGAGCGACGTCAGGACTGGCGCGTCAAGCGTGACGCTGTCGCGCGCGCGCGTGCCGAGCTCGAGCCCCAGGACCCGATCGGAGGGACGCGCGGACGGCGATCGGCGCGGGCCCGGACGCTGAAAGACCACCCGGACGACCTGGCCCTTGAACTCGGGTCCTCTGGGCTTGATGGACACGTTCCCGCCGAGGATGGCAAACTCGCCAAGCTGCTCGACCCGAGGCCGCTGGGCGTAGCCAAGGTCGTTCAGCCGATCGACGAGCTGTCGTTCGGTGAGCGACTGACCAACCCGCAGTTCGAGCGGACGGGCGAACACACGGGGAAAGACCGTGTCGCGCTCGCCGCGCAGGCGCGCGTCAATCAGCTGGGTCACGTTGATGTAGAAGTACCCGGCTGCAAAACAGCCGACGACCACCGGGATCGCGAGCACGAGCGCCGTTGCGCGCACCCACCGCTTACGCCACCACTTGGCGACCGGGATCTTCAGCCGCAGACCTTTTGCCGGCTTGCCGCGTTTGGTCGTGGTCACACCGTGACGATCCAGTGCTGCCCTATATCGAGCGGCAGCTCATCCTCGAGCCGTTCCACAAGTGCCGGGCCGTACTGATTCAGGAAGGAGACAAAGCCAATCGCGCGCTCCTGGGCATGGCCGCCGGGAAAGGCGAGGGCCTGCACGCGCACAAACTGGCGCTTGAGGGTCTCATTACGTTTCTTGGCGGCCTGGATCATCTTGCCGTGCAAGGTCTGCAGATCGTGCTGCATCCGGCCGAGCGTCGTCCGCGCCGCCCCTTCGAGTGTCGGATCGAGCGAGGGCATCATCTCGATGGCTCGGGCCATACCAGCGTCGATGGCGCGCCCTGCGTCGGCGAGCGAGGCCTCGATCTCGGGTGGGATCTGCTTCGCGACGAGCTCGTTGAGCGCCGCGTCGTCTTGCCGCCCGATCGCCTCGATCGGAAGCCCGTATTTCGTGAGGAACCGCAGCCCGGCCGAGTCGAGGAGCGTGGCGGAGGCCCGCGGGTACATGAGCGGCATCGACACGCCGAAATGCGCGTACACGTCGCGGAGCTGACCAAGGTAGGCGAGTTCGCTCGGGCCGGCGACGTAGCAGATGGTCGGAAAGAGCGTGTCCTGCACGAGGGGCCGCAGCAGCACGTTCGGGCTGAACCCTTCGGGGCGATGGCCCGCCTCGTCCACCAGGCGTGCAGGCTCGTGGTGCGCACCGTCAATCAGGAAATGTCCGTCCTGTTGCTGGATGGCGCGGCGCCGTCCGTTAATACGCTCGAGGTCGTGGCCGACGAGACGGAAGAGCGCCGGGCCGTCGGCCGCAGTCTGGACCTGCGCGTGGTAGCCGCACGCCACGAGGTCCGCCCCGGCCGCTCTCGCGAGCGACGTGGTCCGGCCGGGCATCGAAAGCTCGCGGACGAAGATCCCCGAGGCCAGCGGCTTGGCGACCGGATCCGAGGAGTCGAACACGACGAGTCCCCGGTCGCCGAGGACGGCTTCGAGCCAGCACCCGAAGGCGGCGGCCATGCCGGTGCCCGGTGCGTACGCGTGGCGAAGAGCGGCGACGAGCGAGGGTCTGAACTCGGTGGCCGGAAGCACGCGCTCCAGGTCGTCGAGCGCCGCGACGACCGCGTCGGTCAGGCGCACGGCGGCGACCGGCGCGCCGTCGGCTGCACCGTCCGGTGGCAGCGACACGGTTCGAGGCGCCAGCGTGTCGTCGAACACGGTGCACGAACGGACTTCGTTCCAGTCGTGATCCTCGGCGTCGATCCAGAAGACCGCGACGACCGGCACCTGATGGTCGTGTGAGACCTGATCGGCGAGCTTGAGGGCGGTGAGCGCCTTGAGCAGCGTGAACAGCGGGCCGCCAAAGAGGCCCGCCTGCTGTCCGGTCACAATCGCCACCGTGCGCGGATTGGCGAGTTGCTCTCCGGCTTCGAGCGCCCGGGCGGGTGCCTGACGGCGCCGCTGCTGCGCCGCGATGACGCTGGCGATCTGCGAACGCTCAGCTCCCCGCGCTTGCATGCGAGCGATGGCCGCCGCCCATGACGCGTGGTCGGACGGGTCGCCGGCATAAAACGGCGCGAGTTGCCGGAAGTCGTAGGCGTAATCGGCGGCGAGACGCCGGACCCAGGGAAGCCGGCGGATGTCGACCGGCACGCGCACCGACGAGTCACCTGACATGGAACTCGGCATGTAAGGAAATGAACGTTTCCATGTTACGATGAATTGCCTTCCACTGAGGAGTTTCCGCTGCAGACGGAAGCTGTGGGTACTGCACCTCCCAACGTGTTTGGTCCATTTCGAGTCCTTCATCAAGTTGGCGCCGGCGCTCTCGGCCCTGTTTTTCGCGCGTACGATCCGGACCAGGATCGGCTGGTCGCGATCAAGCTCTTCCGCCTCGATCTCGCGCCCGATCGCGTCCACCGGCTCGTCGCCGAGCTCGAGACGATCGTCGCGGCCCGCCTGACGCATCCAGCCATCGCACAGCTTATCGTCGCGGGCATCGAGGGTGTCGAGGCATACCTGGCGCAGGAGTATGTGTCGGCGGAATCTTTGGACACCGTGGTGCGCGAACAGGGGTCGGTACGCTACACAGATGCCGTGCGTATCGGTGCGCAACTGGCTGATGCACTTGATGTTGCGGCCGCCTCGGGCCTTCTGCACGGCGCGCTGCATCCGCGCGACGTCCTGCTCTCGCCCGACCAGGCGCGGCTTACGGGCCTTGGCGTGGTCGCGGCGCTGGAGGCCGTTGGGGCCGTCGCGCCGATTCGCCGGCCGTATACGGCGCCCGAGCGGGTGGCGGGCGCGGCGTGGAATCGATCGGCGGACGTGTTCGGCCTCGCCGCGCTCATGCATGAACTGCTTTGGGGCCGTCGCGTGGCGGCGATGGGTCGCGAAGCCGCCCGGTCGCTCACCGAGATTGCGGACGGAGACCTTCAGCACCTGCAGACAGTCTTCGCACGTGCGCTGGCCGAGAATCCCGACGAACGATTCGCCACGGCCACGCAGTTCGCCGATGCCCTGGCGAACGGCTTTAGTCGGCGCTCGTCAGTTGCCAGTCAGCAGTGGGCAGTCGGCAGTTCGGAGCCGATGGTCGCCAGCCACCAGGCACCAGCCGCCAGCCACCAGGTGTTGGAGCCGAGGCTACCGCTCGAGGACGAAGTCGTCGTGAGCTCGCCGGCCTTCGAGCTGGAGCCGCCGATCGAGGCAGTCGTCGATCGTTTTACTGACGTTGATGGGACACCAGAGTCGCCGATCAGCAGTCGGCAGTCAGCAGTCGGCAGTCAACAGCCGGCCGTGGGCAGTCTCGAATCAATCGAGACCAGCTACCAGGAACCAGCCACCGGCCTTCGCTCTTCGAGCTTCGGCCAGGCTCGCCGAAGCGCCGAAGGCGCGGAGGCGGCCAGTCACGAGTCCCGATCACCTCTTTGGCCGGTGGTGCTGGCGCTCGTCGCCGGCGCGGTGCTTGGCTCTGCCGTGGGCTACGGTGTCGGGACGCGGATGCTTCCGAGTCCCCCTGCGTCCACGGCGTTGGCGCAATCCGCGGTCGCTTCACCGGTATCGGCACCTCCGCCGGTTGCCTCCGCCATTGCGCCTGGCGAGGTCCGGCTGAAGCCGGACACTATGAAGAGCGCGACCGATATTCGCCTGGAGCCGGACCCTCCGAAGGCCGTCGCGACGGCTGCGGCCACGACGCCCTCCGCCGCTCAGACCGGCCGGTTGGTCGTGCGGTCGTCGCCGGCGGGGGCGCGGGTGTTCGTCGATGGGAAGGATGTCGGACAGACACCCGTCACGATCCGCGATTTGGCGCGAGGCAGCCACCGCGTCCGCTTGTCGCGCGATGGCTACACGACGACCGAGCGGCGTGTGTCGATCACTTCAGATCAACTCTCACGATCGATGACCGTCCGATTGGAACGACCGCGGACCGGAAGGAGCGCTCGGTGACGGTCCGGGGTTGCTGGTCCCTTGTTCTTGGTCCGTCCGTGGTCCCTGGGCCGTGGTGGGGCGGCCGTGTACCAGGAACCGAGGACCAGAGACGGATAGAGGACCAAGAACGAAGGACGAAGGACTGACTGTGGACGCCATTCTCGCCCTCGAAGACGGCACCTGGTTCCGCGGCGTCGCTGCCGGCGCGGAGGGCGAGGCCCGCGGCGAGGTGGTGTTCAACACGAGCATGACCGGCTATCAGGAGGTTCTCACCGATCCCTCCTACGCCGGGCAGATCGTGACGATGACGTGTCCGGAGATCGGCAACTATGGGGTGTCGCCCCAGGATGTCGAATCGCGGGCGCCGCAGGTCGCCGGGTTCATCGTGCGGGAATCGTCGCCCATCGCCAGCAACTGGCGCTCGGAAGGCACGCTCCGCGACTACCTGATCAACAACCACATCGTGGCCATCGCCGACATCGACACCCGCGCGCTGACCCGTCAGCTGCGATCGGGCGGCGTGATGCGCGGTGTCATCGTCACGGGCGACGGGCTCGATCCGGCGCATCTCACCGATCGTGCGCGGTCGATTCCGACCATGGAAGGCTCGGATCTGGTGCGCGACGTCACCTGCGAGCGCGCGTTCGACTGGCCACGGGAGGATCCTGGCCAGTTCGGCATCGCGCCGGCGCGGCGTGCGCAGCGGCGATTGAAGATTGCCGCCTACGACTTCGGGATGAAGTGGAACATCCTGCGGCGCCTGAGCGCGCACGGGTGCGACGTCCGCGTCTATCCGGCGGCGACGCCCGCCTCGGACCTGCTGGCGAGCGGTCCCGATGGCGTGTTCTTGAGCAACGGTCCCGGCGATCCAGCACCGCTCGCCTACGCCATCGCGAACGCGAAGGCGCTGGTGGCGTCAGACGTGCCGGTGTTCGGGATTTGTCTCGGTCATCAGATCCTCGGGCTGGCCATGGGGGGCGAGACCTTCAAGCTGAAGTTCGGGCACCGAGGTGCGAACCATCCGGTGAAGAAGCTGGCGACGGGCAAGATCGAGATCACGTCGCAGAACCACGGGTTTGCCGTCAATCCAGGCTCGCTGCCCGAAGACGTCGAGGTCACGCATCTCAATCTGTACGACGGGACGGTTGAAGGACTGCGGCACAAGAGGCAGCCGGTGTTCTGCGTGCAGTACCATCCCGAGGCATCGCCAGGCCCGCACGATGCGGACTATCTGTTCGATGATTTTCTGGAGATGATAGAGAGCCGGGGCTAGGGCGTCTGGTCCGGCTAAAGCCGGACACTACGTACGTCAAGTGTAGTGTCCGGCTTTAGCCGGACGCGTCACCAGCCACCGTCACAGTCACCAATGCCCCGTCGCACCGACCTCAAGCGCGTTCTCATCATCGGCTCTGGCCCGATCGTCATCGGCCAGGCCTGCGAGTTCGACTATTCGGGCAGCCAGGCCTGCAAGGCGCTGCGTGCCGAGGGGCTCGAGGTGGTCCTCGTCAACAGCAACCCGGCGACGATCATGACCGACCCCGACCTGGCCGACCGCACGTATGTCGAGCCGCTGACGCCGGAGGTGCTGGCGGCCATCATCGAGCGCGAGCGTCCCGACGCGATCCTGCCGACGGTTGGCGGCCAGACGGCCCTAAACCTCGCGGTCGATCTCGCCAACGCAGGCACGCTCGACAAATTCGGGGTCAAGCTCATCGGCGCATCGATCCAGGCGATCAAAATCGCGGAGGACCGCCTGCTGTTCAAAGAGGCGATGCGCGAGATCGGCCTCGACGTCCCGCAAAGCGGACTGGCGCGCACGCCGGCCGAGGCCGTCGATCTGGCGCGCACGCTCGGCTTCCCGCTCGTCATCCGCCCGTCATTTACTCTTGGCGGCGTCGGCGGCGGCATCGCGTACAACATCGAAGAATTCCGCGAGCTCTCCGAGCGCGGCATCGAGATGAGTCCGGTCCACCAAGTCCTCATCGAAGAGTCCGTCATCGGCTGGAAAGAGTTCGAGCTCGAAGTGATGCGCGACGTCGCCGACAATTTCGTCGTCATCTGCTCGATCGAGAACATCGATCCGATGGGCGTGCACACGGGCGACAGCATCACCGTTGCGCCGATCCTGACGCTGACCGACAAGGAGTACCAGCGGATGCGCGACGCGGCGCGCCGCATCATCCGCCGCGTCGGTGTGGAAACCGGCGGGTCGAACATCCAGTTCGCGGTCAATCCGAAGGATGGCCGCATGGTCGTCATCGAGATGAACCCGCGCGTCTCACGCTCCTCGGCGCTCGCGTCGAAAGCCACGGGATTCCCGATCGCAAAGATTGCCGCCAAGCTCGCGCTGGGCTACCACCTCGACGAGATCCCGAACGACATCACGCGCCTCACGCCCGCCTCCTTCGAGCCGACCATCGACTACGTCGTCGTCAAGATCCCGCGCTGGAACTTCGAGAAGTTCCCGCAGGCCGACCGCACGTTGACGACGCAGATGAAGTCGGTGGGGGAGGTCATGGCCATCGGCCGGACGTTCAAGGAAGCGTTCATGAAGGGCGTGCGGTCGCTCGAGCTCGGGCGGAGCGGCCTGTTGTTCGCGCCGGCTGACGCCGACCGGGCGAGCGGCGCCGCGTCCACCGGCAACGCGGGAAATGGCGACGTCGAAGACGATGGGACGCTGCGGAAGCGGCTGACCGTTCCGACCGATCGACGGATGTGGGACGTGTTTCGCGCCATCGACCGCGGCTGGTCGCTCGATCAGATTCACGAGGCGACGAAGATCGATCCATGGTTCCTGCGGCAGTTTGGCGAGATCGCCGAGATGCGGCGCCAGGCGGCCAGCGGCGGGCTCGACGGACTCGACGAGGGCGCCCTGCGTCGTCTGAAACGGGCCGGGTTTGGCGACCAGGAGATCGCGCTCGCGACGGGTCGTAAGGAGGCCGACGTGCGCGACAGGCGGTCGTCACTTGGGCTCGGGCCGGTCTACAAGCGCGTCGATACCTGCGCGGCCGAGTTCGAGTCCTTCACACCTTATCTATACAGCGCGTACGAGCCGACCTGCGAGTCCAACCCCAACAACCGGCCGAAGGTCGTCATTCTTGGGAGCGGACCCAATCGCATCGGACAGGGGATTGAGTTCGATTACTGCTGCTGTCACGCGGCCTTCGCGCTCAAGGAAGAAGGCCTCGAGACCGTGATGATTAACTGCAATCCCGAGACGGTCTCGACCGACTACGACACGGCCGATCGGCTCTACTTCCAGCCGTTGACCTTCGAGGACGTGATGTCGGTCATCGAGACAGAAGCGTCGGCGGGCGGCGACGTCTCGTGCCTCGTGCAGTTTGGCGGCCAGACGCCACTCAAGCTCGCGCTCGCGCTGCAGCAGGCCGGCGTCAGGATCCTCGGCACCTCGCCCGATTCGATCGACCTCGCGGAGGATCGGAAGCGGTTCGCCGCCCTTCTCTCGAATCTCGACATCACCCAGCCGAAGAGCGGCACGGCGACGTCGAGGCAGGAAGCGCGTGACGCAGCCGCCGCGATCGGGTTTCCCGTCGTGGTCCGGCCGTCGTACGTCCTTGGCGGGCGCGCGATGGCCATCGTGTACGACGTCGCGACGCTCGATCGCTACATGACGCACGCGGTCGACGCCTCGCCCGAGCATCCGATCCTGGTGGACAGGTTCCTCGAGGACGCGTTCGAGTTCGACGTCGATGCCGTGGCCGACGCGACGGGCGCTGTCGTGATCGGCGGAATCATGGAGCACATCGAGGAGGCGGGCATCCACTCGGGCGACAGTTCCTGTGTGGTGCCGCCGTTTATTTGCCCGGAGCGCCATCTCGCGACCATCCGCGACTACACGCGGCGCATCGCGCGTGCGCTCAAGGTGATCGGGCTGATGAACGTGCAGTACGCGATCAAGGACAACGTCGTCTACGTGCTGGAAGTCAACCCGCGAGCATCGCGCACGGTGCCCTATCTGTCGAAGGCCGTCGGGGTGTCGCTGGCCAAGGTCGCCGCCAAAGTGATGGCGGGCCGGACGCTGGCCGAGCTGGGTCTCACCAAGGACCTCGAAGTGGCCGGCGTGTTTGTCAAGAGTCCCGTGTTCCCGTTCGTGCGCTTCCCGGGGGTTGACACCATTCTCGGTCCCGAAATGAAATCGACCGGCGAAGTGATGGGCGGGGCGTCGAGTTTCGGCGCGGCGTTTGCGAAGGCGCAGCTGTCGGTCGGGCAACGGTTGCCCGAGGGCGGAACGGCCTTTGTCAGCGTCAACAACGACGACAAGGCGAACCTGTTGCCGATTGCGCGCGATCTGGCCGCGCTTGGTTTCCGCCTGATTGCGACGCGCGGGACCGCGGCCTACCTCCGGGCGTACGGACTCGAGGTCGATGTGGTGTACAAGGTGAACGAAGGCCGCCCGAATATCGCGGACGAGATCGTCAACCGCAAGGTCGATCTCGTCGTCAATACGCCGCTTGGCCGCGAGTCGTTTTTCGACGACCGGACCGTGCGCCGCGCGGCGATGATGCACGAGGTGCCGTGCATCACCACGCTGACGGGCGCCGCCGCAGCCGTCAGCGCCATCAAGGCGCTGCGCGAGCAGGGCCTCGGCGTCCGCGCGCTACAGGACTACTACGCCGAAACGGCCACCAGTCGCGCGTAGAAGGGGATGCCGCTGCTGAGGCGCCGCTTCGCGGGGCTCGTGTTCATCGCCTGCCTCGGGCGCTGACAGGGGGATGCGGTTCGCGGGCCGCCTCGTGGCGGATCGACACAGGCACACGCACGTGGTTCCTTACCCTGCTTAACCCTCACCGGCCGCGAGTATTTCCTTGTCCGTAGGACCGCTTGCGTTCACAGGAAGCTGAACCACCCTGTGACGATGTATTTGTCTTCCGTCGGAGAGACGATACCGCGATGGTAATGCGTCCAATCGGCCGGAAAGATCACCGTCAGGCCCTTCTTTGGCTGGACCGTGATGCCCTGGTAGAGAAACTCGGTTCCGCCGGCGTCGGAGACATTGTTCAGATACGTCACGAACACGAGGTGTCGGTCCGCGGACGGCATCCTTTTTCCCCACCGTTCGCAGTGCCAAAGCTTGTATCCGCCGCCCGGCGCGTAATGCTGGATATTGACCTTCTCGGCGATGCCCCAGGCATCCAGGGCGGCGCTCGCTTGATATTTCTCGACGTACTCTTGGCAGACGCGGGTGAGGTTGTTCAAGTATTTGAACACCGGAGGATCGGTGAAGTGCTCGTAGCTGATCTGCAAGTCGACGGAGTCCTTGATGTCTTTGTCCACCTGGCCATCGCCGATTTGCCCGGCAACTTTGGCGGGGCTGTTCTTGAAGTAGTCAATCAGCTCGTCACAGACGTCGATCTGCTCGAGGTACCACGCACCGATGAACGAATTGTGTCCAAGGTCCACGTCCATCATGAGATTCCTCGCATTTCACATACGCTCACCACAATCGAGTCCTGCGCGCACGTGACGTTTCAGCCAAAGAATTCCGGGGAATACAGCTGTCGAGACGGCCGAGGCGCTGGGCCTCGCCAATCACTCCAACCTGCCGAAGATCATGCGCCGCCATAAGCTGACCAGTCCTTCTCGCGACGCGTGACGCCGCGGGAGGACGCGCTGCGTCAGTGGCACTTCGGGCAGCGGCCCAAGAGCTCCACGCCGCCTCGCTCAATCTGAAATCCCGCCAGCCGCGACCGCCGCCGATCCACGTGGTACCGCAGGTCCTGCAGATACACGTCCCACACCTTGCCGCAGCCGGCGCAGGTGAAATGATGATGCTCCTGTGGGTTCAGCTCGTACTGCGCCGCGCCGTCCGAGCGCGCGCGTGTGCCGAGTAGGCCCGTCCGCACCAGATCCTGCACGTTGCGATAGACAGTCCCCTGCGAAATCGACGGCAGCACGCGTCGGACGCGGCGGAGCAGATCGTCCGCCGTCGGATGCTGGCCGTCGATCTCGGAAACAATCCGCAGCAGGACTTCGCGCTGAGGGGTCATGCGCAGGCCGGCGGACGCCGACCGATCGCGGAGCACACGGTAGCGTTCGGCCTGTGAGGGGATGGGCATGTGCCAGAAGTGTATGCTTCATGCGGTCTCGCCGCAAGGTTGTGACACGGCCTGCCAGCCTTTCAGATGGGTGGTATTTGTAGTTGGGAATGACTCTCATTCATGGTCTTCTCTCCTCTGTGACCAACTTCAATGACCGATTTCAACACCTTCTTGGCTCGTATCTGATTCCGGATGTTCCATGGCCGACAAACCCACACTGACAACAGAGAGCGGCGCGCGACCCGCGCGGCTTCGCGATGAAGTACTACACGGAGGACGGCAACTGGGATCTCGTCGGCAACAACACCCCGGTCTTCTTCATCAAGGACGGTATCAAGTTCCCCGACTTCATCCACTCGCAGAAGCAAGACCCCTTCACCAACCGGCAGGAGGCGGACAACGTGTGGGACTGTTTCTCGCACTCGCCCGAGGCGACGCACCAGTTCGTATGGCTGTTCGGCGACCGCGGCATTCCGGCGTCCTTCCGCTGTATGAACGGCTACGGCTCGCACACCTTCCAGTGGGTGAATGCCAAGAACGAGCGCTTCTGGGTGAAGTTCCACTTCAAGACCGATCAGGGCATCAAGACCTTCACGTCAGAGGAAGGGACGGTCGTCGGCGGCAAGGATCAGCAGTACTGCCAGCACGATCTGTACGGGGCGATCGAGCGCGGCCAGTTCCCGTCGTGGACCGTCCAGGCGCAGGTGATGCCCGAAGCCGATGCGGCGACGTACCGGATCGACCCGTTCGATCTGACGAAGGTGTGGCCCCACAAGGACTATCCGCCGACCAACATCGCCAAGCTGGTCCTCAACCGCGCGCCCGACAACTACTTCGCCGACGTCGAGCAGGCGGCGTTCGATCCGTCGCACTTCGTGGACGGCATCGGACCCTCGCCCGATCGGATGCTTCAGGCGCGCCTCTTCGCGTACGGCGACGCGCACCGCTACCGCCTTGGCATCAACCACACGCGCCTCGCGG
>Ga0156278_1139_pt2 | contig 17106 bp, 17 predicted proteins | sample RifCSPlowO2_12_FD_107927 | JGI IMG/M metagenome (GOLD analysis project Ga0156278, IMG submission 107927) | Acidobacteria bacterium RIFCSPLOWO2_12_FULL_65_11
TGCCTCCACGTGCCGTCCTCAGACGCCACCTTCTGACTCTCGTACCGCTTGACTATGCCAAGGGGACAGCAACGCCAAGCACGAAGGTCATAAGAGTGCCCACACAGGGGGGAACGTCGCCACGATTCCCAAGCCTATGAGAACCAGCGTGGCCGCAAACACCCGCTGCGAGTCGATCTGGCGGTCCTTCCATCGGCTGTGTAACAGTCCCCACGCGATCAGCCACGCCATCACGGCGAACGTCGTCCGGCCCGAGATTCCGCCGGCAGGAGCATAGAGCGCCGGCGCGGCAAACACCCTTGCCTCGTTAAGGATGACAAAGACGCCCATGGCGAACGCGCCGATTGCTGCTCCCAGGAACGAGGCGAGGGCCGCGCCGTTTGCAATCTCACCGGACTCAGCTGACGCTCTCGGCCGTTCTAGTTCTGCCATCCTGCGTCTCCTCGCCGGCCTATTAAAGGGGCGCCACTTTGTTGATGAAGATGCCCAGCAATCCCACGATGGAGGTTAGCGCGAAGCAGATCCCCAGCAGCGTCATCGCTATGTGCCGCAGCGGCGCATCGTTCAGCAGTCGTGACCGGTAACGCACGCCGACAAACGCGACTGCCGTCGCCAGCATGGACGCGATCCAGGGGACGTGCTCTTTGATCTCCATCGCAAACGCGTGCAACCGCGTGACAGGATTCGTCCTATATCGAACCTTCACCCGGTCCGGCTGAAGCCGGACCCCACAAACGTAGAGTAAGACAGGCAATTGCCACGAACCCGATCGCCTGCTGCTTCCTGAGCCTCCAGCCGCAGAGCGCGAGGCGATCGAGCGTATGATGGGCTCAGTCCATGGCTCCCTTCGTTCGGATCCTGGCCGGCGTCCTGCTAGCTGGAGCTGGGCTCGCGTCGGCACAAGCAGTGGACACACCGCTCGCGGCTACGACCGCGCCCATTGTCTACTCAGCCGAAGTCGACTCGATCATCCATCCGGTCTCTGCCGAATACATGATCGAGACGATGGATCGGGCCGACGAGGCGGGCGCAGTGCTCGTTGTCTTTACGCTACGCACGCCGGGCGGTCTCGTGGACTCCACACGCACCATCGTCACCCACATGCTGGCGGCCAAGACGCCGGTCGCCGTCTTCATCGGCCCTTCGGGCGCACGCGCCGCCTCGGCTGGCTTCATCCTGACCATCGCCGCCGACGTCGCCGCCATGGCACCCGGCACGCACATCGGCGCGGCCCATCCGGTCGCCGGCAACGGCGAGAAGATGGACGAGACGATGGCGAAGAAGGCGGCGGAAGACATCGCCGCCTACGTCCGGACGCTTGCGACCACACGCCAGCGCAACGTGACGCTCGCCGAACAGGCGGTCAACGAGAGCCGCGCGTTCACCGAAGGCGAGGCGCGGGCGGCGTCGCCCCCGCTCGTCGATCTGATCGCATCGGATGTGACCGACCTGCTTCATCAGCTGGACGGCCGGTCGGTTCGCCGCTTCGACGGGAAAGAGGTCGTCCTCAAGACGGCGGGCGCCCAGGTCGTGCCGGTGGCGATGAACCTGCGCCAGCGCATCCTCAGCACGATCGCGAACCCGAATATTGCGTACCTCTTGATGAGTCTCGGCATGCTGGGTCTGACGATCGAGCTCTGGTCGCCCGGCGCCATCCTGCCGGGCGTGGTCGGCGGCGTGTCGCTGCTGCTGGCGTTCTTCGCCCTGCAGCTCCTGCCGGTGAACTACGCCGGCGTGCTGCTCATTCTGTTGGGTCTCCTGTTGCTCGTGCTCGAGATCAAGGTGACGAGCTTCGGACTCTTGACCGTCGGCGGGCTGGCGAGCCTGATCTTCGGATCGATGATTCTGATGGATTCGTCGCTGCCGGAGCTGCAGTTGAACCTCTGGTACGTGCTCCCCGTGGTCATGGGATTCGGCGGGATCGCGATGCTCCTCGTCAGGCTCGGCGTCAAGGCTCTCCGCCAGCCGGCCGCGACCGGCGAGGTGGACATGCTCGATCGAATCGGCCAGGCGCTGACCGCTCTCGGGCCGGACGAGCCCGGCCGTGTCGCCGTGCGCGGCGAAATCTGGCAGGCCACGGCCGCAGAAGCCATTCCTGAGGGGGCGGCCGTTCGGATCGTGAAGGTCGACGGGTTGACGTTAACCGTTCGCAAGAAGTGAGGCTCTGTTCATGACGTTCTCTCCCGTCCTCATCGTCGTCGTCATCGTTCTGATTTACCTGATCAGCTCGATCAAGATCTTGGCCGAGTACGAGCGAGGCGTCATCTTCCGGCTCGGCAAACTGCTCGCGCAGCCCAAAGGCCCGGGCGTCGTTCTGGTATTCGCGCCAATCGATCGCATGGTGACCGTCAGCCTGCGCACGGTGGTGCACGACGTGCCGCCGCAGGATGTGATCACGCGGGACAACGTCTCGGTGAAGGTGAACGCGGTCGTCTACTTCCGCGTGATGGATCCACGCCGGGCGATCGTGGAAGTCGAGAGCTACAACTATGCGACCTCGCAGCTGGCGCAGACGACGCTCAGGAGCGTGCTGGGGCAGGTGGACTTGGACGATCTGCTGTCTCAGCGGGAACGCCTGAACCAGCAACTACAGCAGATCCTCGACCAGCACACCGACCCCTGGGGGATCAAAGTGTCCTCGGTCGAGGTAAAGCACGTGGATCTGCCGCCGGACATGCAGCGCGCGATGGCCAAGCAGGCGGAGGCCGAGCGCGAGAAGCGGGCCAAGATCATTCACGCGGCCGGCGAACTCGAGGCTTCCGCGAAACTGGCGCAGGCCGCCGGCGTGATCGCCGCCGAACCGATCGCGATCACACTGCGCTATCTGCAGACGCTGACAGAAATCGCGTCGGAAAAGAACTCGACGATCATCTTTCCGCTGCCGATCGAGATGCTGCAGCTGCTCAAACAGGCGACCGGCGGCGACGCCAAGCGCTAGCTACTTTCTCTTCCGTCCGGTGATGCCAAATTGCACGGCCGTGCCGATGAGGCCGAGCGCGAGCCAGGCGACGGGAACCCACGGCCGCGCCGGCGCGGGCACGAGCGGATACGGAATCCACGCTTCGCTCGCCGAGATGGCCGACGCGGAGCCGCGAGCGATCGCCATCGCCCCGACAATCATCGTCCACCCACCGGCAAACGCGGTCGACACGACCGCCATTGAGCGCCGCAGCATGATCGCGCCAATTGCACCCGCCAGCGTCAACGCAATGACCCCAGAGGTCGGCGGGTCGGCGCCCGCCCAGTATCGCCAGCCGGCATGCGCCAGCATCGCGCCGAGACCGGCGCCGACGAGCGCAATTCCCACGAAGTACGCGACGGCCAGAATCAGCATGCCGGCCATGCCGCCGAGCAGTGCCGTCAGCACCATCGCCATTGGGCCCTTAGGCGCCATCGTGGCGAACGCGAGCATCGCACCGAACAGAAACCCGAAGAGAGCAAGCACCGCCCGAAACCATCGATAGCCGGCGAAGCAGACAATCGCGCCGCCCACGACGAGCAGGATTGCGGTTGGAAGCTCGTATGAATGCGGTAACGTGATCACCGTCGGTCAGACCTCCCGGCGTCCTTCGAGTGCCTTGTGCATCGTGATTTCGTCGACATATTCGAGATCCCCACCAACTGGTAATCCCATGGCGATGCGTGTGACCCTGACGCCAAGCGGTTTGAGCAGCCGTGCGAGGTAGATTGCCGTCGCCTCACCTTCGACGTTCGGATTGGTCGCGAGGATCACCTCGCCGACGCCGTTGGTCACGCGCGACAGCAGGCCCTTGATCTTCAGATCGTCCGGGCCGACGCCCTGAAGCGGCGACAGCGCCCCCATCAGGACGTGGTACACACCTTTGAAGTCTCGGGTCTTCTCGACTGCCGTCACGTTCTGCGGCTCCTCGACAACACAGATCACGCGATGATCGCGGCCGGCGTTGCTGCAGTACGCGCAGGGATCGACGTCGGTGATGTTATTGCACACCGAACAATACGTCACGCGCTCCTTGACCTCGCGGACGGCCGCGACCAGGCGATCGGCCTCCTCCCGCGGTGTCCTGAGGATGTGAAATGCCAGCCGCTGGGCGCCCTTCGGGCCGATGCCGGGCAGACGCTGCAGTTCCTCCACGAGACGAACCAAGGAATCCGGTAAAGACATGGAAAGCTAGCGAAGCCCCAGTCCTGGCGGCAAAAACCCGCCCATCTTCTGCCCCATCTCCTCGTCCGCCTTCCGTTGGGCGTCGTTGACGGCGGCGACGATCAGATCCTCCAGCATCCCTACATCGTCTTTCGAAACGACCTCGGGATCGATCTTCATCGACTGAATCTGCTTTGCGCCGTTGACGACGACGGTGACCATGCCACCGCCGGCATTGCCCTCGACGCGCAGCTCGGCCATCTGCTTCTGCACGCGTTCCTGCATCTGCTGCGCCTGCTTCATCATCTGTTGAAGGTTCATCTAGATTTCCTCGATGTCGCGAATGTCGGCCGGAAAGACTTCGAGCAGCGCCTGCACGCTCGCATCGGCAAGCGCCTGCTCGCGCAGCGTCGATTTCTTGTCCGGGGCACCGGCCGCCGGTGGCGCCGGCGCCCCGGTCTGCTCTCCGGCCACCGCGATCTTGCGGCCGCTCACCTGCTCGGCCAGTCCTTCGAGCCACGCGCGATGCTGCTCGAACATGTCGCGAAGCGTCCGCTGCGCGGGCGAAAAGACGAACGTGACGCGATCGCCGGCGATCTCGATTTTCTGAGCCTGGGCCACGACCGTGTTGTAGAAGACGGCCTTCGACTTTCGGATTTCGGCCAGCAGCGCGTCCTTGATCGACGGCACGGCGGTCGCGGCCGGCGTCGGCCGGTTTTCCGACGCAGGCGAGGTCCGGCTCAAGCCGGACACTACATCTGGAGATTTCGACACTGTTGGCTGTCGCAGTGTCCGGCCTGAGCCGGACGTTCCGGAACTCGCAGAAGACCCTGCACCCGCAATCAAGTCCTCAAGGGCCACGAGCTTCCGCAGGTGAATCCAGCGAAGCAGGGCCATCTCGAGGTGGTATCGGGGCTGGGCGGCCACGCGAATCTCGCCGTCCGCCCTGGTCAACAGGTCGAACGCCCTCAACAAGTCCTCGCGCGAAAACCGCGCGGCCAGCGCCTTCAACCGATCGCGCTCGCCTTCACCGGCAATCTCAGGGTCACGAATCCTTGCCGGATCGACGGTCAGCACCAGCAGATCGCGCGCGACCCGCGACAGCTCGCGGCACACCGCCCGCAAGTCGTAGCCCAGCTCCACCGCTCGGCCCGCCAGCTCGAATGCCGCTGGCGCGTCCTCGTCGGCGACCGCCTGCACGGCGTCGAGCAGCAGATCCCGGCCCACCAGGCCGAGCACGGTCGCCACATCCTCAGCGGCGATCGTCTTGCCGGTGAACGCGACCACCTGATCGAGCTTGCTCTCGGCGTCGCGCATGCTGCCCTCGGCATCCCGCGCGATGAGCTGCAGAGACGCGGGGCCGACCGCGATCCCCTCCGCGTCAACGATGTGCCGTAGCTGATCGACGATGGCTTTGCTGCTGATGGTGCGGAACTCGTAGACCTGCGAACGGGACGCCACCGTCTCTGGAATCTTGTCGAGCTCGGTCGTCGCCATCATGAAGATGACGTGGGGCGGCGGCTCCTCGATCGACTTGAGCAAGGCGTTGAACGACGCCATCGACAACTGGTGGACTTCGTCGATGATGAACACCTTGTAGCGGTTCCGGACGGGCCTGATCCCAAGGCCGGAGATAATCACCTCGCGCACGTTGTCGATACCCGTGTGGGTGGCGGCGTCGATCTCGAGCACGTCGATGTCGCGCCCTTCCGCGATCTCGACGCACGCCTCGCACTGCCCGCACGGATCGGCCGTTGGTCCGTTCACACAATTGAGCGCCCGCGCCAGGATACGCGCCGTCGTCGTCTTCCCGACGCCGCGCGGCCCGGCAAACACAAACGCCTGCGCGATCCGTCCACTCGCCAGCGCATTCTTGAGCGTGCGCGTCACCGCCGGCTGCCCGATGACGTCGTCAAACCTCTGCGGACGCCATTTGCGGGCAAGAACTTGATACGACATCGGAATTGCAGATTTATCGACTCTGCAGGCGCTTGTTCACTTCCGCCCAGTTGACGACATTCCACCAAGCGTCGATGTAGTCGGGCCGGCGATTCTGGTACTTCAGATAATACGCGTGCTCCCAGACGTCCAGGCCGATGACGACCTTCTTGTTCTCCATGAGCGGACTGTCCTGGTTTGCGGTGCTCTCGATCGCCAGTTTGCCGCCCTGATCGATGAGCCACGCCCAGCCGCTCCCGAAACGCCCGATGGCGGCCTTCTTGAACTCTTCCTTGAACTTGTCGAAGCCGCCAAACGACGACGCGATCGCGTCGGCAATCGCGCCGGTTGGCGCGCCACCCGCCTTCGGCGCCATGAGCTGCCAGAACATCGTGTGGTTCGCGTGTCCGCCGCCGTTGTTCCGGACCGCCGTGCGGATGCCTTCCGGCACGCTGTTGATGTTGCGCAGGAGCTCTTCAACGCTCTTGGACTGCAAATCCGGATGTTTCTCGAGCGCCGCGTTCAGATTCGTGACATAAGCGTTGTGATGCTTGCCGTGATGAATCTCCATCGTCTGCTTGTCGATATGCGGCTCGAGTGCATCAGATGGGTACGGAAGCGGGGGCAGGGAATGAGCCATCGGTCAACACCTCCCAGGAAACGTTCAGCATGCGATCGAGGGTCTTCGCGAAGCGGATTCCACCGCGGTCCGGAGGGCCTGCGGCACATGTCAGGATCTGTTGAGCGCTGCTGCCTTCCGGCCCTGACGCGGTTCGCAGTCTGACATTGCACAGGTTCCGGACCGCGGTGCAATCCGCAAGACCTCACTCTACTACACGGGCACCCGCGTCGCGAGCAGCAGGTATTTCGCGAGCACCTCACCCACCATCACCGCGAACAAGTCGACGTACAAGATGCCGGTCGCCGATTGCGTCGAGCGAATCTTGGCCGTCTCCCAGGTGAGATACGACAGCACCGCCGGACCGGCCAGGCCGAACAGCACCCGCTGCCAGAAGAAGATACCGTCTACCGACATGATGTAACGGCGGAAGCTCGGTTCGAGCCCAGGCTGCCAGGTTAAGATGGCCACCGCCACGACCGCGAGCACGATCGCCGTCCGGACTACCATCGACACGATCTGAACCTTGACGATCGACTGAAGATGCCGTGCCTCCATCGACGGGATCACGAGATACCAGTGGCCGAGACTCATCGCCGTGCAGGTGCCGCCGAGCAGCGCCGTCGAGCTCAGAAAACTGGCGACCGTCAGCGCCTGCATGGGCAGCGGCCGATCCGCGACTAAGGCCAGCGCCTGGGCGACAATAGCCGTCCCTCCGCCGGTCACCGCCGCTAGGACGAGCGCAGGCCTGATCGATGCCAACATCCGGCCGATGGTTGCCCAATACACAACGATGGCACCCTCAGCGATAAGCAAGGCGACGAGAGCGACGGGCGACGAGGCCTCTTCAGGTCCGGAGAAACGGAAGGCCAGGGCGACGGCGATGAGTATCGCCGCCAGCCCGCTGTTGAAGCGGAAGAACTTCACGCCCACCTCGCGCGAGACGACGACGAGCGTGAAGACGATCCCGAGACCGAGGTGCGTGAGAAAAAGAAACAGGACCACCTAGATTGAAGTACCCACCTTCGGCGCTGTCTGGTACGCCCACCAGATGGCGAACAGGCCCAGCGCGATGGTCACGACGCCCGTCACAAAGTTAATCGCCCCGTAGTGAGTGGCCGACAGCATGCCGAAGAGCATTGGCGCCGAGAGATACGTGTTCACCCTCGAGGTAAGCGCCGCACGTTTCGGCAGCGCCGGATCGGCTGGCACGCCGTCGCGAACGCCTCTCAGAATCTTCTGTTGCGCCGGCCAGATGATGAACCACACGTTGAACCACATGATCGTGCCAAAGGTCATGCCGAGCAGGATCCAGATTGCGCGGCCGGTCAGGCCTTGTTCGTTCGAGAACAGTTCCGTCGCGCCGAAGCCCACGCCGGGTATGTACATGTAGAGCTGCGTGAACAGCAGCAGCCCGACGATAAACGTCGCCATCGCCCCCCAGCGAAACCACCACAGCGCACGCGTAATCAGCTGAGGATTGACGACCTTCTTGATATCGGCGCCTATCGTACCCTGGAACGGGAGGTTCACGAAGTTGAAGAAATAGAGATGGCCGATCCAGGCGATGCCGGCCATCACATGGATCCACCGCAGAAGCAGCTGGCAGTTCGAGTAGAGGTCAGACAACGCCACTGATCCTCCTCATCGTCAACAAAATCTGCCGATGGTACCCGGCCCTGGAGTCTGGAGCAAGAGGCCCCAGTACCTGGCCAAGCCCCGCCGTAGCCAACGGCGTAGGCGGGAAGCCGGACATTACGTTATGAGGAGCATCCGGTCGAGAGCGACGCGCGTCCAGTGCTTGCGGTCGTCGGGCACGACGATTCGATTGCGGACGTCGCCGTCCACGAGCCCTTCGAGCGTCCAGAGGAGATGATTCGGAGATACGCGGAACATCGTCGAGCACAGACAGCCGAATTGATCGAGCGACAGCACGGTACGGTCGGGCTGCAGCTCCCGCGCCAGACGGTTGACGAGGTGAATTTCGGTGCCAACGGCCCACACGGAACCGACCGGGCTCTCTCTCACCCGCCTGAGGATGTACTCGGTCGATCCGAAGTCGTCGGCCGCCTGAGCGACCTCCCACGGCACTTCGGGATGGACGATGACGCGCACGTCGGGATGCTGCGCGCGGATGGTTTCAATCTGCCGCACGGTGAATCGCGCGTGGACCGAGCAATGGCCTTTCCAAAGAATGAGGCGCGCGCGCTCGGCGGCGTCGGGCTCCACGCCACCCCAGATCTCGTTCGGATCCCAGACCACCATCTCGTCGAGCGGCACGCCCATCTTGTAGGCCGTGTTGCGGCCAAGATGCTGATCGGGCAGGAACAGGATCCGCTCGCCGCGCTCCCACGCCCACCGCATGGCGGCCGCCGCGTTCGACGACGTGCAGACGACGCCGCCCTGCTCCCCGCAGAAGGCCTTGATGGACGCCGCCGAATTGATGTACGTGACCGGGACGACGGAAGCCTTCGATCCGCGCGCCGCCGGGTTTCGGATGACACCCATCTGCTCGAGATCCGCCCAGCAGAGCTCGAGCTGATCGGGTGCGGCCATGTCGGACATCGAGCAGCCGGCCGCGAGGTCGGGCAGGATCACCTGTTGATGATCCGCGCTCAGCACGTCGGCGCTCTCGGCCATGAAATGCACGCCGCAGAAGACGATGAAGTCGGCCTCCGGGTGTTTCACGACCTGACGCGCGAGCTTGAAGGAATCGCCGGTGTAGTCGGCGAACTTGATCACTTCGTCGCGCTGATAGTGGTGGCCCAGGATCAGGAGACGGCGCCCGAGCGCCGCCTTCGCCGCGGCGATGCGACGGTCCATCTCCTCGTCGGACAGACTGAGGTATTCCTCCGGGAGCGCCTGGCGCTCGGCGAGGTGTTCTTTTTCGTAGGCCGTCAGAACGGGGAGCACCATTGATCTATGCTCGCGGGGCCCCACCCCCGCTCGCTCGCGCTGTGCCGCTCGAAGACTCGCTATGCTCGCGCGGGCCGCAGGCGCTTTGTTAAATTTTTCGCAAAGTCGCGATCGGAAAAAGCCAAGCCCCTCGGATGGTCTCGACTGAGCTTGGCGACTCCGAAAGTATAGCAGGGTCCGGCTGAAGCCGGACACTACATGTACGCTACATCGCGGCGTGCGCGACGACGTTGTAGAGCGTGTCGCGCTCGACCGGCTCGCGGCCGGCGGTGGTGATCAGCCGCTCGATCTCCCGGGGGGTCATCGCTTCCGGCGTTCGCGCGCCGGCCATGTGATAGATCTTCTCCTCCTGCACGGTGCCGTCGAGGTCGTCGACGCCGAACCAGAGCGAGGTCTGCGCCACCTCGACCCCGGTCGCGATCCAGAATGCCTTGACGTGGGGCACGTTGTCGCACACGAGCCGCGCCACCGCATGCACGCGCAGGGTGTCGGCCGCGCTCGGCGCGGGCAGCTTCCGCATCTGGTTGTTGTCGGGATGGAAGGCGAGCGGGATGAACGCCTGAAACCCGCGCGTCTCATCCTGCAGCGCTCGCGCGCGCAGCATGTGATCGACCCGCTCCTCCGCCGTCTCGATGTGCCCGTAGAGCATGGTCACGTTCGAGCGCACGCCGAGCCGGTGCGCCGTGCGGTGGATCTCGAGGTAGCGCTCGGTGCCGCACTTGTCGTGCGCAATCTTCCGGCGCACGCGGTCCGCGAAGATCTCGGCGCCGCCGCCAGGCAGTGAGTCGAGTCCAGCGGCCATGAGCTCCCGCAGCACGCGCTCGTCGCTCATCCCGTAGAGGTCGGCGAAGAAGGCAATCTCGACGGCCGTGAAGGCCTTCAAATGGATGTCTGGCCGGATCCGCTTGAAGCCGCGCAGCAGCTCCGTGTAGTAGTCGAACGGGAGATCGGGATGGAGCCCGTTGACGATGTGGACCTCGGTGAGCGGCTGGCGGGCACGCTGCCTCAGCTTGTCCCACGCCTGATCGAGGGACATCGTGTAGGCGCCGGGATCGCCCGGCTTGAGCCGCGCGAACGAACAGAAGAGACAGCTCGCCACGCAGACGTTGGTCGCCTCGAGACGGATGTTGTAGTTGTAAAACGTGCGGCCGCCGTGCCGCTTTTCGCGCTCGCGATTGGCGAGCCAGCCAACGGCCAGCAGATCAGGGCTGTCGAACAGCCGCCGACCGTCCGCCAGGTCGAGGCGTTCGCCGCGCTCGAGTTTCTCCGCGATATCAGCGAGGCCGGCAGCAATTAGGCGGGAGAGCATCTGATCATCGAGTCATCTGGCTCTCTGGTCATTTGATTGTTCGATTGCCGATGACTAGACGACCAAATAGCCAGATGACCAGATCCGAGTGTCAGGAAACCCCGAAAATCTGGACGCGTAGCGAGCGGGCGCGCGGACCGTCGAGCTCCGCCATCAAGATCCGCTGCCACTGGCCGAGCACGACTTCTCCGCCGCTGACCTGCAACGTGAGGTTGTGGCCCAGGAGCAGTGCGCGGATATGCGAGTCGGCGTTCATCCGATCGCAGTCGGAATGCTGTGGATCGTTGTGCATCCACGCGGCATCGCGCGCCACCATCTGCTCGAGGAAGCGCCTGATATCGGAGAGCAATGCCGTCTGGAACTCGTTGATGAACAGCGCGCAGGTCGTATGCATGGACCAGAGGCTCACGAACCCTTCGCGAATGTTGAAGCGGCGGACGAACTCCATGACCCGATTGGTGAGATCGACGAGCTCGATGCGCTGATCGGTCTGGATCACAAAGGTTTCGCCATGAATTGTAAGGTCGCCGACTTTCGCCGATGCCACTTCGTCTACGGGCCTCTCGCGAACGGTGACGGTCGAACTCTTGCTCATGCGTGCCTCATCATTCATTACTCCGGGGGGCCCTGCCCCCGCCCCTCGACTTCTCGCTCGGGGCGCCCTGAGCCTGCCGATGGGCGGTCACGCTGCGCGGGGATCCCATCGCCCCGCTCCGCGACCGTGGGGGAATCTGTCCGGCTTGCCGCAACCAACTGCGTATCTTACGCACAATCGTACGCGGAGGCAACCCGCCGAGCGTTTGGGCTATACTCGGTCAACAACTGACGCTCACCCCGGCGGCCACGCGAAGTGGGTGCGATGCCCACACGGTCCCGCCACTGTAAGCGGAGAGCGCCACGTCAACGGATGTCACTGGGTCGCAGGTAGGTCACGGGTTGAACCCCGTGACCTACCCGAACGGCAGTAGGCGGCGGTCTTCAGACCGTCGCGAACACCGGCCTGGGAAGACTGACATGGCGCGCCGATCCGCGAGTCAGGAAACCTGGCCATCGGGGGCGTCCTTTTCCCACGGCGCGTGAGACGCCGGAAGGAGCCCAATGCGCATTCCCCGCCACAGGCGGCTGGCTGCGGCCTGCCGTCTTTCACTCCTCATGCTAGTGGTCACTCAGCTGTCGGCAGCCGCCGTCGGCGCGGCCACCTTGTCGGGGCGCGTCGTCGATCCCGACGGCCGGCCTGTGGGCGGCGTCCGGGTGATTGTCGCCGACGCGTTCGGCACGCGGGCGGATCGCTCGACCGCCGCAGACGGCCGTTTTGAGATCACGGCGCTCGCCGCCGGCACTTACGAATTGCGCGTGGTCGCCGACGGGTTCACGGCGGACCCGATGCGCGTGACGCTGGCGGCCAACGACACTCGGGACGTGCCGCTGCAGATGCGCCTGGCCGCCATCGCCGAGTCGATCGTCGTCTCGGCAGCGCAGATCGACGTGCCACTGTCTCGTGCGCCAGACAGCGTGACGGTCGTCACGGCAGTGGAGCTGCAGGCCCGCCAGAGCGAGACGGTCGCCGACGCCCTCCGCTTCGTCCCCGGCCTCGCCGTCGTCCGGCAGGGTAAGCGCGGCGCGCTGACGTCACTGTTTCCGCGCGGCGGCGGATCGAATTACACGCTGGTGCTCGTCGACGGCGTCCGGGTGAACTCGTTCGGCGGGGGGTACGATTTCGGACATCTGGCGCTCGCCAACGTCGAGCGCATCGAGATCGTCCGTGGTCCGCAGAGCGCGCTCTTCGGATCGGACGGCATTGGCGGCGTCGTGCAAATCGTCACGCGCCGAGGCGGAGCGCCGCGCGTGGACGGACTCATCGAGGGCGGCAGCCAGGGCACGATGCGGACGGCGGTGAACACCTCGGGGTCGCGTGGCGCCTGGAGATGGGGCGCCGGATTTGAACGCGCGCGCTCCGATGGCTACACGGGCATTGCGCCCGCCAGCGGCGAGGTCGTGACCAACGATGACGATCGCCTGATCCAGTTCTCAGGCTCGCTCGGATGGCAGCGACCAGACGGCCCCGACATGCTGATCACCACTCGCGTGGGTCGTGACGAACGCGGCTCGCCTGGCCCATTTGGCAGCAATCCCATTGGCGCGTTCAGCGGCGTCGACCGCGTGTCACGAGGGATCAACAACACGGGCCAGGCCGGTCTGCGATTCAGTCATCCCTGGTCGCCCCGCATCCGGCAGCGGTTCGAGGCCAGTTACATGGATCTGTCGAGCGATTTCGCCAGTGGCTTCGGGCCCTCGTTCAGCGGCAATCATCGCTTCGACGGTCGTCTTCAGGAGGACCTTGCCATCTCCCCAGTCCTCGGTGTCTCCGTCGGTGTGGAGTCTCTCAGGGAACGCGGGTCGAGCACCTTCGTCACGGGTGCGAACGGAAAACCCATCGCGATCCGACGCAGCGTGACGGGCACGTTCGGGGAGCTTCGGTACGTCGCGGTTGAGGGCCTTTCGGTGACAGGCGGCGTACGGGTCGAGCACCTGACACGGGACGCTCTCGAACCAGATGCGTTTGGTTCGCGGCCGGCTTTTCCGGAACAGACGATCAACTCGTTCAATCCCAAGATTGCCGTGAGCTATGTGCTCCCAACCTCCCTGACCGCGCGCGCGCCGACGCGTCTCCATGCCAGCGCGGGAACGGGCATCCGTCCGCCGGATGCCTTTGAAATCGCGTTCACCGACAATCCGAATCTGAAACCGGAAAGGATCCGCAGTCTTGATGTGGGAATCGAGCAACAGCTGGCAGGCGGCGTTTACGTGGTCGGCGTCACGGCGTTCCTCAACCGCTATGACGATCTGCTCGTGACGGTCGGCGCCTCGCTGCAGAACGCGAGCCAATATCAGACCGACAACATCTCGAACGCGCGTGCCCGCGGACTTGAATTGTCCGCCGACGCCCGCCTGCTCAAGTCGGTGACGGTCCGCGCCACCTATGCACTCCTCGACACCGAGATTCTCTCTGTGGACGGACTTGACGGCACGGCCCCGTCGCCGTTCAAGGTGGGGAACCCACTCCTCAGACGGCCCCATCACCAAGGGGGCGTGACCGCCACGTACAGCGCCAGACAGCTCACCGCCTTCGGCGAGGTGACGAGCCGATCCCGAACGCTCGACGTTGAGCCAAACTTCGGCAGCTTTGGCGGCCTTTTCTCGGCGCCAGGCTACGCCGTCGTGAATATCGGTGGGGGCCTGCACCTGACACCGCAGATCGAGGTCTACGCGCGCGTACTCAACCTGGCGGATCGGGAGTATGAGGAAGCGCTTGGGTTCCCTGCGCTGCGTCGCAGCGGAATCGTAGGATTGAGGGTTGCTACGAGTCGATAGTGTCACCTTCGGGTACAGGGGCGGTGATCCAGCACAGAAGGACCACCTCGTTCTCCAGGATGTGTCGCTGCACGTGCCACGGGGATCGATCGTCGGCCTGCTCGGACCGAACGGATCGGGAAAAACGACGCTGATACGGCTGCTCGCCGGCACGCTGAGGCCGGCGAGCGGTCGCGTCACGATCGACGGTGTCCCTCTCGGTTCGCTGTCTCGGCGCGAGCTCGCCCGCCGCATGGCCGTGGTTCCACAGGAAACACAGAGCACGTTTGATTTCAGCGCCATCGAGATTGTGTTGATGGGACGATATCCTCACCTGGGCCCGTTCGCGCTCGAGGGCGCCCACGATCTGGCGATTGCGCGCGACGCGCTCGCGGCGACCGGCACGGCCGCGTTCGAGGCGCGCCGCTTCATCACCCTCAGCGGCGGCGAAAAGCAGCGCATCGTGATCGCCAGTGCCCTCGCACAGGCTTCGGATGTGATGCTGCTCGACGAGCCGACCGCCTCTCTCGATCTCGGCTTCCAGTTCGAGATTGCGGCGCTTCTCGCGCGCCTCAACCGCGAGCGCGGCACGACCCTCGTTGTCTCGACCCACGACCTGAACCTGGCCGCGACGCTGTGCAGCGAGCTCGTGCTGCTCAAGGCCGGTCGGGTACTCGCGCACGGGCCAACCGACGACGTGCTGACCACCTCGAACATCCGATCGCTCTATGGCATTGACGCCGACGTGGCGCGCCACCCGCGCGCCGGTCACCTCACGGTGGTGCCTCTTGCACGAGCCGAGTGACGTGCGGCGCCGCTTCGTCGTGACCGTGACCGCGTTTGGCGCGCTGACCGTCCTCACGTGCCTCGTGGCGCCGCTCGTCGGCAGCACGCCCATCCGCCTGTCGCAGGTCTTCAATCGGACGTTGTCGTTTGCCGACAACGTGGACGCGCAGGTCTTTTTCATCTCACGGCTGCCGCGCGTGGTCGCCGCGGCGATCGTGGGCAGTGGCCTGTCGCTGTCCGGCGTGGTCTTTCAGGCGCTCCTGCGCAACCCGCTGGCCTCCTCGGACACGCTGGGCGTTGCGGCCGGTGCCACCCTCGGCGCGATCCTCGCCATCACATTTCACCTGGATATCGCCATCGCCGGCGTGTCGGTCGTCCCTCTTGCCAGCTTCGCCGGATCGCTCGGCGCGCTGGCCATCGTGTACGGGCTGTCGATGGCCCGCCGCCGAGGCACATCGAGCACAATGCTGCTGCTCGCCGGAATCGCCGTGGCGGCGCTGCTCGCTGCGGTCGGTCGCTTTGTGCAGTACCTGGGCGATTTGACTGAAACCTTTAGGACCATGCAGTGGCTGATGGGGTCGCTCGACGTCGGGAGCTACGCGCCGATTGTGGCGGCGCTCGTGCCGATGACGATCGCGTTTACTGGGTTCGCAACGCTGCCACGGGTACTGGATCTGATCAGCATGGGCGAGGAAGCGGCCGAAGCGCGAGGGGTGAATGTGGAGCGCACCGAGCGGATCGCGCTCGTCAGCGCGTCGATGGCCACCGGCGCGGCCGTCTCGCTTGGCGGGCCGGTGCTCTTTGTCGGCATCATCGTGCCGCATCTGGTCCGACTCATTGTCGGCGCCGATCACCGGCTGGTGCTGCCCGCCTCGGCGCTTTTCGGCGCGTCATTCCTCATCGTGTGCGACCTGATTGCGCGCACCGCCTTTGCACCGGTCGAGTTGCCGGTCGGCATCATTACCGCCATGATTGGAGGACCATTTTTCCTATGGCTCTTGTTCCGTCGCGTCCATTAGAGTGGGGCTCCGCCCCACACCCCGGCTCGGTCGCTCGCGGGGGCCCCTGCGCCCCGCGCCGCTCCCTCGCAGGCGCGCTGTGCGCGCCTAGCCTCGCGCTGCCCGCGATGGTGGTCGCGATGTTCGTACTCGGTGTCGTCCACGTCCGCGCGCAGGCCTCTCGCATCATCTCCATCATTCCGGCGACGACCGAAATGCTGTTCGCGATGGGTGCCGGCGACCGGCTCCTCGCCGCCGGCAGCTACGACCGCTATCCGCCAGAGGTCGAACGTCTTCCCCGGGTGGGCGCGCTCATCGATCCCAACATCGAGCGCATTCTGGCTCTGCGGCCGGATTTGGTCGTGATGTACGACACGCAAACCGAGCTCAAGCGTCAGCTCGAGCGCGCGAGGATTCCCATCTACTCGTACACCCATCGCGGGCTGGCCGACATCACCGAAACCATCCGGTCGCTTGGCGCTCGCGTCGGCGTGCAAGCAGGCGCCAACGCGCTGGCGACCCGAATCGAGCGCCAACTGGCCGATGTCCGCGCGCGCGTGGCGAAGAGCCCGCGGCCAAAGACACTTCTGGTCTTCGGCCGGGATCGCGGATCGCTCAGGAACATCGACGCCAGTGGCGGCCTTGGCTTCCTGCACGACATGCTTGTGACGGCCGGCGGCGCCGACGTCCTGGGGGACATCCGCCGGCAGTCGGTGGCGATGACAACTGAGATGCTGCTGGCGCGGGCGCCAGAGGTCATCATCGAGTTGAAATACGGGCGAAGCGACACCGCTGCGGAAGCTGACCTTCACGTGTGGGACGCTTTGCCCTCGGTGCCGGCCGTGAGGAATAAACGCGTCTACGTCCTCCAGGGCGAAGAGTTCGTTGTTCCCGGCCCACGGGTGGTTCTCGCGACTGAGCGATTCGCGCGCACGCTACATCCGGACCTCTTCAAATGAAGACGATTGTGTCGTGGTCGAGCGGGAAGGACAGCGCCTGGCTGGTGCACGTCCTGCGGCAGCGCGCCTCTGTTGGGAGCGGGGCCGAGATTGGCGCTCTGCTGACG
>Ga0156278_1011_pt2 | contig 16476 bp, 14 predicted proteins | sample RifCSPlowO2_12_FD_107927 | JGI IMG/M metagenome (GOLD analysis project Ga0156278, IMG submission 107927) | Acidobacteria bacterium RIFCSPLOWO2_12_FULL_65_11
GGTGACGGCTCCGGCGTGTCGATGGCGACGGTCTTGACCTCGCCCGCTCGGATTCGTTCGACCAACTGCTTCAGGCCGTCGAGGTCCATCGCCTCGTACAGACAGTCCTTGATGGTCTCGTTGACGAGCGGATGGTCCGGGATGCGGATGGGACCAACGAGGTTCTCCTGGCAGGCGACTTGATCGGGGAACACCGCGGCGAGCAGATCGTCGGCGCGCATGCGCTGGATGGGCGCGGGCACCTTGCGTCCCCCAGCGAAACGAAGAACGGCCAGCGCCCTGGAAATGTCCCAGCGCCAGCGCACCTCGAACATGGGCGCCGGCAGCAGGGCCTGGGTCAGCACGTCCTCGACGGTCTCCGTGCTCAGAAACTTGAAGACGAGGTCGAGCGGGAAGCTGTGCTGATCGCTCAGCGAGATGACGATGCCGTTGTCGGTCGCCGCGGCCTGTAGCTCGAAATTGAACGAGCCGCAGAAGCGCTTGCGCAGCGCCAGGCCCCACGCTCTGTTGAGGCGGGCGCCAAACGGCGCGTGCAGCACGAGCTGCATGCCTCCGCTTTCGTCAAAAAAGCGTTCCGCCACGACCGTGCGGACGGTCGGCAGGGCGCCAAGGGAGGCGACGCCGGCACGCACGTAAATGACGGCCTGCTCTGCTCCACGGCGATCCAGACCGCACTCGGCGATCAGGAACTCCTCTGCGGCACTGCTCGGAGCCGACGCGCGGTCATCTGTTGTCGCGGGAGCTGACGCCGCGAGCTCGATGATCCGCTCACGCAGCTCAGAAACCGCATGTGAGAGCTCGGCCGTGCGCCCCGGCGCTTCGCCGCGCCAGAACGGAATCGTGGGCGCAGCGCCGCGCGCATCCTCCACCCGCACGCGTCCGGCTTCGATCCGCCGGATGCGCCACGAGGTGGTGCCGAGTAGAAACACGTCGCCGGCCAGGCTCTCGACGGCAAAATCTTCGTCAAGCGTCCCGACGACCGTCTCATCAGGCTCGGCCAGCACGAGATACTGGGCGTTGTCGGGGATCGCCCCGCCCGAGGTGATCGCCGCCAATCGGGCTCCGCGCCTCCCGCGGACGATCCCGTGAACGCGATCGCGGTGAAGATACGCCCCGCTGCGGCCGCGTCTGGTGCTGATGCCTTCCGAGAGCATGTCGACCACGGCGTCAAAATCGTCGCGGGTCAGGTCTCGATAGCAGTACGCGCGCCGCACCAGCTCGAACAGGTCCTGTTCCCGCCACTCTTCGGCGGCGGCCATCGCCACGATCTGCTGGGCCAGGATGTCGAGCGGCGTGTCGGGCACCAGCAGCCGGTCGAGCTCGCCCGACGCCATCGAGCGGACGAGCGCCGCGCACTCAATCAGCTCGTCCCGCGTGGTCGCGACGATGCGCCCCTTGGGCTTTGTCGCGTGCCCAACCTGGTGACCGGAGCGGCCGATGCGCTGGAGCGCGACGGCGATCGAGCGAGGCGACCCGATCTGGCAGACCAGATCGACCGTGCCGATGTCGATGCCCAGCTCGAGGGAGGCGGTCGCCACCACCGCCTTCAGCCGGCCATTCTTCAGCCGCTCCTCGGCAGTCAATCGGAGCTTGCGCGACAGGCTGCCATGGTGCGCGAGCACGGCATCTTCGCCCAGGCGATCGCCAAGGTGGTGGGTGACCCGCTCCGCGAGGCGTCTGGTATTCACGAAGACGAGCGTCGTCCGGTGTTCCTCGATGAGGGCCGCAACCCTGTCGTAGATCTCCTGCCACATTTCGTTCGTGGCCACGGCCCCCAGTTCATCCCTCGGGACTTCCACCGCCAGATCCATCGCTCGACGATGGCCGCGATCGATGACGCGGACGCTGGCCGCATCGTCTGGCGCAAGAAATCGCGCCACGGTCTCAATGGGTCGAACCGTCGCGGACAAGCCGACGCGCTGTGGGCGCTTGCCGCCGGCCTTCTCCACCAGATCGTCGAGCCTCGCGAGCGAGAGCGCCAGATGCGCTCCGCGCTTGTCGTCGGCCATCGCGTGAATCTCGTCGACGATGACGGTACGGACATGCCGCAGCCCGAGACGGCTCTTCTCCGCCGTCAGCAGGATGAACAACGACTCTGGCGTCGTCACCAGAATGTGCGGCGGACACCTCAGCATTTTCTGCCGCTCTGCTGGCGGCGTGTCGCCCGTCCTGACGGCGGTCCGAATGGGCGGCAGAGCAAGCCCGCGCTCGGCGGCAAGCGACGCGATCCCCGACAACGGCACGTCGAGGTTCTTGTGAATGTCGTTGCTCAGTGCTTTGAGGGGCGAGACGTACAGCACCGCGGTCGTGTCGGGCAGGCCCACGCCCAGTCCCGCGCGAACCAGGTCGTCGAGGCAGATGAGAAACGCCGCGAGCGTTTTGCCCGACCCCGTGGGAGCCGAGATCAGGACGTTCTCGCCCGAGCGGATGACCGGCCAGGCGCGCTCCTGGGGCTCGGTCGCCGAGCCGAAGCGGCCGGCGAACCAGTCAGCGACAAGAGGATGAAGGGAAGCCATGCGATTCCACTGTGCCAGCCAGCGACCGACCAGAGACTACGTCAAGGTCACTGCCGTGCCAGATGCCGTCACCATCAGCATCCCATTGGCCTGACCGAGCAGTGTAGCAACTCGGGCGTGGCCACGGTAGATCGGCAGTGTCGTTCGTGGCACACTATCCATCCCATGTTCCCGTATCACGACGAAAACGAAACACAGCGCCCCGCGTACGTGACGATGGCCGTGATCGCGGTCAACGTGCTCGTGTGGATCTTGGTGCAGGGCGCGGGCGCGGAGAGGCCGCTTGCGGCCTCGGTCTGTAACCTCGGCCTGATACCCGGGGAGCTGACGCTGACCGCGCCGCCCGACGCGCGGTTTCCCATGGGCGACGACCTGGTGTGCCTGTTGGATCCCGGCCGCCAGACGCTCAACGTCGTCACGTCGATGTTCCTGCACGGCTCCTGGATGCATCTGCTCGGCAACATGTGGTTTCTCTGGCTGTTCGGCAACAACATCGAAGACTCGATGACCCGCCCGCGGTTTCTGATCTTCTACCTGATCTCGGGGCTCGCCGCGGCGCTCTTTCAGGTCGTGGCCAACCCTGCCTCCATCGTCCCCATGGTCGGGGCATCGGGCGCCATCAGCGGCGTCATGGGCGCGTACCTCGTCCTCTATCCACGCGTGCGGGTATTCACGCTCGTTCCGCTCGGCTTTTTCATGACGACGATGGCTCTTCCGGCGTGGGCGATGCTCATCTACTGGGCGTTCCTTCAGCTCGCGAGTGGCCTGATGACCACCGGCTCCTCCTCGCAGGGCGGCGTGGCCTTCTGGGCCCACCTGGGCGGATTCGTGGCCGGCGTGGCGCTGGTGAAGCTGTTCGAGCGACGCGATCGGGTGATGGCCCGCGCCGCGCATCACTGGCGCCCCGGCACGGTTCGTCATCTGTAGTGTCCGGCTTCAGCCGGACCCGCGTCCGCCTCAAGGCGGACAACGTCGTCACGTCGATGTTCCTGCACGGCTCCTGGATGCATCTGCTCGGCAACATGTGGTTTCTCTGGCTGTTCGGCAACAACATCGAAGACTCGATGACCCGCCCGCGGTTTCTGATCTTCTACCTGATCTCGGGGCTCGCCGCGGCGCTCTTTCAGGTCGTGGCCAACCCTGCCTCCATCGTCCCCATGGTCGGGGCATCGGGCGCCATCAGCGGCGTCATGGGCGCGTACCTCGTCCTCTATCCACGCGTGCGGGTATTCACGCTCGTTCCGCTCGGCTTTTTCATGACGACGATGGCTCTTCCGGCGTGGGCGATGCTCATCTACTGGGCGTTCCTTCAGCTCGCGAGTGGCCTGATGACCACCGGCTCCTCCTCGCAGGGCGGCGTGGCCTTCTGGGCCCACCTGGGCGGATTCGTGGCCGGCGTGGCGCTGGTGAAGCTGTTCGAGCGACGCGATCGGGTGATGGCCCGCGCCGCGCATCACTGGCGCCCCGGCACGGTTCGTCATCTGTAGGATCGGGGCCCGAAGGGCTGCGGCTTGACACGGCCGACGGCCCGCTGTATTAACTAACTGGTTGGTTAATGCAGAAGAGGACCAAGCCCCGCACGCGCCGCGACTCTCAGACCGCCATCTTCCGCGCCGCCGCCAATGAATTCGCCGAGCGCGGCTACCAGGCCGCCGGCGTCGATCGCATCGCCGACCACGCGAAGGTCAACAAGGCGATGCTCTACTACCACTACGGCAGCAAGCTCGGGCTCTACGTGGAGGTGCTGCGCGACATGTTCCGCGCCGTCGGCCTCCGCGCCCGCGCGCTGGCCGATGGCCACGGCACGGCTCCCGAAAAGCTCGACGCCTGGATCGCCACCATCGTCGAAGAGGCCTCGGCGCGGCCCTGGTTCCCGCCCATCATGCTCCGCGAGCTCGCGTCCGGGGGACCGCACTTCGATCCCGAGACGCTCGGCACGATGAACGCCGTGTACTCGGCCGTGCGCGACGTCATCGTGCAAGGACAGAAGGAAGGCGCGTTCCGCGACGCGGACCCGCTGCTCACGCATCTCACCATCATGCCAGCGATTCTGATGTTCTTCGCGCGCCGCCGCGTGCTGGCCCGGCGCAAGACGGCCCAGGGCGTCTTTGCCCCACTCCAGATTGACGAGTTCGTGCGCCACATGCAGGAATCGGTCAGGCGCATGCTGCGCAAAGACCCTGGGTTGTAGTGTCCGCCTTGAGGCGGACCCCAGGTCCCTCTGAAGCCGGACACTACGTACGAGGACAAGAACGAAGATGAGGATGAGGACGAGAGCAATGCGAGCACAGGTATTTATCGCTGTCGCACTTGCTGCGGCCGCAGCGTGCCGTCAGATGGAGCCGTCGGGCGCCCTGCGCGTTTCCGGCCACGTCGAGGCCACCGAGGTGCAGGTGTCGGCTGAGGTCGGCGGACGAGTTCTGGAGCGCCGCGTCTCCGAGGGCGACCGCGTCGCCAAAGGCGATCTCATCGCCACGCTCGACACGCGCGACACCGACCTTCGCATCGACAGTCTCCGCGCGGAGCGTGCCGTGGCCGAGGCCCAGCTCCGGCTGCTGCAGGCCGGGGCGCGCGCCGAGGACGTGCGTCAGGCCGAGGCCCAGGTCGACGCGGCGGCGACCGAGATCCCGACAATTCAGGCCGAGCTCACGGCCGCCGAGGTCGATCTCGAACGGTTCGAGAAGCTCCTCAACGCCAACGCGGGGTCGCAGAAACAGCGCGACGATGCCAAGGCGAGGGCGGACGTGGCGCGGGAGCGGCTGCGTGGCGCGCGGGAACGGGTGAACGTCGCCGAGGAGACGCTCGGTCGTGTGCGGGCCGGCGCCAGGCGCGAAGAGCTCGACACGGCCCGCGCCCGCATCGCGGCCGTCAACGCGCAGATCGCCATGCTCGAGAAAAGCCAGAAGGACGCCGCGGTCCTCTCTCCCCTCGACGGGATCGTGACCTTAACCCTCGTCAATACCGGCGAGATGGTCGCGCCCCGCACCCCCCTCGTCATCGTGAGCGACCTCGACCGCGCGTGGGCGAACCTGTTCGTCCCCGAGCCGATGGTGCCGCGCGTCAAGCTCGGGAGCCGCGCGACGATCGTCACCGATGCAGGTGGGCAGGGGCTGGTTGGCACCGTCACCTACATCTCGCCGAAGGCCGAGTTCACGCCTCGCAACGTGCAGACCGCTGACGAGCGGTCGAGGCTCGTCTACCGCATCAAGGTGACGGTCGACAACCGTGATGGCGTCCTGAAGCAAGGGATGCCGGTGGACGCGGAGCTGACCGTCCCATGACTCCTGCCGTGACGCTCAACGGCGTCGTCAAGCGGTATGCGACGGCCCGGGCCCTGGCCGGCCTGACGCTCGACGTCGAGCGCGGCGAGATGTTCGGGCTGATTGGACCGGATGGCGCCGGCAAGACCACCGCCATCCGGTTGATGTGCGGCCTTCTTCACGCTGACAAGGGCGAGGTCCGCGTGCTCGGCCACGACCCGGTGGCCGCACACCGGCGCATCTCAGAGCAAGTCGGCTATCTGTCGCAGCGATTCAGTCTGTACGGCGATCTCACGATCGACGAGAACATCGCGTTCTTCGCAGAGGTTCACGGCGTCAGCCGGTATCACGCGCGTCGCGATCAGCTGCTCGAGATGACCCAGCTCACGCCCTTTCGGAAGCGACTCGCGGATCGACTCTCAGGCGGCATGAAGCAGAAGCTGGCGCTCGCTTGCACGCTCGTCCACGAGCCCACGCTGCTCTTGCTCGACGAGCCGACGACCGGCGTCGATCCGGTGTCGAGGCGCGAGTTCTGGAAGCTGCTGTCGGAATCGCTGTCTCGCGGCATCACCATCCTCATGTCAACACCGTATATGGACGAGGCGGAGCGGTGCACACGGGTGGCGCTCGTTCATGAAGGGCGCACGCTCGCCGTCGACGAGCCGTCGACGCTGCGTGCTCTCATGCCGGGACCGGCCGGCCGACGCGTGCCGCCCTCCCTCGAGGATGTGTTCATTGCGAAGCTCGCCGAACAGGAGGCGAAGCCATGAGAATGCGTGTCTGTGCTGGCGTGATGGCCGCGGTCGTATGGGCCGCGCCCCTGTTAGCGCAGGACCTCGCGCCGCTCCGGCTCACGCTCGAAGAGGCGCAGGCTCGAGCGCTTCAGGCGAGCCATCGGGTCGCGGAACTTCGGGCGCGCGAATCTGCCGCCCAAGGCTCGGTCGCGGTTCGAGAGGCGGCCGAGCGCCCGCTGCTGTCGGCGCTGCTGTCTCGCGGCATCACCATCCTCATGTCAACACCGTATATGGACGAGGCGGAGCGGTGCACACGGGTGGCGCTCGTTCATGAAGGGCGCACGCTCGCCGTCGACGAGCCGTCGACGCTGCGTGCTCTCATGCCGGGACCGGCCGGCCGACGCGTGCCGCCCTCCCTCGAGGATGTGTTCATTGCGAAGCTCGCCGAACAGGAGGCGAAGCCATGAGAATGCGTGTCTGTGCTGGCGTGATGGCCGCGGTCGTATGGGCCGCGCCCCTGTTAGCGCAGGACCTCGCGCCGCTCCGGCTCACGCTCGAAGAGGCGCAGGCTCGAGCGCTTCAGGCGAGCCATCGGGTCGCGGAACTTCGGGCGCGCGAATCTGCCGCCCAAGGCTCGGTCGCGGTTCGAGAGGCGGCCGAGCGCCCGCTGCTGTCGGCGCTGGCCGGCTACACACGGACGAATCATGTGGTCGAGTTCGTCGTTCCAGGTCCGACCGGCGTTCCGCGCGTGCTCTATCCGGACGTGCCCAACAACTACCGCACGCGGCTGGATCTCCAGTGGCCGATCTACACCGGCGGTCGGACCGACGCCCTCGAGCGCGCGGCTCGGACCGAGGCGGCAGCCGTGGCCGCAGAGGTCACCGTCGCGCAGGCGGACCTGCGCCTCGAGGTCGCGCGGGCCTTCTGGGCGCTGGCAACGGCGAACTCGGCGGTCAACGTCCTCAATGAAGGACTCACGCGGGCGCAGACGCATCTCGCGGCGGCGCGTGAGCGTCTCAGCGCGGGATCGGTCCCTCCCAACGAAGTGTCCTCGGCTGAGGCGGACGAGTCGCGCCAGCGGATGCTGCTCATCGAGGCGCGCAACCAGCGCGATGTGACCATGGCCGGCCTCGCGCGCCTGACCGGGCTCGACATCCTGCAGCCGATCGAACCGGTCGCCCTGTTCGAGGCGCCGGCTGCCAGTCAGCCTCGTGTGGACGCGCTCGTCGCCGAAGCACGTGGCCTCAGAACCGAGCGCCAGGCGATGCAACGCCGCATCGAAGGGGCCGACGAGCTGCGCAGGGCAGCGGCCGCGGGCAGCCGCCCGGCGATCGCGGTCGGCGCAGGGTTCGACTACGCGCGGCCCAACCCACGGACCTTTCCCCGAGCCAACCTCTGGGACGACTCGTGGGACGCCGGGATCAACGTCAGCTGGCCGCTGTGGGACGGCGGGCGCACCAAGGCCGACATCGCACAGGCGGGCGGCGCGGCCGAGGCGGCGCGACAGCGTCTGGCCGAGTTCGACTCGGTCCTGGCGCTCGAGATCCGGCAGCGCGTGCTCGAACTCGACTCGGGTCGGGCCGCCATCACCGCGGCGGACGACGCGATCCGGGCCGCCACAGAAGCGCGCCGGATCGTCACCGAGCGATACCAGGCCGGCGTGGCCCAGAGCACCGACGTGCTGGACGCCAACTTCGCGTTGCTGCAGGCCGAGCTCGACCGCACGCGGGCGATTGCCGGCGTGCGCCTCGCAGAAGCGAGGCTGGCGCACGCCCTCGGACGATAAGTGATGGTCCGCCTAAAGGCGGACACTACATATGTTGTAGTGTCCGGATATGTTGTAGTGTCCGGCTTCAGCCGGACCTGATGGGCATCATGTTCGCCATCGACGTCCAGAACCTGACCCGCCGCTTCGGCGATTTTGTCGCCGTCCGCGACCTGACGTTCAGCGTCGGCCAGGGCGAGATCTTCGGCTTCCTCGGCGCCAATGGCGCAGGCAAATCCACGACGATTCGGATGCTGTGCGGGCTTCTGCGCCCGACCTCCGGCTCCGCACGTGTCGGCGGCATCGACGTCAGTCGGGACCCCGAAGGTGTCAAGCGCCGCATCGGCTACATGTCGCAGCGCTTTTCGCTCTACGAAAAGCTGACCGTGGACCAGAACATTCGGTTCTTTGGCGGCATCTACGGCCTCGGCGTCGAACGTCTCGCGGCGCGCCGTGCATTCGTACTGGAGATGGCCGGCCTCCGAGGCCGCGAGTCGACGCTGACCGAATCGCTCTCCGGCGGCTGGCGCCAGCGCCTCGCTCTGGGCTGCGCCATCCTGCACGAACCGCCCATCGTGTTTCTGGACGAACCGACGGGCGGCGTCGACCCGCTCTCCCGGCGTCAGTTCTGGCGGCTCATCAACGAGCTGGCACAAACCGGCGTGACGGTCCTGGTGACGACGCACTATCTCGACGAAGCCGAGCACTGCCGCCGCGTGGCGATCATTGCCGCCGGGGCGCTCGCCGCGTTGGGCACGATTGGTGAGCTGAAGCGCACCTTCGCCGACCGGCCCATCGTCGAGATTCGCGCGTTGCAGGCTGTCCAGGCGATGCGCGAGCTCGATGCGATGCCCGAGGTAGAAAAGACGAGTGTCTTTGGCACAGCCGTGCATGCCGTGCTGCGCTCGCCAAATCTTTCCCCGACAGCCATCGCATCCCGGCTGCAGCAGGCAGGCGTCGCCACCTCCGGCGTCGATCTGGTCGAGCCGTCGCTCGAGGACGTCTTTCTCGACGTGGCCGAGCGGAGCGCAAAGTGACCGGACTGGCGAAGACATGGGCGGTTGCCCTGAAGGAGCTCCGTCAGATTCGGCGGGATAAGCGAAGGCTGGTGATCCTGCTCTTCGTGCCGGCGTTCTTCCTCCTGCTCTACGGGTATGCGCTCAACTTCGATGTCCGCAACATCAGGCTCGGCGTGGAGGACAACGATCGCAGCACCGCCAGCCGAGAGGTCATCTCGGCGTTCGTCAATTCGGGATACTTCGATTTCGTCCGAGAGGTTGGGAGCGACCGAGATATCGTGGATGCGATCGATCGAGACGAGGTGCGCGCGGTGCTCGTCATTCCATCCGCGTTCGGGCGCGACGCCGCCACCCTCCGTCCGACCAGCGTTCAGCTCATCGTCAACGGCGACAACGCCAACACCGCCTCGACCGTCGTCGGCTACGGCCTGACGATCGTGGCCACGATTTCAGCCCGCTACGACCTGCAGGGGCGAATCGGATCGCCGATGGGACCGCTCCTCACCGTTGAGCCGCGCATCTGGTACAACCCCGAGCTCAGGAGCGCGCTGTTTCTCGTTCCCGGTCTCATCGCCTACCTCGCGATGCTGACGGCGGTCGTCTCTACGGCACTGTCGATCGTCCGCGAGAAGGAGGCCGGCACGATGGAGCAGGTGCGCATGGCGCCGGTGGGTCCGCTGACCTACGTGCTCGGCAAGACGCTGCCGTACTTCGTCATCTCGCTGATGGCGTCGATGAGCGTCGTCGGCCTTGCGATGCTGTTGTTCGGTTTGCCGATGCGAGGGTCCTGGCTCTTGCTGCTCGGCGCCGTGTCGCTGTTCCTGGTCGGAGCGCTGGCGTTCGGGCTGCTGATTTCGACGATGGCCGAGACGCAGCAGGTCGCGTTTCAGCTGGCTCTGCTGATGTCGTACCTGCCGACGCTGATGCTCTCCGGCTTCATCTTTCCGATCTCGAGCATGCCGCCATTCCTTCAGGCGGTGACGTCGATCGTTCCTGCCCGGTACTTCCTCGTGGTGCTGCGCGGCATCGTCCTCAAGGGTGTCGGGGTGGACGTGCTGTGGCCCAACCTGGCGGCCCTCGGCGCGTTCGCGACGGTGTTGCTGACGCTGGCCTCGCTCCGGCTGCGCCGGCAATGGGCATGAGCATATGAGGCGGATAGCCCATCTGATGCGCAAGGAGTTTCTGGAGCTCCGCAGGGATCCGCGGCTCTTCTTCATCGTGATCCTGGCGCCGATCATCCAACTCACCATGCTGGGCTACGCCGCTTCGACCGACGTCCGCGACGTCCCGGTGGTCGTCGTGGACGCAGACCGATCGAGCGAAAGCCGCGCGTTGGTGTCCCGGTTTGAGGCGTCGCAGAATTTCGTGGTCGTCGATACTCTGCCGTCGCTCGACGACATCATCGCCTATCTGGACGATGGCCGTGCCTGGATGGCATTGGCGATTCCCTATGACTATGGGGAACGGGTGCGCCGCGGTCAGCCCACGACCGTGCAGGTCGTCGCCGACGGCACCGATGCGAGCTCTACGAATGTGGCGATGGGTTACGCGGGCTCGCTCGTGGCCTCGTACGCGCGAGATCTTGCGGCCGCCACACGTAGCGGGGCCGCCGTACCGTCGGTCGGCGCCGACGTCCGGGTCTGGTTCAATCCGCAGCTTGAGAGCCGCGTGTTCATGATCCCTGGCATCCTGGCGTTGCTGCTGCTGGCCGTGACGACGAATCTGTCGTCGATGGCCGTCGTGCGGGAAAAGGAGCGGGGCACGCTCGAACAGCTCAACGTGACGCCGCTCGCGCGATGGGAGCTCATTACCGGAAAGCTGCTGCCGTACGCGGTGCTTGGCATGCTGGATGTGCTGCTGGTCGTCGCGGTTGCCGTTGGCTGGTTTGCGGTGCCGCTGCGCGGGAGTCTTCTGCTGCTGCTGGCGATGTGCTTCGTCTATCTGCTCACGACGCTGGGGCTCGGGCTCTTCGTCTCGACCATCTCCGCCACCGAGCAGCAGGCGATGGTGACGACATCGTTCTTCTTCTTGCTGCCGATGGTGTTTCTCTCGGGATTCATCTTCCCGATCGAGAACATGCCCGCGCCGATCCAGTCGGTGACGTTCCTGATCCCGCTGCGCTACTTTCTGATTATCCTGCGCGGCATCTTCCTCAAGGGCGTGGGGCTGGAGGTGCTGTGGCCGCAGGCGCTGGCGATGCTCGTCTGGGGCATCGGCATCCTCACGCTGGCCACGCTGAGGTCGAGCAAAACGCTCAGCTGAAAGCGTTACGGCGCCGGCGGCACGTACGTGGTGGCCGTCGTCCGCCGGCCGCTCCACTCCTGCGCGATCTTCACGAACTCCGCATACGGCTGAACGGCGTTGCCGTGCATCGGCAGGATCCGATCGATCTGCAGGCCGCGTCGCGTGATGTCGTCGAGCAGGCTGCGCACGTGCGGCTGGATCTGCGCGCCAGGATTCCACACGTCGACCTCTGCGTAGACCCGCTCGCGCGGGAAGTGGACCGAGAGGATTCCGTCGCCGTGCGTGCTGTTCACGAGGTGGTACAGCGTCATCTCCATCGACGCGTCCTTGATCGTGTACGAATCGTCGAAGGCGACGATCTTGAGCGGCTTGGGCGACTTGGCCAGCGCGTCGGCGACCATCGTGTGCTTGCGCGTGACCGCTTCGCGGAACCACGACTCGTTCACGCGGTGCGTGATGATGGTGAGGCCCTCGGCCACGGCGGCGCGCAGTCCGCCGGTGTGATCGAAATGATGATGGGTGACGATCGCCTGCGTCACCGGCTTTGCTGGCGCGAGCTCCTTCGCCTTGGCGATGAGCGCGTACACGCGCGCTTCGTTGGCGACCTCGACAATGGCCACGTGGTCGGCGAACTCGACGATGACGCTGGGATTGCCGGCGCCGGTCACGAACCAGATGCTCTTCGACACCTCGGTGACGTTCAGAGTCGGCGCAGCATTGGGCGCGGCGGCCGCGGGCGGCGCCGCCGTTCGCGTGGCCTCCGGCGCCGCCAGCGCGCTCAGATCCGCATCCAGCGTGTGCTTCATCACGCCAATGTCGAACTCGACCCATCGATCCAGTCTGGTGATGATGCGCTTGGGCAGGCGGACGCCGTCGAGGTTTTCATAGGCGCCAAATGTAGTGACGCGTTCAGTGTCGCCGAGATTGGCGTGATAGACCGCCGTGCGGACCGACACCGGCCGCTTCAGCGCGTCCACGGTCAGCGTAAGGGTATCGCCCTGCGCGGTGGTGATGTCCACGCTTTGCTGCGCCCCGCTCTGCCGGAAATTCGTGACGCGCGCGGCCGGGTTGAGCGCCGCGCGCACAATCGTCAGCGGGTGCTGGAGCATGTCGATCCGGCGGTCCCTGGCCACTTGGGCGCCGAGCCGCGCTGGTGCCGTGGGAGCGCCGCCGGCCGCACCGCCTCCGCCGCCTGCACCCCCCGCCGCGCCGCCGCCCCGGCCGCCTGGCGCGGCCGGGTTGTAGGCGACATCACCGTCGAGCCGCTGCGCCTGACGCGCACTGTCGAACACGGCGGGAAACGCCGGCCGCCGCGTAAACGACAGCTCCATGCGTCCGTTCTCGAGGTCGATGCTGCGCTTGTAGTCCGGGAGCATCCACAGCAGCGGATCCGCCTCGGGCGTCATCGCCTGGCCGATGTTCGGATTGCTGCCGTATCCTTCGATCGTCAGCGTCCTGACCGCGAGCAGACGCTCTTTGCCGCCGAGCGCCGCCGCCGCATCGTTGACCAGCTGCAGCTCGCGCGCGCTCTGCGCGAGGGAGCCGATCGAGCCCGATGCGACGACCACGAGAGCCGCGAGGATGAATCGTCCGGTCATTGATGTGCTCCTGCGCCTCACAAATGCGCCCATCACCGCGCGCTGCACACGAAATTCGCCGCGTCGTTGATGTTCCCCGTACCTGTGTACGTCGCAAGCTGTGGGTACGGGCAGACCAGCATCGGTCGGTCCTCGGCGCCGGCGGTGCGACGCGTGACGAGGATCTGATTGGGCACCTTGCCCGCTTCCTTCCACTGCGTGATGATCGGATTCGGATCGAACACGAAGCCGCTCGTCGCGTTGGCGTTGGCCGGACAATGCCCCATCCCCGGCACCATGAACAACCGGACGCCGGCCTCGGCGCGCGCGCGGCCCACCGTCGAGACCATGTTCTGGTAGTACCGGGTGGCGTCGAGCGGCGGGATCGCCGTGTCGTTCCAGCCGACGTACATCAGCAGCTTGCCCCCGCGATCGAGAAACGCGCGCACGTCTGGCTCGACGGCGCTGATGGCGCCGATCTCAGCGCGATTGGCCAGCCTGACGTCCGCGTCGTAGTTCATCGGCCGCGTGCGATAGTCCCACGCCGGATTCTGGAACACGAGGTGCCTGAAGAAGTCGGCCGCAAACCCGGTCGGCGCCTCGCTGGGATTGCTGTTCCACGACAACTCGGTCCCCGGCATCAGCGGCCCCGAAATGATCTGCCGCGTGCGGGGATTGACGACCGGGCTGTACATCTTGCGGGCCGCCTGCACCTGCGCCGCGGTCAGACACGTGGCGGTGTCAGTGCCCGAGCACTGAAGGACGCCGGGATCAAACGTGCACCGCTCCGGATCCGAGAGCAAGCCGTCCGTCAGCCCGTCCTTTGCGTCGCACGCATTCATCGCCGCCTGGTTCAGCACCTGCAGTTTCTCGCGCGGGATGAGGCTGGCCGGATCCTTGTGCGTCGCCTCCCACTGCCAGATCTGAGCAAAGGTGAAAAACGTCGTGCCATTCGAGAGCCCACCCGCCGCTACCGCGTCGTAATCGGTCGGAAACCGCGCCACTTCCTTCAGGGCCTGACGCGTGCCGCCGCCGCACGCCTCCCAATACGAGACCTTGGGACCGTTGCCGTAGTAGGCCGCCATCAGCGCCTTGGCCACGAGCGTCGTCTCGTGCCACGCGCGCTCGTTCCAATCGGCGACCTTTTCGGGATTTCCCGACATGTAGGCGGCCGCGTTCGTCCCATCGCCGCCGGCATCCGTCGTCGCCGTGGCGTACCCCTGGCGTAGTGCGCCCGCCAACACCCCGGGATTCATCGTGCCACCGTAGAACGCGAACCCGTTGGCCATGAAGTTGCCGTTCCACCGGTCGGCTGTCGGCATCCACACCTCGAATTTCACGCTCGAGGTGGGACTCGTCTTCGTCGTCCCCGTCACTCGGCAGAAGGCCGGCAGATCGGTGAACTGCGGGCCGCCGGCACGGCCACCGGCGCCCCCGCGTCCACCGGCGGCTCCTCCGCGTCCATCAGCCGCACCTGCCCGACCCGGCGCGTTCGCCGCCGGCGCTGGAGGGGCAAACGCGCCGGGAGCCACCGCTTGCACGGTGGTGACGACGGCATTCTGCAGGGACCACGACATCAACCCTTCGCATGTCGCGGCCGACGCGCGCGTGGCGCCGGCCAGGGTCAACACGGCACCGACGACAGGAACGATTAGAATGCCCGGAACGTGGCGTTGCATAGACACTCCTCCCACGTCTGTTGGTGACGGTCGGACGAACTATCCCTCCATTACTTGATGACGTCAAGACTGCAGTCTTGCGAGGTGGCCGTGGTCGGCGCCGGCGCCGCCGGCCTCGCGACGGCCATCTTCACGCGACGCCTCAATCCGGCGCGATCCGTGGTCCTTCTCGAGGGCGCAAAGCGGCCGGGCGCCAAGATTCTCGTGAGCGGCGGCAGCCGCTGCAACGTCACCAACACCATCGTCACCGACCGCGATTTCTGGGGCGGGCGATCGACGATCGTTCGCTCGGTGCTGCGCGCGTTTCCCGTCGCGGACACCATCGCCTTCTTCCGCGAGATCGGCGTCGCCCTTCACGAAGAAGCCGACGGGAAGCTGTTTCCCGACACCAACCGCGCGCGCGATGTCCTGGACGCCCTGCTGCGCGAAGCCGCCCGCGTGGGCGTGACGCTCGTCGCGGATTGCCGCGCGCTCGACGTCCAGCGCGCCGGCGAGGGATTCCTGGTCACGACGGCTCGCGGCGATCTCCGGGCCGACGCCGTGGTCCTCGCCACCGGGGGTCAGTCGCTGCCAAAGACCGGAAGCGACGGCGCTGGGTTCCTGCTCGCCCGCCGGCTCGGTCACGATCTCGTCGAGCCCACGCCGGGGCTCGTGCCGTTGCTGCTCGACCGCGACACGGGGCTCCACCGCGGGCTTTCGGGCGTCTCGCAGGATGTCAAGCTGACGATCTGGATCGACGGGGCCATCGGCACACGGCTGACGGGCACGCTGCTCTGGACCCACTTCGGCGTGAGCGGCCCGGTCGCGATGAATGCGTCGCGCCACTGGCTCCGGGCGAAGCTCGAGGGTCGTTCGGTCGCGGTGACGGCCAACTTCTGTACGGGCGCATCGTTCGAGCAGATGGACGCGCGCTGGACGTCGCTGGCGACGGAACGGCCCAAGGCATCCGTCCAGAGCGCACTCGCGACCATCGTGCCCGCGTCGGTCGCCGAGGCCATGCTGACCGCGCTCCGCATCGACGGCACGCGCGAGCTCGCGCACCTGACCCGCGACGACCGCCGACGGATCGCGCACGGACTCGTCGCATGGCCGCTGCCGGTCGTCGGCACGCGCGGGTACAACTACGCCGAGGTGACGGCCGGCGGCGTGGCGTTAACCACCGTCAATCCGGCGACGATGGAGTCGCGGGTCTGTCCTGGGTTGTATCTGGTGGGAGAGATGCTCGACGTGGACGGGCGAATCGGCGGCTTCAACTTTCAGTGGGCGTGGTCGAGCGGGCACGTCGCGGCCACGGCCCTCGCGCATCCCGAGGGCTCCTGGCTCAAGGCTTAAGCCCTGAGTCTTAAGCCTTCACTTCGGCTTTTTTCTTCTTCGCCCGCTTCGCCGACGCCTTGTGGGGTGCGGGCTCGCTCGTGGCCGACAGCGATACGAGCCGCGTCGAGAAGACACGGCGACCGTGCTCGTCGAAGTCAATCACCGTGTGATGCTCGTTGACCTCGACCAGTGTGCCGGGCCCATAGGTGGGCTGCGTGACGCGGTCGCCTTTGCTCCAGCCTTTCATTAATCTCCCATGCTCGTGGGGGTCATTTTCTCAGTCGCGTGGGGCCCCACCCCCACGCGTTTGGCTCAAGGCTGCCCCCACTCGCTGACGCGCTCGCACCGTGGCGCTCGCGCGTATCCAG
>Ga0156278_1021_pt3 | contig 16171 bp, 15 predicted proteins | sample RifCSPlowO2_12_FD_107927 | JGI IMG/M metagenome (GOLD analysis project Ga0156278, IMG submission 107927) | Acidobacteria bacterium RIFCSPLOWO2_12_FULL_65_11
CCCTTCGAGTCGTAGATCCGCACGCAGAAGTTGCCCTGGGAGATGGCGAAAGCGTTGATGACGGTCCCTTTGACGGCGTTGTCATCCGCGATGCCGGACGAGCAGCGGGCACCGTCCCACACCCCGACCCATAGCCCCACCTTGAGCGTGGGGTCGGGGGGGACGGTGGGGGGGACGGTGTCGAGCGACTTGAGCTCGGCGGCAATCGAGCCGCTCGTCACAGTACTGAACGGGAAAGACCACCCGCCGTTGAGGGTCAGCGTGCCCGTGAAGTTTTCAACGACGTTGACTCCGGAGGTCGGCGACGTGACGGACGACGTGGTGGAGGGGGCGCCGCTGTCGCTGCAGGCGGTCGCGGCCGGCAAGGCGAGGAGGATGACGAGCAGCTTGCAACGAAGGCGTCGGCACATGGGTTCCCAATGGTACACTGGCGAGGACTTTGGGGTAAAATCACGGGCCTCAGCCTGTTGACGAAAGGACTGTCTGGAATGAGAAGCGTTGTCACAGCTGCCTCGCTCGCCTTGGTGCTGAGCGCGTCCCATGGGTTTGCCCAGGCGGCAGCCCAGCAGCCGGCGGGTCAGGCGCCGGCCGCCCCGCGGCCGGCTGCACCACCGGCTCAGGCCCCGGCGGCCCCCCCCGTCCAGGCCGCACCGGCTCCGCCACCTCCGGTCTTCCCGCAGGGCGCAAAGGCCGGGATCGTCAGCCTGCAGCAGATCGCTCAGCTGTCCGCCGAAGGGAAGTCGCTGTCGGCGAGGATCCAACAGCTGATTCAACGGAAGCAGACCGAGGCCGCGCAGAAGTCCAAGGCGCTGACCGACAACCAGACCAGACTGCAGCAGAGCGGGGCGCTCATGAACGAAGTGGCGCGCACGGCGCTCGAGAAGGAAATCGATCGCCAGCAGCGCGAGGCCGAGCGCTTCCAGCAGGACGCCCAGGCCGAAGTCACCGAGCTGAACACCGAGCTGCAGGAGGAGTTCAACAAGAAACTCTTTCCGATTCTGCAGCAGATCGCGCAGGAAAAGGGGCTGCACCTGCTGCTGAGCGCCCAGGACGCCGGAGCCATCTGGTGGGAGCCCGCGATCGATCTCTCGTTGGAGGCGGTCAGACGTTTAGACCTCCTTACTGCCCCGCGCCCCTCTGCCGCGCCTGCTGCCGCTCCGCCGGCCGCGACGCCACCGGCTGCGACGCCAACGCCCACGACGCTACCGCCCCCGGCGCCGCCGGCCACACCCGGGCCGACCACGCCCAGACAGTAGCTGCATTACACTAGCGCTGACTCGGGATTCGGGATTTGGGATTGGGGATTCGGAGGGACCGAATCGGCCCGAATCCCAAATCCCGAACCCCTAATCCCGAATCAGTGGCCATCAACATCCCCGTCCTCCTCGACCGGCTCTGCTACCGCTATCCGTCTCTGCTCGTCGACGTGATCACCGAACACGAGGCCGGCCGCCGTCTGGTGGCCGTCAAGAACCTCACGGTCAGCGAGGACTTCTTTCAAGGACATTTTCCCGGCATGCCCCTGATGCCGGCGGTGCTGATGATCGAGTCGCTGTCGCAGGTGGCGGCGATGTTGCTGCTCCACCGGGAGGGCGCGCCCCCCGACGCGCACGTCTACCTCCGCGGCGTCAACGACGCGAAATTCCGCCGCCAGGTGGTGCCGGGCGATCGCCTGCGTCTCGAGGTCGCGATCGGCCGCCGCCGCACGCGTCTGGTCCGCGCACGGGCCGTTGCCAGCGTCGGCGATCAGGTGGTCGCCGAAGCCGAGCTGCTGCTCGGCTTGGTGCCCGATCGGACCACGATTGATGGAACCGCCATCGTCCACCCGCACGCGCAGATTGGTGTCGGGACGACGATCGGGCCGTACGCGACCATCGGACCGCACGTCGTGCTGGGTGCCCACTGCAGGGTCGGCGCGTCGGCCGTCATCGATGGGTGGACGGAGATCGGTGAGGGCACGGAGATCTATCCGTTCGCCTCGATCGGGCTCATCCCTCAGGACCTGAAGTTTCAGGGCGAGGTCACGCGGCTCGTCATTGGTCGCCACAACATCTTCCGGGAGTTCGTGACGATCCACCGCGGGACGCGGGGCGGCGGCGGGGTGACGCGCATCGGCGACAACAACCTGTTCATGGCTTATGCGCATGTCGCTCACGATTGTCAGGTGGAGCACGACACGATCTTTGCCAACGGCGCCACGCTGGCCGGCCACGTGCTGGTCGAGAGCTACGCGACGATCGGCGCGTTTTCTGGCGTCCACCAGTTCTGTCGGGTGGGACGGCACGCGTTCATCGGCGGGTACTCGGTCGTCACCAAGGACGCGCTGCCGTTTGCCAAGACCGTCGGCAATCGCGCCCGCATCTACGGCCTCAATACGCTGGGGCTCGTGCGGCGAGGATTCACGCCCGACGCCATTGGCATGCTGAAGCGGTCCTTCCGGTACCTCTTGCAGTCGAAGCTCAACACCACCAACGCGCTGCGACAGATCGAGCGGGATCGGTCGCTTCGGTGTGAGGAAGTGCAGTATCTGGTCGAGTTCATCCGCACCTCGCATCGTGGAGTGATCGTGCGCCGCGCCACCAAGCGGGTCGAGGAAGTTCTGGCCGACGAATGACATGCGCCTCGGTCTCATCGCCGGCAGCGGCAAGTTTCCCTTCCTGATCCTGGACGCCGCGCGGGCGGCGGGGTACGACGTCACGGTGATTGCCATCGAGGAAGAGGCATTCCCCGATCTCGCCGAAGCGGCGGCGCGTCTTCCGGCAGCGACGCTGCATTGGGTGTCGCTCGGGCAGCTCGGCAAGTGCATCAAGCTGCTGAAGGAGGCCTCCGTCACAGAGGTCGTCATGGCCGGGCAGGTGAGGCATACGAAGCTCTTCGCCGACATCATCCCCGACCTGACGCTGCTCGGAGTGCTGGCGCGGCTCAAGGCGAGAAACACCGATGCGCTGATTGCGGGCGTGGCCGACGTGCTCGGCGAGCACGGGATCGAGCTGCTCGATTCGACCACGTTTCTGGCGCCGCTGCTGGCGCGCGAAGGCGTGCTGACCCGCCGCGCACCGACCGACGAGCAACGGGCCGATCTGGAGTTGGGCGCCCGGATGGCCGATCGGGTGGCCGGCCTCGATATCGGCCAGACGATCGCCGTCAAGGCGGGGGCCGTGGTTGCGGTCGAGGCGATGGAAGGCACCGATGCCGTCATCGTGCGCGCCGGCCGGCTCGCGGGCCGAGGCGTTCGGATCGTCAAGGTCGCCAAGCCGCATCAGGACATGCGCTTCGACGTGCCGGTCGTCGGCGTGTCGACGATCGAGGCGATGAAAGCCGTCGAGGCCGACGCGCTGTCGATCGACGCGGGGAAGACGCTGCTCCTCGACGGCGACGCGATCGTTCGGGAAGCCGATGAGGCGGGGATTGTGATTGTCGGCCGAGCCCCTCGGCAGAGCTAACATCATGCCCCTTCGCGTAGCCGTCGTCGGCGTCGGCCATCTCGGGCGTCACCACGCGCGCATCCTGTCCACGCTGCCGGGTGCCCGGCTCGTCGCCGTTGTGGACAAGAAGCGCGACCGGGCGGAGGAGATCGCTGCCGCGTACGGGGCTCAGCCGCACTTCGACTATCGAGAGATCCTCAGAAAGGTTGATGCCGTCACCCTCGCGGTGCCGACCGACGTGCACCACGAGATCGCCGTGCCGTTTCTTGCGGCCGGCGTGCCCGTGCTCGTCGAGAAGCCGATGGCGCGCAGTCTCGCCGAGGCGGACGCCATGATTCGGGCGTCGGCGACCTCGGGCGCGACCCTCGCCGTGGGCCACACCGAACGGTTCAATCCGGCAGTCGAGGCTGCCCGGCCGCTGCTGACCGATCCGCGCTTCATCGAGGTCCATCGTCTCGGCACATTTCCAGACCGCAGCCTGGACATCGACGTGGTCTTCGATCTGATGATTCACGATCTCGACATCGTCCTCTCGCTCGTCAACGCTGAGGTGGAGTCCGTCGAAGCCGTCGGCGTGCCGGTGTTGACGGGACGGGTCGATATTGCGAACGCGCGGCTCCGGTTCGCGAACGGCTGCATCGCCAACCTGACCGCCAGCCGGATCAGCCGGGACCGCGTCAGGAAGATTCGCTTCTTCCAGCCGCTGGCTTATGTGTCGATCGACTACGCGGCGCAGAAGGTTGACCTGTGGCGGCTTGTGAAAGGCAGCGGTCTGGTGCCCTCAATTGAGGGCGGCGAGATTGACGTGGTCAACGAAGAGCCACTCAAGCGCGAACTGGCCGACTTTGTCGACGCGGTGGTCGCGCGGCGCGCGCCGCGCGTGACGGGCGAGGACGGCCGCCGCGCCCTGGCCCTGGCGACGCAGGTCAGCAGCAAGATGGGAATGTCCAACGCCGGCTGATCACGAAGGCGCGAAGGCCACACGAAGAACACGAAATATACTAGAGGTTTCGTGTGCCTTCGCGATCTTCGGGTCTTCGTGATGTACTGTCACTGACTATGTACTCCGACCTTGACGACTTCATAGCCGACCTCGATCGCCGTAGGCTCCTCTCGCACGTGACCGAGCCGGTCGATCCCAAGCTCGAGCTGGCGGCCGTGGTGGACCGCGCGTGCAAGTCGCCGACCGGCGGGCCGGCCCTGTTGTTCGAGAAGCCGACCGGCTTCGGCATCCCCGTCGCGGCCAACGTCTACGGATCGATGGAGCGGATGTGCCTCGCGCTTGGCGTCAAGACCCTGGACGATCTGGCGCGGGAGATCGACGAGCTCATGACGCCGCAGATGCCTGAAGGCATCATGGACGCGCTCAAGATGCTGCCGATGATCGGCCGGCTGCGCGACCTGATGCCGAAAACCGTCAGAGACGCGCCCTGCCACGAGGTGATCCAGAAAGAGGGCACGCTCGACGAGCTGCCGATCCTCACATGTTGGCCTGGAGACGGCGGACCCTTCATCACGTTCCCGATCGTCTTGACGAAGGATCCCGAGTCGGGTGCGCGCAACATCGGCGCGTACCGCATGCAGGTGTTCGACGGCAGAACGACCGGGATGCATTGGCAGAGGCACAAGGGCGGCGCGCAGCACTACCGCGTCGCCGAGCGGCTGGGGAAGCGGCTCGAAGTGGCCGTCGCCCTCAGTCCCGAGCCGGTCCTGCCATACTGCGCGACGGCGCCGATGCCCGAAGGCCTCGACGAGCTGCTGCTGGCGGGATTTCTCGCGCGTCGCCGAATCGAGATGGTCAAGTGCGTGACCGTCGATCTGGAAGTACCCGCCAGCTCGCATATCGTGCTCGAGGGCTACGTCGAGCCGGGCGAGCGGCGGCGCGAGGGCCCGTTCGGCGACCACACGGGTCTCTATTCGCAGCCAGACGATTTCCCCGTCTTCCACATCACATGCGTCACGCGGCGAAAGAAGCCGACCTACCTCACCACGGTCGTCGGTATTCCACCAATGGAGGACTACTATCTCGGGCTGGCGAGCGAGCGCATCTTTCTGCCGATGATCCGCAAGACGCTGCCCGAGATCGTGGACATGCACTTTCCGGCCGAGGGGATTTTTCACAACCTCGTGCTCGTGTCGATCGACAAGCGCTATCCCGGCCACGCGCGGAAGATCATGAACGCATTCTGGGGCCTGGGCCAGCTGATGTTCTCTAAGACGATCGTCGTGGTCGACAAAGACGTCAACGTGCAGAACGTCAGCGAGGTGGCGTGGATCGTCGGCACGCACATGGACCCGGTGCGCGACATTCAGATGACGCGCGGTCCGGTGGACGATCTGGACGATGCAGCGGAGTTACCGGCGTACGGCGGCAAGATGGGCATTGACGCGACGCGCAAGTGGGCTTCGGAGGGTTACACGCGATCGTGGCCCGCACGCGTGGCCACCACGGAGGCCGCCGGCCGTCGCGCGGCCGAGATCTGGGCGAAAATCTCCGGTAGGATGTAATGTCCGGCTGGAGCCGGCCCCGACACATGCCCGTCACCAACGCTGAACTGACGACCCTCGCGGCCAGTCACGACATCATCAACCTGGGCATGCGTGCCGACGAAGTGCGCCGGAGGCGGCACGGCACGCGCACGACATTCGTCCGCGTCGCCTCCGTGCCGGCCGAACCGCGTGGCCCGCTCGTGCTGCCCTCCGCCACAGGTGAGATTCGCATCGGGGGCGCACCGGCCAGTCGGCAGGCCGCTGTGGAGCGCGTCAGGGAAGTGATCGCCGCCTCTCGCGGGATTCCCGTGTCGGCCTTCTCGCTGGCCGACCTCGAACTGCTCGCGACGCGCGAATCCGTCACCTTGCGATCGTTGCTCGAGGATCTGCGCGCCGCTGGACTCGAGCTCGTGGCCGACGCTCCGTACGACCTGCTGCACGACCCGCGCCGCTCGATTGAGGAGGCTAATATCGCCGGTCTCACTCTGGCTCGTCTCACCGTCCATCGGTCGTCATCACCGGACACGCTGCCGCTCTTGAAGGCCGTCACCGAGCTCCAGCGCAGCGTGGCCGTCATCCGGGCCTTCGCGCCTCTCGCGCGGACGACGAGTCCCTCGATGCCGACGACAGGCTATGAGGACGTGAAGCGTGTCGCCCTCGCGCGTCTCGTGGTCGATAACGTGCCGTCGATTCAGGTGGACTGGGCGCTCTATGGCCCCAAGCTGGCCCAGATCGCGCTGACCGTTGGCGCCGACGATGTCGATGGCGTGTCGGCGGAGGATGACATGACCGAAGGCCGGCGTCGCGGGCCGCTCGAAGAGATCCGCCGCAACATTCGGGCTGCCGGCCTGGAGCCCGTCGAGCGGAACGGCCGATTCGAGGCGGTCGCTGGATGATCGATCCGTCTCCCTCCGGCGGACCGCTGGGCGTTCGCCTCGGCGCTGTGGAATACCTCAACGCTCGCCCGCTGGTGTGTGGTCTCGAGCGCTCGCCTCGTTTCGTCGTGAGGTACGACGTGCCATCCGAGTGTGCGCGACTGCTGCACACGGGCGCCGTCGACGTCGGGCTGATCCCGTCGATCGAGTACCTACAGAGCGATGCGTACCGGATCGTGCCAGACCTGGCGATCGTGTCGCGCGGCGCGGTCGCCTCGGTCGCACTATTTACGACGCGGCCCGTCCGCGACGTCCGGTCGATCGCGATGGACAGCAGTTCGCGGACGTCCGTGGCGCTCGTACGCATCCTGTGCGCGAGGCTGTTCAAGATTCAGCCGGCCATTCAGTCGCTCGACCCGGATCTAGACGAAATGCTCCGTCGCGCGGACGCGGCCCTGATCATTGGAGACAGCGCGTTGTTGATGGACCCGGCCAAGGTCCGGCTAAAGCCGCACACGACGTACGAGAAGAGTGACCAGCTACCGATCGAGAAGATTGACCTGGGCGAGGCGTGGACCGAGATGACCGGGCTGCCCTTTGTCTGGGCGTTCTGGGCGGGCCGTCCCGATGCCCTGACGCGTGACGATATTCGCGCGCTCGGCGAGGCTCGCAATGCGGGTGTTCGACAGTCCGATGCGATTGCCAGGGCGTATTTCCGGGATGCACCAGCACACCAGGAGCTCGGCGCGCGCTACCTGCGGGACAATATCAAGTACCATCTGCGAGACGAGGAACGCGCGGGGCTTGAAGCGTTCTATCGTTACGCGCGCGAGGCTGGCGCGGCCCCGGCCGCGCACGAGCTTCGGTTCTATTGAGGCGGGTCCAACAGGACCCGCCCTACGTACGGCGAGAGGTAGGCCGGGTCCTTTTGGACCCGGCGTGACGATGACGATTGACCAGATCGCTGACAAGGTGAAGGGGGGCGGGCGGATCGACGCCGGCGAGGCGCTCGATCTCTTTCGACACGCACCGACCCCGCTCCTTGGGCAGCTGGCAGACGTTGTCCGCGCCCGCAAACATCGCGACGGCTTGGTCACCTACATCATCGATCGCAACGTCAACTACACGAACGTCTGCGTCGCCAGGTGCAATTTCTGCGCGTTCTATCGTCGGGTCGGCTCGCCGGAAGGCTACGTGCTGGGGTTCGACGAGCTGTTTCGGAAGATCGACGAGACCATCGCCGTCGGTGGGGGCCAGCTCCTCCTGCAGGGCGGCCACAACCCCGACCTGCCGCTCGCCTGGTACGAAGACCTGTTTCGGGCCGTCAAGGCACGCTATCCGAGCTTCAAGCTCCACGCGCTCTCGCCGCCCGAGGTCATCCACCTCTCGCGGCTCTCGCAGCTGGCTGTGCCGGACGTGATCGACCATCTGATCGCCGCCGGCCTCGACAGCATTCCCGGCGGCGGCGCCGAGATTCTCGTGGACCGGGTCCGCCGCCTCTTGCACTGCGACGGCAAGGCGACCTCCGACGAGTGGCTCGACGTCATGCGCCACGCCCACCGCGCCGGCCTCCGCACGACGGCGACCATGATGTACGGGACGGTCGAGACCGACGAAGAGCGGCTCGAGCACCTGCTGCGGCTGCGCGCGCTGCAGGACGAGACGGGTGGCTTTACGGCGTTCATCACGTGGAGCTATCAGCCGGCGCACACCGAACGGGGAGGCGTGGAGGCGACGGGCCTCGACTACTTGAGGACGCTCGCCACCGCCCGCATCGTCCTCGACAATTTCGACAATGTGCAGGCCTCCTGGGTGACGCAGGGCGGAAAGGTCGGCCAGTTGGGCCTCGCCTTCGGCGCCAACGACATGGGCAGCGTCATGATCGAAGAAAACGTCGTGCGGGCCGCCGGGGCAAGCTACTGCATGGACGAAGTGGAGATTGTCCGCAACATCGAGGCCGCGGGCTTTGTCCCGAAGCGGCGGAACATGCACTACGAGATCCTCGGAGATCCCATCTGTCGCGAGCGTGACGTGCCGCGGATGCTCGAGCTTGCCACCTCGCGCGACGAAGGAGACACACACGTACCCGACGAACTCGCGAAATATCCCGCGCGAAGCCGCGGCGGCAAACAACTACGTCTCATTCAGCATTGACCCGTTATCGCGCCACTTGGGTCGTTCCCATCAGCGGACCGCCCATTCGTGACGGGTGGGTCGAGGTAGAACACGATCGGGTGATGGCGTGCGGCGCGACGCGCGACGCCACCTCTGGCGCCGCCCTCCTGCGCCACGTCGATCTCGGCCAGGTGGCGATCCTTCCCGGTTTGGTGAATGCGCACACACATATCGAGCTGTCCTACTTGCGGGGTGTCGTGCCAGAGGCGGCCGAGTTCGTCGCGTGGGTACGCGCCCTGCTGGCCGAGCGGGGGCGGTGGCCCGATCCGCACGCGCCGCAGATTCTCGAGGCGATTGACCGGGCGCTGGTCGAATCAGCCGCTTCCGGCACGGCGGTGCTTGGCGACATCAGCAACACGCTGGCCACGTTTGCGCCGATCGTCCGCAGTCCTCTGGCGGGCGTGGTGTTCTACGAGCTGATGCGCTTCAAGGCGACCCGGTCTCGCGCGTTTGTCGAACAGGCCTGTCGCGAGATCGAGGCCCTTCGACCGGCCGGTCGCGTCCGTGCCAGTTTGGCGGCCCACGCGCCCTACTCGGTGGCGCCCTCCGTGTTCCGCGCGATTCGTGACGCGATCGATCGCGACCCGTCCACCCGCTGCAGCGTGCATCTGTCGGAATCGCCAGAAGAGGTCGAGTTTATTCGGACCGGCGGAGGGCCATGGCGTCGCCTCCTCACGGAGATCGGCGCCTGGGATCCCGCGTGGGTGGTGCCCGGCGTCACGCCGGTGCAGTGTCTGGACGAGGGTGGATTTCTTGACGATCGGGTGCTGGCCGTCCACGGCGTGCAGATGGCGCCACCGGATCTCGCGCGGCTGGCCGCGCGCGGCACGACGCTCGTCACGTGTCCGCGTAGCAACAGGCACACCGGCGCCGGTGTTCCTCCCATCGAGACGTTCTATGCCTCGGGTGTGCGCGTCGCAGTGGGCACCGACAGCCTCGCCAGTGTGCCAGACCTGAACATATTTGCCGAGCTGGCCGCGATGCGTGCGCTGGCGGCCTCGGTGCCCGCGGCGAGGCTCCTGGCGAGCGCGACGTACGAAGGCGCCCGGGCGCTCGGCTTCGACAAAGACTATGGCACGATCCAGCCTGGGAAATGCGCGCGGCTGCTGACGGTCGCCGTGCCGGCGGGGATGGAGGATGTGGAAGAATATCTCGTCTCGGGTATCCATCCTGAACAGATCAAGTGGATTGAGTCGTGCTGAAACGCGTAGCGGTCTATCTCTCGTTTGTGCGCTTCAGCCATTCAGTGTTCGCGCTGCCGTTTGCGCTGGCCGGAGCGCTCCTGGCGACGCGGGGCGCGCCGGTTGGTTGGGGCACGGTCGGCTGGATTCTCGTCGCGATGCTCGCGGCGCGGAGCGCGGCGATGGGATTCAACCGTCTGGTGGACGCCCGCTTCGACGCGCTCAATCCACGGACGGCCAACCGCGAGCTGCCGCGAGGCGTCATGACCTCCGCCGAGGCGACCGCGTTTGTCGTCGTGGCGTCGATCGTCTTCGTGTTCGCCGCGTTGCAATTGAGCCCGCTTTGTTTCGCGCTGTCGCCCTTCGCGCTGGCGATTGTGTTCTGGTACTCGCTGGCCAAGCGCTTCACGACCTGGACGCAGCTGTTTCTCGGCCTGGCAATGGCCGTGGCGCCCGTGGGCGGCTGGCTCGCCGTGGGCGGACGGGGCGGATGGGAGCCGTGGCTGCTCGGTCTCGCCATCTGCACGTGGGTGGGCGGATTCGACGTCCTCTACGCCTGCCAGGACATCGAGTTCGATCGCGCCCAGGGACTTCGCTCGATTCCGGTCCGCTACGGCGTGCCCGCCGCGCTCCGCATCTCCCGACTCCTGCACGTGGTGACCATCGTCTGCCTGATGGCGTTGCCACTCGCGACCCCTCTTGGCTCCCTGTATGTGGCCGGCGTCTCGATTGTGGCGCTGCTGCTCGTCTACGAGCAGTCGCTCGTCCGCGCCGACGATCTGTCGCAGGTCAAGCGCGCCTTCGATCTCAACGGTTACGTCGGCATCCTGTACCTGCTGGTTCTGGCCGCGTCGATCTATGGACAGTGATTGGCTCATGGCTCAGGGCTCAAGCTGGCCTATGGTTTATGCGTCTTTGGGCCGCAGGAGCCTTGAGCCTTAAGCCTTGAGCCGGACAGATCTCTCCAAGTCTCCGGCCCGCATCGCCGGTATGTTCGATGCGATCGCGACTCGCTACGATTTCCTCAATCATCTGCTGAGCGTCGGCGTCGATCGCCGCTGGCGGCGCCGGGCCATTCGAGCGCTCTCGCTGACCGGACGCGAGCGCGTGCTCGATCTGTGCACCGGCACGGCAGACCTCGCGATTGCCTCCGCGGACGCTCGTCCGGGCGCGGCGCGTGTGATCGGCGTGGATTTTGCGGGGGCGATGCTGCAGGTCGGGCAGCACAAGATCCGGCACGGCCATCTGACCGACCGCATCACGCTCGTCAGGGGCGATGCGACGCGGATTCCGCTCGGCGACCGCACCGTCGACGCCATCACCATTGCGTTCGGCATCCGTAACGTCGAGAACACGGCGGCCGCCTGTCGGGAAATGCTGCGGGTGCTGAAGCCGGGTGGGCGCGTGGCCATTCTGGAGTTTGGGATTCCTGCCACACCTGGCGTCCGTGCGCTGTATCTCTGGTACTTCACGCACGTTCTTCCACCGATTGGACGGATCGTCTCCCGCCACAACGCGGCCTATGGCTACCTGCCCGCATCGGTGAGCGCGTTTGCATCGCCTGATGAGTTTGTGACAGTTCTGCGGGAGTGCGGATTTGTCGACGCGATTGCCGTCCCTCTCACCTTCGGCATCGTCTTCTTATATACGGCTCGTTGTGGCTGAACTTTCGTTCGAAGTGTCCGCCTTCAGCTCACAGTTGTAGTGTCCGGCTTCAGCCGGACGACACGGTCCGCCTGAAGGCGGACACTACAGGGATGAAGGGTATAATCGCACTAACTTCCTGATGTATTTCGATTTCGAGGACTATCGTCCTGATATTTCGCCGGTCGGTCGGGCGATTTCATGGCGCGAAGGCGTCCTCCTCTCGATCATCCTGCACCTGGTGATGGCCATCGTGATCTTGCTGGCTCCGCGGCTGTTTCCGCGCGACGTCGAAGCAGATCGCGCGCGACTCGCCGCGCTGCTCGATCTCCGGAGACAGCAGGACCAGGCGCGATTTGTGTTCGTCCAGCCGCGGGTCGATCCGACCGCGCCCAAGCCGCCCGATCGCGCCGACCCGTCCGACAAAGATCGCGAGGCGCGAGCGCTGGAGCGGGCCTTGGATCAGGCCAATGCCTTGCCGTTCGCGCGCGGGAACAGCCCCGAGCGCGTCGAAGAGCCCGAAGAGCGGCCGGAGCGGGCGCGCGGGCAGGGACCGACGCCCGACCCGGCCGCCGGCCAGCGGGCCGAGCAGTCAACGCCTCCCGAGCAGCCACTGCCGGAATCTCAGTCGGCGCTGCTGTCGCCTCTTCCCCAGCTGCCAGCCGCGCAGAGCGGGGCGAACGGCCGCAGTACGGCGCCGGGCGGCTCGCTCGGCGACTCGCTGCGCAACCTGCAGCGGTTCATCGAGTCGGAGTCATTCGACAATCAGCGGGGCGGGGTGAACGAGTTCGGACCGGCGATCCAGTTCGATACCAAGGGCGTCGAGTTCGGCCCCTGGATTCGACGATTCGTCGCTCAGGTCAAGCGGAACTGGTTCATTCCCAACGCCGCGATGATGGGCATGAAGGGCCGCGTCGTCATCACATTCAACGTGCACAAGAGTGGCGTGATCACGGATCTGACGGTCATCGGTCCGTGTCCGATCGAGGCGTTCAACAGCGCGGCCCTCGGAGCGCTTGTCGCCTCGAATCCGACGCAGCCGCTCCCGCCGGAGTACCCGGTCGACAAGGCGTTCTTCACGGTGACGTTTTTCTACAATGAGCTGCCGCAATAGGGCCTGCTTTCTGGACGTAGTGTCCGGCTTCGGCCGGACCTGGAGGTCCGCCTAAAGGGCGGACACGACAGGCTGGAAACCGGTTCTTGAGATGCTCACCCGCACTCAGCAGCTCGGTCTGGTGATCCTTCTGTCCGTGTTCGTCATCTATGTTCTGATCCGGGTGTGGTGAACCGCGGTCAACCCCTCGTGGTGGCGATCCTCGGGCCGACGGCTGCCGGGAAAAGCACACTGGCGCTGGCGCTGGCCGAGCGATTCGGCGGCGAGATCATCAACTGTGATTCGACCGCGGTCTATCGCGGGTTTGACATCGGGACCGACAAGGTCGCGCCCGCCGACCGCCGCGGCATTCCACATCACCTGATGGACATCGTCGAGCCGACCGAAGAGTACACGGCCGCGCGCTACGGACGCGATGCCGCCTCGATCATTCGAGACCTTCACCGGCGCGGGCGGCTGCCGCTTGTCGTCGGTGGCACGGGGTTCTACTATCGGGCGCTGACCCGGGGCCTCTTTCCCGGCCCCGCCGCCGACCAGGCGTTGCGCCGGCGCCTCGAGGACATCACCGCGCGTCGCGGCGTGACGTTCTTGCACCGGATGGTGCGGCGCGTCGACCCGCAGTCTGCCTCGCGCATCCAGCCGCGCGACGTCAAGCGTCTCGTGCGGGCGCTCGAAGTGTTCTTCTTGACCGGGCGCCCGCTGACCGCCCATTTCGCCGACACGCAGTCGCCGATCCCAGGCGTCGACGTCCAGCCGATCGCCGTCCGGCTTGGGGCAGCTGAGACCTCGAGGCGTGTCACCAGACGGGTGGACGAGCAATTCAAGCGTGGCCTGCTCGACGAGATCAGGGGGCTCATCGCCCGCGGAATTCCCGAAAGCGCACGGCCGTTCGGCGGCCTGGTGTACCGGCAGGCGCTCGAACATCTTCACGGCGTGCGAGACGAAGCCGCGACACGCGAGCTCATCGCGCAGGAGAACCGGCACTATGCGCGTCGTCAGTTGATCTGGTTCCGTAAGGAGCCTAACCTCATCTGGCTCGACGGCCCCGGCGAAGCACCTGAGACCATCTCTGCCGCAGCCGGCCTGGTCGAGCAGTGGTTGTCCAAATGACGCCCTTTACACGAGCCATCGTTATCGTCCTCGACGGGGTCGGCATCGGCGAGCTGCCGGATGCGGCGGCGTACGGCGACCAGGGGAGCAACACCCTCGGCAACATCGCGCGCGCGGTGCCGCTCGGCGTGCCGACTCTGCGAGCGCTCGGTCTTGATCGTGTGGCGTCACTTGGGGGCGTGTCGGCCGGCCGGCCGACAGCTGCTGTCGGACGGATGGCCGAAGCCTCCCCTGGAAAAGACTCTGTCACGGGCCACTGGGAGATGATGGGGCTCGTGCTCGATCGTCCGTTTGCGGTCTTCCCCAATGGCTTCCCGCGGGACATCATCGCCCGGTTGTCCTTTCTGACGGGCCGTGGCGTCCTTGGCAACAAGGCGGCGTCGGGCACCGAGATCATCAATGCTCTCGGCGCGGAGCACCTTCGCACCGCGTCGTTCATCGTGTACACGTCGGCTGACAGCGTCTTTCAGATCGCCGCGCATGAGGCGATTATTCCGGTGAGGGAGCTCTATCGCGCGTGCGAAACGGCCTACACGCTCGTGTGCGAAGGGCTTGGCGTCGGCCGCGTCATCGCGCGGCCGTTTGTCGGCGAGCCCGGCCGCTTCACGCGGACCAGCAATCGCCGCGACTATGCCGTGCCCCCGCCGCGCGACACACTGCTCGATCGGCTCAAGGCGGCCTCGTGTCCGGTTGTCGCGATTGGCAAGATCGAAGACTTGTTTGCCGGCCGCGGGATCACCGAAGCCCATCACACGGTCAGCGACGATGAGGGGATGGACGAGGTGGAACGGCAGCTGAACCGAGTAGACCGCGGCCTGATCTTCGCCAACCTCGTCGATTGCGACACGGTGTACGGTCACCGGAACGACGTCGCTGGCTACGCGAGCAATCTCGAGCGCTGCGACGCCCGGCTCGCGGGTCTGCTGCCTCGTCTCCGTGACACCGACTTGCTGGTTGTCACGAGCGATCACGGCAACGACCCGACCACTTCCAGCACGGACCACTCCCGGGAGTACGTACCGCTCATCGTCACCGGCGCGCACGTGCGTGCGGGCGTCGATCTGGGTACACGCCGGACGTTCGCAGATGTGGGGCAAACGCTCGCGGAGCTGTTTGGCGTCGGCTCGCTCCACCACGGCACGAGTTGTCTTGCCGAGATCACATCGTAGAACCACGTACGCAGTGTCCGCCTTGAGGCGGACCGTGAGGTTTCGGGTAGAACCACGTACGTAGTGTCCGCCTTGAGGCGGACCGTGAGGTTCCGGTGGAGCTACGCAGAGTATGATGCCTCTGCGGTCTCTGCGTTGATCGTCGTATGGCTACGATTCGTGAACAACTCGAACAGCGGGAACGCGACATCCTATCGGCTAAGGCGGCCAAGAGCGCCGACTCGCGCGGCCGTCTGCGTCCAGAGCCGGAAGACGACGTCCGGCCGGCGTTCCAGCGTGATCGCGACCGGGTCATTCACAGCAAGGCCTTCCGCCGCCTCAAGCACAAGACGCAGGTCTTCTTCGCGCCGACCGGCGATCATTACCGCACGCGCCTGACGCACACCCTCGAGGTGTCGCAGATCGCGCGCACCATCGCCAAAGTGCTGCGCCTCCACGAAGAGCTGACCGAGGCGATTACGCTCGGCCACGATCTCGGCCACACGCCGTTTGGTCACGCCGGCGAGAAGGTCCTAGACTCGCTGATGCCGGGCGGCTTCAATCACTACCTGCAGAGTCTCCGCATCGTCGACCAGCTCGAAAACGACGGCCGCGGCCTCAACCTCACCTGGGAGGTGCGCGACGGCATCGCCAAACACTCCAAGGGCAAATCCGGCGTGCCGGTTGGGATGGCGCCGGCGCAGCGAGCGTCGACCGTCGAAGGGCAGATCATGCGCGTCGCCGACCTCATCGCCTACGTCAATCACGACATCGACGATGCGATACGGGCCGGGTTGCTCAAGTCGGAGGATCTTCCGAAGGAGCCCATCCAGCTGCTGGGCGCCACCTCGTCGGCGCGGATTGGGACGATGGTGAAGGACGTGGTGACAGAGACGCTGGCGGCTGACGTCTCGGAGATTCGCATGAGTGACACGGTGCTCAGCGCCGTACTCGCGCTGCGAGGCTTCTTGTTCGACGCGGTGTATGATAACGTCGCCGCAACGGCCGA
>Ga0156278_1011_pt4 | contig 15807 bp, 15 predicted proteins | sample RifCSPlowO2_12_FD_107927 | JGI IMG/M metagenome (GOLD analysis project Ga0156278, IMG submission 107927) | Acidobacteria bacterium RIFCSPLOWO2_12_FULL_65_11
GGCACCGACACCGGTGGATCCATTCGCATCCCGGCCGCGGCGTGCGGCATCGTGGGGCTCAAGCCGGCATACGGCGAGGTGCCGACCGACGGCGTCGTGCCGCTGTCGCACACCCTGGACCACGTGGGACCGCTGGCCCTTTGCGTTGCCGATGCGGCGATCGTCTACCACGCGGTCCTCGGGCGGTCGCGTGCCGCGACCCTGCCGCCCTCAGCGGCGGGCGAATTGCGGCTCGCCGTGCCGCGCCCCTACTTCTGCGATCTGCTGGACGAGGAGGTGCGCGCGCGATTCGAGGCGGCCCTCGACCGGCTGCGTGTGGCGGGCATGCGAATCGACGAGGTCGAGATACAGCATGCGTCCGACATCGCGTCGATCTACCTTCGCATCGGTCCCAGCGAGGCGGCTGCTTACCATGCGAAGACGCTCGAGACGATGCCCGAGCGGTACACGACGCCGGTCCGCGAGCGGCTGGAGACGGGCCGCAGGATATCGGCCAACGACTACACGCGCGCGTTGTCAGAGCGTCAGGTGTTGAAGCGAGAGGTCGACGCCGCGCTGGCCGGTCATGACGCGCTCGTACTGCCGACCTTGCCGATTCCCGCGCCGCCGATCGGTAGGGCGACCGTTCGAGTCGACGGAACCGACGAGCCCGTTCGGAGCCTGATGCTGCGGCTGACGCAGCTCTTCAATCTCACCGGCCACCCGGCGATCGCGCTGCCCGCCGGCACAACCTCAACGGGTCTGCCCTGCTCCCTTCAGCTCGTCGGCTCGCACACCGAAGCCCTGCTCCGCGTGGCGCTCGCCTGCGAAGCCCAGATTCAAACGTAGGCCGGGTCCAGAAGGACCCGCCCTACATCGTGTTAAGGAGATGGCGCGCGATGGTGATGTAGTGGTCGACCGCGGCGTGGAGCTCGGCGATCGACACGTACTCCTCGGCCGTGTGGGCGACATGGATCGACCCGGGCCCGAACAGCAGCGGCGTTCCCCATCGATCGAGGAGCGGAATGTCGGTTGTGAAGGGGAACACGGCCGTGTCGAAGCCCGGCACCGTCGTCAGTCGAACGGGCGGCACTTCAAGGACGTGCTCGATCCGGACCCGCCGCTCGATCAGCTCGAGGGCTTGCCTGATCGTCGCGCCGTCGGCAACGGTTCGAAACATGACCTCGGCTTCGGCCGAAGGCGAGACCACATTGGGGGCGACGCCGCCGGCAATCAGCCCGACGGTGTAATGCGTCCGGCCCAGGATCGGGTCGGAGGGAAGATCGATCGCCCGCAGCTCGATGAGCGCGTCAATGAGCGTGTCGATCGCCGACGCGCCCAGCTCGGGAAAGGCCGAGTGCGCCGCGCGGCCGCTCGCATGCAGCTTGACGCGCAGCATCCCGCGCGTGGCCAGTCCTAAGCGGCTGTCTGTCGGTTCGCCGTCCACCAGGTAGCGGCACCCGCGTGCCGCTTCGCTCACACCCTGGTCCGCCGCGTCGTTGGCCGCCTTGGCGCCGTCGCTGCCGCGCTCTTCCCCGACCACAAACAGGAGCCCGACGCGTGTCTCACCCTCGCGCCGCAGCCGATCGGCGGCCGCCACCTGCGCCGCGAGAATGCCCTTCGCGTCGCACGCGCCCCGTCCGTACAGACGATCGCCTTCAATTCGAGCGGGAACAAACGGCGGCACGCAATCGACATGCGTGGAGAACACGACCGTCGGCGGGCCGGCCAACGCCAGGATGTTGAAGCGGGTCGCGTCGACCTCCTGCTCGACGACCGTGAAGCCGGCCTCGCGCAGCTGGCGCGACAACCAGCGCCCTGCCTCCGCCTCGCGACCTGTTGTCGAATCGATGTCGACGAGCGCGCGCGTGAACGCTATCGGATCCACGCCTCGAGCTCCGTCCGCGTGTCGGTCCGCGAGTCGCGGTACTTGACGATGACCGGCGTCGCGAGCGAGAGGCCCCACTCGGGACCCTTGCCGGAGGTGACCGCGCGGGCGCCGGGCACGACGACCGCGCCTTCCGGAATGACGAGCGGACGATCGCCTGTGGGCTTGATGATCTCGCCGCGGACCAGGTCGTACACCGGCGTCGACCCGGTGAGCACGGTGCCGGCGGCGACGACCGCGCGCGCCCTGATGATGGCACCCTCGTACAGGCCGGTGTTCCCGCCGATGAGCGCTTCGTCCTCGACGATGACCGGGAGCGCGCCGACCGGCTCGATCACGCCGCCAATCTGCGCCCCCGCGCTCACATGCACCCGCGCGCCGATCTGCGCGCAGGATCCGACGAGCGCGTGCGAGTCGATGAGCGATTGCTCGCCGATCCACGCGCCGATGTTCACGTACATCGGCGGCATGCAGATGACGCCAGGCGCCACGTAGGCGCCGTCGCGGATCGCGGAGCCGCCGGGCACAATGCGCACGCCTGCCGCAAGGCCGGGGCGCTTGAGCGGCAGCGTGTCCTTGTCGTAGAAGGGCAGCCGGCCGTGGTCCATCGAGGCATCGACCAGGTCGCCGAACTTGAACCCGAGCAGGATGCCCTGCTTCACCCACGTGTTCACGCGCCAGCCGACCGGGCTGGATCGATCGGGCTCGGCCGCCCGCACGGCGCCTGACGACAGAGCCTCGCGCAGCCGCGCGAACGCCGCGCGAGCGGTCTCGCGATCGGCCGACGCACCGGCGGCGACAAGATCGGTGATTTCGCGCTCGAGGTTGGTCACCAGATTCTTCAGACGAGCGCGCCCTTGAGCAGGCCGAGATCCTTCAACACTTTCAGGATCTTTTCTTTCGACTCGGGCTTGGGTGACACGAGCGGCAGCCGGTAGACCTCTTCGATGAGTCCCATGGCCGTCATGGCCGCCTTGACCGGCACCGGATTGGCTTCGACAAAGTTGATGGACATGAGCGGCATGAGCCGGTGGTGAATCGCGCGCGCGGCCTTGAAATCGTCGCGCTCGGCCGCTTCGACCATCTGCGCCAGCTCAGAGGGAATCTCATTCGAGATCACTGAAATGACACCGCGCCCGCCAACCGACATCAGCGGCAGCGCCAACGCATCGTCTCCAGAGAGGACGATGAAGTCCGGCGGCACGGCCCGGCAGACCTCGCACATCTGCGACATGTTGCCCGACGCTTCCTTCACGCCGACGATGTTCGGGATGGCGGCGAGGCGCACCAGCGTGGGCACCTCGAGGTTGACGCCCGTGCGGCCGGGGACGTTGTAGAGGATGATCGGCAGCCTCGTACTCTCGGCGATCGCGCGGTAATGCTGAAAGAGGCCTTCCTGTGTCGGCTTGTTGTAGTACGGCGTCACCGAGAGAAACCCGTTGGCGCCAGCCCGTTCGAGATCGTGAGCCAGCTCGATCACGTCCTTGGTGTTGTAGCCACCGGCACCAGCGAGCACAGGCACTTTGCCATCGGCTTCCCCGGCGAGGATTTCGACGATGCGCAGGCGCTCGGCACGCGATAGCGTCGGGTTCTCGCCCGTCGTGCCGCACGGCGAAATGAAGTGGATGCCGGCGTCAATCTGGCGGCGTCCCAATCGGCGGACCGCCGCTTCGTCGACCTCTCCGGTTCTGGTAAATGGCGTGATGAGCGCCGTGCCCGCTCCCGTCCAAGGCGTTCGCATGACTGATCCCCAATTCCCCAATCAGCAATCAACAATCCGCAATCAGCAATTCTAGAGCCCCAACACGTCCTTCATTGTGTACCAGCCGCGCCTGCCCTTGATCCACTGCGCGGCGATCAGCGCGCCGCGGGCGAAGGAGGTGCGATCGCGGGCCGTATGCGTCAGTGTAATCGTCTCCGCGGGGCCGTCAAAGCCGACCGTGTGGGTACCGGGGATGTGGCCGGCACGCGTCGACGACACATCGATCGGACGGGTGAAGCCGGCCTGCTCCATCGCGCGCTTCAGCAAGAGCGCCGTGCCGGAGGGCGCGTCCTTCTTGGCCGCATGGTGCGACTCGTGCAGATAGGCGCCCACGTCGGCCTGCCGCGCGACGAGCTTCGCCGCCTGAGCGACCATCGCTTCAAACAGCACGACGCCGGTCGAGAAGTTCGGCGCGGCCACCACACCAGCGCCGGCGTCCTCAATCACCCTGCGCAGATCCGCCTCGTGCTCGCTCCACCCCGTCGTGCCAAGGACAACGTCGATCCTGCGGCGCGCCAGCACCGGCACGTTGCTCATCACCGCAGAGGGCGTCGTGAAGTCGATCGCGACGTCCACGCCGCGCCAGCGGTCCGCGCTCACATCGTCACCGCCGACCAGCGGATCGACAACGCCGGCGACCTCGCAGCCATACTCCCCGGCGAGGCTCTCGACGAGCTTGCCCATCCGCCCGTAGCCGACCAGCAGAATTCGCATCGTCTACAGCAACCCCTCGCGGTGCATCAGTTCGGCGTTGAGGATGGCGGCACCCGCTGCCCCACGAATCGTATTGTGCCCGAGCGCGATGAACTTGTAGTCGAGCACAGGGCACGGCCGGAGCCGCCCGACGCTTACCGTCATCCCTCGCCCGCGATCGACGTCGAGCGCGGGCTGCGGCCTGTTGCGCTCGGTCAGATACACGACTGGCCGCGCAGGCGCCGACGGCAGCTCCATCAACTGCAGCTTGCCCTTGAACGATTGCCACGCGTCGATGATGACCTCTGGCGTCGGGTGCTGTTCGAGCGCCACTGACACCGATTCGGTGTGGCCGTTGAGCACTCCCACCCGCGTCGTCTGCGCGCTCATCCTCGCCGGATGCGGCTCGACGCGATTGTCGCGCAGGCGCCCGAGAATCTTTTTCGGCTCGGTTTCTACCTTCTCCTCCTCGCCGTCGATGAAGGGGATGACGTTGCCGAGAATGTCCCACGAGGCCACGCCGGGATAGCCCGCACCCGAGATCGCCTGCAGCGTCGTCACCATGACGGTCTTCAGCCCGAACTGGCAGAGCGGCGCGAGCGCCATCGACAACACCACCGTCGTGCAGTTCGGGTTGGTGACGATGCGGCCCTTCCAGCCGCGCAAGGCCTGACTGTCGAGCAGCCCCAAATGATCGGCGTTGACCTCGGGGATCAAGAGCGGGACGTCCGGCTCCATCCGGTAATTCTTGGAGTTGCTGACGACGAGATGTCCGGCCTGAGCGAACGCGCCTTCGATCTCGCCGGCGACCGACGAGTCAAGTCCGGAAAAGACCAGCTTGGGCGCGCGGCCAGGTGTCGCGGCATCGACGCCCAGTCGCGCGATATCGTCCGGCAGTGGCGACGCCAGACGCCACGCGCTCGCGTCGCGATACGCCTTGCCCTCGGATCGCTGGCTGGCGCCCAGCCAGGTAACACGAAACCACGGATGCTCCGCCAGCAGGGCGATGAACTGCTGGCCGACGGCGCCGGTCGCGCCCAGGATGCCGACGTCAATCGATTTCTCCATCTGTCGCGGGGCGGTGTGAGCCCTCTCCTTGTCAAAAAAAAAGCCGACGCGGTCATGAACCGTGTCGGCAGCGTGAACGCTCGATTGTATCCGGTATCAGCGATCGAGCACGCATGCGGCGACACGGCCGGCCCGCTTGTGCCAGTCCCGCGTTCGCGTGTCGTAGAACATCCGCATGAGGCGGTGAGTATAGCATGGAGACGGGGGGAGTCCGCCTGAAGGCGGACACTACCAGTACTTCAGAAGTCCTATAGGTATTTGAGCAATCCGCTGAGGGCGTTGAGGAGTACTTGCGCGAGCTCGCGGACGAGCGGCGAGATCTCGCCGTCATTGACGGCCGTGGCGACCGTGACGGGCTCCGTCAGGAACAGCCACACCGTCGCCACTGCGAGCACGATGCTCACAATGGCAATCAACCCGAACAAGCTCAGACCGAGGCGTCGGAACTGCATCACACGTCAAACACGGGTTGACACCTGTAGTGTCCGCCTTGAGGCGGACTTCCAGGTCCGGCTGAAGCCGGACACTACCGTTGGGTAAGAGCACGATCTTTCCGAAATCTAAGGACGAAAGGACGAAAGTCTACCAGAACGACTCGGCGGACAGGACCACCGGATCGCCCAGCCCGAGGCGACCGAGGTCGGCGCCAACGGCATCGAGATCGCCGACGACCACCGTCGTCAGGCGCAACGGCTCCATATGACTCGCCATGACACGGGTCACTTCGGCGGACGTGACCTCATGGATGCGCGGAACGAACTCGGCGAAAAAGCTGTCCGGCAGATTGTAGAGGGCGAGCTCGGTCAGGGCCCGCGCGATCTGTTCGGCCGTCTCGAAGTTTCGCGCATAGCCGCGGGTGAGTGCGGAGGCGGCCAGCGCCAGTTCGTCCTCCGTCACCGGCCTGGATCCCCCAATCGCGGCAATCTCGCCGAGCGACTCTTCGATGGCCTGCGCGGTGGCGTCGGTCTGGACGCTCACATGCAGCACGAACGGACCGGGGCGACGCCTGAAGTCGAAGTTGGAGCGCGCGCCGTAGGTCACGCCCTTGTCTTCGCGCAGATTCAGATTGATCCGGCTGATGAACTGCCCTCCGAGCACCATGTTGGCCGTCACCAGCGCATGGTAATCGGGCGTGTCGCGCGCCACCACGACCTGGCCGATCCGCAGCTCCGACTGCGGCGCGGAGGCACGGGGCACAATGGCGAGTCGCGGCGAAGACGGCAGCGACCGCTCGCCGCCATTTGAGACGCGTGCCTGGCCCTCCCAGGTGGCGAACGCCTCGCCGGCCAGCCGACGGATCTCGTCGTGATCGCAGTCGCCGACCGCAATCAGTGTGGTCGACGAGGGGCGGATAGCGCCCGCGTGGAACATCCGGACATCGTCGACGGTGAGGGACGCGAGCGCCGCCTCGGTGCCAATCGGCATGTGTCCGTACGGATGGTCGCCGTAGAGCAGCTTGAAGAACGTCCGATCCGCGATGGCACCGGGAACGTCCCGGAGCTGCTTCAGCCGGTGCAGCCGCAGTTGACGCACGCGGCTGAAATCATCGTCTCGGAGGGCCGGCCGTACCGCGACGTCGGCGAGCAGGGCCAGCGCGCGATCGACGAAGCGGCGAAGGACGGTAAATCCGACAACGGCTGCATCGGATCCGAGGTGGGTCTGAATGCCGGCGCCGATCCGCGCCAGCGCCTCGTGCATGTCAATCGCCGACCGATCGCCGCTGCCCTCGTCGAGCATGTCGGCCGTGAGCGCCGCCAGCCCGTGCTGCCCCTGAGGATCGTCGGCCGCGCCGCAGCGGACGAGCAGCAGAAGGGTCACCACGGGAATCTCGGAATGGCGCACGGTCCACACGTCCAGACCATTGGCCAGCGTCGATTTGTCGATCGCGGGAAAGCTGAACGGGCGGGGCGGTCCCGGCACGGGCAGCTGCGATCTATCTATCACGGCTCGCGGGGCCCCACCACTGTCGCTCGCCGAGTGGACCTCACGTCTGCGGCTGTTACTCGACTTCGCGCCTCGCAACGGTTCGGGGCTGTCGCTCGCTTTCATGAGACCACCACTGGCAACGAGTCGGGCGCCGCGAGCTCGGTGCGCCCTCGCGGGACGATGCTCAGGGTCACGCGCCGGCCGGGATCGACATACCGCGTCACGGATTGCTGCAACGAGGCCTTGGTGACCGCGTGGTAGCGCGCCAGATCCCGATCGAAGTACGCCGGATCGCCCACGAGCACATTGTACGCGTTCAGCTGATCGGACTTTCCGCCGAATCCACCGACCGACTGGAGCCGGAACATGAACTGCGCCTCTACCTGCACGCGCCCGCGCTCGATCTCATCGTCGCTCGGCCCGTCGCGGCCGAGCCGCGCGATCTCCTCGAGGATGGCGCGTTCGATCTCGCCGAGTGTGTGACCCGGTGCCGCGGTCGCCGACACCTGGAGGTAGCTCACGATCTCACGCGAACTCTGCACGGCGGACACGTCGGTCGCGATGCGCTCCTCAAACACCAGGCGCCGATAGAGGCGTGAGGTCTTGCCGTTGGCCAGCACGTCCGCAGCGAGATCGAGATCCGCGTCGCCCTCGGCGAACATCGGCGGCGAGAGCCATGCCAGAGAGAGACGCGACAGCTCGACACGATCCTCGAGTCGAATCCGGACGTCGCGATCGAGCGAGGCCGCCGCACGGACGGCCTCGACCGGCTCACCGGCAGGAATCTCCCCGAAGTAGGCGCGCACCAGCGCGAGCGCTTCGGCCGGATCGATGTCGCCGGCCAGGACGAGCGAGGCGTTGGCCGGATGGTAGTAGCGGCGGAAGAACGCGTGAGCCTCCTCGAGGGTGGCGGCATGGAGGTCTGCCATCTCGCCGATCGTGGTCCAGTGATATGGATGATCCGGTGGGAACAACGCGCCGAGCATGGCCATCGGCCCAAGACCGTACGGACGGTTCTCGTAATTCTGCCGGCGCTCGTTCAACACCACGTCGCGCTGGGTGGCAAACTTGGCTTCGGTCAGCGCCGGCAGCAGATACCCCATGCGGTCCGACTCCATCCACAATCCGAGCTCGAGGGCACTGGCCGGCAGCAACTCCCAATAGTTCGTCCGGTCGGCGTTGGTCGATCCGTTGAGCGAGGCGCCGGCGCCTTGCAGCGGCTGGAAGTAATTGCGGTCGTGATGCGCGGACCCCTCGAACATCAGGTGCTCGAAGAGGTGCGCGAAGCCGGTGTGCCCGGGCAGTTCGTTTTTTGATCCGACGTGATACCACACGCTAACGGCGACGATCGGGCAGCCGTGGTCCTCGTGCAGGATGACGTCGAGGCCGTTCTCGAGCGTGTGCTTGCTGAATGAGAGCGTCACCGGGCCCTGCGATCCAGCGCCCCTCGACACACGCGGGGTGCCCTGAGCTTGTCGAAGGGCATCATGACACCACCGTCAATGGAATCGTGGGCCGCCGGTAGCCGGCAATGGACACCTGCGCCGCCGCGCGTTCGGCGACGGCCATAAAGGCTCGGCCGGCGGGCGAATCCGGATCGGCGATCACAAGGGGCACCCCCTCGTCGCTGCCCTCCCGAATCGGCTGGTAGAGGGGGATGCGCCCGAGAAACGGCACGTCGAGCTCCGCTGCCATGCGCTCGCCGCCCCCGTGGCCGAAAATATCCGCCTCGTGCCCGCAGTCCGGGCACACGAAATGGCTCATGTTCTCGACGATTCCGAGCGGCGGGATGTTGAGCTTCTTGTACATCGCCACGGCGCGGCGGCTGTCGGCGAGCGAGACCTGCTGCGGCGTGGTGACGACGATCGCGCCGGCGACCGGAACCGTCTGGCTGAGGCTGAGCACGACATCGCCCGTGCCAGGGGGCAGATCGATGACCAGATAATCGAGATCGTTCCACAGCGCTTCCCGGAAGAACTGCTGGATGGCGCCGTGCAGCATCGGCCCCCGCCAGATGACCGGCACATCGTCCTCGGTGAGGAAGGCCATCGAGATCACCTGCAGGCCGTACTTCTCGGCCGGAATCATCTTCTTGCCGTCGGTCGTCAACTGGGTCTTCTTCATGCCGAGCATGATGGGCACGTTGGGGCCGTACATATCGGCGTCGATGATGCCGACCCGGCTGCCGCACTGCTCTAGGGCGATGGCGAGGTTGACGGCGACCGTCGTTTTGCCGACGCCGCCCTTGCCCGCGCCAACGGCGATGATGTTCTTCACGCCAGGGACCGGCGCACGTCCGCTTTCCGCACCGACTGCCTCGCGCACGCGCGCGCCCATCTCGACGTCGACCGCCGTGACGCCAGGCAATTGCATCACCGCCGCGCGCGCCTGATCGCGCATCTGGTCCTTGACCGGACACGCCGGCGTCGTCAGCTCGATCGTAAAGGCGACACGACTGGCATCAATCTTCAAACCCTTGATGAATCCGAGACTCACGATGTCGCGACCCAGATCGGGGTCTCTGACGACTTTGAGCGCCTCGAGGACGGCTGCCTGGTCGATGGACATACGTTAGAGGATATCGTACCTGTGAATTGCGGATTGTGGATTGCTGATTGTTGATTGATTGTCGATTGACGGATTGTTGATTGCCCGTGCGGGTCCGGCCCCAACCATCAATCAACAATCCTCAATCATCAATTCACGAATCGCAACGCGGACTTCGACGCGCACCGGCGCGGCGTGGCGAGAGGAGACGCGGAAGCGGAAGCGTGCGCCGTCAGCGACGCCCGATGGTACCGAGAAGCGCACCGGATGATGGATGAGCGCGGCGCCGCTGCCGCCGCACACGTCACATGGCTCGGCCCACGTTTCGCCGCGGCCACCGCACTGCTGGCACGTCCCGCTGACCGCCAGATCGAGCGGCACGACAAGCCCATCGTACGCCTGGCGTCTCGACAGCCGCACCTCGGCTGTCAACACATCGGTCGCAGGCTCGGCGTCTTCGCCTGGATGCCCATCAAGAAACGCGGCGCGGATGCGCTGCACGAAGCGCCCCACGCTGGGGAAGTCGATGGCGATCTCGTCGGCAAAGCAGTCGTGCAGCGTCACGGTCCCGTACGATAGGGTCCGACCCCCGCCTTGTCAAGGCAGGCGCCGGATGCTACCGTGAACACTCGTCATGGCTGATATCAGAGAGTGTCCGCTCTGCGGCACCACGATGCGTCTGAAGCTGACCGAGACGATCGTGCAGATTCCCGGCAATCCGAAGCCGACGCGCGCCCCCTCGCGGGAATGGATCTGCCCCGAATGCGATTATTTTGAGGAAGACGACGGGGAGAGAAAGTAAGAAGCGGCGCCCGCCGTCAGCGTGCGCCGACGGTCAGCAGGACTTCCCGGCGGAGAGTATCCTCGAACTCCTCGAAATTGAGCGCCGACTCGCATTCGTCGCACAACACTTCGAGCACCGCGGGCCGGCTTTCCTCGGTGACCTCCACGCGGCCACCCGCCACGCCCACCACATGTACCTGCAGCGTTTTGACCAGAAAGTTCCGGTCGTTGCCGCAACTCGGACAGGTTAACGTCACTTATGACTCCTTGAGTTTCGATTCTAGTAGGAGGGGTGGCCCCGGCGCAATGTAAAATCTGGAGGCCATGGTCACCACCACCGGGTCGTATCAGGTTCACAGTGAGGCGCGCGGGCCGCACTGGATTGCCTGGATCAGCCGTGACGGCAGCGGAACGCCCGACCGATCGATCGTGCTCGTCGGCGAGACGCGGGAAGTCGCCGAGGCGAACGCGCGCCGATGGGCTGAACGATCCTCAAACTGACGCCCCACAGTACGCCCCACGTACGTAGTGTCCGGCTTTAGAGGGACCAACGGGTCCGCCTGAAGGCGGACACTACAACAGATTGGCCGGGTCCTGAAGGCGGACACTACAGCGTTACGACTTGGAACCTGTGTGCCTGTCCCTCTGACGGTGTCCAGGTGACGGTCCGCTCGCCCTCGAGAGCGCCCGCGTGCGCGATGAGCGCCACGAGCGACCGCGGGAGGACGCCTCCGAGACTCCCGACGCCCGTGCGACACGCGCCCTCTTGCACGACCGCGGACAGATAGAGCCGATCTCTGGCGCGCGTCAGCGCGACATACAGCAGACGCTTGGTCTCTTCACGATCGCGTGCCTGCGCGTCCTCGTCGGCCTCGGACTGATAATTCGCGATCGCGACCGAGGGCTCGCTGGCGGCATCGAGCGTCACGCGGATCGGCCGACGTGCGCCGCCCGTGCCCCGCCCGATGTTGACGACACACACGACGGGGAACTCCAGACCCTTGGCGGCGTGCACGGTCATCAGGCTGACGGCATCGAGGGCGTCGACCGCGGCGTTCGATTCGTCGCCAGCGGCCAGATGATCGAGATGCTCGGCGATGCGGGCGAGCGTCCGGTAGCCGTGACTCTGCACCCGCCGGACCAGGCCGCGGAATTTCTTGAGATTCTCCCGCGCCTGCGGCCGCCGGGATCCGCCGAGCTCGAAGTGGTACGCGGTTTCCCGCACAATCGCGTCGACGAGATCGGCGGGCGTCATCCGGTCGACCCACGTGAGCCACCGCGCCACGGCTCCCCGCACCAGCGCGAGCACGCCCTGGTCCTCGGCCGACAGCGCGGCGAACGCGTCGGGCACGCGCTCCCCCGCGATCGAGCAGGCCAGCGCGGGCCCAAGCCGCATCACGCCCGCGTCGGACAGGCGCACGATCCGCGACCTCAAGAACGCGGCGGCCCGGAGGTTGGATGTCGGATCGGCCAGGTAGCTCATGAGCGCCACGACATCCTGAATCTCGTCAGCCTCGAAAAACCCGAGTCCCTTGTACACGTAGGTCGGCACGCCGCGACGATCGAGCGCCGCCTCGAACTCGCGATGGCTCTCGCGCGATCGGAAGAGGATCGCGACGTCTGCCGGCCTGACCCTTCGGTGAACGCCACGCTCGCGGTCTCGCACGGTCGCCGACGACAACAGCCGCACCACCTCTTCGGCCACCGCATCGGCCGTCGCGCGCACCGTTTCGCCCGCCACGAGGCCGAGAGGAAAGTCCGGCTGAAGCCGGACACTACGTACAGACTCATCTGCGTACGTAGTGTCCGCCTTCAGGCGGACCGTGTCGGGCACTAGCGGAAATCGATCCTGCTCGTCGTACCGAAATCGATCTCTTCGTCCGATCGTCGTCCGGCCCTCCTCGCGGTCCATCTCGCCGAAGACGTCGTTGACAAACCCGAGCAGGGCCGCATGGGCGCGGAAGCTCTGCGAGATCGCGCGGCGCGTCTGCCCCTCGGGCCGCAGCGCGTCAATGAAGGCGGCCGCCTCTTCGAGCACGGCCACGTCCGCGTCGCGAAAGCCGTAAATCGACTGCTTGCGATCGCCGACGATGAAGATCGAGGGGGCCAGCGCGCCGCCGGCCGCGCCGAGGCCCTCACCCCAGCTCCGAATCAGCGCGGCGACAAGCGCCCACTGCGTGCGGCTCGTGTCCTGAAACTCATCGACGAGCACGTGGTGGTAGCGAGCCTCCAGGCGATAGCGGCTTTGCGCGAATTCGTCCATCTGATTCAGCAGATCGAGCGCCCGTTCGAGGACCCCAGAGAAATCAAGCCGCCCGTGCGTCTCGAGCGCGCGCCGATACATGTCGAGCGCGACCGCGTAGATCCGCCAGACGCCCCGTGCCATCACGACGTTGAGATCGTGGCCCAAGGCGCGGACCGTTTCGGCAATCGTCGGCGCGATCTCGACGGCGCGCTCGCGGTGACGCTTCCACGCGTCCGCCGAGGCGCAGTCGGCGGCGGTGAACCCGGTGCCGGCAAAGCCCCGCCTGCGCGGCCGACCCTGCTGTGTCAGAAAGTACGCGCGCAGCCGATCGACCAACGCCCGAAACTCTGCAGGATGTAGGGCGGAGCCTTCCGACCCACCGCCGATGCCGGGTTCAAGAGGACCCGGGCTGCTGCTGGCCGCCGGCCGGCACAGTGTCCGCAGGTCTGCGGCCAGCATCGCGAAGGCCGGGCGACCGATCGGACCGTCGTCGAGAAACCGGTCCAGACCGCCAGGGATGGCGTCCAACGCGTGACGCAGCCGACGGGCGGCGTCCTGACAGGCCTGCGAGGCCGTCAGATCCCTCGGACCCCTGGCCAGGTAGCGGCGCAGCAGATCGGGCGCCACGCCGCGGCGATCGAGGAGCGCCGCCAGCCCGGCGCGCAGCCGTCGTTCGCCGAGCTCGGCGAACACCAGCGCCACGTCCTCGTCCTGTCGCGCCCGGGCGCGGCAGATCCGCAGTGCACCGTCGAGCGCCTCGTCTATGAGCCGGGGCACCTCGGTGTCGTCGGCCAGATCGAAACCCGGGTCGACGTCGGCCTCGAGCGGAAACTCCCGGAGCAGCGACAGACAGAAGGCATCGATCGTCGAGATCTCGATATCGTCGATCCGATCGCTCAGATTGCGCCAGAGGGCCGCTTCGAGTGCTGAGGCGCTACTCGCCTTTCGCAGGCGATCGATGACCCGCTGGCGCATCTCCGCGGCGGCCTTTCGCGTGAACGTGATTGCGAGGATATTGGACGGATCGACGCCTGAGAGCAGCAGGTTGACGTAGCGATCGACAAGCACCTGCGTCTTGCCGGTGCCGGCGGAAGCCTCGAGAATGACATTGCGTGCGGGATCGACCGCATCGCGCCGCGCCGGAGAGTCTGCCGGGTCCGAAAGGACCCGGCCTCCGTACGTAGGGTGGGTCTTTTCAGACCCGCCATTCGCCTCAGATGTCACCGACGTAGTCCTTCCGGCACACCGTCGAGTAGCTGCACGCCTCGCACCGGAACACATCGTCGGGTCGCGGCGGAAAGTCGCCGCGCGAGACGGCATCGGCAGTGGCGAGCAGCCGATCCTGCGCGGCCGCAAGCACCTTCTCCCGATCGCCCCGATCGGCCAACAGCGGGACGAAGCGCTTCGGACCCCTGAACGCGACATAGGCCGCCTCGCCGAGCGTCCATGTGCGCCCCAAATACCCGCCTAGACGTTGCTCGAGGCAGAGGCCGTACACCGGCAACTGCAGCGCGGTGGTCCGGTCGGGTGGCCATCCGAGCTTGTAGTCGATCAGTCGGAAGGTGCCATCGTCGAGCAGGTCGACGCGATCCGCTTTCCCTCGAAGAGCCAGCCGGCGTGGGCCGGCGCCGGTCTGGAACACAAACTCGCCATCGAGCCGGTGCTCGAGCAGCCGGCCGATGACGGCCACCGGGCGTTCCGCCTCCATCCGCAGCACTGTCTCGCCGAGGCCGGCCGCCGTCGGCCCTCCGAGAAGCCGCGCGCGCTCGAGCGAGGCTTCGGCGTCCGCGAGTTTCGTGAGCCGCTCGTCGACGACTGTGGTGAAGATCCGACGCGCCGCCTCGAGATTGTCCGGCGCGATCGCCTGATGTCCTTCGGCCTGCCACCGCTCGAAAAAGGCCTGAAACACGTCGTGCACGAACGCGCCGCGCGTGCGAGGGTTCATCACCTCCTCGTCTTCTGGTTCCTCATCGAGGCGAAGCACATGCTGCGCGAAAAACCTGAACGGACATTCGAGATAGGTCTCGAGCGCGCTGACCGACCACGTCCGCAGCCCGATGGGGCCGGCCTGACCGTGAAACGCCGGGTCGTCCCGAGACGATCGCGCCAGCCGCATCAGTAGCCACTCGCGAGCATCTGGGTCGAGTGCTTCGCTCTTCATCAGGCTCGCCGGATCGACCGACAACACTTCATCGGCGAACACCGCGGAGGGCGACTGAGCGTGGCCTGGAGGCTGTGGACCAGGGCGCATGATCTCCAGGTGCGCCCGGCTGACCGACTCCACGAATGATGACGGCTCGACCAGCGCGTCATCCTCGAGCGTGACAGTCGACACCGTCACGCGATGCGACGCCGAGGCGATGAGCTCGACAAACCTCGCTTCCGCAGCGGCGCGCCGGTCCAACTCCAACGGCCATCCGAGCGGCATCAGGAGCGAAGGCGGATAGAAGATGTTGCGGCGCGGACGCTCGGGCCACTCGCCTTCGATCAGGCCGACCACGGCGATCTCGTCGAACTCGCCATAGCGGGCCGCCTGGTCGTCGACAAATTGCACACCGGCCTCACCAGGCTCTGGCAGCAGGGTCTGTTCTTCGAGGAAGCGTCGGACGCTGGCTGAGAGGTCGGCGATGGCCATCGCCGGATCGTCGTGGGCGACATGCGCGTCGGCCAGCGACTCGAGCAACTCTCGGATAGCCGCGCGCGCACGCAGCAGTCGCGACCGGTTGTTATCGTCCGTGGGTGGCGCCTTCAGGCGGGCCTCGATCGGGCTGCCGTACTCATTCTTCGTAGTGTCCGCCTTTAGGCGGACGTCGACCGGGTTGCCGTACGTGTCAATGAACGCAAGCAGGACCCTCAGCGCTGCTGAGGCCGGGCCCGGCAAGAGGAGCGGTGACAGGTGTTCGGCGGCCGCACACG
>Ga0156278_1040_pt1 | contig 15735 bp, 9 predicted proteins | sample RifCSPlowO2_12_FD_107927 | JGI IMG/M metagenome (GOLD analysis project Ga0156278, IMG submission 107927) | Acidobacteria bacterium RIFCSPLOWO2_12_FULL_65_11
TGGCCGGTTTTCAGGTGTCCATCAGTGGCCGGTTTTGGGTGTCCACCGAGGTTGGCATCCACCAGTCGAAATTCGTGCAGATGGTAATCAAGCCAACCCATCGCGTCCTGGATAGCGAGGTGGAGATCCCAGAAGGAATACGCCAAAGGGACCTGGATGCGGCGCCACACGAGCGGTGCAGTTCCGCTCAGGACGATCAGGAATTGATGAACGAACTCAGGACGACTTCGTGTCGAGTTCTTCGTTGCACGTCGGCTGACCATTAGGTCGAGGATTCCGCATCGAAAATGGCGAACGGAGTCGAGCGGAACGCCTCAATTGTAGTCGGCGGGATCTCGTTCAGAAAGTTGGGCGCACCGCGCCCGTCCACGTGGACCGTGGAGGCGGCGGACGCATGGACATCCACGGCAAGTCGATCGCAAATCAGGCCAGAAAACGGCCATTTCTGCTGCCGTGTGGGGGGGCATCAACCCCCAAATCGCCCCCACGTGCGCGAGAACATCTGTGGAAGTTATAGATACACAATGACTTAGTGACTTGGAGGCGGCGGGAGTCGAACTGCTTGAACCCCCTTCCCCTCAGTACTTAGGCCTGCTTTCAGTCGCTCAAGCCTGTCCGATCCGCTCAAATTGCCTGCAGGTACGTAATAGGAACACAGCCGCAGGGCTCCTCCCTACGCGAATTGCGTAGACGACGCAGGACGTGCATACTCGCCAAACAGTGATGGCCAAATCGAAGAAGCGTAACGTATTCGCCGAGATGATGGCGGGGGTGCGGGCGATGCGCGCCCACCGAGGCAAAGGTCGCATCACACTGCGATCCCATCGCACCGCGCTCCGCGTGAATCATTCGGGTTCACGCCGGAGTCCGCCTTGAGATTCGGATGATCTGGGTCGTGGAAGACATTGCGCGGCGATGACTCAGTGACCGCAGTATGGTGTCGAGCACCAAGTCCAGCTCCTTGCCCACGTCTTCAGCCAGAAAACGCAACACGAAGTAGCCGTTCTCCTGCAGCGCCTGATCCTTGCGCCGGTCGCGGCGGTAAGCAATCGGATCCGCGAGATGCTGGGCACCATCCAACTCCACCGCCACACGCGCATCGGCGCACAGGAGATCGACTTCCAGCTGTCCGAAACCATCAAACGCGATTGGCAGCGTCACGTTGACTCGGAAACGCCCCTTGGTCTCCTCCAGGGTCTCCAGGCGCCGATAGAGAAACCCTTCGGTCGCGCTCCGCGCTCGGCCTGCGCCCTCGGCATCCGGAGACACGGCCCGCGCGGCGCAGACGAACAGGCTCGCGAGCGGTGTATCGACGCCGTCCCGGACGAGCCTTCGTACGCTGCCGGAGTAGTCGCGCTTCCACACCGGGTCCGATGGAAGGACGACATCCGCTGGCCAGCCCGGAATCGCGCTGGCTGGAAGGAGAATCTTGTACCCGACGGCTTCATAGCCCCGGCACCGTCGGTCGAACATCCGCGCCAGCATGGGTACGTTGAGGTCCGCGTAGTCGTAGATACGCACGTCGCGCTTGTCGTCGTAGAGGCGGTGCAGCCGGCCGGCGTACTGGGCGACCGTTCCTCGCCACGAAACTGGAAGCGTCAGGAACAAGGTGTCCAGGCGTGGATCGTCGAATCCTTCTCCCACGTATTTGCCCGTTGCCAGAATGACTCGAGCTTCTTCGCGTGGGATGGCCGCCAGCCGAGCGGCGACGGCCCGCCGCTGTTTCTTTCCCGTCCCCGCTCGCAAGACCACGAGGTGGCGCACGGTTCCGACGAGCCCGGTCTCGAGGCGGTCGAGGTGGTCGTTCCGCTCAGTGAGCACGAGTGGCGACCGACCATTCCCGATGGACTCGACGACGTCGTCGCAGATGCGGCGGTTGCGCAGCTCGTCCTCGACCAGCTCTTGGTAGAGCGCCTGGAACTCCACTCGCTTGTCGGCATCAGGGCTTCTGCACGGCTGGAACGTCGTCGGTTGCACCAAGACGAGGTGCTCGAATGGGCGGGCGGCTGCCTGTGCTCGTGCATTCACGCGATGTCGAACCGGTCCGCACTGCATGAAGATGATGGGATGGTGGCCGTCCTTGCGCGCGACGGTCGCGGACAGTCCCGCGACAAACCGCGCCTTGGCCCGACGCGCCACTTGCTCGAAGCTGTGCGCTGAGAGGTGATGACATTCGTCGACGATCAGGTGGCCGTAGTCCGCCACGCGATCATCGACGACACCCTTCCTGACCAGACTCTGCATGACGGCGACATCGAGCAGCCCGGTCGGCCGGGTTCGCCCGCCCCCGATTCGACCGATCGCCTTCGCCGGCATGCCGAGAAACGCCGAGAGCCGCTCGACCCACTGGTCGAGCAGTTGACGCCGATGCACGAGCACGAGCGTGTTGACGCCGCGCTGTGCGACGAGCCAAGCGGCGATCACCGTCTTGCCAAACGCCGTCGTCGCGGCCAGCACGCCGGTCTCGTGTGCCAGCATCGCGTCTGCCGCGGTCTTCTGCTCAGGCCGCAGCTCCCCCTGAAAGCTCAATTCCAATCGGCGGCCGGTGTAGCGCTCATCGCGAATGACCGCGCGAACGTGCAGGTCCGCCAGCGCCTGGCGAGCCTCATCGAGGCACCCTCGTGGCAGGCCGATGTGATGCGGGTGATCCTCGGCGCAGGCGATGACACGCGGCTTGTCGTACGTGGATAACCGCATGGCCTGCGCTTTGTAGAACTCGGGATTCTGAAAGGCTGCCAGGCGAAGCAGCCGGTTGCGGAGGCCCGGATGCAACCCTTCCTTGGCAATGTAGATCTGATTGCCGAGCACCAGCTCCAACGTCTGAGGCAGTTCGCCCGCGATCGGCGGATCCCTGCGATGGCGCGACGGCGGGGCTGTCCACGGCTCATCTTCTCCGTCGTCCTGTGGTGGCAGACGCACACCGAGGATGCGATCTCGGCGTTCGGCCTCCTGGACGATCGCTTCGGCCTGCGTTCGGTCGATCTTGCCGACGCTCGCGAGAAACGCCCACTGGTCTGACCAAGGCACCAAGTGGTCATCGAGGAAGACGCTGTTGTCCTGCTTGCGTGGTCCCTTCTGCAGCGGCAGGGCAATGAGGTTGCCAAATCCTCCTTGCGGCATCGTGTCCTGGTTCGGGAGGAGACGGTCGTACGAATCCAATCCGATGTCCGGGCGCCCTTCCATTGTTTCCGTCAGGACGTGCGATCCCAGTCTTCGAGCCAGGGCGGCTGGAATCGCCTCTTCGAAGAAGATCCAGACGTGCGCGCCTCGTCCGGAGCGTGACCGTTCGAGCGCGGCAGGGAGGTTCAGCTGGCGACACGCCTCGAGAAACGCCTTTGCATCCTCGTGCCAGCCGGCCTTGTCGAAATCAACGGCCAGGAAGAAGCACGTCTCGTCCTGCAGCAGCGGATACACGCCCGCGACAAAGGGCTGACCGTCAGGATCGCGGCCAGACAGGTGCCAGCGAATGACGTCGTCGGTCACCGGAAGGAATCGACGGTTGGGACACTCGGCGCATTTGATCCGCGGCTTCTCACAGATGCCACGCACCCACTCGTTCGCGCAGGCGGGCGCATACCCGGACTTGCCGGTCTTCCGGCTCTCGAACCGGCGCGGATATACGTCGTCGCGGCCGCGGAACAGCGATCGGAACAGCGCGATCTTGGACTGAGATGAGGACGTCTGGTTGACGAGGCTCGGACTCAGTTCCATCGGTGGGACTCGGATGGTGTTAGCAGCCGGTGGTTCGCTCTGGCATCGACGGCTGCCGGCGCCCTTCGGGCACGAACGGCGCAGACGCGAATCGGTCTAGCGCGACGAACCACTCTGACACACTCGTGAATGTCGGCTCTACGAGTACAGCCTCGCCCGCCCGGCGGAGCCTGACGCGGTCGCCTTCGAATCCGAGCCCGCGCGGCAGTCGCACCGCCGAGGCATTTGCGAACGGGCGCGAAAACGCTGCAGAAGGCGTTTGATGACGCTTGTGTCGTGATCTTGAGAGCATGACCTGAATATACTCTCGGCGTGGCCCAGGCTGCCAAGAGATCGAATCGGCGCCCCTCGGCTCAGCGTCTCGGGGCGTTGCCACCTCGTTATTCATTCGTGCTCCATCCGGATGTGCGGGACCGGTTCACCAGTTGTCCACGATGCAACGCGCACACCCGACTGCGAAAACTCCCACTGGTGATTCATGTCGAGCATTCCGAGGGCGCGCGCTTGACCATTCTCGGCAAGACGTGTCGCCTCTGTCTCGTGTGCGAGATGCTCATCGCGCACGACGCTGACATCGCGCGACTGCTCGTCGCCTCCGGTGTCGCCGCCGAGAGTGAGTCGCCTGCCTGTCTCGTGCGCGGCACCGTAGCGCCGCGTGTGTGGCGCGCGGGTCTTGCGCGCGGCGTCACGCTCGAGGCCGTGCGAGCATCGATGGCCGACTTCAAGCAATACATGCGGGTCGAGGTGACGCCAGGCGGATGGTACCGAGAAGCCGAAACCGTCCGAAAGCCCTGAGCCGCTCATTCGGCGCCGCGAGCGGCCGGCCGATCCCCCACCTTAGGTGCGCGACGTTCGATGCGTGCCACGACGTTGTCCACGTAGTCGCCATAGCCCCATCCGATAGCTTGCGCGCGCTGTCGAATGCGGTTGAGGCGGCGAAGGACCGTTGGTTGCTCGTGGGCATGTCGTTGATCGCGTCGAGTTTCCGTTCGAGCGCCGTGAAGTAGCCGTGGTCGCCGTATCCGAGGTCGGCTGATTGTTCAGTGCCTGCCTCGACGAACGACAGCATCAAGTCGGTGGTGCCGACGGGATCGCCCGTTGCTTTCCGGTATTGCGTGATCGCCGCGTTCGCCTCGCGCACGCTGATGGGACGGCGACTGAAGGATCCGGGTAGATCGCGCCGACGATAGTCCGCCGGCACTGTTCAATCACGTCGGAATCGGGGAGCAGACGCAACTCGAGAAAGCGTCGATTCTCCGCGGTGGCATTGTGCGGTGGCATTGTACAGATCCGTGAGCAGGTTGAGGAGACCTGTTCGATCGAACGTGTCCAAGCGCTTCCTGACGGCGCTCCATTGGTTCTTTGCCTGTGCTTTCATGACGGTTGTTTGCTCTGGAGAGGCACGAATTCCGTATCGTGCTCACTCTGAAAATTATGAGCGCTGACGCGGCCGATCGACTGCTGCGACCAAATCTGACGCCAACACGGCGCACGAGCCGGCGATTTCATCCGGAGCGGCCAATGGGCCGGCCGACCGCACCGCCATTTGTGCACCAATCGCCCGTGGATCGGCGAAGAGTTCCTTGAGAGTGGTTAACGCCTCGTCAGTGACCGTCTTGGACACGTCCGTGTTCAAGAGCTGTGCGAAGGTGGCGGCCAGGGCTTCTGTGCGTGTGGCCTGCAGCAGCCGCAGCACGTCGAGCGCATCTTTGTCATCGAGTCGACGGAGTGTGCGTTCCGCAAGACGTTCCCGAATCTTGTGCATCTTCGACACAATGAGCGCCGCCGATCCAGCGGCGGCTATGGAAAATGACCGAGCGTCCGCGGCATCCAGCGCAGCGATTATTGTCGCGCGCTTGTCGACGAGTGCCGCTTCCAGGCCGCGAGCTTTTCCGGCCACGTGCTTGGCGTGGCCGTCGAGTCGGGCCGCCCTGCTGCCACCGCCACCGACGGCCTCCGGCACCATTAAGTCGACCTCGACGTGGGTGGGCGTGCCGTCGATGTCGCGCGACACTACCCAGGCTCCGATACGATTACCGCGAAAGAACCCCGCCGCGGTCATGGCGGATTCGATTTCTGGAGCCGGTTGCAACAACACAGGGTCGAGCGCGAGGTCGGCATCTGTCGTGAACTCGGCAATCGCGAGTTCAACGGCGCCGGTGTGGAGGTAGATCGCCTGCGCGCCGATCAGAATCACAGCCTTGCGCTGGGCGCCCAGCGCCTCGAGGGCATCGAGAAGGACACTCCGGGCGACGATGTAGTGCCGATCAGGTTCGCCAGACATGCTCGTGTTCGCGCATCCACTCGATCAGCGCTTCCCCTTCATTCGGCCCTCGGCCCGGACTGGTCAGCAGATCGACGGCAATCTGGCTCACCGCGGCGACCGTGATGCCTTTTTTCTGCGATGTCCGCTCGTAGACGACTGGATCGAGCGGCGTCACCAGCGCGACGTTGCCGCCCGTATCCAGTGGCCGCAAGTCGAGCTGGCGCGTCATACTCTCGGCATCATCGGTGTAGCAAAGGAGTAGCCGTGCAGGTGCGACCGAGGCGAACTGCGTGGCGGCCCAGGATCCGCTAACCGCGTACCGAGAGGAAGCGGTCTTCAATCTTTCGGCAACTGGGGCCAGGCCGCGCGGTGCAAGGTACCACGTCGCGCCCTTCCGTTGAAACGGTGAGTACTCTTGCGACCACCGCTGAAGGAGCGCGGGCCAATCGGTCTCGGTAATGGGACCGCGGGACGTGCGGGTCACCAGCGCTTCGCGCGTCAGAAAGTCCACCACTCGTGAGGCGTAGCCGGCATCGACGCCAGCGCGCTTTGCCAGCTCGCGGAGGCCCAGAGGGGGACGAAAGTCGGCGAGCGCGCGAACGAGTCGACCCGCTTTGGCGCCTCGGAGTGATTTTCGATCGCGAGCGGTAGGTTCGGGGTTCTCGATCGCGCCGGTCGCTTCCAGGAACAATCCCGGTTTCGAAAGACTGAGGCGAACGTTGCCTGTAAGGTCGGCGTACCCGAAACCGCCAGCCTTCAGGCGTTCTTGGGTCCGTGGGCTCAGAAAGGGTGCCACGATAAGAATGGGCCGATCGGCTGCAGGCCGCGCTGCCGCCAGCAAGTCGGCGACGTCCTTGGGTTCAAGACGCTTCTTCGGCGTGATGATCACGGAACCGGTCGCCTTGGCGGGGCCAACAATCGTGAGGACGGTGTCGCGTTTCCCGCGCACGGCTCGGGAGACACTGGTGCGAGGCCGCCAGCCCGAGGGGAGACGCGTCGCTACGCGCTGAAGGACGCGTTCAATGAGTCTGTTGTCTGAAATAGTGGTGTTGTCCACAGTGGGCAACAGTATAATACAGACAACACTGTTAAATCCATTTCCACTGGTGGAGGCGGCGGGACTAGGACCGTGACAACACTGCTAGCGTGTCTTTCATCAACAACTTATGGAAGCAGTCTGCAGACGTGTACCTGTTATGTACCAACTTTAAAGGCCATCGAACTTGATAAGTTATTGCACATCAATAACTTAAAAGTGGTGGAGGCGGCGGGAGTCGAACCCGCGTCCGAGAGCACTTCCCCGTGGGACTCTACATGCGTGTCCGTTTCTGATTTCTCATGCCCGACGTGAGGAAACGGCTAAAAACCGCCAGGCACCAGACCCGGTAATTCTCACGACCAGACGCCGAGCCGCCGTCCGACCGCCAGCCTGTCTAATGACATCTGGCCCCCAACCACCAGGCGAGGTCAGGGCAGACGCTCACTGCTTATTAAGCAGCGAGAGCGTACTGAGTATCCGCAGTTAACGGATGTTCCATCGGATTTACGAGTCGATGGGGCTCGGCATGCATCCCGCGAGTCTTTACCCCCGTCGAAGCCGTGTCGCCCCCCTGTGATGCGACCGATGTTAAGTGCTCTGCCGTCTGAGGTATGCGGCAAGCTCGCGATCTGACTCGATGCCTATTATAATGCCACGACTTAAGTCGGACCGATGAGGCGCGTCCCTTCACCCAGTGCGCGAGCAAACGTATGACATTTGACGAGCAGCTCCAACGGGCGTTCACCACCCTAAGCGACCGGATACGGGACACGATTGCCCGCGAGGCTCAGGGGGCCATTACCACGGACCTGAAGGCTGCGGTCCAGGCAGAAAAGGAAGGCGCGACAGCCGACATCCGGCAGGCTGTCGCGCGCGACTTCGAAGAGCGTCTGCATGCCGCGGTCGCCGAGGCCGAAACGCGCGCCCGCGACAAGGGGAAGCAGGAGGGCCGGGAGCAGGGACTGAAAGAAGGTCGCCAGGAGGCCGAACAGGCTGCTCAGCAGGCAATCGAGAGCGCCAAAGCCGCCGCCAAAGACGAGCTGAAATCGGCCGGGCTGGCGGAGATCGATCGAACGAACGATCGATTGACGGGGGCGATCCGTTCGATTGGCGGCGCGCGCTCGCTCAGCGAAATCCTGGATACGCTCGTCGGATGCGCTGGGCGCGAGGCGCCGAGAGCGGGTGTGCTGCTTGTCAGCGCCAAAGGGTTCCGCGGCTGGCGGTTCGTGGGGTTTGGCGCGATTGACGCCGATAAGATCGATGTTCCGCGCGACACGGCCGGCGTGATTGCCGAGGCTGTGCGAACGGGGGCCGCCGCGTCGGGTGCGGCGCCGTCGTTCAAGGATCTGCCGCCGGGGCATGGAAGCGTGGCAGTCCCGGTCGCTGTTGGCGGCCAGCCCGTCGCGGTGCTCTACGCGGATCAAGGAGCCGGGAAGCCCGTTTCGGGCGCAGCAGCGCCAGCGGCCGGGGCCCTCGAAGCGCTCGCGAGCTATGCTGGCCGATGTCTCGAGGCGCTGACGGCCATCAAGGCCGCCCGCGTGTTGACCGAAGGGAGCGAGCTGCCGAAGGCGGCCGCCGGCCGGACCGGCGGTGACGGGGCTTCGGAGGAATCAGCCGCCGCGCGACGATACGCGCGGCTGCTCGTCTCGGAGATCAAGCTGTATCACGAGGCCGAAGTCGCGGCGGGCCGCCGCGAACGCGACCTGGCGAAGCGGCTGGGCGCCGAAATCGCGCGGGCGCGCGCTCTCTTCGAGCAGCGCGTGGCGCCGCCCGTGCGGCAGCAGACCGACTACTTCCGCGAGGAGCTGGTGCGCACGCTCGCCGATGGAGACGCGGGGCTGTTGGGAAAAAATTAGAAGTCAAAAGTGAAAAGGAAAAAGTAGAGAGCCGATGGTCAAGGCGTCTGGCGTAGTCACGGTCACGTTGGCGCTGCTCCTCATTCCTGTCGGGCCCGTCGGGACTCCATCGGCCCAGCAGGACAGCACCGGCTCGTTCGATGGTCTCGCGCCGACAAATCATCCGTCAATCTCAGCCGACCTCTCACAGCTCTGGATGGCGCCCGACGGCGCGCGGCGCGCGCCAGCGCCGGCGCAGATGGAGCTGGTCTCCGCCATCAGGCTCGTGTCCGCCGGAAACTTCACCAAGGCGCTGCCGGTCCTTTCGCAGGCTTCGCTTCGGGAGGGCCCGCTTGGTGGCTATGCCGAGTATTACAAAGGGCTGGCCGAGCTGCGCCTGGGGCGTCTCTCGGACGCGCGTCGCACCTTCCAGGCGCTCGCCGCCGCCGCTCGAGCCGGCTATCTTGCCGAAGCGGGCCCGCTTCGTGACGCGGAGGCCGCCGAGACGCTGGGCGATCAAGACGCCGCGCTGGCCATTCTCGATCGTCTGTCGAACGCCAGAACGGCCGCGGCGCCCGACGACATCCTGATGCGACTGGGGAAGGCCGCCAAGGCCGTTGGCGACCAAGACCGGGCGGCGGCGGCCTTCTCGCGGGTGTACTTCGAGTTTCCGCTCGGCGATCGGGCCGCGGAGGCGGCTGCCGAGCTGGAGCAGATGCCGGGCTTCGATTCGCTGGCACCGCGCACCGATCGGCTCAGGCAGCAGCTGGGGCGCGCCGAACAGTTGTTTGCAGCCAAGCGCTATGCGGAGGCGCGGCAGGCTTTCGCGAGCGTTCGGATCTCCACGTCTGGTGAGGACCGCGACCTGGTCAACCTGCGTGTCGCCGAATGCGACTACTACCTCAAACGGTTGCGCGCGTCGAGAGACGTGACGCGGCTCTACCTCGCCAAGGCCCCGCGTCAAGCCGAAGCCATGTTCTATCACGCGCTCGCCATTCGTGGGCTCGGCGGCCGCGAGGGATACTTCCGTCTCATGCGCCGCCTGGCCGACGAGTTCCCGATGGGGAGCTGGGCCGAGGAAGCGCTGAACAGCCTGGCCACGAACTTCATTCAGCAGGACGACGACGCGTCGGCCGACGAGACGTTTCGCGAGATGTACACGAAGTTCCCGGCGGGCCGCTACGCCGAGCGCGCCGCGTGGAAGATCGGTTGGCAGGCGTACAAGGAAGGCCGCTACGCGGAGACGGCGAGCACGTTTGAAGGCGCCGCCTGGCGGTTCGCGCGGTCCGACTACAGACCGCCCTGGTTGTACTGGGCGGCGCGGGCGCACGAACTCAATGGCGAGTCCTCGTTGGCCGCGGCGCGCTATACGCTCGTGGTCGCCGACTATCAGCACAGCTACTACGGGCGTCTCGCGCTCTCGCGTCTCGGCGGCCGCGCCCCCGAGCGTCCAGTGGTCGTCGATGCGCCGAGCGTGGCGCTGCCACCGAACGAGGACGTGATCCGGTCGCTTCTCGCCCTCGGTCTCTACAGCCAGGCGATCGACGAGCTGCGCTATGCGCAGCAGGTGTGGGGCGACTCGGCGCCCATCCAGGCGACGCTGGCCTGGATCTACTGGCAGCAGGGCCAGTCGGCGTCTGGGTCGGAACGCTTCACGCTCTACCGCAGTGCGATCAACACGATGCGGCGCGCCTACCCGCAGTTCATGGCCGCAGGAGGCGAGCACCTGCCCAAGGACCTCCAGACGATCATCTTTCCGGTCGCGTACTGGGATCTGATTCAGAAACATGCAGCCGAGCGAAATCTCGATCCGTTCCTGGTCGCGGCGCTCGTGATGCAGGAATCGACCTTCGTAGCCGACATCCGGTCGGCGGCCAGGGCCGTCGGGCTGATGCAGCTGCTGCCGTCGACGGCGCGGCGGTACGCCAAAGTGCTGCACCTGCAGTACTCGTCCCGGTTGATCACCAACCCGGAGGCGAATGTCAGGATGGGTACGGCGTATCTGGCCGACACGGTCAAGGAATTCGGCGAGCTGCACTTCGCGCTGGCCAGCTACAACGCCGGCGAGCGGTCCGTGCGTCGGTGGATCGCCGAGCGACCTGGGCTCGCGATCGACGAGTTCGTCGACGATATTCCGTTCCCTGAGACGCAGAACTACGTGAAGAAGGTCCTCGGGATGGCCGAAGACTACCGCCGGCTCTACGGCCCCGAATCCACTGTCGCTACTCGGTGACATGTCAAAACTTACGGGGTCGAAGAAGGCGACGCAGTTCACCGAGTCGGTCATCCGCGAGATGACGCGGTTGAACGATCTGCACGGCGGCGTCAATCTGTCGCAGGGGTTTCCCGATTTTCCCGCGCCGCAGCTGATTAAGGACGTGGCCTGCCAGGCGATTCAGGACGACATCAATCAGTACGCCGTCACCTGGGGTGCGCGGCCGCTGCGCGAGGCTGTGGCCCGGGAGTTCACGCGGCGCTACGGCCTGCCGGTAGTCGCCGACGAGCAGGTGACGGTGTGCTGTGGATCGACAGAGGCGATGATGTCGACGATGATGGCGGTCATCGATCCGGGCGACGAAGTCGTAATCTTCGAGCCGTTCTACGAGAACTACGGCCCCGATGCGATCCTGTCCGGCGCCACCCCCCGCTATGTGACGCTGCGCGAACCGGACTGGTCGTTCGACCCTGCCGAGCTTGCCGCCGCCTTCAACAACAAGACGAAGGCGATCATCCTCAACACGCCTAACAATCCGACGGGCAAGGTGTTTAGACGTGAGGAACTCGAGATGATAGCGGCGCTCTGCCGCAAGTGGGATGCCATTGCGATCTCAGACGAGATCTATGAGCACATCTTCTACGACGGCCATCGGCACGTCCCGATCGCGACCATCGAGGGCATGGCCGAGCGTACCGTGACGATCAATGGGCTGTCGAAAACCTACAGCGTCACCGGGTGGCGGGTCGGCTGGACCATCTCTCCGCCCTCGCTGACCGGCGCGATCCGCAAAGTGCACGACTTTCTGACGGTGGGTGCGGCCGCGCCGCTCCAGGAGGCGGGCGCCGCCGCGCTCGGGCTGCCGGACCAGTATTACGTCGATCTCGCCGCGAAGTATCAGCGCCTGCGGGACATGCTGCTCGGCATCCTGGAGCGGCATCACTTCACCTGCTACAAGCCGTACGGCGCGTACTACATCATGACCGACATCAGCGGCTTTGGCGTCAGAGACGACGTCGAGTTCGCGCGTGTGCTGGTCAAAGAGGTCGGTGTCGCCGCCGTCCCTGGCAGCAGCTTCTACAAGGACCCTGCCCGCGGCCGCACCAAGCTGCGGTTCTGCTACTGCAAGCGGGAGCAGACGCTGCTCGAAGCGGACCGCCGGCTCGGCAAGCTCGCCGCGATTCTGCCTCAGCCCCTCCGGACGTAGGCTGCGCGTCCTGCCGATGCCCCAACCGGCCACGGTCTCGCGACCTGTCGAGCGCGCGGCGCTGTCGCCCCAGGCCGTCCGTCTGGCAATCCTGGTGGCTGCGCTCGGGTACTTCGTCGACATCTACGACCTGATTCTCTTCAGCATCGTTCGCATCCCCAGCCTGCGCGGCATCGGTGTTCCGGAGGGTGAGATTCTCGGGCAGGGCGTGCTGCTGCTCAATATGCAGATGGGCGGCATGCTGGTCGGTGGCATCATCTGGGGCATTCTGGGGGACAAGCGCGGCCGGCTGACCGTGCTGTTCGGCTCGATCGTCCTGTACTCCCTCGCCAACATCGCCAATGGCTTCGTCTCGAGCGTGCCGCAGTACGCGCTGCTGCGATTCATTGCGGGCGTCGGCCTGGCGGGCGAGTTGGGCGCGGGGATCACGCTGGTGAGCGAGATCATGCCGGCGCACTCGCGCGGCTACGGCACGATGATCGTGGCCACGGTCGGCGTGACGGGCGCGGTCGTGGCCTCGCTGGTCGGCGATGCGTTCAACTGGCGCACGGCGTACTTTGTCGGCGGCGCCATGGGCCTCGCGCTCTTCGTGCTGCGCGTCGGCGTGGCCGAATCCGGCATGTTCCAGGGCCTCAGGCACGCCGGCGTGGTGCGTGGCGACTTCTGGTCCCTCATCGCCAGGCCGAACACGCGCTGGAAGTACGTCCGGGTCGTCCTGATTGGGGCGCCCATTTGGTACGTCATCGGGATTCTCATCACGCTGTCTCCGGAGCTCGGCGCGGCGATGAACATGGCCACGCCCCCCAACGCAGGTCGGGCCGTCATGTTCGCCTACATCGGCCTGGCTCTCGGCGACTTTGCCAGCGGCGGCCTCAGTCAGCTCATCAAGAGCAGAAACCGCGTGGTGGGGCTCTTTGTCGGCCTGACGACGCTGTTCATCGCGGCGTACTTCACGATCGCCCACCTGTCGTTGACCGTGTTTTATGTGGTGTGCCTGCTGCTTGGCGTTGCGGTGGGGTACTGGGCGGTGTTTGTGACCATCGCGTCCGAGCAGTTCGGCACCAACATCCGGGCCACCGTGACGACGACAGCGCCGAATTTCGTGCGCGGCTCGCTGGTGCTTCTGACGATGGCGTTCCAGGCCCTTCGACCCTTGGTCGGCATCCAGGGTAGCGCGATGATTGTCGGCGCGGTCGCGCTGGCGATTGCCTACCTGTCGCTGTGGGGCCTCGAAGAGACCTACGGCAAGGATCTCGATTACCTCGAGCTGCCGTAGCTCCGTCCTATACTTTACGGTTGATGTCTCCGGCCCGCCGGCTCCTCGGTTACGTTCTCAAGTACCGCCGCGATTTCCTGATCGGCCTCGGCTGCGTGGTGATGACCACGGCCGTGACGCTCGTGTCTCCCCTGGTGCTGCGCTACGCGATCGACGACCTGACAACGGGTGTCACTCGCGGCAAGCTCGCTGGTTACGGGGCGTTGCTGCTGGCCATCGGCCTGGTGGGTGGTCTGTTCCGGTTCCTCATGCGCCGGGTGCTCATGGGCGCGTCGAGGTACATCGAGTACGACTTGCGGAACGACTTTTTTGCGCACCTCGAGCGTTTGCCGCTGTCGTACTTCCAGTCGCACCGGACCGGCGACTTGATGTCGCGCGCCACCAACGACCTCAACGCCGTGCGCATGATGATCGGCCCCTCGGTGATGTACTCGGCCAACACCGGGCTGACCTTCGTGATCGCCCTGGCGCTGATGCTGTCCATCGACGTGCGGCTGACGCTGCTCGCGCTCGTACCGCTGCCGTTCGTGTCTCTCTCGGTGAAGTACTTCGGCAGCGAGATTCACAAGCGCTTCGAGGAGATTCAGGCACAGCTCTCCGACATGAGCGCGGTGACCCAGGAGACGCTGGCTGGTGTGCGCGTGGTCAGGGCCTATCGCCAGGAGGCGGCCGAGCTGCAACGGTTTCGTCGATCGAACGAGCAATACGTGGAGCGCAATCGGCGGCTGATCGCACTCCAGGGGTTCTTCTTCCCGAGCATGTCGTTCTTTCTCGGGCTGGCCGCGCTCCTGGTCTTGTGGATGGGCAGCCGCGAGGTGATTGCCGGACGCATCACGATCGGACAGTTCGTCGCCTTTAACGCCTACCTGACGCTCCTCAGCTGGCCGATGATCGCCTTCGGCTGGGTGACCAACATGCTGCAGCGCGGCATGGCGTCGTGGAAGCGGATGCTGGAGGTGCTCGACGCGGAGCCGGCGATTTCGGACACGGTCCGGCTAAAGCCGGACACTACGACAGTGAGGCCTTCAGGCGTCACCGTTTCAGATGTCGTGTCCGGCTTCAGCCGGATCTCTCCGATTCGCGGGGAAATCGAATTTCGCGATCTCGTGTTCGCGTATAACGGAACGCCTGTCCTCAATCACGTGTCGGCGCGGATCGAGGCCGGACAGCGGGTCGCCATCGTCGGCGTCACCGGGTCGGGCAAGTCGACGCTCATTAGCCTTGTCGCACGCCTCTATGACCCGCCGCCTGGAACCGTCTTCATCGATGGCGTCGACGTCCGTGAGATGCCGCTGGCGGTTCTCCGCGGCGCCATTGGCTTCGTGCCCCAGGAGCCGTTCCTCTTTTCGGACACGATCGCAGACAACGTCGCCTTTGGCCTCGACGCTATCACCCACGACCCCGATCGCCACCAGCGGATTCTCAGCGCTTCGGCGATCGCGCGGCTTGACAAGGACGTCGCCGGGTTCCCAAAGGGCTACGACACGATGGTGGGCGAGCGTGGCATCACGCTCTCGGGGGGCCAGAAGCAGCGCGCGGCGATCGCCCGCGCCGTGGCGATCGATCCGCGGATCTTGATCCTCGACGATGCGCTGTCGGCCGTGGACACCTATACCGAGGAAGAAATTCTCGAGAGACTCGCCGGCGTGATGCGCGGTCGGACCTCAATCGTCGTGTCGCACCGAATCTCAACGGTGTGCGAGGCCGACCAGATCTTCGTGCTGGATCAGGGACGTATTGCCGAGCGCGGCACTCACGATCAGCTTATCCGTCATGACGGCCTGTACGCCGAGCTGCACCGGAAGCAGTTGCTGGAAGAGGAGTTGGCGGCCTCGTGACGAACATCCACGACGACGAGATAATCGGCAAAGCCTACGACGCACGATTGATGCGACGGCTGCTGCAGTACTTGCGGCCGTACTCGCGTCAGGTCGGCCTCGCCCTGGTCGCCATCGTTGTGGGAGGCGCGGCCCAGCTCGCGCAGCCCTACCTCTTCAAGGTCGCGATCGATCGGTACATCGCGAACGGCCAACTCGCGGGCCTCGAAAACCTGGCCGCCCTGTACCTCGGCATTGTGGCGGTTGCGTTCGCGGCCGAGTACGCCCAGACGTGGTTGCTTCAGTTGACGGGTCAGCGCATCATGTTCGACCTGCCCATGGCCATCTACGGACATCTCCAGCGGCTCG
>Ga0156278_1133_pt1 | contig 15453 bp, 11 predicted proteins | sample RifCSPlowO2_12_FD_107927 | JGI IMG/M metagenome (GOLD analysis project Ga0156278, IMG submission 107927) | Acidobacteria bacterium RIFCSPLOWO2_12_FULL_65_11
CCGAGAATCGCGGCCTGAGAGCGGCGCAATCGCGGTGGCGCAGGGATCCAGCACGAGCCTGTTCGGATTGAAGCGGTGCCCCTCGTGGGGCGCGTACGGTCCGGCGACGCGGAACCCGTAGAGCTGTCCAGGCTGAATCCCCTCGAGCCAGACATGCCAGATGTCACCGGTCTTGTTGCGTGCCGCATCGAGGATGATGCTGCGGGCTGGCAGGGCGTCCTCGGCATGGTCGAACAGATCGAGGCGGACTCCGGAGGCGTGCCGGCTGAAGATCGCGAAGTTGACGCCGTCACGGCGCGGACGTGCGCCGAGCGGGAAGGGCACGCCGGTGCGGACGGCCTGAACCTCGCACAACCGCAGGAGGCGCTCCAACTCGGCCAGCTGCACCGCGTTCGACTTCGACATCGAGTGATCTCCGCTGTGACGGTGGAAGCCTCAAATAGGAAGAACTGGCGCATCAGCGCCATCGTGTCGGTCCCGGTTGGAAGGTCGGTTTGCGGCAGACGGGAGTGCTTCTATGCCCGCACCCCATTCACCCCCGCGTGGGATTACTGGCGGTCGAGGGCGCCGCCCGATACAGAAAGAACAGGGCGAGTCCCGTGCACAGCGCGCCGCCCACGATGTTCCCCAGCGTGACCGGGATCTGGTTCCACACCCACCAGTCTGCGACCGTGATCTTCGCGCCGAGCATCATGGCCGAGGGGATGAGATACATGTTCACCACCGAATGCTCGTACCCAAGGGCGAAGAAGGTCAGGATCGGTAACCACATGGCCGTCACCTTTCCCGCCGTCGAGCGTGACGAGAAGGCGAGCACCGTCCCGATCGTGACCATCCAGTTGCAGAGGATCGCCTTCACGATCGCCGTGCCCCAGCCGAGGACGGGCCCGATCTCTCGATAGGCGAGAGTCTTCTTCTCGGCGAGGGCGCGGAGCCTTTCGCCGACCGCGCCGCTGTCTCCCGTGCCGAAGTTGGTGACGGCCCAGTAGAACAGGAGCGCGTACAGTACGCTTCCCGCGAGGTTCCCGAGGTAAACCCAGAACCAGTTGCGGATCAGTGCGCCGCCACTCACACGGCCGCCCGCCAGACCGAGCGGCAGGAGGGCGAAGTTCCCGGTGACCAGCTCGAATCCGAGCAGGACCAGCATGACGAAGCCCACTGGAAACAGGACCGCGCCGGCGATGGCCGGGAGCCCCTGAGCTACGACCGTCCACGACAGCGACGTCGCGAACCCCAGGAACGCGCCCGAGAGCGCGCCACTCACCACCATCTTCGATACCGGGAGCTTGGCCTTGTATTCCGCGGCCTGCAGCAGGTCGCCGACGAGCTCGGTCGGTTTCACGTAGTCCATAGACCCTCCCTGGCATCGACCCGGCGGGAGGGACGATAGACGGATCTAGGGGGGACTAGCGCCCTGCCCCGGGCAACAGCAGAGCCGTGCCTCATCGCGCCGGTCGGTTGAACACAGTGAGCGCTACCGCGATGGCGGTCACTCCTTGCGCAAGGAGCAGCAGCAGGCCCCAGTCAGGGCGAAAGCCCCCGGTGCGGGGATTGAACTCGAAGCAGCGCAGCAAGCGTTCCCCGGGCACCTCGTAATAGGGCACGAAGCTACCCCGCAGCTCCCAGGCGAGTTCGCGAAAGCGCGACAAAGGAATCGGGTACCCGAGCAGCGCTCGGATCACGCGTCCCTGATCCACGGCGACGAGCAACGATTCGTGGACGTATTGCCCGGTCGAGGGGTCGCGCCAGTACCCGAAGTCGAGTTCCGATGTGATCTGCGCCACGTTCTTACCGGCAGCCACTGCGAAGAACCAATTCGGATCGCTCGCGAGCTCCATCGCGTCGGCTTGAAGCCGCATATCAGCGACCGTATCCACGTCGTCAAAGCTCAGGGCGAGTACGCGGTAGTCCCGACCCAGCCCGCCCACTTGCTGAACGGCGTCCCGGATCAATCGAAGAGACGGGATGCACGTTCCCGTGCAGCGTTGGTAGAAGAACGTGACAAGGAGCGGGGTGTCGCGCCAAAGCGAGGACAGCTGCACGACGCGCCCGTCGCCGAGGCGCAATGGCATATCTGGCAGCCTACGATCCACCAGGCGGACCTCGTTACGGAGCGACGACTGCAGGTCGGCCGCCTGCGCGAGCTCTGCGCCACAGCAGGCGAGTGTCGCGAGCAGGCCGACTATTATGACGCGCATCGTTCTTGACTCAGACCGCCACCCTAAACGCCCTGATCCATCTCTTGCCGATCTCGACGAAAAACACGATGAGCCCGACTAGGAATAGCGCTGCGAACAGGGCGCCGAGTCCGGCATAACCCGCACCATGTGCGAGCTCGGCCGGATAGACGGCGAATCGTCGGGGGATTGAAGCCGCCCCAGACAGATAGAACATGAACAACATTCCGTAGCCTCCTACCATGAGGAGGAGGATGACAAGGTTGTGGAAACTCGGCTTCTCCGGAAGCTCCGTCGCGGCCTGACAGCAGTGATAGAAATAACCCGTCACCAGGAGCATGAGCCCCATCAGCATGTAGGTGTGAAAGTGCGCCGGCACCCACAACGTGTTGTGGAACTTCATGTTGACCAGGATCGTCGAATCGATCCCCGCGCCCCCCCCGCCGATCGCCCACCCCGCAAGCCCGACAAACAGGAGGATCGACGCCAGGTTCCATCGCATCTTCGACCGGTACACAAGCATGAGTGCGCCGAAGAGCGTGACGACCGCCGCGGGTATCGAACTGATGTAGGAGGCGACCTGGCCGATATACTGGACCACGACAGGCTGGACGAAATCCATGTACAGGTGATGGAAGTATGCCGCGAGAAAAACGACGAGCACCGTGTTCCAGGAGAGCGCGACGATTTTGTTCGCTTTCCACGGCCGCCCGGCATATTCGGGAAGCACCTCGTAGGTCACCGCGAGGCCAAGATACATGCTGAGGTTCACAAGCACATGCCCGAAGAAGAACGTCAGGTTCTTCATCAGCAGCGCGTCGCTCCTCACGCCGCCCAGCACGTCGGCAAAAGACAGCGCGAGCGCGATTACCCCTGCCACGAGGCACGCCACGCACGCGATCAGGCTGACCGTCGTGATCAGTACGAGCGGTGGCACCTCCGGTTCCGTGCGTCCCGCCAGATAATGCCAGCCCAGTGCCTCCGAGAGCGAATAACGCCGGGCAATCGCTCGCAGCATATCGACCGACCAGATGAGCCAGGTCGCGCCGAGAACGGTGATCGCGCTCAGGAACATCACAGTGGACCAGGCGGGCCAGTTTCCCCGCATAGGCAATGGATACAGGAAGTACCAACCTGCCGCAAACTTGCCGAGAAACACGCTGACGAGGAGAAGAACAACCCCTGCCACAGTGCCGGCGAGGGCCAACCACGATATGGCGCCGGACGGCTCGATGTAGCGTCGAAGAGCATCGACGGCACAGGCCATCGATGCCGCGTAACAAACGCCGACCATCCCGAGGCCGTGCAGGGTCATCATCGGATAGAACCAGGATTGCGTTGCGGGGAGCTGGCCGAATTGCACCGTCCGCATGTAGATGCCGAGTACGACCAGGATCGGAAACAGGACCAACGTGATGCCGATCCAGTAGAGGGTGTGCGTGTTCGCCTTCCGCATGTTGTGCTCTCCCTGAAGCCTTACTTGACCACCAGCCGCGACTGCATCAGGTGGTGCCCCGTCGCGCAGTACTCGAGGCAGAACACGTAGTACTGCCCGGGCTCATCAAGCCGTACACGCAATCGGTTGACGTACCCCGGCATGGCCTGCGTCTGTGCGAGCAGCTGGCGGGTCGGACCGTACAGGCCGAAACCATGGTTCACGTCGAGGCTTGTCCCCCGAAACTCAACGGTCGCGCCCGCCGGCAGCTCCAGCCGCTTCACGACCAGCACGTTTGCCAGGTCTCCGGTGCTCACGATCGGTTCCAACGAGTAGACGAAATCGAACTGCCGTGCGGCAACGTAGACAATGCGATCTGCCTTGGTGTCGGCCTCGGCGTAGGGTGTGTCTTGTAACGTTGCGCCGAGCACGACCAGGAGCAGGCTCGCAACGACAAAGAAGAACGTCCTTCTTACTGCGTAGGCCCTTTTGACATCGACGTCCTGGGGATTGCGCGTGCTCAGCCAGACCCAACCGAAGACGAGCGCGATCGCTCCCGCGAAAATCAGGAACACGGCCCACGCGGCCAACTGCACCCCGCCGAAGGGGGGCGTCGGATAGCCTCCCGGCGGAGCTTGGGTCGCGGAAGCCGGCGCCGTCGTGGCGGTCTCGGCGCGCACGTGGTCGATCACCGCTCTTGCGTCGGCTTCGGTGAGACCGACATTCTCCATCGCGAACCCTTTGAATTGCTCGAGCAACTCGATCGCAATCGGGTCTCGCTCGGCGATCATCAGGTCGGGCCGGGTGATCCACCGGATCAGCCAGTCTTGAGAGTGCCTCTCCATCGAGCCCCAGAGATCCGGTCCGCTGCGGTCACCGCCGCCGATGGTATGGCACGTGGAACATTTCTGTTGAAAGAGGATCCTCCCGTCGATTGCGCCTTGGGCGCTCGCGCCGCAGACACCACCGAAAAACAGACCGCAACCTACGACAAACGATACGATGATGCGCAGAGGACGGCTTGTGGCATCCAGGATTGTCGGCATAGGTAACACCATAGCTTCGCCAGTCACACAGCCGCTGATTATGATCCACTGGAGAAGAAAGTCAACAGTTGATAGCGCTGTCTTCTGTCAACTGGACGGGCCGCTCCCGCCTCACCCGGTCAACGAAGACGATACGAGATGGTGACGCCACAGCCGCCGGCGCTCGACGTATCCGCGTCGGCCCTTCGCGAGTCGATCGAGCGTCACGCCCGATACTCGCTGGCGCAGCCGTGGGAGAGCCTCTCGGTCCGTCAGATCTTCGAGTGTGTCAGCCTGGCCCTGCGCGACCTCATGGTCGACCGGCGCCTGGCAACCGAGCGGCGCTATCGGCAGGCGGACGCCAAGCAGCTCTACTACGTGTCGATCGAGTACCTCCTGGGGCGGATGCTCGTCAACAATCTCAGCAATCTCGGCCTCTACGATCTCTGTCGAGAGACGCTTCGGCAGATGGGCGCAAGCCTGGAAGTCGTCGAAGAGTGTGAACCCGATGCCGCCCTCGGTAATGGCGGGCTCGGCCGGCTGGCGGCCTGCTTCCTGGATTCTCTGGCGACGCTCGACATGCCGAGCTACGGCTACGGGATCAACTACGAGTACGGCCTGTTCCGCCAGGACATCGATGACGGCTATCAGAAGGAAAAGCCGGACAACTGGCTTGCGTTCGGGACGCCGTGGGAAATCGAGCGACCCGATGAGGCCTGTCTCGTTCCTCTCTACGGTCGGATCGAGGACGGCGTCGACCGATCGGGCCAGTACAATCCAATGTGGCTGGATTGGCAGCTCCTCATCGGCGTGCCGCACGACGTACCCGTTGTCGGCTACGGAGGCCGGACGGTCAATCTCCTCCGGCTGTTTTCCGCCCGGTCCTCCCGCGAGTTCGACATGCAGATCTTCAACGCCGGGGACTATCTGAGGGCCGTGGAACAGAAGATCGCCTCGGAAACCATCTCGAAGGTCCTGTACCCGTCCGACGCCGTGCTGCCTGGCCAGGAGCTGCGTCTCGTCCAGGAGTACTTTCTGGTTGCCTGCACGCTGAGAGACATCGTCGGCAGGTACCAGAGAGACCATGGAACCTTCGACGCGTTCCCGACGAAGGTCGCCATCCACTTGAACGACACCCATCCGGCGCTGGCGGTGGCCGAGTTGATGCGCATCCTCGTCGACGAGCGAGACCTGCCGTGGGACCGGGCCTGGGACATGACGCAATCGACGATGGGGTACACGAACCACACCCTGCTGCCGGAGGCGCTCGAGAAGTGGCCCGTCTCCCTGCTCGAGCGCGTCGTGCCGCGGCACCTGCAAATCATCTACGAGATCAATCGGCGCTTCCTCGAACACGTCGCGTCGGTCTGGCCCGGCGACAACGACCGTTTGCAGCGGATGTCGCTCATCGAGGCAGGGGCGCCCGAACAGGTCCGCATGGCACACTTGAGTATTGTGGGCAGTCACTCCATCAACGGGGTCTCGGTGCTTCACAGCCGGCTCGTCCAGACGACGTTGGCTCGGGACTTCCACGATCTCTGGCCGGAACGATTCAGCAACAAGACCAACGGCGTGACACCGCGCCGTTGGCTGATGCAGGCCAATCAGCCGCTGGCCAGGCTGATTACCAAGACCATCGGCGGTGACTGGATCGACGATCTCGACAGGCTCCGGGCGCTGGAACCCTACGCGAGCGACGGCGCATTCCGGCAGGAGTTCCTGGCGGTCAAGCGGTCCAATAAAGAGCGACTCGCTCGCGTGATCGCCGAGACCACGTCGGTGACCGTCGACCCGGATTCGCTCTTCGACGTTCAGGTCAAGCGCATCCACGAGTACAAGCGGCAGCTGCTCAACGTCATGCAGATCGTGCTCGAGTACCTGCACCTGGTCGAAGACGGGATACAACCGACCGTGCCTCGCACCTACGTGTTCGCGGGGAAGGCGGCGCCGGGGTACTGGGCGGCGAAACAGATCATCAAGGTGATCTGCAATGTCGGAGCGATTGTCAACAACGACCCGCGCGTGAAGGGGCAGCTGAAGGTCGTGTTCATTCCGGACTTCCGCGTGTCGCTTGCGGAAAAGATCATTCCTGGCGCCGATCTCAGCGAGCAGATCTCGACGGCCGGCTCGGAAGCGTCGGGAACGGGGAACATGAAGCTCGCCATGAACGGTGCGCTGACGATCGGCACGCTCGACGGCGCGAATATCGAAATCCTGGAGGCCGTCGGAGCGGAGAACATCTTTATCTTCGGTCTGACGGCGGAGCAGATCCAGGCGTGGCGCGACGCCGGGAGCTATCGGCCGCGGGATCTGGCCCAGGGCGACCCGCGCCTGAGACGGATCTTCGACGCGTTCACCTCCGATCGGTTCTGCCCGAAGGAACCGGGACTGTTCCGCTGGATCTCCGAGTCCATCTTCGACCGGGGAGATGCGTATTTTCACGTGGCGGATCTGCCGGCCTACATCGACGCGCAGCATCGAGTGGCGAAGGCCTTCGAGCAGCCGGCGACGTGGGCGTCGAAGGCGATTCTGAACGTCGCGCGGATCGGCCGGTTCTCGAGCGATCGCACGATCGGTGAATATGCGAGAGATGTTTGGGGGATCGCCAGCATGCGAGAGCCCGCCGCCCGGAGGTAGGCATGGTAGACGGCCTCAACGACGCGACGGTGGCCCTGGCGTTTCTGCTCGTCGTGCTCTTCGTAGCGACACGATGGGGCAGCCGGCCGGCCGTGGTCGCCTCGGTGCTCGGCATGCTGTGCTTCAACTTCTTCTTCCTCCCTCCTGTCTACACGCTGACCATCGCCGATCCTGAGAACTGGGTCGCACTCGTCGCATTTCTGGTGACCGCGCTCGTCGGCGGGCAGTTGTCGGCGCGCGCCGAACGGCACGCCGCCGAGGCGGAGGCCGGGCGAACCGAGGCGATGAAGTCGGCAGAAGAAATACGCGATCTCTACAACCACGCGCCCTGCGGGTATCACTCCCTCGACAAGGATGGTGTCTTTGTCCGGATCAACGACACCGAGCTCGAATGGCTGGGGTACACGCGACAGGACGTGATCGGCCGCCTGCACTTCGCCGATCTCCTGGCCCCGGAGAGCGTGAAGACCTTCACGCGGGAGTTTCCCCGACTCAAAGCGGAAGGAGTGGTTCGGGATATCGAGTTCGATCTGGTCCGTAGAGACGGCACGATTCTGCCCGTGCTGCTGAGCGCCTCGGCCATCATCGACTCCGGCGGCCGCTATCTGATGAGTCGAGCGACCGTGTACGATATCAGCGAGCGCAAGCGGGCCGAGGCTGAGGTTCGAACGAGCGAAGCACGCCGCGCGGCCACCATGCAGGCTTCGCTCGATGCCATCGTCGCCGTTGACGCGCGAGGCGGCATCACGGAGTTCAACCCGGCCGCCGAGCGGATGTTCGGCCATCGTCGGGAGGATGTCCTTGGCCGTGAGATCGAGGATGTCATCATCCCGCCTTCGCTGCGCGACCGCCACCGGCAGGGATTGGCCCGATACCTCACCACGGGCGTGGCCACGGTGCTCGGCCGCCGCGTCGAACTGACGGCGATTCGAGCGAGTGGCGAGGAATTTCCCGTCGAGCTCGCCATCGCGCGCATCGCCTTGGCCGGTCCCGCGCAGTTCACCGGGTACATCCGCGACATCACCGAGCGCAAGCGAGCGGAGGACGCGTTGCGGAGACTCAATCGCGCCCACCGCGCGCTGAGCAGCTGCAACAAAGCGCTCATCCGCATCACCGAGGAAGCCGCCTGGCTCGATGAGATCTGCCGCATCATCGTCGACGAGGCCGGCTACCGATTCTGCTGGATCGGCCGCGCGGAACACGATGGTGCGAAGGCGGTGACGCCCGTCGCGCAGGCCGGGGTCGACGAAGGCTACCTGAAGACGCTGAACATCACCTGGGCCGACACCGAGCGCGGCCGCGAGCCGACAGGGACCTCGGTCCGGACGGGCCAGACGCAGGCGGTGAAGAACATCGCGGCGGATTCGAGGCTCGTTTCGTGGGGCCAGGACGCGCTGAAACACGGATACGCCTCGAGCCTCGCGATCCCGATCGTGGTCGACTCGGAACCGTTCGGGGCGCTCACGATCTACTCGGCGGAGGCCGACGCGTTCAGCGACGAGGAAGTGGAGCTCTTGAGCGAGCTGACCGGCGACCTGGGCTACGGCATCGCGACGCTCCGCACCAGAGGCGAGCGCGAACGGGCGGAGGCGGAGATTCGCGCGCTCAACGCCGAGTTGGAGCAGCGCGTCGTCGCCCGGACCGCTCAGCTCCAGAACGCCAACACGCTCAAGGACGAGCTCATCGTGCGCGAACAGGCAGCCGCTGCCGAGCTCGCAGCCGCTCGCGAGCGGGAGGGCCAGATCGGCTTCAGAATTCAGCAGATGCTGCTGCTCACGCAGCCGCCGCGGGACCTGTCGGGACTGCAAGTGGCCGCGCTCACCATCCCCTCCCAGCGGATCGACGGCGACTTCTACGATTTCTTCAAACATGAGAATCAGAGTCTTGATGTGATCGTCGCGGACGTGATGGGCAAAGGCGTGCCAGCGGGCCTGCTGGCCGCGGCGACCAAGACCAACTTCCTCGAGGCGTTGTGCCACCTGATGGCTCTGTCGAGGGCCGGCGCGCTTCCAGAGCCCAAGGACATCGTGACGCTGGCCCACGCAGACATGGTCGGGCACCTGATCGATCTCGAGAGCTTCGTGACGTTGAGTTACGCGCGACTGGACCTGAACCGGCAGAGGCTCGATCTCGTCGATTGCGGGCACACGGGCATGATGGTCGTGCGCGCCACGACGGGCCGCTGCGAGATCGTGTACGGGGACAATCTGCCGCTGGGGATCCGCGAGGGAGAGGTCTTCAGCCAGATCACCGTTCCCTTCGAGCCGGGCGACTTGTTCCTCTTTTACTCCGATGGGATCACGGAGATGCGCGACGCCGCCGGCGAGCTGTTTGGCGCCGCCCGCCTGTCAGACTGCGTGCGGCTCAACCGCACGCTCGAACCCGAGGCGCTGGTGGAGGCGATCCGTCGGGCCGTGTTTGCCTTTGCCGCATCGGATACTCCCAGTGACGACCTGACGTGCGTGGCGATCAAAGTGGGCGACCGAGAGGTCCCGCTCGCGCGGGCGGAACTGGAGATCGACAGCGACGTCAGAAATCTCAGACGCGTCCGCGAATTCGTTCGCACGTTCTGCCGCGATCTTCCCGGGTGCCCGCTCGCTGAAGAGGGCATCGCCGAGCTCGAGCTGGCGGTCAACGAAGCGGCGAGTAACATCATGAAGCACGCCTACCACGGCCGCGCCGATCAGCGCATTGACCTAGAATGCGAGGCGTTTCCCAGTCGTGTCGCGATTCGGCTGCATCATCTTGGAGACGCATTCGACCCCTCGGCGGTCTCTCCGCCGAACCTGGATGGCTCGCGGGAGTCCGGATTCGGCGTCTACTTCGTCACCAAATGCGTCGACGAGGTTCGGCACTATCGCGATGAACGCGGGAGAAACTGTATCGCGCTCGCAAAGGTTCGCAAGTCGTAAGGGTGAGGACAACACGATGGAGATCGTTTTTGACAAAGTGGGCGCCGTGGCCGTCGCGGCCGTGCCGGTGGAAGAACTTGACGCGAGCAATGCCGGAGAGTTCAAGCGTGACGTGGCGCCTCTCTTGGAGGCCAATACGAAGCTCGTGCTCGATTTGAGTCGGCTGCGTTTTGTCGACAGTTCCGGTTTGGGCGCCTTCATTTCCTGCCTCCGGAAACTGAACGCCAAAGGTGGCGAGCTCAAGCTGTGCGGGATGTCCAAGCAGGTTCGGGCGGTGTTCGAGCTCGTGCGCATGCACCGGGTCTTCGACATCTGCGCAACGAGCGAGGAGGCTGTGGGCGCGTTCGAGCCCAAAGCCTCCTGAACGAGGTGACCGGGAAGCGCCGATCCGTAGCCATGTTCCTCAGACCCCTTTCTCGAGCCGTCACCCGCCCGGCGTCCATCCTGATGGTCGTCGCCTGGATCGCCGTGATGGCCGTGCTGATTCACCGGTCGTACATCCAAGCGGCGCCGGTCAGTCTCGCGACCGATCTCGCCCGCTATGGATCGGGCGCCGAGTGGCGCGGCGTGTACTACCGGGGCGAGAAGATCGGATTCACCGTCAGCCAGACGGTGCCACGCGACGATGGCTTCGAGCTGCAGGAGGACGGGCGGCTGCAGATGTCGCTGCTGGGCGCGACGACGGCGGCGACGATTCACACCACAGCGCGCGTGGACGCGACCTTCGCGCTGCGCGCGTTTGAATTCTCGCTCGATCCCGGCACCGGCGCCGTCGCCGTCACCGGTCAGGTGAACGGCCGCCGCCTCTCGCTGAGCGTGACGACGCCGAGCGGCACGCGAACCGAGGAGCGCGACCTGCCGGAACCTCCGATGCTGTCGCAGAACCTCTCGAGACGGCTCGCGAGCGGCGGCCTCGTCTCTGGCGCGCGCTACGACTGGACCGTCTTCGATCCCGCCACGCTCCGCAACGCGCCCGTCGTGGTCCGCGTCGGGCGCCGCGAGTTCGTCCCGGGGACGGCCACGCCGATTCCCGCCGCGCGCGTCGAAATGGAGTTTGCGGGCCTGCGCACGACGTCGTGGGTCACCGACACGGGCCAGGTCCTGCGCGAAGAGAGCCCCATGGGCCTCATCACCGTGCGCGAGTCGGCCGAAAGCGCGCAGGCGATGGCCGTGTCGCGGCGCGTGCAGGTGGACCTGCTGCAGGCGGCCGCCATCGTGCCCGTGGCGAACCGCCGGATTGACGAGCCCCGCGACGTCCGCCGGCTGCGTCTCGACTTGACCGGCGTGGATCTCTCGCCCTTCGAGCTCGACGGCGTCGGCCAAACGCTCTCCGGCACCATCGTCGAGATCCGCGATCCGCAGAGCCTGCAGGCCGAGCGCGCCGATCCCGACGCACGGAACTATCTCGCCGCCGAGCCGTTCATCGAAAGCGACGCGCCGGAAATCCTGGCCGAAGCCGAGATGGCGGTGCGCGGCGCGACCACGGTGCGCGACCGCGCCGAGAAGCTGACGCGCTATGTCAACGCCTTGCTCGACAAGAAGCCGACCGTCAGCCTGCCATCCGCGCGCGAGGTGCTGCGCACGCGCGTCGGCGACTGCAACGAGCACACCGTGCTCTTCGTGGCAATGGCGCGCGCGATCGGCCTCCCGTCGCGGATCGCCGTCGGCCTCGTCTACATCCACGGCGCGTTCTACTACCACGCCTGGCCGGAGGTGTACCTGGACGAAGGGTCGAGCCGCGGGCTCTGGCTGCCGGTCGATCCGACCCTGAACCAGTTCCCGGCCGACGGCACCCACTTGCGGTTCACGCGCGGCGGGCTCGAGAAACAGGCGCTCATCCTGCCGCTTATCGGCACGCTGAAGATCCGTCTCGTCGATCTGGAGCTTGCGCCGAACGCCACACCGATTCTCGTCGGCCGCGAACCGGTGGACCTGGGTCCGCTCGCCATCCCGATTCCGGGGCGCGCGGCATCGTGCTGCGTGTGCGGCGCCGATGCCGCCGGCGCCGCGGATCGCCCCTTCGGCCTCACGCCGGTGAGGGGCCGATGATCGCGCTCGAGCACCTGGTCAAGCAGTACGGCACGTTCACCGCCGTCGACGATGTCAACTTGGAGGTCGCGCCGGGAGAAATCCACGGCTTCCTCGGGCCAAACGGTGCGGGCAAGACGACGACGCTGCGCATGATCGCGGGGCTGCTCAAGCCGACCTCAGGACGCATCATTGTCAACCGGCACGATCTCGCCGCCGAACCTGAAGCGGCCAAGGCGTCGCTCGGCTTCATCCCCGACCGGCCGTTCATCTACGAGAAGCTGACGGCCGGCGAGTTCCTGCGCTTCCACGCGGGCCTCTTCGGCATCGACGGCAATGGCGTCGGCACTCGCGTGCGGGAGATGCTCGAGCTGTTCGAGCTCGGCCGCTGGGAGCACGAGCTGGTCGAGGCCTTCTCGCACGGCATGAAGCAGCGCCTCGTCATGGGCGCGGCGTTCCTCCATCGGCCGCAGGCGGTCGTGGTCGACGAGCCGATGGTCGGGCTGGATCCGCGTGGCGCGCGGCTGATCAAGGACGTGTTCCGCCGGATGAGCCAGCGCGGCGTGGCGATTCTCATGAGCACGCACACGCTCGAGGTGGCGCAGGAGATGTGCGATCGCATCAGCATCATTCTCAAGGGCCGGATCATCGCGTGCGGGACGGTCCAGGAGCTGCGCGATCTCGCGGGCGGCGGCGACGCGCACCTGACGGAGGTGTTTCTCAAGCTGACCGGCGGGAGCGGCCTGCAGGAGGTCGACGAGTTCGTCTGATGACCCGCGACTTCACCTACCTCCTGCTGCCGCACGTCTGGTCGGCGCGCAACCGTTTGCGGCGACGTGAGCCCGGCGACCTGACGCGCGCCGCCATCTTCGGCGGCATCGGCCTCGTCGTCTTTGTCGCGCTCTTCGAAGGCGCGGCGTGGCTGACCACGCAGCTCTCGAGCTATGCCGAACTCGGCGACTACCTGCTTCGCATCGGCTTGTCCTGGCTGTTCCTCACCTTCCTCTCCTTTCTCACGTTCAGCGGCGTTGTCACAGCCCTCTCGACGTTCTTTTTGGCCGACGACCTGCGCCTGCTCCTGGCCGCGCCGATTGCGACGCGGAGGTTGTTTCACGCGCGCCTGCTGCGCACCGTGGGCCAGGCCTCGTGGATGGTCGTGATCTTTCTCGCGCCCGTGCTGATGGGGGTCGGCTGGGCGCGGTGCACGAGCCCCTGGTTCTATGCGGCGGCGATGGTGTTCACGGTCGGACCGTTTGCGGTCATTCCCGTCGCGGCAGGCACGGCGGTGACGCTCCTGCTCGTGAACACGTTTCCCGCGCGGCGGGCGCGCGATCTGCTGATGCTGATGGGCCTGCTCTTCGCGGCGAGCCTCGTCGTGCTGCTGCGGTTCATCAGGCCCGAGCAGCTGCTGCGCGTCGAATCTCTCCCCGACCTGACGGGCTTCTTCGCGACCTTGCAGTCGCCGATCGCGCCGCTCCTCCCGTCGTTCTGGGCCGGCGAGACGCTCTTCTCGGCCCTGCGCGGCGAGCGCGACCTGGTCCACGCGGCGGCGCTGTGGACGACGGCGCTGGCCTCGGTCGTGCTGCTGCGGGCGGCGGGCGAGCGCTGGTACTTTTCCGGCTACAGCCGGTCGCAGGAGGCGTCGAAGGCGCGCTTCAACCGGTTGCGCCTCCTCGACGCCGCCGTCCATGCGCTGCCGATGTCCCCCGTGCGTCGCCAGCTCTTGATAAAGGATGTAAAGATTTTTCTCCGCGACGTGGCGCAGTGGTCGCAGCTCCTGCTCCTCCTCGCGCTGGTGCTCGTCTACCTGTACAACTTCCGCGTGCTGGATCTCGAACGGATTCCCTATATGAGCGTGTTCGTCAAAAACGCCTACGCCTTCGTGAATCTCGGCATGGCCGGCTTCGTGATGGCGACCGTCGCCGTGCGCTTCGTCTTTCCGGCCGTCTCGGCCGAGGGCGAGGCGTTCTGGATCGTCCGCACGGCGCCCATTTCCCTCCAAGACTTTCTGTGGTCGAAATTCTGGACGGGTCTCATCCCGGTGTTCGTCCTCACCGAGGGCCTGACGGTCGTGGCCAACCAGTTTCTCGGCGTCGACCCGTTTCTGAAAGTGCTGGCCGCCGTGGCCATCGCGTTCATGAGCGTTGCACTGGTCGGCCTGGCCCTGGGGCTTGGTGCGCGCTATCCGCGATTTGGCGCCGATGCGAGCCAGGCCGCGGGCTCGTACGGCGGCGTCGCGTTCATGATCCAGGCCGTGCTCTACGTCATCGTCATGATCGCGCTCCTCGGCTGGCCTTCGTCCGCGTATCTGCTGAGGCAGGTCCGCCACCAGCCGGTCTCGCTCGCGCAGCAGGTGCTGATGACGCTCTGCTTCTCAGGTGCCGTGGCGCTGAGCCTGACGATCTGGATGGCCTCGATGCGATCCGGCGTGAGAGCGCTCGAGCGGATGAGCGAATGACGCGGGGTGTCCACCTCAAAGGTGGACCCGCCGCTGTACCCGTAGGCCGTTCGATCGCCGCTGTAGAAGGGACCCTGTTCGACGTACAGCGTCCCTGATGCCCTGCGCTGCTGGCCGAACGCGAACTTGTGCCCGAAACGTGCCGAAGCGGTACGGGCCGACGGGCCAACGGACCGTTGGCCGCGATCCCCTCGACGGCACCCAGGCCCGCCCGGCGCCGGCAGCCGACCGGTACGACGACTCGGGAAGATCCGGCGCTCGGCTGGTGTTGTGCCGACACGATATAATTACGAGTTTTTCTCGTCACCTTTTTCGTCACGTCAGGTCTTCATCCATGATTGCTGTTCAAGACGTCTCCATGCGGTTTGCGTCGAAGGTGCTCTTCGACGAGGTCACGACCACCTTTTCCGACGGCCGCCGCTACGGGCTGACCGGCCCCAACGGCGCCGGCAAGTCCACGTTCATGCGCCTGCTCTCGGGCGACATCCTGCCTCAAAAGGGCACCGTCACCACACCGGCCAAACTCGGCGTGCTGCGCCAGGACCAGTTCGCCTTCGACCGCTTCCGCGTGATCGACACGGTCATCATGGGCAACGCGCGCTTGTGGAGCGCGCTCGAAGAGCGCGAACACCTCTATGCCAAGGCCGCGCTGACGGAGAGCGACGGCATGCGCCTGGGCGAGCTCGAAGGCATTGTCGGAGACGAGGACGGCTATACCGCGGAGAGCGATGCCGCCATTTTGCTGCAGGGGCTCGACATCCCCGACCGCCTGCACCAGCGC
>Ga0156278_1017_pt2 | contig 15016 bp, 16 predicted proteins | sample RifCSPlowO2_12_FD_107927 | JGI IMG/M metagenome (GOLD analysis project Ga0156278, IMG submission 107927) | Acidobacteria bacterium RIFCSPLOWO2_12_FULL_65_11
GCATCGGCAGCTGGACCGAGCAGATGTTCATCAACGCCATCCGGACTGGCCGAAAGGGAGGCAGCGGCCGTCCGCTGCTCCCGCCGATGCCGTGGCGCATGTACGCCCAACTCACGGACGATGACCTGAAGTCGATCTTCATGTATCTGAAGTCCATTCCGCCGATTTCGAACCGCGTGCCCCAGTCGGTGCCGGCGCCGCCCGCTGCGAGGTAGCTCTGCGCGCTCGGCCCCGTCTACGGCGGGGTGAGAGATAGGATGCGCACATGATGACGCGCCGCTCACGCGCGACCGCTGCGGCCTTCGCGCTGCTGCTGCTCGCCCCATCCGCCGGGCGGGCTCAGATTGCCGTCTCGTCCAACGATCACAAGACCTCCTGGGCCAGGGGGCTCATCACGCCGGTGCCGAATCCCGCGCCGGACACCGCGACCATCATCGACATGAACGTGTTTCCGCCTCGCATCGTCGCGACGCTCGAGGTGCCCGGCGGCGTGTCCGGCCCACCGCAGGCCGTCGCAATCACACCCGACGAAGCCGTTGCGCTGGTGACATCGTCGTCGAAGCCCGATCCCACGAGTCCCGGACGCGTCGTGAACAACGACGTGCTCACGGTCATCGATCTGCAGGCGAAGCCTCCTGTCGTGATCGCCACGTTCCACACCGGCGGACAGGCCGGCGGCGTCTCGATCAACCGCGCCGGCACGCTCGCGCTCGTCGCCACCCGGACCGACGGCGGCGTCTCTGTGTTCAGCATCAGCGGGAAGCGCGTGACGCCGGTGGGCAAGGTCCCGATCTGCAGCGACGACTGCCATCCGGCGATGCCGGTCTTCACGCCCGACGGCAGGACGGCGCTCGTGACCCGGTTCAACGATCACAAGGTGGCCATCCTGTCGGTGGACGGCACGAAGGTCGAGTACACCGCGCGCGACATCTCCGCCAACCTGAAGCCGTACCCGATGGAGATGTCGCCCAAGAGCGCCGTCGCGGTCGTCTCCAACGTGGGCAACGGCCTGGTCGGCGGCGCCGACACCCTCAGCGTGCTCGACCTCACCGGCAGGCTTCCCCGCGTGGCGAGCACCGTGTCGGTACGTCCGCTGCCGGAGGGGATGTCGATCTCCCCCGACGGCAACTTCGTGGCGGCCGCGTCGATGAACGGGTCGAACTCGCCGCCCACGTCCCCCCTGTTCAACGACTACGGTGTGCTGCAGATCTTCCGGATGCGCGGGACCACGCTGACGCCGGTGACAGAGGCGCCGATCGGCCACTGGTGCGAGGGGATCGCGTGGAACCGGAAGAGCGATACCTTGCTGGTGCAGTGCGCGGAGCAGGAGCTGCAGATCTTCCGCTTCGACGGCCGCACGCTCGTGGCGTCGGGCGCGCTGAAGGTCGGTGGCGTACCGACCGGCATCCGCATCGCGCAGCCGTAATCACATGAGGAATCCCTGGGCTGTCGCAGCGGGTGTGGCTGCGCTGCTGCTGATGACCACAGAGCGGCAATCCCTGGCGATCGCCCCGTGGCTTGTTCCGCAGCCGCAGGGAGCGAGGCCGACGGCCGGAATCTTGGAAGGCACGGTCAGACTCAATCCGCCGGTGGCACCGGCCGCAACTCGCGTGGAGAACACGACGGATCCGGCCGTGTGCGGACGGCTGCACACGCTCGAGGATCTGGTGGTGTCGAGAACCGGGGGCATTGCGTCCGCGATCGTCGCCCTCGAAGACGTCCCCGACGATCGCATCCCACCGGTTGCGCCAGGACGTCTGGTGTTCGACAACCGGCAGTGCCGCTTTGTGCCGCACGTCGCGGTCCTCACGACGGGCAGCGTCATCGACCTCCTCAACAGCGATCCGACGCTTCACACGGTCCATCTGTACGGACCAGCCGAGGCCAACATCGCGCTGCCGCTCCAAGGCATGAGGATTCCCCGCACGCTCGATCGCCCCGGCTTGATCGTGGTCAAGTGCGACGTGCACGGCTGGATGCAGGCCTTCCTCCGCGTCGATGCCCATCCGTTCCACGCCGTCACCGACACGTCCGGCGGCTTCCGCATCACCGGCATTCCACCGGGCGACTACACGTTGAGCGTCTGGCACGAGAAGCTCGGCGAGCAGCGGCGTCGTGTGAGCGTGCGAGGCGGCCAGGCGGCCCGTGCAGACTTCGAGTATTCAGCGAAATGAAGGACGCATCTCGCTTAAGGAGCAGGTCATGGTCAAGACACTGATCGGTGTCGGTTCGGTGGTGGGTTTTTTGGCACTCCTGGTGTCGGTCGCGCAGGCGCCGCTGGCGCAGCAGGTCACGCCGCGGCAGCAGCCGGGCGCCGAGATCACTCTCTACGCACCCGAGCAGCACGACCTCTACGACGGCCGCTTCATCCTGTCGGCCGGGCGCGTGTATATGGTCGGGGGCCTCAACGACCAGCCCGGCTGGAACCATATGGGGAACGATGCCGCCGCCGCGCGCGCGGTCGAGGGCGCGGTTGACGTCGACGTGAACGAACGGCAGAACACCGGACGTTTTTCGGCGAGCTTGAGGATCCCGGAAGGCAATCTCGTCATGCAGATCGATCGGTTCAATCAGTTCAATCCGTGCCAGGACGGCGGCATCGCCGCCTTCATCTACGAGCATGGGGATTCAGGGTGCGGCGACACCAATTGGCCCAAGACGTTCCTCTACGTGGCGGGCTGGGGGTTCGGAAACGCGACGCTCAACGGTCAGCCCCTGTACAACAACTACGAGATGCACTTCATGCTCACGCAGGGTATCCGCGACCGGCAGACGCTCCGCGTGAATTACCCGCTGGTGAACAAGAAGTCCGCGGCCGGTGAGGTCAACCCGGCCGCCCAGCAGCTGGACTTCTTCATCCGCAGTCCGGAGACCGAGCAGGGAAACAACCCGCCGCGGAGGGTCTTCGCGCACTTCTTCGCGATGGAAGTGACCTGGAAGTAATGGGCCTGGCCCGGTGGGCCTTCTACGGACCGACCAGCCCGAGCACGACGACTAGCGGGATGATCACCGCGATGAGCGCCTCGCCGGCGATGAGGCCCGAGGCGAGCGGCACCATGTAGAGCTCGTTCGAGCGGGCGTGGGTCCGGTGCCAGATCCGGTCGGCAACGCTCCCCAGAAACATCACGACGATCACCGAGAACGGCACGAGCATCGCGATGCCAATACCTGTCGGTGACGGAACCCATTTTGCGTGCTTCGTTTCGAGCACGGTGAGGATGACGCCGAGAATCGACCCGATCACGAGCGCCGGCAGCGCGCCGGGCGGCAGCGCGCTCAGGCCCCGCGACAGAATCTCGGCAAAGCCGGCCCACTTCCGCGAGATCGGCGAGCTGAGTCCCGGATTGGCGCCGACGATGCCGTACGTGTCGCGGAGCAGGGGATACATCCACGAGACGGCGGCCGCGCCGACCGGCGTGGCCATGAGCTGCATGATGGTCAGGTACTTCGGCGAGGATCCGATCATCTCGCCGGCCCGGTAGTCCTGCATCAGGGCTTCCGACTCGACGGCAATCGTGCCCGTCGTGCCGCTCGCCAGCATGTTGGCGGCGATATGGCCGGGCGCCAGGACGCCGAAGACGCCTTGCATCAGGTTCGACATGGCGCTAATCGGCCCCCAGTTGGTCTCGCCCAGCACGCGGAGACCGACGAGCATCAGCGGCAGCGACAGCAGAATCGCGACGATCGTCATCCACACGTCGAGACCGAGGCTGACCTTCTGGATGATGACGAGGGCGACACCTGTGACGGCCACGCCCGCACCGACCCACTTCAGCGGAAAATCATGCGCGCCGACGTTGGCCGTTGCCAGGTTGCGGAACGTCGTGACGAGGATCGACCAGCGCAGGAAGAGCGCGGCAAGGCCGCCGGCGACCAGCATGCCGGTTGCCGGCCACATGACCCAGAAGAGGACGTCGTTGCGGACGAAGGTCGGTGCGAGAACGCCGTACCGGAGCAGTGCGTACGGCGCGACGATCCAGCCGAGAACGGTGCCGAGCAGCATGCTCGCGTTGATCCGAAATCCCACGATCATGCCCGACCCGGCCGCCAGCAGGCTCCAGTTGACCCCCACGCCCGCCGTCGCCATGACCGCGGTCCCCACGACCATGACGGATGGGAACCACCGGAGGACGAGCGCATCCTCGGTCATCAGCATCACGGCCGCCGAGGCGATCGCGCCCAGGCCGAGCGCCACCGCCGCCTGCCGCGCCTCGGATCCGTGGCCGTCGAGCACGATAAGGGTTTCTCCGGCCGCCACGCCGTCGGGATACGGGAGCTTCTCGTCCACGATGAAGTGCTGGCGCATCGGCACCGCCAGCAGCACGCCGAGCAGGCCCGCCGCGGTCAGCCACGCGAAGGACTGAAGAGGCGTCAACGTCTGGCTGAACGAGACGGTCGGGCTGGCGGCGAGCATGTCGAAGGCGGCGAGCAGCACGCACATGAAGGCGGTTTGCGCGCCGGCGGTGCCGGCCGTCTGGACGATGTTGTTCTCCCACCGGTTGTAGTTTGTGAAGACGATGCCGAGCGCGAGGTAGCCGAGGAATGCGGCGACGACGGAGACATTCGGTCCGAAGCCCAGTTTGAGGACGATGTACGGATACGACGCCCCCATCACGGCTGCGACGGCCAGACCACAAAGAATGGCGCGGAGGGAGAACTCGTGCAGTCCGGCTGGCTTCACAACGGCCGGCGGCCGAAGGTGAGGTGGGATGATGGGCGACGCGGCTTCCGCGGTGGCGCGCTGCATCTGCCGCGCACCTTACTCCTTCATGGCTGGGTGTGTCGAGATGTGACAAGACCGTGGCTTCGATGGCCAGTCGCTGCTAGCGGCAGTTGCCGGGCAAGGTCCTTCGATATTGCCCCAGTTTTTTCTCCCTCCCGCGAGTCCTTCGCGCCTGGACATGCGTCTAAGTACGCGTCAGGAGGAGGGGTCTCATGGCCAAGCGAACAGCCACATCGGGCATTGTATGCCCCCGCTGCGGGGCGCCAAGCGCCAAGGTCATCGGCCGGTCCGATTCTCTGCCGGTCGTGTATTTGAAGTGCGACGACTGCGGGCGACCGTCGATATCTCCCGAGTAGAACAGGCTCAAGGCTCAGGGCGTTGCTCTCGACCGCCGACGGACCTACTTCTTTTCAATCGTCACCGACTGAATCGTAATCGGCTTGAGCGGACGGTCGCCGGGCTTGCTGGTGGCCGTCCGGCCGATCTGCCCGACGACTTCCATCCCCGCCGTGATCTCGCCGAAGACGCTGTGCTTGTTGTCGAGCCACGGCGTCGGCACCAGCGTGATGAAGAACTGACCGCCGTTGGTGTTTGGGCCGCTGTTCGCCATTGAGAGGATCCCCGGCTTGCTGTGTCGCAGCTTGGCATGGAACTCATCGGCGAACTTGTAGCCGGGCCCGCCGGTGCCCTGGCCGAGCGGATCGCCGCCCTGGATCATGAACTCGGCGATGACGCGGTGGAAGATGGTGCCGTGGTAATAGGGCTGCTTCGCCTTGCGGCCGGTGCGCGGGTCGGTCCACTCCTTGCTGCCTTCGGCCAGCCCGACGAAATTGGCCACCGTGTTGGGCGTCTCGGCGTCAAACAGCCGGGCCGTGAAGTTGCCCTCGCTCGTCGTGAAATGCGCGTACAACATTGATATGCTCTCTGTTCGTCTATGGAGCCGAATCCCGAATCCCGAATCCCGAATCCCTGAAGTGATGCCATCATACCGTTACCTCCACCTCGACGTTTTCACCGACCGCCTCTTTGGCGGCAACCCGCTCGCGGTGGTGCTCGACCCTCGAGGCCTCTCGACCGAGACCATGCAGGCCGTCGCGAAAGAGATGAATTTCTCGGAGACGACCTTCGTGCTGCCGCCCGAGCAGCCGGGCACCGACGTGCGCCTGCGCATCTTCACGCCGGCGGCCGAGCTCCCCTTTGCAGGTCATCCGACGATTGGTAGCGCCTTCGCCTTGGCGCACGCGGGCGTCATCGCGCACCTCCGCGACCAGTGGGTGTTCGGTCTCGGCGTCGGGCCGGTGCCAGTCTCGCTCACGTGGCGCGACGAAAGGCTGGCCTTTGCGTGGATGACCCAGCCCATCCCGACCTTTGGCGACCCCATCCCCGAGCCGGGACGGGTGGCCGCCGCACTCGGCTTGTCGGAAGCGGCGGTGGGAGGCACGGGCCTGCCGGTGCAGGTGGTCTCGTCCGGCGCGCCGTTCCTCTTTGTGCCGCTCACCACGCGCCGGGCGGTTGACTGCGCGTCGGTCGATCCCGCGGCGATCGAGGCGCTGTTCGAATGGGCGAACATCGACGCGCTCGGCGTCTTTCTCTTTTCGCCCGAGCGGGCCGGCGATCGTGCGACGGTCTACAGCCGCATGTTTGCGCCCAAGCTCGGCATTATGGAAGATCCGGCGACGGGGGGCGCCGGCGGGCCGCTCGGGTCGTATCTCGTGCGGCACAAGGTGGTGCCGCCCGAGCAGGCTGGCGGGATGCTCAACCTGCAGGGCGTGAAGATGGGTCGGCCCAGCCACATTCACATCTCGATTGGCATGGAGAAGGGCGAGTGTGCCTGCGTTCGCGTAGGAGGAGAGTCGGTCTTGGCAGGAGAGGGCACCCTCTATATCTGAAACGTCCGGCTGAAGCCGGACACTACACTTGTTCTCGCTGTATGTGTCTGCACGTGTCTGATGTGTCTGATATGTCGATATGTCTGATGTAGTGTCCGGCTTTAGCCGGACCTGAGAGGGAGACGACAATGAGGCTACGGTCAATCGCGACGATATCGATGGCCCTGCTGGTCGGCACGACCCTCCTGGCGCAGCAGCGCCAGGCGGCGGACCCGAAGGCAAAGCTGCGGAACCCGGCGGCGCTCGTGGAGAAGGCACCTGACTTGTACAAGGCGAAGTTCGACACGAGCGCCGGCATCTTCATCATCGAAGTCCACCGCGACTGGGCGCCGCTTGGCGCCGATCGGTTCTACAACCTGGTCAAGAACGGGTTCTATGACGATGTCCGGTTCTTCCGCGTGCTCGAGGGATTCATGGCCCAGTTCGGCATGAACGGCGATCCGAGTATCCACGGCGTCTGGGGTCGCTCGACCTTCAGGGACGATCCCGTCAAGGGGAGCAACAAGCGCGGGTTCGTCACGTTTGCCAAGTCGGCGGCGCCCAACTCGCGATCGACCCAGGTGTTCATCAACTTTGTCGACAACACCGGTCTCGATGCCCAGGGGTTCGCACCCTTCGGTCAGGTGGTGACAGGCATGGATGTCGTCGACAAGCTCTACAGCGGATACGGCCGCAACAACGTGCCGGACCAGGGCCGCATCGCGGCCGAAGGGAACGCCTACCTGACGGCCAGTTACGGCAAGCTCGACTACGTGAAGAAGGCCACGATAGAAAATTGACCGACCCTTTCGCCATCCTCGGGCCGCATGCCGATCGGCGCGGCACGATTGTCCGCGCGTATCATCCCGCGGTCCGGGCTATCGATCTGCGGCTGATGGCGACGGGCGAGCTTCGGTCGATGACCAAGCGGGACGCGGGTGGGCTCTATGAGGTCCGGCTCGAGGCCTTCGGTTCAGGCGACGGCGCGCCGGACTACCGGCTGCGATTCACGTTTCCCGGCGACCGCGCCGTCGAGATCGACGATCCGTATCGGTACGGCCGGGTCCTGACCGATTTCGACCTGCACCTGATCGGTGAAGGCACGCACTATCGCGCGCACGAGAAGCTGGGCGCCCATCGGGTGACGATCGGAAGTACAACCGGCGTGCACTTCGCGGTATGGGCACCCAATGCCGATCGCGTCAGCCTGGTCGGCGATCTCAATGGCTGGGACGGCCGCGTGCACCCGATGCGGCTGCTGGTGCCGGCCGGTATCTGGGAAATCTTCATCCCCGACCTCGCCGACGGCGAGAAGTACAAGTTCGAGATCCGCACCAAGACCGGCGCGCTCCTCACGAAGGCCGATCCCTTCGGGTTCGCCTTCGAGATGCCGCCGCAATCGGCGTCCGTCGTGCGCGACATCTCCGGTTACACGTGGAGCGATTCAGCCTGGATGACGGCGCGGCCCGCCCAGGGGGCCTGGCTCGACCGTCCGATGGCCATCTACGAAGTGCATCTCGGGTCGTGGGCGCGCGTGCCGGAAGAAGAAGACCGTTACCTGACCTATCGCGAGCTGGCCGGCCGGCTGGTGCCCTACGTCAAAGAGATGGGCTTCACGCACATCGAGCTTTTGCCGGTCATGGAGCACCCCTTCTCCCCCTCGTGGGGGTACCAGGTACTCGGGTTCTTCGCGCCGACGAGCCGGTTCGGGCCGCCCGCGGACTTCAAGTTCTTCGTCGACGCGTGCCACCAGGCCGGGCTTGGCGTGATTCTGGACTGGGTGCCCGGGCATTTCCCGAAGGACGCCCACGGGCTCGCCCAGTTCGACGGCACGGCACTCTTCGAGCACGTCGATCGGCGGCAGGGCGAGCACCAGGACTGGGGCACGCTCATCTTCAATTACAGCCGGCACGAGGTCAGGAATTTCCTGCTGTCGAACGCGCTCTTCTGGCTCGAGGAGTACCACGTGGACGGCCTGCGCGTCGATGCGGTGGCCTCGATGTTGTACCTCGACTACTCACGCCGCGAGGGCGAGTGGATCCCCAATGCCTTCGGCGGACGCGAGAACCTCGACGCGATCGCCTTTCTCCAGCAGCTCAACAGCCTGACCCACGGCGAGCATCCGGGCACCATCACCGCGGCCGAGGAGTCGACGGCGTGGCCCGGCGTGAGCCGGCCGGTACACCTGGGCGGCCTGGGCTTCACGTACAAATGGAACATGGGGTGGATGCACGACATCCTGCAGTACGTGGGCGAAGACCCGGTGCACAGGCGCTGGCATCACAACCTCGTGACGTTCTCGATGCTCTATGCGTTCACCGAGAACTTCGTGCTGCCGTTCTCGCACGACGAAGTGGTGTACGGCAAACGGGCGCTCGTCGACAAGCCGCCGGGAGACGCGTGGCAGAAGTACGCGACGCTCCGCACGCTCTACGGCTACCTGTACGCGCATCCGGGCAAGAAGCTGCTGTTCATGGGCGGCGAGTTCGGCCAGTGGCGCGAGTGGCATCACGATCGCAGCCTCGACTGGCATCTGCTCGACGATCCGTCGCACGCCTCACTCCGGCGCTACGTCCAGGACTTGAACCGGCACTACCAGGCCGAGCCGGCCCTGCACGAGCGTGATTTCGACGCCGACGGCTTCCGCTGGATCGAGTGCAACGACAACGAGAACAGCGTCGTGTCGCTCGTGCGCTACGCGCGCGACCGCCGCCACTTCATCGTCATCGTCTGCAACTTCACGCCCGTGTCTCGCGCCGACTACCGCGTGGGCGTCCCGGAAGCCGGGTGGTATGCGGAGCTCGTCAACAGCGACGCGTCGTTCTACGGCGGCGGCGACGTTGGCAACCTCGGCGGCGCGACCACCGAGCCGGTCGCGGCGCACGGTTTCGGGCAGTCGCTGCGCCTCATCGTCCCGCCCCTCGGCTGTCTCTTCTTGAAGCGGCGGCAAACTTAGCGCTCACGCCTGTCCATCAGGAAGTCACGAAGAACACGAAGCACACGAAGAACTATTGGGCTTTCGTGTACCTTCGTGTCCATCGTGTCTTCGTGATTAACTGTCGGCTCTAATCAGCCATGTCATTGCGAAATTCGAGAGGCATGGCGGTCGCGCTGGTCACCCTGGCGACGTTCACCGATCTCGTCGCGTACTCGGTCTGCGTGCCGGTGCTGCCGGATCTCGCGCGGCGGCTGGGCGCCAGTGCGACCACCATCGGGCTGCTGTTTGCCTCGTTCGGTGCCACGCTGGTCGCGGTTGGCGTGCCGATGGGCGTCGTGTCGGACCGCGTGGGACGCAGGCTCCTGCTCGTCGCCGGCATGCTGACGCTCGCCGGCTCGACGGCGGTGTTTGCAGCGGCCGACACGCTCGCCTGGCTGTTCGCGGCCCGCATGATCCAGGGCGCGGCCGACGGCGCGACCTGGGTCGTCGGCCTCGCACTTGTCGCCGATCTTTACGGCCCTGAGGACCGCGGTCGCGTCATGGGGTACGTGATGTCGGGTACGAGCGTCGGTATCATTCTGGGTCCTTCAATTGGCGGCTGGCTGTATCAAGCTGGTGGCGTGGCGCTGCCGTTTCTGTTCACCTCGGCGCTGTCGCTCGTCTGTGCGGTCGGCTTTGCGTTGATGCAGCCACCGGCTCGGGTCGCTGCCCGGGGTTCTCGTGGGTCGATTCGCGCGGTCGCGCGCGTGCCGGCGGTCGCGCTGTGCGTGGCGACGGTGATTGTCATTAGCGCCACCATCGCCATGCTCGAGCCGGCCCTGCCGCTGTTTTTCGACGACTCGCTGGGCCTGGGTCCGGCCGACATCGGCCTGCTGTTCGGCATGGCGGCCGTCGCGAGTGCGGTGATGCCGTTTGTCTACGGCCCGATGACCGATCGCTGGGGCGGCCGCCGGCTGACGCTGATCGGACTTGCGCTGACGGCGGCGTGGATGCCGATGATGGCGACGGCGACGGGCTTTCGAACCGCGCTGGCGATCATCGTCGTGCAGTGGATGGCCATCGCGTTGATCGTCACCCCGTCGCTCGCGTACATGGCCGAGGTGACGTCCGCTACCGGCGGCGACGCGTACGGCGTCGGCTACGGCCTGTACAACACGGCGTGGGGCGTGGGCCTGTTGGGCGGGCCGGCGCTCGGCGGATGGCTGTTCGAACGGCTGGGCTTCGCGACGCTGACGATCGGCTGGTCGCTCGCCGTCATCATCGTCACGCTGCTGTTGGCGAAGGTACACTCACGGTCCGGCTGAAGCCGGACACTACGTACGTCGCGCCTCGAACGTCCGGTATCGTACGTCCGGTATCGTACGTAGTGTCCGCCTTCAGGCGGACTGGGACGCTAACTTTTCGATGCGCGTCCACTCGGCGTCGGTGACCGGCATCACCGACAGTCGAGAGATCCGCACGAGGGGGAAGGTCTTGAACGCCTCGTCGGCTTTGATCTCGGCCAGGGTGACCGGCCGCGCAAGCTTTTTGACCGGCGCGAGGTCAACGACCGACTGCTTGCCGCTCGTGTCCTCGGGATCTGGATACGCGTCGCCGAGCGCTTTCGCGATGCCGACGACGGCCTTTTCGTCCCCGGTGTGATAGTAGAAGATTCGGTCGCCCTTCTTCACCGACCGCAGATGCTTCTGCGCGACAGGGTTCTTGACGCCGCTCCAGACCGTCTTCCGATCCTTGACAAACGCGTCGAAGCCGTAATGAGTCGGCTCCTCTTTGAACAGCCAATTCATCATGCACCCGCCCGGGGAGCTCGCGCATTGTACAACCGGCTGACACTCTTTCGCGTTGACGACGGTCGAGACCGACAGCTACCATAGCCGTTCCGCCGTCAGCTGGAGGTGTTCATGTCGCGTCATACGCCGGCGCTCGCTCTCGCAGTCGTTGCTCTTCTCTTCTCCCGCTCGCTGGGGGCTCAAACCCTCCAGGCGGTACCGCCACCAGACTCCGAGACCATTTCGCAGCTGGAGCAGCAAGTCCGCAACGGTTATCCGCTGCCGAGCATCGGCGTCGGCGTGACCGGTGTCAGCCTGTTTTCGCTCCTCCAAGTGACTGGCGGACTGACCGACCATTTTGCGGTCATGACCAAGTCGTCCTCCGGCCAGTTGACGATGAACAACTTCGTTCTCCGGAACAGCCGGGACGATTCGGTGCAGGTGACCATCTTCCAGCCATCGTCGCGGGCCTTCCCGATTTTCTTCGAGCTGGCCAAGCGGCAGCAGTATGCGGCCAACCTGCAGAGCGGCGTGTATTACATCGGGGCCTTGTCGCAGGATGGCGTGGTGTATTTTCGAGCCGACATCGCCAGCAGCAAACCCGGGCTGACGTCGTATCTGTACAGCCTCAGGCGCAATACGGACAGCTTCCTCGAGTGGACCACGATTCCCGAAACGGCCGTCATCGCCGCGACGACGAGCGACGACGACACGATTCAGGATGAAATCGAGAAGATACGAAGCGCCAGCTATACCGCAATGCCCCTGGCGAAGGCCGTGCCGGCGAGCCTGCACGGCGCCGCGGCGATCACCATCGAGAACGGCACGTCGTATATGCTGTCGGTGCTGCTGTCGGGCCCTGTCAGCCGCAAGGTAGATTTGGCGGCCGGCGGGGCGCAGGACATCATCCTCTCCCCGGGCAACTACGAGATCGCCGTCAGCTTCTCTCATCCGTCCGTGGTTCCGTTCTATGGCAAAGAGAACTTCGGCTCGAACATGCGTTACTCGAAGCGCTTCTACATCACCAGTAAGTAACGGGATTTGGGATTTGGGATTTGGGATTCGGGCGCGTGCCGCACTAAGCGGACGATCGCTTGTATCAAGATCCGGAGCGTAAGCGACGGCTGCGCGTGGGGGTGGGGCCCCAGCGCAAAGTAATTGATGGAGAGATGTCCGAGTGGTTGAAGGAGCACGCTTGGAAAGCGAACGGGCGCGGTAACGCCAAGCAACTCCGAAACACCGTAGCGCGCATCACGTCATGGAGCCGACTCGACGTGTCGTTAGCTGGCTGCGCGGAGCGACAACTCGAAGTGAAGCCCTTCGGCTCTCTGGAGGTGGTGGATGACCTCGAAGAGATTGCGGGCTTGAGGGTTACCGCTTGGACTGAGCATGCGCATCAAGCTCTTGGCCGGCCGTTTTGTTCGGCGACTGAGCTCCTCGAACCCAATCGTCGCGTTGATGTAGTCGCGAAGTATCGCCTTACCGGTGTCAAGATCTCCGCCGAGAAGGCATTCGACCCCTTCACGTAAAAGCTCCTTCCTATACTTGCGGTCCGACCGGAGGCGAGCCTGCACTGTTTCCTTGAACTCTCGCGTCAGAGGCATGTCATTTCTCCTGCGCCTTGCGCTTCTTGTAATCGGCCCATCGCTCGTGCGCGGCCCCGATGTCGCCATCCTGGCGCTTCTTCGTCCCGCCGCCGAGCAAAATGACGACAGTCTCGCCATCTTTACCGAAATAGACCCGATACCCAGGCCCGAAATCGATGCGGTACTCGAACACGCCGGCACCGACGCCCTTGACGTTCGAGAAGTTTCCTAGTTCCAGACGTCGGAGCGCCGTCGTCACTTTCGCAGCCGCTGCGGCGTCGAGACTGCGAAACCAAGCCGCAAACGGACTCGATCCCGCGCGGTCGAGATATTCGAGAAGGGACAACGCTCTCATGGTAACATACACGTTACCATTGTCAATGACGCATCGTCAGTCGCAAGGAGTCACAGCTAATGTCCAGCACCGTCAGGTCCGTCGCCCACGTGCGCGCCAGTGACGTTCCAGCAGCGGATCGAGGCTGACTGTCAGGTGTACAGCCTCATGAGCATCGCGCAGTCCGCCGCTGAATTGACCACGCTCTATCCAAACGATATGGAGCTAGCTTCGGCGGTCACGCGCGCCTGGAACGAGCTCCATAACGCACACATTCTGGCCAACGCGGTCTGGAACATCCGGACGAAAGGCCTTTTCGGCGTCGTAGGCTGATGGGCGGGGCGGTATACTGGTCGGGTTCGCGCGGCCGTGACGAGCAATGCCCGTAAGTGATCGCAGACCCTTAGGGGGTGTATCACAATTCCTATCACAATTTGGGTTTTGGGCTGAGCCACTCGCCCGTAAACCATTGATTCTACAAATGCGGAGAGATGTCCGAGTGGTTGAAGGAGCACGCTTGGAAAGCGTGTGTAGGGGAAACTCTACCGTGGGTTCGAATCCCACTCTCTCCGCCAGTTCTCAATGCGCGATTTCCTGAGCCGCGGTCTTCCGGGGTTTTCGGCGGTTCCCATCATCAATTCGAGTCGAGTTCCATTTCCGAGTGTCATTTCCCGGCCGCTGGCAGGATCATCGGCGCGCGGGACCCGGAGTTGTTGCAGTACATCGAGCGCGTCATCCCCAGCGGCTCGAAGATCTTCTTCTCGACGTAGTCCTCGTACGTCATCCCGCTCGCCTTCTCGATGATGAGGCCGAGGAGCCAGAAGCCGGAGTTGCTGTAGGTCTGCATCGTCCCCGTCGGGAACTGGAACGGATGGCGATTGATGACTTTGTAGACGTCATCGCGAGTGGCGGTGGGGTTCCTCATCAGCTGCATCGCGCGAAGCTCCGGCATCTCGGCGAGCTCGGAGATGCCGGATGTGTGACCGAGGAGGTGGCGCAGCGTCACCTTGTTACCGCGGGTCTCAAAGTCCGGCAGCCACTTCGTGATGTCATCGTCGAGGCTGAGCTTTCCCTGATCCCGAAGCTGCAGGATCGCAGCGGCGGTGAACTGCTTGGTGACGGAGCCGATCGGGACGATGGTGTCCACGGTCATCGGCACGTCACCCTCGACGTCGGCCTTGCCGTACGCCTTGAGGAGCACCGTGTCGTTCCCCTTGACGACGGCGGCCGTGATGCCGACGGCGCGATTCTCGAGAACGCCAGCGCCGGCAATGGAGTCCAGCCGCTGGACCAGGGTCCCGCCGGACTGCGCGGTTGCGGTAGCGGCACCAATCGAGACGAGCGCGAGAAGCAGGTAGAAAATTGCGCTGCGAGCGTGCAAGGTCATGGCCGTCTCCTGTCAGGCGATCCGTCGAGTCTCATCGGGCACCGGGCGCCGCGCATTCCTGATTCGGCCCCACCATCGACCGCAGCTGCGTCTCGTGTTGGCGCACCGCGTCACTCGCCCGCGCCGCCGACCAGTTCCAGTTGCGGATCGAGCGCTCGCCGTCCGGCGGCCAGCGCCGCAGCATGTGTCGCGCGAGCGGACACTGCACGTCGCCCGGCAGAGTCGGCAGCGCAGCGATCAGCACGGGCACCGCGTCAGCGCTGAGCGACGTCGCGTACGCGACGTCGAATCGGACGGGCGCGTCCGCAAACTCCATCCGCGCCACATTCGTGCGCGCGACGACCGCATCCGGGTTGATAACGAACAGCAGCGCGAGCGTCGCGAGGCCGGATGCCAGCGTCCCGAACGCGA
>Ga0156278_1001_pt1 | contig 14244 bp, 16 predicted proteins | sample RifCSPlowO2_12_FD_107927 | JGI IMG/M metagenome (GOLD analysis project Ga0156278, IMG submission 107927) | Acidobacteria bacterium RIFCSPLOWO2_12_FULL_65_11
AGAGCGCGGCGGCAATGACGTCTCCGAGCGCCGCAAGCGCCAGCGCCGACGGCACGACGAAGAACGCGATCTGCCGAAGGCCGGCGTCGAGCCGGGCACGCAACGCGTCCGTGCCAGTCCCTTCAACCGCCGCCACGCCCGACATGGCGGGGAGCTCCGCCGCGGCGACCGACATCCCGAACAGGCTGATGGGCAGCATGTACACATTTTGTGCGTTCATCAGACCCGTGACCGCACCGGTCGGCAACAGGCTGGCCAGTAACGTGTCGATATACGCGCTCGCCTGCACGACCCCTCGGCTGACCAGCACGGGGACAAAGCTGCGCCAGACGAGACGGACATGCTCCGACGCCACGTCGAGAGCGAACCGGAGATCCGGCGCCACGCGCCACACCACCGGCACTTGCACGGCGAACTGCAGAAAACTGCCGACGACCGAGCCCCACGCCAGCGTCACCGCCAGGCGCTCCGGCGCGGCGGCGCCGAAGACGATGAGGGTGGTAATCATGGCCGCGTTCCAGACCACCGGCGCGGCGTACGAGAGCAGAAAGCGATGATGGCTGTTGAGCACGCCCAGGCACCACGCCGACATGACGAGCAAGCCGGCGCCGGGAAACAACACGCGGACGATCTGGATCGTGAGCTCGCGTTTGGCGCCCGTAAACCCAGGGGCGATCACCGCGATGAGGATCGGGGTCGCGAGTACTCCGATGAGCACCAGCACGCCCACCGCCAGCGCGAGGAGCGACGCCACAGCCCCCGCCACGCGATCGGCGTCGCGCCGTTCGCCGCGCGCGTTGAGCGCCGCATACACGGGAATGAACGACGCCGAGAGCGCGCCCTCGCCGAACAGACCCTGAAGGAGGTTGGGGATGCGAAAAGCCGCGTTGAACGCGTCGGCGGCATCGGACTGCAAGCCGAAGTAGTACGCGAAGACGCGAAACCGGATGAGGCCGGTGATCCGGCTGAGCAGGATGCCCGCAGCGACCAGCACGGCTGGCTGACGAGGCCTAATAGGCACTGTCGATCGCTTGTAGGCCGGGTCCTTTCGGACCCGGCATCAGAGGCGGGTCCCAAAGGACCCGTCCTACTCGGGGATTGTTCGACGTGCCCTTAGTCAGCATCATCGTCAGGTGTGACTTCGCCGAGTGTGCCGCTGGATTTCTTCATCAGGTACGTCTTGATGAACCCGTCGAGGTCGCCGTCGAGCACGCGATCGACGTTGCCGACCTGTTCCTTCGTGCGATGGTCCTTCACGAGCTGATAGGGATGCAGCACGTAGCTGCGAATCTGGCTGCCGAAGGCGATCCCCTTTTTCGCGCCGCCGATCTGATCGAGCTTCGCCTGATTCTCTTTCATCTTCAGGTCGTAGAGGCGGGCCTTGAGCACCCGCATCGCCGAATCGCGGTTTCGGTGCTGCGACCGCTCGTTCTGGCACGACACGACCATGCCGGTCGGCAGGTGCGTGAGGCGAACGGCCGAGTCGGTGACGTTGACGTGCTGGCCGCCGGCGCCGCTCGATCGATAGGTGTCGATCCGCAGATCTTTGTCTTCGATCTCGATCTCCACGTCCTCCGGAAGTTCCGGCCAGCAGTACACCGACGCGAACGAGGTGTGCCGCCGAGCCGCCTGATCGAACGGCGAGATGCGCACCAGCCGGTGTACGCCCACCTCGGCCGACAGCAGACCGTAGGCATACTCACCGTTCACGGTGAACGTGACGCTCTTGAGGCCGGCCTCTTCGGCCGGCTGATAGTCGATGATTTCCCGTTTGAAGCCGCGGCGCTCGGTCCATCGCAGGTACATCCGCAGCAGCATCTCGGCCCAGTCCTGCGACTCGGTCCCGCCGGCGCCCGGATGGATGGTGACGATGGCGTTCTTGCGATCGTGCTCGCCGCCGAGCATCTTCTTGATCTCGCCGGCCTGCACTTCCCTGTCGAACGCCTCGAGCGCCCGACCGAATTCGGCGTCAACCGGCTCGCCCGCTTCGGCCCACTCGACGAGCACGGCGAGGTCGTCGTGCTTCTTCTTGAGCGACAGGATCAGATCGCGATCCTGATCGAGCCGGCGGCGGCGCTGCAGGACCTTCTGGGCTTCGGCCTGGTCCTTCCAGAAATCCGGTGAGGCGGTGCGCGCCTCGAGTCGACTCAGCTCTTCGTCGGGGCGGGCGGCCTCAAAGATAGCTCCGCAGGTCGGCGGCGCGTTTGCTCAGGTCCTCGTACTGGTGCATCAGATCGTCAACGGTCGGCATTGGGGGACAGTCTCCTCAGGGCACATTCTACATGCCTTTGGTGGCATTGATGTGTTGACATCATTATTGTCGATGTTATGATGCCGGCATGCGGACCACGTTGACGATCGACGATGACGTGATGGACCGGTTGAAGCGGGAGGCCAAGCGTGGCAGGGTCTCGTTCAAGACGGCCGTCAACCAAGCGCTGCGTCTGGGGATCGATCGCCTGCAGCCGACGGCGCGCCGGCGCGCGTTCCGCCAGCGCACCTTTCGCATGGGATACCCACCAGGCAGCCACTTCGACAAGGCACTCCAGTTGGCCGCCCGGCTCGACGACGAAGAGATTGCCCGCAAGCTGGCGATGGGCCGATGAAGGTCGTCGACCTCAACCTTCTGCTCTACGCCACCAACGAGGACGCCCCGCTGCACGCGAAGGCCCGCAAGTGGTGGGAGGCGACGCTCGCCGGCGACGAGCAAGTCGGGCTGGCCTGGCCGGTGGCCCTGGGGTTCCTGAGGCTGTGCACGAGAGGTGGAATCCTGCCCAAGCCACTGACCCCGCGCCAAGCGCTCGACACCGTCGGCGAATGGATCGCGCACCCGCTCGTCTCGCTGCTTCATCCAGGCAACGGACACTGGACGATCTTTCGTGGTCTCGTCGAATCGATCGGCACGGCGGGTAATCTGACGACGGATGCGCACCTGGCGGCGCTGACCATCGAGTACGACGCGACGCTCTACTCCACCGACACCGACTTCTCCAGCTTCTCTTCGCTGAGGCTCAAGAATCCGCTGGCGTGAGGCCCACGGCGTCCATCACCTTCTGTCCCTTTAAGTTTTAAGTTCTTACTTGTGCCTCGCGCTTGAAGCGCGCAAGGCGCTCGGGATCGGTCGCAAAGACATCCGGCAGCGTCTTGATGGCGACGTCGCGGTTGAGCTTCGTGTCGCGCGCGCGGTAGACCTCGCCCATGCCGCCGATGCCGATGAGGGCAACGACTTCATAAGCTCCGAGGCGAGTACCGGCTGTAAGCGGCTGGGCTCGGTGGTCTACTTTCTCACTTGGCGGCGGGGCCCCACCCCCGCCGCGGACTGACGCAGATGCCTCGCCTCGGCTCCGCTCGGCCTCGGCTCGGCATGGCCGCAGGCGCTCATCCCGCCGACGCCGATGAGGGCGACAACCTCATACACTCCCAGGCGAGTACCGACGGTCAGGGCCATGGACGCCTGATTATAGACGACCGAGCAGCGGTTCAATCTGCTGTGCGGCGGTGGGCGTGAACTGCAGCAGGCACCGGAACACGCGTCGGTGAACGTCGGCGTCCGGCTCCGGCGTCAGGTAGAGAGCGGCCACGAGGTCGCGCCATCGCAGCAACTCGCGTCGGCGTGTCGGGGTTGCCGCGACGACGGTCAGATCGATCAACTGCAGCACCCGCTCATACCCGCGGTGTGCGTGGTCCCAGGCGCCGCGAGCCAGCAAAGACGAGGCACGGTTCATCTCGTTGCCGATCATCAGAATCTGTTGGTCAAACGAGAAGCCGGCCCACCGCTCTGGCGACAGTCCAGCGTGCTGAGTGGGAGCGCTCACAGCGGCTCTCCAGCGCCCACGAGCGCGTGGACGATTTCACCAACGGCGTTGCGCGTGCCGGCGTCCTGAATCTCCATGCTTCGATTGCCTTGCGCGGGCCGGATGTTGATGAGCGCCGTGAATTCAATGCACTGCGAGGCGCCGAGCCCCGGATAGTAGTTCGCGCCCCAGAGGTCAGCGATGGGATCACGGCGTCCATCACCCTCCGTCCTTCTAACTTTTCCTTCCTGACTTTTCACTTCCGCAGCGAGCGCCATGACCAGTCGAGATTATAGCTTCACAATGGTCCGCCTGAAGGCGGACACTACTGCCTGCTAAAAAGCATCTCGGTCAGGAGACGTGAATCCTCTTCGCGCGGGAAGTCCAGGCCAAGGATGCGCGCCAGCGTGGGCGCGATGTCCTCGGGACCGCACTCGGCGTCGTACACACCGGGCTTGATCCCCTCGCCCATGAAGACGATCGGCACGTGGCGATCGTAGTCGTAAGCCGTGCCATGACCCGTGCCGCCGACATACGAACTGACGTACGCGTACTTCTTCACCAAAACGCTGAGATGCGGACTTCTGGCCTGGAAGAACGAATTCTGAAACAGCTTGAGGTACGGGTCGGCAGGATTGCTGGCGCTCAACAGCTCGGCCTGCGTGTACACGTGTTCGACAAGGCCCGTTGACACGAGCGCGCCGATCGCGGTCTGTTCCACGTCCCGCCGGTCGAGATTGTGCCGCCGGATGACGCCCTCATCCAGGTAGACGTTGGGGATGTCGCTCCCGAAGTAGGCCATGAGACTTTCGACCCCGGGGAATCTCCTGGCCAGTGCCGTTCGCACGGCCCCTGCGAGGACCGCTGAAGACGCGCGGCGCGCATCGACACCTTTGGCCTGGAGGTTCTCAACGAGAGGCAGCGAACCGTGATCCGAGGTGAGCACCACCAGCGTGTTCGCCAGGCCTACCGTTCGATCGATCTCCTTGAAGAGTTTCTCCAACACGAGATCGAGGCGAAGCAACTGATCCATCAGTTCCTGGCTTTCCGTTCCGTATGTGTGCCCAACGATATCGGTCGCAGAAAAGCCGACGGCAAAGATATCGGTGTCGGCATCGCGGCCAATCTGGTGAGCCTTCATCGCTTCGAGCGCGGCCGACAGCGTTACCTCGTCCGCAAACGGCGTACGGCGCAAGTCATCATAGAAGAGCGGATCGCCGGGAATGCGGCGGAGCAGGTGCGGAAACACGGTATCCTCGCGATCCCACTCGCCCTCGATCGCATCCATACCGGCATGCTTTTCGTACACCGCTTCGTCTGGCAGCAGCCGACTCCATTTCTTCCCGAAGTAGCCGTCCGGCAGACGCCGATCGTTCCATCGCACCAACCATCCGGGAGCCCGGCTCATGTAGTACGTGCTGGTGATGAAGCGGCCCTCGGCGGTCTCGTACCAATACGCCGCGTCGCCTCGCCGCCCGGCCATCAGGATGGCCGAGCGATCCTTGAGCGAGACTCCCACGACGCGCGATTGCGGACTCTTGAGTTTCAGGACGTCGCCCACGGTGAACCCGAGCGCATTGACCGGCGACGCGCCACGGCCTGCTCCGCCGAGCGGTGACTGGACCGGATCGTCCACCACGTTGACGACCTTTTTCAGCAGCGGATCCCACCAGTCGTTGGCCACGATGCCCGAATGGCTCGGGTGCCGCCCCGAAAGGATGACCGAATGCCCCGGGCCCGTTTCGGTGGCCGCGTGCCGATAGTTCGCGTTGCTGAACACCGCGCCACGTTCTCTCAATGTGCGCAGGCCACCCGTGTAAAGCGGCGCGAATCGAGTCAGATAATCGAACCGCATCTGATCGATGGCAACTACCAGTACAAGTCTTGGGCGCTGCGGCGTCCGCTGCGCCGCCACCGGCGCGAGACAGACAAGCGCCAGCACCAGCGCCGTCACGAATCGTGTCTTGTGCACGCTCACACGCAGAGTGTCCCCTCGCGCACTCGACGACGACTCACCACGAAAGAGTTGTCACAGGGAATCAAAGAACTCAGAGGGATTAAACCACAGAGCCACGGAGGCACAGAGATCAAATTGGCGAGTGTGGGTGAAGCGCTCGATGCGGTCGGCCTGCTATGCAGGCCGAGTAACAGGCACGTAACCCCGAGCACGAACACGTCCCGTGCGAATACGTCACGTACGAACACGTCGGCGCGTCAGCAGCAGAAGCGCGGCCGTCATGACGACGCAGGCGTACGCGAACACATCGCCGATCCGGGTGTAGAGTGTCATCGTCTGCAGGAAGCGCGCGTCGCCCACGACGACCGCGGATTGGTAAATCTCGCTTCGCGCGAGCACGCGGCCGTAAGGATCGACGATGCCGCTGATGCCGGTGTTGGCGGCCCGCACGAGATACCGCCCCGTTTCGATCGCGCGCATCGAAGCCTGCTCGAAATGCTGGAGAGGGGCTGAGGTCGCGCCAAACCACGCGTCGTTGGTGATGGTCGTCAGCAGCTCGCTGCCGCCAACGACGAACCGGCGGACGAGATCCGGGTAGACGATCTCGTAACAGATCGCCGTGCTCATCGAGTGACCACGGACGGGCCAGACGACGGCCCGGTCGCCAGGCGAGAAATCGGAGACCGTTTCCACGAGCGGGCCCACGAAGAACAGCACGCGCCTGAGCGGCACGTACTCGCCCCACGGCACCAGATGCATCTTGCGGTAGACACCCACGGTCGCCCCATCGTCGCCCACCAGGAACGCCGCGTTGTAGTACTTGGCCGCAGAGCCACGGTCGACCTGGTCGCTTCCCACCAGAATCGGCACGCGCGCCTGCCGCGCGATCGTCCGGATGAGATCGGCGCTCGCGGGATCGTCGTCAAAGCGAAACGGCGTGGACGATTCGGGCCACAGCACCAGTTGGGCGCCCTCACGGATCGCCTGCGTGGTCAGTCGGAGGTAGTCGCGAAAGATCGATGCGCTGAGTGCCGGATCCCATTTCTGCGCCTGGTCCACGTTCCCCTGGATCAATCCGACGCGGACTGGGTCACCCGCGCTGGTCCACTCGGTTCTCGCCACGCGCAGACCGCCCCACACCGTCACCCCAACGACCAGCGCCAGCATCACCGCCGCCGGAACGTATGGTCCGGCTGAAGCCGGACCCCACGTCTTCTTGTCGCCTACGCTGACAGCGACCACTGCGGCCGCGGCGCTGACGCCAACGACGAGCGCCGACACGCCGTAGACGCCCAAGAGGCTCGACAGTTGCGCCACGGGCAGGACGCTCGTCTGGCTGTAGCCGACGAGCACCCACGGAAAGCCGGTCATGATGTGCGCGCGCCCCAGTTCGGTCGCCACCCACACGAGGGGCGCCGCCATCAAGGCCTGCGCGCCATGGGCCATCACCAGCCGGCGCATCACCATCGCACAGATCGCGGGAAAGAGCGCCAGGTATGCGACAAACGCCGCGTTGAGCGGCACAGCCACCCAGGCCGGGAGGCCTCCGTACATCGTCATGACGCTCGTCAGCCAGTACAGCGTCCCGCCGAAGTACACGAGCCCGGCTGTGAGGCCGAGCACAAACGCCCGGCGCGTGCTGACGGGGCCACCAAGGACCACAAGCAGAGGCGTCAAGGCCATCCATGCGAATGCGGGGTGACCGAACTTCGGGAAGCTCAGCGCGAGAAGAATACCGGAGAAGACGGCGAGAAGGACGCCACGGTTGTCATCGAAGCGAGGCGGGGACACGGATCATCAGTGTACATGCGGCGGGTCCAAAAGGACCCGCCCTACGTGGACTGCTCATGGCTCGCTTATGGCTCCGCGAAGCGCTCGAGGCGCCGGTACAGCGCGCGGCGGCTCAGGCCGAGCACTCTGGCCGCTTCGCTCTTGTTGCCCTCGACCTGATTCAGAACGCGAACAACCTCCTCGTGCCCCGCGGCAGACATCTGCACCGGGCTGCGCGCGGGTGCCCGCATCGCCGGGGCCACGACACGATCGGCGGACGGCGAGGGCGAGGGCGAGGGCGAGGGCGAGGACGATCGTTGCTGCACCAGAAGCGCCGATTGCACCTCGCGCTCGCTGAGCAGCCGTCCCTCGCTCAGCAGACAGGCCCGCTCGATCACGTTGCGCAGCTCGCGGATATTGCCCGGCCATGGCGCCTGCTGCAGGAGCCGCTCGGTGGCGGGTGTCACGCCGGTCAGGGGGCGCTTGTAACGTTTCGCGTATTCCCCCACGAAGGCGGCGGTCAAGTACGGAATGTCTTCCCGGCGCTCCCTGAGCGGCACCAGATGAATCTCGATGGTGCTCAAGCGATAGAAGAGGTCGCTTCTGAACCGTCCGGCGGAGACCTGCGCCCGCAGATCACGATTGGTCGCCGCGATCAGATTCACGTTCACTGTCCGCGATTCCAGCGAACCGACGCGCTGCACCTCCCCATATTCGACCGCGCGCAGCAGCTTGGCCTGAAGCTGCACGGGCAATTCGCCGATTTCGTCGAGAAACAGTGTGCCGTGATCCGCATGCTCGAGCATCCCCGACTTGGCGTCGGTCGCGCCGGTAAACGCGCCCCGCGTGTGACCGAACAGCTCGCTCTCGAACAGATTCTCGACAATCGCCGAGCAGTTGACCGTCATGAGCCGGCGGGCACGCCGCGGCCCAACCTCGTGCAGCGCCCGTGCGACGAGCTCCTTGCCCGTACCGGTCTCTCCCGCGATGAGCACCGTTCGCACGTGCGGCGCGAGCCGGCGGATGGTGTCAAACAGCTCCTGCATCGCGGGACTGCGGCCGATCATGCCGTGGAACTCGAAGCGGTGGGCCAGATCGGCGTCGACCGCGAGCAGCTGCTCCCGGCGCTCGATGGTCTTTTTGACCGTCAGCAGGAGCTCGCGCAGGCGATCGAAGTCGAACGGTTTGGTCAGATAGTCGAGCGCGCCCAGCTTGACGGCTTCGATCGCGGTGTCGACGCTCGCATAGCCGGTCATGAGCACCACCTGGCAATCCGGTGCAATGGAGCGGATCTCCTTCAGGACGTCGAGGCCGTTCACCTCGGGCATGCGCAAATCGACGAGCGCGACATCCGGCTTGAGGTCGTGCAGCGAGGCGATCGCGGCGCGGCCGCTGTGATACTGCGCCACCGAAAACCCCAGCCCGCCGGCGAAGCGCTCGACGAGCTTCAGAATGGGCGCCTCATCGTCGACAATCAGAAGCTTCGGCCGGCCGATCATGCGGCCGGCCTGTCGTTGGCGATCAAAATCGTGCCCATTCTGTGTAAGTGTCGATTTTTTCGTGCAAGCCGTATGTCCGTGTTTGTCTGACAAAGCCGCCTGCCGCTCGCGAAATGCCCGTGTTTGTCCTACAGTTTGCTGGTCGCATGGACAGACGCGCCGGTCTCGTGGTACCAACTTCGCCCGTGACCTCCCGCAAAGGCTCACCTGGGCGGACCAAGGCCGCGATGCGCCGTTGGCAGGGTCAGCTACAGAGCCTCGCGGCGAAGCTGAATGCGGCCCGCGAAGCCGAACGCACGCGCCTGGCGCGCGAGCTGCACGACGACCTCGGGCAGACGCTGACCAGCCTCAAACTCGAGCTGCTGCGGATGCTCAAGATGGTCGACTGGTCGCGGCTCGACCCCTCGACGCTCGATCGCGCGCAGTCGCTCATCGGCCTGACGGAGATCAGCCTCGAAACGACCCGTCGGATCGCCACCTCTCTGCGGCCGCCGACGCTCGACCATCTTGGGCTGGCCGAAGCGATTCGATGGGAGGCATCACTCGTACAAGCCCGCACGGGCATCAGGTGCCACTATGTCGTCAGAGGGAACACCCTGCAGCTCTCAGACGATCGGGCGACCGGCGTTTTTCGCATCTTCCAGGAGGCTGTGACCAACGTGATTCGCCACGCCGAGGCCAGCGCCATCAAGATCGACCTCTACGAGACGGGCAGCAAGCTCGTGCTCTCCGTGAAAGACAACGGCCTCGGCATGACGCCGAGCGAGTTCTCCGATCCGGCGTCAATCGGTCTGGTCGGCATGCGCGAGCGCGCCCGGCTGCTCGGCGGTACGCTCGACATCTCCGGCAAGAAGGGGAAGGGTACGGCCGTCGTGCTCAGGATGCCGACGGGCGGTCGTCGAAAACGCCACCCTGCTCATCATGCGCATCCTGCTCGTTGACGATCACCCGGTCGTCCGCCAGGGCATCAAGCTCATCGTCACCGATCGGTGGCCCGATGCAGCCGTCGGCGAAGCCGACTCGGCCGAGGCCGGACTCCAGCAGATTCAGCAGGACGACTGGGATGTGGTCGTGCTGGACATCTCCATGGCGGGCACGAGCGGATTGGACTTGCTGAAGACGCTTCATCACCTGTACCCGCGGCTGCCGATTCTGGTGCTCAGCATGCACCCGGCGTCGCAGTTTGCACGGCGCGCACTTAGCGCCGGCGCGCTTGGATACCTGACGAAGGACAGCGCGCCCACGGCGCTCGTCGACGCCATCCTGCAGGTGCGGCGCGGGCACACCTACGCGAGTGCGGCCACACGGCAGGCGCTCGCCGAGGCCAGCGACGTGCGGGCCCACCCGCACGATGTGCTCTCAGATCGGGAGTATCAGGTGCTTCGCATGATCGGGTCGGGCCGGACGGTGTCGCAGATCGCGGCGAGTCTGGCGCTGAGCGTGAAGACTGTCAGCACCTACCGCGCGCGCGTGCTCGACAAGCTCGGCATGACAACCAACGTCGAGCTGATGCGCTATGTCATCGAGAATGGATTGGTGGAGCTGTAGTTAGCGGGTGATCCAGGGCTTGAACTGCTCTTCCTTCTGCAGTTTGGCGGCGATGGTTTCCGCCTCGCCTCGTGTACTGAACTTGCCGATCCGCACACGATAGACCTGCGGCGTACCCGAGGGGGGCGGCAGCACGTACGCTGCATACCCTTTTGCGGTCAGGCGCTTGGCGATCGCATCGGCTTCCGGGCGGGCGTTGAGGGCCGCAACCTGCACGGCGTATCCCTGGCCCTGCGGGACGGCGGAGGCCGGGGCCGCAGCGGGGGTGCGAGCAGGCGCCTTCGGCGAGGACGCAGGCGACGCGGGCGGCGACGCTTTCAGATTCTCTGCGGGCGGATTGGACTTCTGGAGACGATTGAAATAGCTGAGATCGTCGACCGCCGGCGGGGCCTGAGCGGCGGTCGGGTCGGAACCAGGTGCCGGGGCCGCGGCCGGCGCCTCCGGGCGGGGTGTCGTGTCTGCGGCGACGCTCGGCGCCGACGCGTCAAGCCCCGCTTCACTTCGCTCGACCCGGACGCCGCGGCCGACAAGGACGCCACAGAGGAAAATCACGACCGACACGACGGTAGCGGCCATGAACAGGAAGACCAACTGCTTGCCGTTCAGTTGGATCTCGCGGAAGCCGTCGTCTTGGATGTGAGAAGCCAAGATTGCGGCAATTGTACCACGGCTTAAGGGCGTCGATCGGCCGTCGCGTCAGGCGGCTTCGGTCCGTCGGGCCTGGTCGGTCCCGGCCAAGGCCACCCTCAGGGTGCACGTCGCCTCGCCGGTGCCACGACAGGCCATGACTTCGGCCCGCGCCGGCAGGCTGAAGAGCGTCAACAGCCGCGTGAACGCCGCGGCGTAGTAACCACAGAGCGGCTGCGGCACGCGCTCGCGGACCGTGCAGAAGATCGACGCGCGAAGGTCCACGCTGGCCGTGCCTCGCCGCATACGCGACACCGCGCGGCTTCCACGGTACGTGCTGCGAACAAGCTGGCCCGCCAGACGCAGGAGCAGCCGACCGCGCAGCCAGGCCGGCGCCGCCTTGACCAGCGCTCGATGAACGGGCGACATCGAGACTGCGGTCCAGTCGGCAGCATAGTGGCCCGCGCGCGTCGTGATCCGGCCGTACACCCCGTCGCCCTCCTGCCGCAAGAAACTGAGCACCGCATAGAGCGGTGCGAGGCCGATGGTGCCCTCCCGCATGCCTTCCGGATCCAGGAAACTTTCGTAGAACCCCAGGCGCGTCGGGATGACGTCGGCGATCGCCTGGTGCAGGCTGGCGACGAGCACGCGACCAACGCCGGGGTCACGCATACAGTAGAATCCAACGGTGATGTGGACCGGCGCCATCCTGACCGGCGGGAAGGCCACGAGGTTCGGCGGCCAGGACAAGGGCACGCTCGTCGTCGAAGGCCGGACGATCCTCGAGCGCCAACTGTCGGAGTTGTCGCGGATAGCGAGCGAAACCTTGATCGTCGGCGGCGGCACGCCGCGAGATGGCGTCCGGCTGGTTTCCGACATCGTACCGGGACGGGGGCCGCTCGGCGGCCTGCACGCGGCGTTGACCGAAGCGGCCTTCGAGGTCGTGGTCGTGGTCGCGTGTGACATGCCGTACGTGTCGGCGCCGTGGCTGGCGCATCTCGCGGCGCTCTCCCAGGAGGCCGACGCCGTCGTGCCACTGACCGAACGTGGGTATCACCCGCTCTGTGCCGCTTACACGCGCGCCTGTCTGCTCCCCATCGCGGGGCGGCTGGCACAGGGACGTCTCAAGATGATGGACGCGCTTGCCGACTTCAAAGTCCGGGTGGTCGCGGCCGATGAAATCGAGAGGTTCGGCGATCACCACCGGTTGCTCGCCAACGTCAACACGCCAGCCGAGCTCGGTGGCCTCGCGCTCGAGAGTCACGAACTGTAATCGTATCACGAAGTTACCGAGCCGCCCGCGTTCGGCTCGGCATGCGGCCCGTACATGATGCTCTCTCTCCAACGACACGTTCACGATGCGATTGTCGACGCCGTCCGCCAACAGTACGGCCTGAACGAGGTGCCGCCGTTTTCTGTCGAGGTGCCGCCCAACCGGGCCCTGGGCGATCTCGCCGTCACGGTGGCTTTCCAGCTGGCCCGTCCGCTCAGAAAAGCGCCGCGCGTGATTGCCGAGGAACTGGCGGCCTCGGTCGGGTCGATCCCAGCCGTCCAACGAGCGGTGGCGGCGCCAAGCGGCTATCTGAACCTGTTTCTGGATCGGCCCGCGTTTCTGCTGGCGCGGGTGCGCGGCGAGGTCGCCCCTGCGCCGGCCCCAGTCGACAAGACCGTGGTCGAGCACACGGCAATCAATCCGAACAAAGCGGCGCACATCGGCCATCTGCGCAACGCGGCGCTCGGCGACACGCTCGCCCGCGCTCTGCGCTTTCGCGGCACGCCGGTCGAGGTCCAGAACTACATCGACGATACCGGTGTGCAGGTAGCCGATGTCGTGATCGGATTTCGGGAGCTGAAACGCCTCTCTCTTGACCAAGTGCGGGCTGTCGCTGCAGCCGAACAGCCGCCGTTCGACTACTACTGCTGGGATCTGTACGCGCACGTCACCGAGTGGTACGAAGGGGATCGCTCGAGACTGGCGATTCGCGAGGCGGCGCTCCACGACCTTGAAAAAGGCGGCAACGACACGGCTGCTCTTGGCGCCTTCATCGTCGATCGCATCGTTCGCGCGCATCTCAAGACGATGGGCCGGCTTGGCGTGTCCTACGATCTGCTTACTTATGAGGGCGACATCCTCCGGCTGCAGTTCTGGGCGCGCGCGTTCGAGATCCTCAAGGCACACGGCGCCGTGTTCCTCCAGACCGAAGGCAAGCTGGCCGGCTGCTGGGTCATGCGAATCGAGGAGGAGCCCGGCGCAGGATCCTCCGTTCGGCCCGATGGAGGCGCGGCGCCGGCACCCGACGCCATGCAGGTCGACGAAGCGCCGGACGAGCCTTCGCGTGAAAAGGTCATCGTGCGATCCAACGGCGTCGTGACGTACGTTGGCAAGGACATCGCGAACCAGTTCTGGAAGTTCGGCCTGCTCGGCCGGGATTTCCACTACCGTCGCCTCGCCGGGCCCGGCCGCCACCCGCTCTGGGCCACGACCTCCGATCCCGCCCAGGCGGCCGCCGGCGACGCGCCGTCGTTCGGCCACGCCAGCATCGTCTACAACGTGATCGATACCCGTCAGTCGTACCTGCAGAAGCTGCTCAAGCAGGCGCTCCTGGCGATGGGCTACCGCGACGAGGCGGAACGGTCGATCCACTACGCCTACGAGATGGTGGCCCTCTCGCACGCCACCGCGCGGGAGCTGGGCTACGGCGACGCGGAGTCCTCGGGCAGACCCTTCGTCGAGGTGTCGGGTCGCAAGGGCCTGGGCGTGAAGGCGGACGATCTGCTGGACCGCCTGATCGACGAGGCGCACGCCGAGGTCGTCACGCGCAACCCCGAGCTGTCGGCCGGGGACACGCGCCACATCGCGGGCATCATCGCCACCGCCGCCGTCCGCTATTTCCTGATCAAGTTCTCACGCGGCAAGGTCATCGCCTTCGACATCGCCGAGGCCCTGAGCTTCGAGGGCGAGACCGGACCGTACTTGCAGTACGCGGCCGTGCGCGCGAACAACATCTTCCGCAAGCTGCGCGAGCGCGACGGCGTGGAGGTGGAGTGG
>Ga0156278_1021_pt2 | contig 14035 bp, 12 predicted proteins | sample RifCSPlowO2_12_FD_107927 | JGI IMG/M metagenome (GOLD analysis project Ga0156278, IMG submission 107927) | Acidobacteria bacterium RIFCSPLOWO2_12_FULL_65_11
GACGACGAACACGCGGCTGGTCCCGCCGATCGTCTGGACGGCCGTCGCTGGCACGAGCACCCCGGGCGTCTTGCGGGCCTGTTGGATCTCGGCCGTCGCAAACATGCCGGGCTTGAGCTCCGCACGATCGTTGGGCACGACGGCTTCGACCGTCAGGGCGCGCTGGTCGGCGCGCAGGGCCGGCGACACATAACGCACCGTGCCCGTGAACGTGCGTCCCGGATACGCATCCACCGCGAGGGACACCGGCTGGCCGACGGCGACTTCCGAGACAAACTGCTCGGGCACGGTGAGCTGGACGCGAAGCGGCGTGACCTGCACCACTTCGGCCACCTTGGTGCCCTTGGTCACGTAATCGCCGGTGGAGACCATCCGCTGGCCGACGATGCCGGCAAACGGCGCCCGGACGCTGGTATCGGCGACGGCCTTTCTCGCGAGCGCCACGCGCGCACGCGCGGCCTGCAGCGCCTGATACTGCTGCTGCGCGGTGTTTCTGGCCGACTCGAGCTGCTGGCGCGAGGCTTCGACCACCGTCTTCCGCTGGTCGTACTCCGCCTGCGAGACGACCCGCTCGGCCAGCAGCTTCTCGATGCGGTCGAACTCGGCCTGCGCGAGGTTCAGGTTCGCCTGGGCGTTTCTGACCTCTGGCACATTGCCGACCTCAAAGGGGCCGGTTGAGCCGAGCGCCAGGCGCGCCTCGATCTGCGCCGCATTGGCCTGCGCCTCGGCGAGGCCCGCCTCGGTCTCGACGGCCTCGGGCGCCGCGCCCGGCTGCACCGTCGTCACGACGACGGTGGGGAAGTCCACCTTCGGAAAGCGGTCGACACCCAGCTGGAAGAACGAGAACGCGCCGATGACGGTGAGCGACAGGATGAGCACGGTCGCGAAAACCGGCCGACGGACGCACAGAGCGGCTAGCCACTGCATGGAGAATCCTCAAACATTGATGATTGCGGATTGGTAATTGATGATTTAGTGTCTGACTTTGCTGCCGTCCACGAGTTGGTTGATGTTCGCCGTGGCGACCTGCTCGCCCGGCTTGAGGCCATTGGTAATCTCGACGAGCGGCTCGACGGCCTGGCCGGTCGTGACGATGCGCTCTTCGACCCGATCGCCGGTGACGACGAACACGCGGCTGGTCCCGCCGATCGTCTGGACGGCCGTCGCTGGCACGAGCACCCCGGGCGTCTTGCGGGCCTGTTGGATCTCGGCCGTCGCAAACATGCCGGGCTTGAGCTCCGCACGATCGTTGGGCACGACGGCTTCGACCGTCAGGGCGCGCTGGTCGGCGCGCAGGGCCGGCGACACATAACGCACCGTGCCCGTGAACGTGCGTCCCGGATACGCATCCACCGCGAGGGACACCGGCTGGCCGACGGCGACTTCCGAGACAAACTGCTCGGGCACGGTGAGCTGGACGCGAAGCGGCGTGACCTGCACCACTTCGGCCACCTTGGTGCCCTTGGTCACGTAATCGCCGGTGGAGACCATCCGCTGGCCGACGATGCCGGCAAACGGCGCCCGGACGCTGGTATCGGCGACGGCCTTTCTCGCGAGCGCCACGCGCGCACGCGCGGCCTGCAGCGCCTGATACTGCTGCTGCGCGGTGTTTCTGGCCGACTCGAGCTGCTGGCGCGAGGCTTCGACCACCGTCTTCCGCTGGTCGTACTCCGCCTGCGAGACGACCCGCTCGGCCAGCAGCTTCTCGATGCGGTCGAACTCGGCCTGCGCGAGGTTCAGGTTCGCCTGGGCGTTTCTGACCTCTGGCACATTGCCGACCTCAAAGGGGCCGGTTGAGCCGAGCGCCAGGCGCGCCTCGATCTGCGCCGCATTGGCCTGCGCCTCGGCGAGGCCCGCCTCGGTCTCGACGGCCGACAGACGCACCAGCTCCGACCCTTCGGTGACCCGCGTGCCGCGCTCGACCGGCGTCGCGATGACGCGGCCCGCCGTTTCGGCCGCCACCGCGGCCTGTGCCTCGGCCGTCAGCGATCCGGCGACGCGAATGAACCGCGTGATCGGCTGCTCCGACGCGGCGACCGGCGACACCGCGACGAAGAGCGCCGCCGCGGTCGCTTCCGTGGTGCTGGTTTCAGCCGAGCCACCGCACGCCGCCCCCGCGAGCGGGCTGGCGGCGAGCAAAGCGGCCACGACTGGATGGATGATGCCCCGCGACATTCGATGCTCCCGTGATGTGAAGTTATGAAGCCTGACGATTGGCCTTCGCCAAGGCTACCGGCGAGTTCGCCGAAGCGATAGCGGAGGCGACTGCCTGCTCATCGAGCGGACACTCGACGGCCGTCGACGTGAGCGTGGCACCTGCCTGCAACCCGGCCAGCATGACGTTCAGCACGTCGGCGGCCAGCTGGTCTGCGTTGTCCGTCCCCACCAGCCGATCCGACAGGCGCATGACCGCCACGCCGAGCAGGCCCATCGTGATCAGACGACACGCCGCGGTGGGCTCGACCGTGGCGGGGAAGATGCCCGCATGGACGCAGGCGTCAATCTGGGCAATGAGCCGCGCTCTCATCTCGCGCGCGAACGCGAAGCGCTCGTACTCGCGGCTGATGCGCGGCACGGAGCGATCGACGAACATCAGCGCAAAGTACTGGGGGTGCTCGCGGCTGAATTCGTAGAACCGCCGGAACATCGAGCGGACGCGCTCGAGAGGTGCGCCCGCAGTCAACCGATCGGCGCAGGCGGGGTTCTCGAGGCCGTCGCCAAGCAGGCGGAAGCCCTCTTCCGCCAGCGCGAAGAAGATATCGTCCTTGCTCGGGAAGTACCCGTAGATGGCGGCCGGGCTGTACTCGATTCGCTCGGCAATCTTGCGAATCGAGACGTTCTGGTATCCCTCGTTGACGAACAGCTCGCGCGCCGCGTCGAGGATGGCGCGCCGAACGGCTTCGCGGTCGCGCTCCTGTCGTTCTTTGATGCCCATCTGGCCTCGCGAGAATGTCTTCCGATCCGTGTGTGACGTGGGGTCCCCGTTGAGGCGGGCGACTGAACACCGTTCAGAAGATCAACGACGTTAGACGCAGGAACGCCGTTTAGGTTCCAGACCTCAAGTAAGTATATGTAGTGTCCGCCTTTAGGCGGACCGTGGATAGGGCGGGATGACGAAGAATGTACCCCGTAATGTAAACTAGACGGCCGTGCCCGCCACTGCCGGTCCCGAGACGCGCCCTGGTGGCCTGCTGTTGCTCTGCCTCCTGTCGTGGGCCATTCCTGGGGCCGGGCATCTGTGGCTCGGCCGCCGCGCTAAGGGGCTGATTCTCCTCGTCGCGCTGCCGCTCATGTTCGCGATCGGGCTCGCGATTGACGGCCGCCTGTATCCATTCGATTTTTCTGATCCGCTGGTGGGCCTGGGGGCGCTCGCCGACCTGGGCATTGGCTTGCCCTACTTTATCGCGACTCCGCTCGGGTACGGTCGGGGCGACGTGCGCGCGGTCACCTACGAGTACGGCAACGTGTTTCTGATCGTGGCGGCACTCATGAACCTGCTGGTGGTCATCGACGCCTATGACGTCGCCCTGGGCCGGAAGCGATGACGATGGCGAGTCACTTTCTGCTGCTCGCGACTTTCGCCTTCTTCGTCTCGCTCGTCTTTGCGGTCCTCGCCAAGGATGACACGCGCGAGCAGATCCGGTTCGGCGGCCTGATGTTCGCCGGTTTTCTGGCGTCGGCCTTCGTGCTCGGCTGGCTGATGTACCCGTTCCCCCTGTGAGGCTGCTGTGACGCTCTGTTCTGGACATGACTGAGAGGTTTCGCTTCGCCATCGTCGTGTCGAAGTACCACGACGTGGTCACCGATCGTCTGCAGGCCGGAGCGCTCGCAGCCCTGGCCGCGGCTGGTGTCGCCGAAGGCCAGGTGGCTGTCGTGCGGGTGCCCGGCGCCTTCGAAATCCCCCTGGCGGCACAGCACGCGGCCGAGAGCGGCCGCTACGAGGCGATTGTCTGTCTGGGATGCGTCATCCGCGGCGAGACGCCGCATTTCGAGTACATTGCCTCAGCGGTGGCGCACGGTCTGATGGCCGCCTCGTCGGCGACGGGCGTGCCGATGACGCTCGGCGTGCTGACGACCAACTCGATCGAGGAGGCGCTCGATCGGGCGGGCGAGGGCGCCGGCAACAAGGGGCACGAGGCCGCGGTCGCAGCCATCGAGATGGCGTCGGTCGTGGCGCAGCTGTCGCGCCAGGATGGCTCGTAGCCAAGGTCGCCACCGCGCGCGCGAGGCGGCCCTGCAGATCCTTTACCAGTGGGCCGTTGGAGGCGTCCGACTCGAGCAGGCCGTCGAGACGTTCTTCACGTGGCAGTGGCCGGATAGCCAGGCGCCGTCCGAGGCGCTGCGCGCCTTTGCCGAGGGCCTGGCTCGTGACACGGTCCGCGATCTCGCGGCAATTGACGCCCTGGTGGCCGGCACCGCCGAACACTGGCGTCCGGAGCGCATGGCGATCGTCGACCGCCTGATTCTCCGCATGGCCACGTGCGAGCTCATGCGCGACAGGGAGACACCGGCGGCCGTCGTGATCGACGAAGCGCTCGATCTGGCGCGCACGTTCAGTGGTGAGGAGTCGGTGAAGTTCATCAACGGAATGATAGATGGCATTCGAAAGAAACTTGACGCCCCACGCTGATCGAACACAAAGGACACCAAGGACACAACGCCTAAGTGTGGTTTGTCCTTCGTGTTCGTTGTGTCTTTTGTGTTGAGCGAGCCTAGCGATGTCCTCCCAGGAAGAACAGATCGCGCAACGTCGCGCCAACCTCGGCGAGCTCGCGAAGCTCGGGGTCGAGATCTACCCGCGGCGCTTCGATCGGCGCCACACCATCGTCGACCTGGTTGGCCGGTACGGCGAGCGGACGCGCAACGAACTCGAGGGCGAGCGCATCGAGACGACGACGAGCGGCCGCATCCTGAGCATTCGCTCGTTCGGGAAGGCGAACTTCCTGGTGCTCTCAGACGGTCTGGCGAAGGTCCAGGTGTACGTCCGCCAGGATTCGCTGCCGCCGCGCGACTTTCAGGCCTTCAAGCTCTTAGACTTCGGCGACTGGGTCGGCGTCGAGGGGCATCTGTTCCGGACCAAGACCAACGAGTTCACCATCTTTGCCGCACGGCTCATCTTTTTGGCCAAGTGTCTCGTCCCGCTGCCGGAGAAATGGCACGGGCTGACCGACATCGAGACTCGGTACCGGCAGCGCTACCTCGACTTGGTCGTCAACCCCGACAGCCGTCGCGTGTTCGAAACCCGCGGCCGAATCGTGGCTGCGCTGCGGGCCTTCATGACCGCGCGCGGCTTTCTCGAGGTCGAGACACCGATGATGCAGCCCATCGCGGGCGGGGCGCTCGCGCGGCCGTTCAAGACGCATCACAACGCGCTCGATATGGATCTCTACCTGCGGATCGCTCCCGAGCTGTACCTGAAGCGGCTGACGGTCGGCGGGCTGGAGAAGGTCTTCGAGATCAATCGTAGCTTCCGGAACGAAGGCATCTCGACCCAGCACAATCCCGAGTTCACGATGATGGAGTTCTACGAGGCGTACGCCGACTACCGGACGCTCATGGCGATGACCGAAGACATGATGGCGACCATCGCGCGGCAGGCGGTTGGCGGCGACCAGATCAGTTTCGGCGAGCACCGGATCTCGTTTGGGGCCCCCTTCGCACGGCTGTCGCTCCGGGACGCGGCGCGCGAGGCGGCGTCCAGGCGGTTGGGGCGCGAGGTGCCCCACGCGGATCTGCGCAGAAGCGACACGGCAGCAGCCCTGGCGCACCAGCTGGGCCTGGAAGTCAGGTCCGGCTCGGGCGCCGGTACGATCACGGGCGAGATCTTCGAGTCGCTGTGTGAGGATCGGCTGATCCAGCCGACCTTCGTCTATGACTTCCCGACCGAGGTCTCGCCGCTCGCGAAGCAGAAGTCCGACGATCCCGACACGGTCGAGCGATTCGAGCTCTACATCGGCGGCCTGGAGGTGGCCAACGCCTTCAGCGAGCTCAACGATCCGGAGGAGCAGCGACGGCGGTTTGAGGCGCAGCTCGTGAGCCGCGCGCGCGGCAATCTCGAGGCGCACGAGATGGACGAGGATTACATCCGAGCCCTCGAGTACGGGCTGCCGCCGACGGCCGGAGAGGGCGTGGGCATCGACCGCCTCGTGATGCTCCTGACCGACAGCCCGTCGATTCGCGACGTGATCCTGTTTCCGTTGATGAGGAAAAGGGAGTGAGATTACTTACCGGCGCCGGGGCCCCACGCGCCAGTGAATAACGCCAGCGCCTGCGGCCATGCCGAGCCGAGGACAAGCAAGTCCGAGGCGAGGCATCGGCGTGAGTTCGCGCCGGGGGTGGGGCCCCGGCGCCAGTGAATGAATGCTGACAATGCCCTTCGAGCTACAAATCGCCCTGCGGTATCTGCTGGCCCGGCGGAAGCAGGCCTTCATCTCGGTCATCTCGCTCATCTCCACACTTGGCGTGACGGTCGGCGTCATGGCCGTTGTGATCGCCTTGGCGATCATGACCGGCTTGCAGCAGGAACTCCGCGACCGCATTCTCGGCTCGAATGCGCACGTGTACGTGTTCAAGGCGAGCGGCATCTCCGACTACCGCGCCGACGTGGAGAAGCTGGGGCGCCTGCCGCGCGTCCTCGGCGCGGCGCCGACGATTCTCGGTCAGGGACTGGCCTCGGCGGGTCCTTCGAGCGCGTACATTCAGGTCAAGGGCATCGATCCCGCGCTCGAGCCGCAGGTCAGCGATTTCGCGCGCGCCATCCAGGCCGGTAGCCTCGACGATCTCAAAGAACCCGCTGGCGAAGGTCCGGACGCCATCTTTCTCGGCAAAGATCTGGCCGCGACCCTCAGGGTCGCTGTCGGCGACTCGATCGTCCTGCTGACGCCGCAGGGGTCGCTCTCCCCGATGGGGATGATGCCCGGGAGGCAACGCCTTCGCGTGGCCGGAACCTTCGGTCTCGGGCTGTACGAGTTCGACGCGACCTACGGGTTCGTGGCGCTCGACACCGCCAAGCGGCTATTCAAGAAAGAAGAGGTCGACTATATCCAGCTCCGCGTCAACGACATCTACCAGGCGCCGCAGGTTGCCCAATCGATCCCGGCGACCCTTGGGTCGGACTATGCGGCGAGCGACTGGACCACGATGAACCAGCCGCTCTTCTCGGCGCTGTACCTCGAGAAGATCGCCGTCTCGTTGGCCATCGGCCTCATCGTCATGGTCGCCGCGCTGAACATCATCGCGTCGCTGATTCTGCTGGTGATGGAGAAGAACCGCGACATCGCTATCCTGAAGACGATGGGCGCGAGCGCGAAGAGCGTGACGATGATCTTCATGATGCAGGGATCGATCATCGGTCTGGTCGGCACACTGATGGGTTCGGCAGCCGGCTACGGCCTGTCGTACATCTTCGATCGCTACAGACTGATTCGAGTGCCTGTCGACGTCTATCAGGTGTCGTACCTGCCCTTCATCGTGCTACCGCTCGACTTTGCCCTGGTCGTGGGTGCCGCCGTGCTCATCTGCTTCGTCGCCACGATCTATCCATCGCGCCAGGCCGCGCGCCTCGATCCCGCGCAAGCCCTTCGGTACGAATAGATGCAGCTACGAAAGCACGACAGCACGAAAAAGAACCAATCCAAGATGGGTTTCGTGTTGTCGTGTTTTCGTGGCCGTATTTGAGACGCCGATGCCTCTGGTCGACGCGCGCGGCATCGTGAAGAGCTACCCGGTGGGGGGAACGTCCCTTACCGTGCTGCGCGACCTGGATTTGCAGGTCGAGCCCGGCGAGATGGTGGCGATTGTCGGCGCGTCCGGCGTCGGCAAGAGCACGCTGCTGCACGTGCTCGGGGGGCTCGATCGCGCCGATCGCGGGACGGTCTCGATTGCCGAGACCATGGTGACCGCGCTCGCAGACTCCGAGCTGGTCGCCTTCCGCAATCGCCGAATCGGCTTCGTCTTCCAGTTTCACCACTTGCTGCCGGAGTTCAGCGCCGTCGAGAACGCCGAGATGCCGATGCGCATCGCGCGCCTGCCGGCGGCCGAGGCGCGGCCTCGAGCCGAAGCCCTGCTTCGGCGGGTTGGGTTGGGCGAACGCCTTACACATCGGCCCGGCGCGCTGTCGGGCGGAGAGCAGCAGCGCGTCGCGGTCGCCCGGGCGCTCGCGATGCGGCCCTCGGTGCTGCTTGCCGACGAGCCGACGGGCGACCTCGACGAGCAGACGGCCGATGCGCTCCACGCGCTGCTGCGCGAGATGCATCGGGAGGACGGCCTGACCTCGATCATCGCGACGCACAACCTGCGGCTCGCCGCCGGTTGCGATCGCGTCCTGCGCCTCGAAGGCGGCCGCCTCGTTCCAGCCACGAGCCACTGAGAGCCGGTTTCACAACCCATGGGTGGGGTTCCGCCTTCTTCCCTCGACAAGCTCGGGACGCCCTGAGCCTGTCGAAGGGCAGGCGGGCCAATCCGGCTGAAGCCGGATCCCGCATGACTCTCGCATCCCCGCACCGGGAAAGAGCGTCTTCAGCTGGGGCGGGAACCCTCGTGATGGCAGGTACTTATCTGGCGAGTGGAATTCCCGCGGAACAGGCCATGCCGTATAATGGGGTTCACATGGCCATGACCCCAACAGCATCGGCTTTCACCTAGGCACGCAGGATGTTCGAACGGTACACGGAACGGGCCCGGCGAGTACTTTTCTTCGCTCGTTACGAGGCCAGCCAGCTCGGCAGCATCTCGATCGAAACCGAGCACCTGCTCCTTGGTCTGATTCGTGAGGGCAAAGGCCTCACCAGCCGGATCTTCGCCCGCTCGCATCTCTCGCTCGAGAACATTCGCAAGGAAATCGAAGGACGGACGGTCTTCCGGGAGAAGGTGTCGACCTCGGTCGAGATCCCCTTCAGCGCCGAGACCAAGCGCGTGCTGCAGTTCGCGGCCGAAGAGGCCGACCGGCTCCTGCACAACTACATCGGGACCGAGCATCTGCTGCTCGGCATCCTGCGCGAAGAACGGTCGGTCGCGGCGTCCATCCTCACCGAAAAGGGGATGCGGCTGGCCGCCGTGCGTGAAGACATCGTCCAGCTGTTGAACGAGAAGACGACCTTGACGCGGGTGAAGGAAACACCGCTTCTGGCCGAGTTCAGCCGCGACCTCACCGAGTCGGCGATGAAGAACCAGCTCGACCCGCTCGTCGGACGGGAGCACGAGCTGGAGCGGGTGCAGCAGGTGCTCTGCCGCCGCACCAAGAATAACGCCGTGCTCATCGGCGAGCCGGGCGTCGGCAAGACCGCCATTGTCGAGGGGCTGGCGCAGAAGATCGTCTACGGCGACGTGCCGCACTTTCTCGCCGACAAGCGCATCCTGGCGCTCGACATCTCGCTCATTGTCGCCGGCACGAAATACCGCGGTCAGTTCGAAGAGCGCCTCAAGGCGATCATGAAGGAGCTGACCGACAACCCCAACATCATCGTCTTCATCGACGAGCTGCACACGCTGGTGGGCGCCGGGTCGGCCGAGGGGTCGCTCGACGCGGCCAACATCCTCAAGCCGGCGCTCAGCCGTGGCGAGATCCGCTGCATCGGCGCCACCACACCGGCCGAGTACCGGAAGTACATCGAGAAGGACCGGTCTCTCGAGCGGCGCTTCCAGGCCATCAAGGTGGATCCGCCGGGCGAGCGCGAAACGATCGAGATCCTGCTCGGGGTGAAGGATCGCTACGAGAACTTCCATCACGTCGAGTACACGCGCGAGGCGATCGAAGCCGCGGTGTTCCAGAGCAACCGTTACATCACGGATCGGTTCCTGCCCGACAAGGCCATCGATCTGGTGGACGAAGCCGGCGCGCGCGCCAAACTGCGCGAGGCCGGCTACAGCGAAGAATTCGGCGAGATCAACAAGAGCATTCGCGTAGCCGTCGAGCAGATGGAAAGCGCCGTCTCGCAGAAGGACTTCGAGAAGGCTCAGTTCTATCGCGAGCAGGAAGTCACGGCGCGCGAGAACCTGCAGTTTGTCCGAGAGAAGTTCGACGTCAAGTCGTCGCACAGAAAAATTGTTGTCGGCAAGCAGGAGATAGACGAGGTCGTCTCGAAGTGGACCGGCGTGCCGATCGCGTCTATTAATCAAGATGAAGGCGACAAGCTGCTGCGCATGGAGTCCGACCTCCACAAGCGGGTCATTAGCCAGGAGAAGGCGATTGCGGCCATCTCGCGCGCCATCCGCCGGGCGCGCGCGGGCCTCAAGAATCCGAATCGGCCCGTGGGGAGCTTCGTCTTCCTCGGCCCGACCGGCGTCGGCAAGACCGAGTTGGCGCGCGCGCTGGCGAACTTCCTCTTCGGGAGCGATCACGCGCTCATCCGCTTCGACATGTCCGAGTACATGGAGAAGCACTCGGTCAGCAAGCTCATCGGGTCGCCGCCCGGCTATGTCGGGCACGAAGAGGGCGGTCAGCTCACCGAGAAGGTCAAGCGCAACCCGTACTCGGTCGTCCTGCTGGACGAGATCGAGAAGGCGCATCCGGACATCTTCAACATCCTGCTGCAGGTCTTCGAGGACGGGCATCTCACCGACGGCCTCGGCAACCGGGTGAACTTCAAGAACTCGATCATCATCATGACCTCGAACATCGGGGCGCGCTTCATCCAGAAGAAGAGTTCGCTCGGGTTCCAGTCCTCCGATATGGCCGAGATCAACCGGAGCGTCAACGACATGGTGCTCGGCGAGGTGAAGCGCACCTTCAACCCGGAGTTCATCAACCGTATCGACGAGATCATCGTCTTCGAGGCGTTGACCGACGATGACCTGCGGCGGATCATGGGGCTGCTCGTGACTCAGCTCAACGCCAACCTGGTCGACCGCAGGCTGAAAATCGCGCTGACGCCGGACGTGGTCGACTGGGTCATCGAGGTCACGTGCAAAGACCGATCGTACGGCGCCCGGCCGCTCCGGCGGGCGATCCAGCGCTACGTCGAGGATCCGCTGTCCGAGGAGCTCATCCGCGGGCATCTGGGCGGCGGTGAGATTGAGGTCTATCTGGATGGCGGCCAGCTCGCGTACCGTCCGGCGGGGGAGCTGGCCGGCGGCCGCAAACTGGCCTGAATGGCACGCGCCGGTGTTCCGGCCGCCGGCCGCCCTGTCCCGTCTAAGATCCAGTAAAGTTATAGCGTTGACGCGCATGCGTGTTCTTCCCCCCCTTCTGGGGCTGCTGGTCGCCCCTTGGGCCGCCGCCGCCCAGCAGCCGGCTGCTCCCGCCCCAGCGGCTCCACAACTGCCGTCGGTGACGGTCTGCGGCCAGCAGGCGCCGCCGCCGCGGGCGATCCCGCCGGACGGCTCGGTTCCGATCGTCCTGTTCATCGCCCCCTGCTTCGAAGCGCAGGGCGGCACGTCGCTCATCGAGCCGCAAACCTACCTCTTTTACATCCAGCTCAAGCAGAGCCGTCCCTCCGAGGGTGTCTGGATGCCGTACGACGGGGCTGCCGAAACCACCATCCGCGAAGATTTCAAGCGGCTGTTGAACACGAACTTTCTCGACAACCTCTCGATTGAGACGAAGGACTACACCTTCCCGAACGGCGTCGTCGGCAAGATCGTGCTCTACAACATGGAGGAGCGTCAGCGCGTCAAGATCGTCGAGTACGTGGGGTCGAAGGAGATCCAGTCGACCAAGATCGACGAGAAGCTGAAAGAGCTCGACTCGGAGATCCGCACCGATTCATTCATCGATCAGGGGCGGGTCCGCAAGGTCGAAGGCATCGTGCGCGACATGATGAAGGAGAAGGGCTTCCAGTTCGCGGAGGTCACCCACGAGATCAAAGAGCTCCCCGGCGGGCCCAAGCTCGTCAACCTGACGTTCCGCCTGAGTGAGGGGCCGACGGTCAAGATCCGGAAGATCGATTTTGTCGGCAACGTGACCGTCAGCGATCGCCGGTTGAAGCGGCAGATGAAGAACACCAAGCCGGTGTGGTGGCTCTCATTTATCAACGGCCGCGGCAAGTACCAGGAAACCAAGTTCGAGGAGGACGCGGACAAGGTGACCGCGTACTACCGCGATCGCGGATACATCCGGGCGTCGGTCGGTGTGCCCGAAGTGCGGGTGCTCGGAGATTCCGAGGACAAAGAGACGCGATGGATTGAGCTGCGCATCCCGGTCACCGAAGGCCGGCGCTATCAGGTTGGCACGTACGAGGTCGCGGGCAACGAGGTGATCAAGACCGACGCGCTCAAGCCGCTGTTCAAGCTGAAGCCGGGCGAGTACTACACCGAGAAGAACGTCCGCAAGGGTCTCGAGAAGGCCCGTGAATACTACGGCAGCCTGGGATACTTCGAGTTCACGGGCTTTCCGGATCTCAGGCCGCGCGACGACCTGGTCGTTCAGGCGGAGATTCCCGACGCGCTCAGACCGCCCGAAGGGGCGAGGCCGCTGCCGGGTGAACCGCCGCCCATCGTCGATGTCACGATGCGGATGGTGGAGGGGCAGCAGTACTTCGTCAACCGCATCCGGTTCACCGGGAACACGACCACGCACGACAACGTCATCAGGCGCGAGATGCGCGTGTACGAAGAGGGCGTGTTCAACACCGAAGCGCTCAAGTTCAGCATCAGGCGCCTCAACCAGCTCGGCTACTTCAAGCCGCTCGAGGGCGGCAAGGACGTCACGGTCGACAAGACGCCCGGTGCGTCCAACCAGGTCGACGTCACGCTGAAGCTCGAAGAGCAGAACCGGAACCAGATCAACTTCGGTGCCGGGGTGTCGGAGTTCGAGGGGTTCTTCGGGACAGTCTCGTTTCAAACGTCGAACTTCCTCGGCCGCGGCGAGAGCCTGACGCTGACGGCGCAGGCCGGCTCGCGCGCCCAGACGTACTCGCTGTCGTTCACCGAACCGTTCCTCTTCGACCGCAACATCACGGGCGGCTTCAGCATCTACCGGAGCGACGTGCGCTACGTCAGCCAGTTCACCCAGCGGACCCTGGGCGGAACGGTGACCGTCGGGTTCCCGCTGAGCGGATTCAGCCGGATGTTTTTCAACTACAGTTACCAGCGGGTCCGCATCACCGACATCAACCCGTCGTACTGCAATCCCGACATTCTGCGCAGCAATCCCTTCCTGCGCGATTCGCTCCAGTTGACCGGCAGCACCTGCTCCGGCGCCGGGAATGCCGGTTCGACGACCGTCGATCCGGTCACGGGCCTGCCCGTGGGCACGACGCTCGTCAGCAGTTCCGGCGACCGCGTGATCAGCAAGATTACGCCGAGCGTCGTGTACAACACCGTGGATCAGCCGATCTTCCCGACCCAGGGCCAGCGCTACACGGCGTCGATCGACCTGGCCGGCATCGGTGGCAACACGAATTTCTACAAGCCGACACTCGAGGGCGTCTGGTACTGGCGTCAGAACGCTCGCATGTCCTTCGGCACGCGCGCGCAGTTCGCCTACCTCCACACGTTCACGAAAGACGGAACCGAGGCGCTGCCGATCTTCGAGAAGATGTACCTCGGCGGTGAGTACACGGTCCGCGGGTTCGACATTCGTTCGATCGGTCCGCAAGATCCGGCCACAGGTCTTGTGCTCGGCGGCAACAAGCTGCTGTTGTTTAATTTCGAGGAGAATTTCACAATCGCCGGGCCGCTGCGGGTGATCCTGTTCTACGACGCGGGCCAGGTGAAGGACGTTGGACAGGGCTTCAGCTGGAAAGAGGACGTGACCACGTACCGCCTGAGGTTTCCGGATGGGCAGAGCTTGTACAATCCCTTGACAGCAACAGACGTGGCGGCTGGACTCGATGCCGTGACGACACACGTGTGGGCGTTCAAGACGTCGACCGGCGTGGAGGCCCGTTTCATGATGCCGGTCCTCAACGTCCCGTTCCGTTTGATCTTCGCCTTCAATCCACTGCGCGGCGGCGTGCGCGACAACACGCTCCAGCCTCAGAGCTCGTACCAGTTCCGCTTCGCGGTGGGCTCAACCTTCTAAGGGTGAGTCACTTCAATCTGGAAGGTCTCGCCGCCGGCGGGGACATTACCCTTCGAGTCGTAGATCCGCACGCAG
>Ga0156278_1036_pt1 | contig 13819 bp, 14 predicted proteins | sample RifCSPlowO2_12_FD_107927 | JGI IMG/M metagenome (GOLD analysis project Ga0156278, IMG submission 107927) | Acidobacteria bacterium RIFCSPLOWO2_12_FULL_65_11
TCTTGAGGGCGCCACCGATCTCGACGCCCACCACGTCAGTGCTGCCATAGAGCCGAAAGTAGAGACTGCGAAACTGCGCCTGGACGATCTCGGTCGCTTCCGCGGACGCTGACGCCGCGACAACAGCCGTCGGCAACTTGCGCGCGACTTCGGCAGCAAAACTGGGTCCGGAGAGGACGACGACCGAAGAACTCGACCCGATCTCCTCCGCAATCACTTCTGACATGCGAGCGAGCGTGTCCGCCTCGAGGCCCTTGGTCGCGCTCACAATCGTCGCGCCCGTCTTCATAGAGGGCTTCGCCGCCCGCATCACCGCCCGACACCCGTGTGACGGCACCGCGGACACGACCAGATCCGAGGCGTCGAGCGCGCGGTCGAGGCCATGCGTCACCGAGACGCTCTCTGGCAGCTCGATATCGGGCAAGTACACGGCGTTCGCGCGCTGCGCCTTCATCTCGTCAACAAGCGCCCGGTCGCGCGCCCACAGGCGCACGTCGTGGCCGACCCGCGCCAGATGCACGGCCAGCGCGGTCCCCCAACTTCCTGCGCCAAGTACGGTGACGGTAGACATTATCTGGTGCGGGCCGCTGGTACTTCCTGCGCGCGCCGGCCGAAGCGCCGCTCGGTGCCGATGCGCAAGCGGACAAGATTCGATCGATGCCGGAAGACGATGAGCGCGCACGCCGCGGCGGCGGTGACGACGATCGAGGTGGGGCTCCCGGTCGCATACGCGATGGTCGGCAGCGAGAGCGACGCCAGCATCGATCCGAGCGAGACGTACTTCGTCAGCCAGACGGTGCCGATGAAAAGGGCGAGCGCCGGCAGCGCGGCTGTTGGCGCGAGGATCGAAAACACGCCGCAGGCGGTGGCCACGCCCTTGCCCCCGCGGAAGTGCAGCCACACGGGATAGATGTGACCCACGATCGCGGCCAAGCCCGCAATGGCCGGCAGGGCCGCACCCTCGCTCAGACGCTCGGCAATGAGGACGCTGGCCGCGCCTTTCGCGATGTCGAGCAGCGCCACCACGACGCCCGCCGAGATGCCCGATGCGCGCAGCACGTTGGCGGCGCCGAGGTTGCCGCTGCCCACCTGTCGCAAGTCGGTCACGCCCCAGCGGCGCACCAGCAGCCACGCGAAGGGCACCGACCCGAGGCAGTACGCCGCGAGGACGATCACGGCCGCCATCATGTCAGGGTAGCACGCGCGAGCGCGGTGTGGGTTGCTCCGCCCGGCCCCAAGCGGCTCTGATACAGCGTAACGGCGTCAACCGGCAGGCGGGCGACGATGGCCCGGCGATCGGCCTCGAGGGCGCGACGCGCGTCGCCTGGTCGGGAACTCCGCCACCGTCCCAGGGTCAGATGGGGATGGAAGGGTCGCCGCTCGAGCGCGACGCCGGCCTGCTCCAGACGCCGAGCGACTTGCCGCTGCACATCCGCCACCTGGCTTGCTCCCTCGCTGACGCCGAGCCACAGCACGCGCGGCGCACCGTGCGGCGGAAACACGCCAAGACGCTCGAACGCCACGGTAAATGGCGCGACCTTGAGGCTCGCAGAGACAGCGTCAACAATTGGGGGCACGGCCGCGGCGGCGATCTCGCCAAGGAAGACGAGCGTCAGATGCATCTGGGCCGGCTGGACCCACTTGAGCGACGACCGGTCGGCATGGCCGAACTCGGCCGCGATGTGCTTCTGTTCGGCCGCGATCGCGGTTCTGACCTCATCGTTCAGGTCAATCGCAGCAAACAGACGCATGAGCCAACATTGCTTGGTTTGTCGTGGGGCAACACATTCATTACTCGCGCGGGCCCCACCCCCGCGCCTGACGCGCTCGGGCCGTAGCCCTCGCGCGTATCCAGGACAGAACGTCACCGTGGCTCAATCAACATCAAGCGCAGCATGTTCATCGCGGCTTGCGTGGCCTGGAATTTCACCATCTCGCGGCCGCCGATGAACTGGAACGTCCGCGCCTGCACGTCCTGTCCGAGCGCCACAGCGACGGCTATGGTCCCGACCGGCTTCTGCGGCGTGCCGCCGCCTGGCCCGGCGATGCCGGTGATGCCGATGCCCGCGCCCGTTGCGGCGCGCGCACGCACGCCCTCGGCCATCGCCCGCGCGACCTGCTCGCTGACGGCGCCGTGTTCGGCAATCAACGCCTCGGGCACACCAACCAGTTCCGTCTTCGCACGGTTGCTATAGCACATCACGCCGCGCTCGACGTAATCAGAGCTGCCGGGAATATCGGTCAGCCTCGATGCGAGCAGGCCGCCAGTGCACGACTCGGCGACGGCAAGCGTCAAGTGCCGCTCGCGCAGCAGATCACCCACGATCGCTTCGAGCGGCCGGCCATCGACGCTGTACACCGAGGGACCAAGGGCACTCCGCAGCTCGGCGACGGCTGCATCGAGTGCCGCCTCGGATGCCGCGCGATTGTCCGCTCGAGCGGTCAGATGCAGCTCGATTTGTCCCTGCGCCGCCAGAATCGTCGTGCTGATTGGCACCGCCGCCGACGTCCACCTGCCGTAGATCGGCTGTGCGCTCGTGTCGACGTCAGATTCGGTACGGCCTGTGATCTTGATCACGCGACGGAACAGACCCGCCCCGCGGCCGAGCGGCGCGAGCCGATCGCGTACCACGGTCTCGATCATGGGAGTCAACTCGCGCGCCGGCCCAGGGAGCAGCACGATCGATGTCGACCCGCGCTCGATCCACAACCCCGGTGCCGTGCCGGCTGGATTCTCGAGCAGCGTGGCGCCGCGCGGCGCCATCGCCTGGCGGCGGTTGATCTCGGGCATCGTCATCCCGCGGCGCGCGAACCGCTCGCGAATCCGGTCCAGCACGTGCTCGTGGACCTCGAGCGGCACCTGTAGCACCCGCGCGATCGCTTCGCGCGTGATGTCATCGTCGGTCGGGCCGAGGCCACCGATGACCACGATCGCGTCGGCCCACGCCAGAGCACTTTCCAGAACGCGCGTGAGCTCGTCGACTTCGTCGCCCACCACGACCTTGAGCCGAACGTCGAATCCGATGGTGTTCAGCCGCTCGGTGACGATGAGCGAGTTGGTGTCGACGCGAAATGGCGTCAACATTTCGCTGCCGACGGCGATGACGCACGCCTTCATGTCGCCAGCGCGAGCGTCGCCCGGAGTGCAAGGTTCGCGTAGATGGCGGCCATCGCGTCGTCGGCCATCACGCCGACGCCGCCCGGCAGGCGTTCGAGGCGTCGGGCGGGGAAGGGCTTGAGGATATCGGCAGCGCGGAACAAGCCGAAGCCAACGATCGCTCCGGTCCAGCCGACAGGATTCAAGAAGAGCGTGATGAGCATGCCCATCACCTCGTCGATGACAATCTGTCCGGGATCGGTCCGACCGAAGTGCCGCTCGGCCACACTGCCGCTCAGGGAGCCGGCGACGAGCAGTACGACAATGGCTAGCCCCTGCACGGCCGCGGATGCCGGCCCAAGCGCCCACCACACCACCAGGCCCACGGCCGATCCGAACGTTCCGGGAGCAACCGGAACGTAGCCAACGCCAAGAGCCGTCGCGATCGCCAACGAGAAACGAGGTCGTGGGGAAGTCACACGTCGCGAATCACGCGGGTGCCGGCGAAGCGGTCGTGCAGTCCGCGACGGTCGCGGCTGAACACCGTCGTCAGCAAGCCGAGGCCGACCGGCGCGGCGAGCAAGAGCCACACGAGCTCGCGAGCCAGAGCGCGACCCAGATCGAGAGATTCCCGGGGTTCGGTCGAGACCACCTTGATTCCCCTGGCCATCTTCCCCATCGTTTGCCCCCCGGCTGTAAACGCCACAAGGTACGCGCCGTTCTGAGCGAGAAGGAACGCGAGCAGCGGTCCGCGCGGCAGGAGGCCGATCTCCGCCAGGCCAATACCGCAAATCTGCAGCGTGAGGTAGACGATGGCCATATCGATGCCGGCCAGCACCAGCCCGTCAATTGCGAGCGCGGCCAGCCGATCGGCGATCGCCGCGTCCTCGACCGGCTCGACGGCCTCAGACTCGCCCTCAGCTTCGGGCACTGGCGCGACCGCGAAGGACGGCGGCTCGAGATCCAGCAGCGGCGTTCGCAGCCGCGGCGTTCGTGCGCGCACCACTTCGGGCGTTGCCCGCCGGACGGCCAGCGGGGACCGAGGCGGCGAGGGCCGGGTGATGAGTGGGTTGTCGTCGGAAAGCGGCGGCTCGAACAGGGGCAGATCCCCGGGCACCTCGGCGACCGTCGTCGCCGTCAACGAGAAATCGTAGCCACAATTGCGGCAGCGATCCAGATCTTCGAACCCCACATAGCCGCACTTGGGGCACTTCATGGAATTCGGCGCCCGTCCCTTTCCCGATCGGGCGAAGCTGGCGCCGGATCGGGCGGCGTCTCCAGCAGCCGACGCTGAATCTCGGCGCGAAGCTCGTCGGCGTCGGCCTTCTGCGGATCGGTCGGTCGGACGCGATCGAGTACGACCAGTGCATCGCGCAGGCGGCCAGCGCTGATGAGCGCTCGAGCGCGAGTCAGGGCGATCTCGCCGCGTGTCGGCAGCGGCAGGTCTGGATCGGGCGCGAAGGGCGCGCTGCCAGCCGCCGAGGGCCGGTCCTGCGGTGAGGATCCCAACTCCGGCCGGCTCCAGACTCCGACCGTGTAGACACCAATCGCCGCGACCACGCACAGCGGCGTGATCCATGCCGCGAGGGTGGTCCAGGACACCGATTGGACCGCACGCGGCGCCGCCATGCGCCGCACGCGATCGGGGCGGGCGCGCGGGCTCTCGGCCGGGCCGGTGTCGAGATGATTCAAACGATCCAGAACGGCGAACGCTTCGTCGGAGGGCGCGCCGCCATCGATGGCGGCCTGGAGCAACTGGCGCGCCTCCCCGCTCTCCCCTCGCTCGAACGCCGCGACGCCGCGCTGCAGCAGCGCATTAGACTCACGCTGTCGCTCGGCAAGGGCGCTGCGCGCCCGTTCGACGTAGGCGCGGGCGCGGGGATGGTTACGATCGAGAAACAAGACGCGCGTCCAGACGTTGATCGCCTGGTCGTATTGCGCAGCGAAGTAGTGGTCCAGACCGAGCAGTAACAGCTGCTCAATCTTCGCATCGCGATCGGCTCCAGACGCGCCGTCGCGCCCGAGGGAGCTTTCGGATCGAGATGGATCGGACATGGTGAAACGATGCGAACGAATTATAGCATTGCAGATTGTAGATTCCAGATCAGTGCAGATTTCAGGCTGGGGATCTGAGAGACTACAATCCACCGTCACTCTGCAATCTGCATTCTGCAAATCTGACATCTCATGCTGTCCTCATGATTCTGTCCGTGCCAAACGTGAGCGAAGGCCGCCGTCTTGACGTCATCGCTTCGATAGCCGGCGCCATCCGACGAGTACCTGGAGCCCGCCTCCTCGATTCCTCCTCCGATGTCTCGCACAACCGATCCGTGTTCACCATCGCCGGCGAGCGTGGGCCCATCACAGGCGCCGCGATGGCCCTCGTTGAGCGGGCGGTCGCAGACATCGACCTCCGGACACATCGCGGCGAGCATCCCCGTCTCGGCGCTGTCGATGTGGTGCCCTTCGTCCCACTCGCCGGCGCCTCGATGGAGGACTGCATAACGCTCGCCCGGGAGGTGGGTGCGGCGATCGCCGAACGGTTTCTCATCCCTGTCTATCTCTACGAGGAAGCCGCGACCAGTCCGGCGCGTACCCATCTCGAGCACATTCGACGCGGGCAATTCGAGGGACTCGCGGCGAAGATGATGACGCCGGGCTGGGCGCCGGACTTCGGTCCCCCCGCGCCTCACCCGACGGCCGGCGCAACCATCGTCGGGGCCCGGATGCCGCTCATCGCCTACAACATCAACCTCGCGACCGGCCGAATCGAGGTAGCCAGACGCGTCGCGTCGGCTGTGCGTTCAAGTGGGGGCGGCCTGCGGTACGTCAAGGCCATGGCCGTCACACTCCACCACCGCGGCATTGTTCAAGTGTCGATGAATCTGACGAACTACCGGGAGACGCCCATCATTCAGGTCTTCGAAACGGTCAAGCGCGAGGCCGCGCGTGACGGCGTATCGATTCTAGAGAGCGAGATCGTGGGACTGGTGCCGGCCGCGGCGCTGGACGGGATCACAGCCCGGGAGCTGCGACTGAAGGATTTGGGATCCGACCGGATCATCGAGAACACACTGAAAGACGCCCGGTAGGCCGGACGCTATTGGGTCCGGTGGGTCTCATCAGGCCGCGCTACTCACGGCGGCGATTTGCTGATTACGCCGTCTCCTCCTCCTCCCCTTCCGCCCGTCTGGGCGCGATCCCGAATGCCTTCATCTTGCGATACAGATTGCTGCGCTCAACGCCCAGAGTTTCGGCGGTTTGAGAGATGTTGCCCTGCTGTTCGGCCAGCGTCCTCACAATCAGGTCCCGCTCGAAACGGTCGCGCGCCTGGTGCAGCGTGAGCCGTCCGTGCGGCGCCGCCGGCACCCGCTCCCTCTGCCCAGGGCCGTCGTGGTCGAGGAAGCTCACGTCGGCGGCTGTGATGGTGTCGCCGACGACCATGATCATCAGCCGCTCGATGACGTTTCTGAGCTCACGTACGTTACCCGGCCAGCTGTACTGCCGCAGGAGCCTGATCGCGTCAGGCGTGAACGTCTTGATACGGCGTCCGTACTCCTGCGCGAACTCGGCCATGAAGTGTTCGGCGAGCAGCTGGATATCGTCCTGACGATCGCGCAGAGGCGGTGCGAAGATCGGAATCACGTTGAGCCGGAAGTACAGATCCTCTCTGAAGCGGCCGGCGCGGATCTCGACAAGCAGATCTTTGTTGGTCGCCGCCAGCACGCGCGTATCGACACGCACCGAGGTCGTCCCGCCGACGGGCTCGAGCGTCTGCTCCTGCAGCACGCGCAGCACCTTGGCCTGCGTCTTGAGGCTCATGTCGCCAATCTCGTCGAGAAAGATGGTGCCGCCGTCGGCCATTTCAAACTTTCCGCGGCGATCCGCGAGGGCGCCGGTAAAGGCGCCGCGCACGTGGCCGAACAACTCACTCTCGATCAGGTCCTCCGGGATCGCCGCACAATTGACCTCGATAAACGGCCCGGCGCGTCTCCGGCTGAGCGCGTGAATGGTCCGCGCGATGAGCTCCTTGCCGGTCCCGTTCTCTCCAGAGATAAGGACGCGGCCGTTGGTGGGGGCAGCCATCGCGATTTGCTCGCACAGTAGCCGCATCGCGTCGCTCTCCCCCACCATCGTCTGATGACGATCGACCCGCGCCTTTAGCGCGCGGTTTTCGGCTTCAAGCGTCCGCTGCCGCAGTGCGTTGCGCACCACGAGCACCGTCTTCTCGAGCGACAACGGCTTTTCGACAAAGTCGAACGCCCCCAGCTTGATCGCGCGAACCGCCGACTCGATGTTGCCGTGGCCGGAGATGAGCACCACCTGGGCGTCGACCTGCCGCTCCCGCAGGCGGGCCAGCGTGGCGAGGCCGTCCACGCCTGGCAGCCACACGTCGAGCAGGATCAGATCGACCGATCCCCGCGTCATCCGATCGAGGCATGCTTCGCCCGTCGCGACCGCCTCGACGGTGTACCCCTCGTCGCGCAACACGCCGGTCAGCGACGTCCGCACGCCCGGTTCGTCGTCCACGATAAGAATGGTGGATTTCATCGACCGTCGGCCACGAAGGCACGGAGAACCCGTTGCGGTGGGCGAGTGTTCAGCACGGGAGTTCAATTGTAAAGCGCGTGCCGTGCGGCACGTTGTCGCTGGTCTCGATGCTGCCGCCGTGCTCGGCGATGATGCGGCGCACGATCGCGAGCCCCAGGCCGCTGCCGCGCCCTTTGGTCGAATAGTACGGCAGGAACAGCTTCTCGCGCTCGGCGGCCGGAATGCCTGGGCCGTCGTCGGCCACGACGACACGCACGACCCTGTTGGGGATATCCAGCTGCGTTTCGACGACGATCACCCCGCGACGATCCATGGCCTCGATGGCATTGTCGACCACGTTGATGATGACGCGGCGAATCTGCTCGGCGTCCAGGCGGACGAGCGGCAGGCCGGGAGCGAACCGCTGTTCGATGCGCACGTCGGCGAAGATACCGTTGTAGAGCGCGACCGTCTCGCTGATGAGCTGTCCGAGGTCGGTCGGCACCGTCTTGGGCGACGGCATGCGCGCGAATTGCGAGAATTCGTCGACCAGGCCCTTGAGCGACTCGACCTCGCCGACGATCGTCTCCGTACATTCATCGACAAGCGCCTTGACGGCGGGCGGCGCCGTCTGGAAGTGCCGCCGGAGGCGTCCGGCCGACAACTGAATCGGCGTCAGGGGATTCTTGATTTCGTGCGCCAGCCGTCGCGCGACCTCGCGCCACGCCGCGACCTTCTGCGCGCGGATGAGCGGCGTGACGTCATCGAAGACGAGCACCAGGCCTTCGGACGCGCCACTCTCGCCAATGAGGGCGGTCGCTACGACGGCGAGCCGGAGCTCCTGCCCCTCGCGCGGAATCGCAATCTCCTGAGGTATGGGCTCGGTCACCGTGGGGCGATCCACGCCGGCGATCAGGGCGCCCAACTCCCGAAGATCGGCGCGGTCGAACACGGCGCGCGCGGAATGACCGACGATGCTGCGCGGCAGGCTCAGCAATCGGCTGGCAGCGGTATTGATGGTCGTGATCGCCCCCGAGATATCGACTGACACAACACCTGTTGTAATGCGCTCCAGGATCGTTTCGACGTAACGGCGACGCTTTTCCACCTCCAGGTGCTTCCGCTCGATCTCGTGGGTCGATCGCTCCAGCTTCCGGCGACTCGTCGCCAGTTCGCCGGCCATGACATTGAACGCCTCGACGAGCGCGCCAAATTCCTCGTCGCCCTGCTGCTCGATGCGCTGGTCGAGGCGACCCGCGCCAATCTCGCGCGCGGCGGCCGACAATGCCACGACGGGCCGCGTGATCCGCTTGGCCAGGTACGAGCCCGTCCAGGTCGCGCCAATGAGAATCAGCAACGTGACCATGAGGAAAAACGACAGGTACATCCCAGTGAGCGGCCGGCGCAAGACGCGGAGCTGGTTGTAGCCCTCGAACGCCTGCACCATGCGGTGCGACCGTGCGGCGAATTCGCCGGCGACGTAATCGGCCGCCACGACGACCCCAGTCGGCGGGCCGTCTGGGGCACGAACGACGGCCGCCGCGTACAGCAGATCGCCCGACGCACCGAGCATCTCGATGGACCGTGCGTCGGACACACCACCAATCGCTTGCGCGGCCAGGCGAGCCGCTGCGGTCCCCTCACCCGCCGGCAACCCGGACGCCGACACGTCTCCGACCAGTTCAAGTGTCGGCGGCGATCCAGCGTTGGGTCCGACGCGATACACCGTCAGCCTCCGGACGCCGTGCAGGGTGAGCTCCGGCGCCAGCCTCTCTCGGATCGCGTCGGCGTCGGCCCCGGCGAGATCGACCGACGACAGTGCGCTCGCGACGCGGTCGGCATGGTCACCGACCAGCACCTGGCGCTCGTGATAGTACTCGCCGGCGATCTGGTTCGCCGACGAGAGCACGTCGGCCAGCGGCGCGTTGAACCACCTGTCGATGTTCGTGCGAATGAGCTCGCTTCCAACGATCAGCACGAGGATCGCCGGAGCGAGCGTCATCCCGAGCAGGAGGGCGACCAGCCTGGTCCGAAAGCGCGCAAGTGGCAGGGCCCGGCGCCGCTCGACAACGAGCTTGATGATGAAGCGCGCCAGCAGAAACAGAAGCGCCGCGAGCATCGCCAGATCCGCCGCGGAGAGCGCGTAGAGGACGCCCTCGGTGAGAAGGTCAGGCGTGAAGCGCGAGGTCCGGGCCGACACCACCACCAGCGCCACCAGCAACGCCGTCACCACGCCGGTGCCGATCAGGATGCGCCGTGGGCTGTCGCGAAACCGCCGGCGAACCGGTGCCGGAGTGAGAGGCTCTTGGGATCGGAGTGGCGCAATTGACGTGAAGCCGGCCATTGGGTCACCAGTCAGCAGTCGGCATCAGCAAGGGCTGCCGGCGGTCGGTAGTCACTGAACGAACGTGAACGTCGCGCGACCAAGGATGGCACTCCGGTCCCAGGGCCAGAGGATCCACGCATTCCGCGGCCGCGTGCGGGCCCGCACGCGAACGTAGTATTCCCCGTTGGCCTCCAGTACGGACGTCATCGAGAGCGGAACCCGCTCGAACTCGGTCAACCAGCGGCGCACGGCCTCTTCGTCGTCGGTCGAGTGCGCGACGCCCTCTTTCCCGTCGAAGGTCCGCGACAACTGGTATTGCCGCGTCAGGTTGTCGAATCGCACACTTGCCGTCACGGTCACCGACGCAATGGTGCGATCGAACCACGTCGCCGTTGCGCGCCGCAGCGCAACCTCGCACGAAAACGTCGTGGCGAGGCCGCTCTGAATCGCGTCCCGAAGATCATCCGAGATACCGACGCCGAGGTCGAACGACACCAGCACCTGGCCGTCGCGCGCGATAGGCGTCACCGACACTTGGGCGGCCTGCGCGCGCACCCCGACGCCGGCCACCAGTGCCGCGACAGTCACGAAAACACGAAAACACGAAGAAGAATGGACTGTTCCCTTTTTCGTGTCTTCGTGCTTTCGTGGCAGCATTTTTGTTCCCGACCTCATTCTTTAGCGTTGAGCAGATCCTTCAACTCCGTCATGAACTCCCCGATATCGCGAAAATGCCGGTAGACCGACGCGAACCTGACGTACGCCACCTTGTCGAGTGTCTTGAGCTCCTGCATGACGAACGCGCCGATGTCGGCCGTCGCGATCTCCTTCTCGGGACGCTCCTGCAACGTCCCTTCCACACGATCGGCAATGGCCTCGAGTGAGGCGACGCTCACCGGACGTTTCTCGCATGCTTTCAAGAGGCCGGCCACGAGCTTCTGGCGCTCGAACCGCTCGCGCGTGCCGTCCTTCTTGACCACCATGTACGGGATCTCGTCGATCCGCTCGTAGCTGGTGAACCGCTTGCCGCAGTCGAGACACTCGCGGCGGCGGCGGATGACTTCTCCCTCTTTCGATTCCCGGGAGTCGACGACCTTGTCGCCGAGATGAGCGCAGTAGGGACATTTCATACGTATTACGCCGTGTGACTCGGTTCCGGCCGCTCCGCGAGCCGCCGCATACCGGTGAGGTTTAACCCTTCCCGCGCCGCAAACCAGAGCCCGAGCAGCAGCGCCGGTCCGATCGAGAACAAGTGGAGGACGATCGCGGCGCCAACCGCGGCCTCCTCGCGCGCGCCGTAGAACGCCGTGGCGCCAACCCGAAACGCCTCGTGAAACCCGCCGATGGCGCCGGGCGTCGGGACCGCCACGCCGACGACGAGCAGCGCCATGAGCAGAAACGTCCCGGTGAACGGCACGGCAAGCTGAAAGGCCTTCGCCGTCGACCAGATGCCGACCGCAATCGACAGCCAGAGCGGAAAAGACCAGACCAACGCCACGAAGAGTCGTGACGGTCGCCGGATCACGGCGAGCCCCTCTGCGAATTTCTCGGCAACCCGGGCCAGCCACCCTCCCAGCGATGGCGGCGCGACATGTTCCAGCCGCGCCATCGCGCGGCTCAGCCTCGCGGGATCTCCTGACAGAACGAACAACACGACCAGCGCCACGACCGCCGCCACGCCGGAGGTCGCGCCGGCCCATTTCACGCCGGTCAGCATAGCGGGGTTCGCCCGCAAGCCGCGTCCGAAGATGAACACGAACGAACCGAGCAGCGCCAGGACCGTGACGACGTCGAGCAATCGCTCGAGGATGATGGTTGCGAACGCGCCGGAGGCCGTCAGCCCTTCCTGTCGGGTCTGTCTGGCCAGAAAATAAGGGCGAATGACCTCGCCGGCTCGTGCCGGCAGCACACTGCTCGCGGCAAAACCGACCGCTGTTGCCCGAAACGCTTCCCCGAACGAGACATGCCCAAGTGGTTCAAGCAGATACTGCCAACGAAAAGACCGAATCGCGAGATTTACGATCATCGTCGTCAGCGACAGCGCCAACCAGAGGAGCTGCGCCCGGGCGATGTCTGCCCGGACTCGCGCCACATCCACGTTCCGCAGAAACAGCGCCAACAGCGCGACGGTGAGTGCCAGTACGACGAGCGTGCGAACCGTGGATTTCATCGTGACTTGAGCGTCACTACTATACCGCCCCCACATGTTGTTGTTGTCAGGGCCACCAGCCCCCTGTAAGATCCGGTCCGTCTCTCGTATCCGCAGAGGAACGCGCTTGCCCCTCGCCCCGCCCATTCTTCAAACCACCCTCGCCGGCCGCCGACCCGATCGTCAGGGCAAGGTGCGCGACATCTACGACTTCGGCGGCTGCCTGCTCATCGTCGCCACCGACCGCATTTCCGCGTTCGACTACGTCCTGGGTTCGGGCATCCCGGACAAAGGCAAGGTCCTCACGCAGATTTCAGCGTTCTGGTTCGATCGCACGCGCCCGATTGTGGCCAATCACATCCTGTCGTTCAATCCAACCGACTATCCGGACCAAGCGCGGGCCGCGACGGGCCTTCTGCGCGGCCGCTCGATGCTGGTCACTCGCGCCGAGCCGCTGCCGATCGAGTGCGTCGCCCGCGGATACCTCTCCGGGTCCGGATGGAAGGACTACGTCGCCAGCGGTGAAGTGTGCGGCCACCGCCTCCCGGCCGGCCTGCGCGAGTCGGACCGCCTGCCCCAGCCGATCTTCACGCCTGCGACGAAGGCCGAGAGCGGCCACGACCTCAACATCAGCGAGCGCGACGCGGCGGCGATGCTCGGTCAGGGGCTCTTCGACCGCGTCCGCGCGCTCACGTTGCGGCTCTATGCCGAAGGGTTGGCCCACGCCGACGCCTGCGGCATCATCGTCGCCGACACGAAGTTCGAGTTCGGTCTGCTGCCAACCGGCGACGCTTCGCAACCGCCGGAGGATCGGGTCATCCTGATCGACGAGATGCTCACCCCCGACTCGTCGCGCTTCTGGCCCAAGGACACCTACAGCCCCGGCGGCCCGCAGCCGAGCTTCGACAAACAGTTCGTCCGGGACTACCTCGAGCAGATTCGGTGGAACAAGCAGCCGCCCGTGCCCTCGCTGCCAGACGAGGTGGTCGCCAAGACCCGTGAGAAATACGTCGAGGCGTTCACGCGCCTCACCGGCCGAGAACTGCAGTGATCGCCGAGCGACTCGAGAAGCTGGTCGAAGAGATGGTCGAGAAGGGCGTGCAGTTCGAGGACGCGGTCCAGGAGTTCGAGAGGCGGTTCATCACGCGTGTCCTGGGCCGGTGCGACGGCAGCCTGACGAAGACCGCCGGCGAGCTCGGGATGCACCGCAATACGCTCACCCGCAAGATGGGCGAGTACAAGATCCGGCGCCGCACCTAGTCCTAAAGCGGTTTTCGATGGTCCCCTTTCTCTACTTGACAACGCGCTCCGCCAGCCTAAATTATGGGGTAGCGCTGTGACGTCCGATGCTGTGAAGCTGTCCGGCATGCGTAGTACGTCCCGACAGCGCCCGAGCGCCCTGTAGATTGGGCTGAGGACAGCGGCTGACCAGGCTTCGTCGCCATCAAGCCGCATAAGTGCTCCCTCCGGGCTAGATTGGAGCGAGCCGCCTCCCCACATCAGCAGGGCGTTCGTTTGTACAGCCGCCCAGAATCTACAGTCGCGCAGGACGCGCGCCGCCAGACGAGAGATCCGTCATCACCTGCAGACCGCCGACGCACGTCAGCATTCCGCCAGCGCGAAACCGTCAATTCACTAGATGAAGAGCGCGTCTTCGTCGTCGGCTCGGCCCTGGCGGGCCCGGCGGCTGTCGCGGAGCTCGCGGAGCACGTCGAAG
>Ga0156278_1139_pt1 | contig 13770 bp, 15 predicted proteins | sample RifCSPlowO2_12_FD_107927 | JGI IMG/M metagenome (GOLD analysis project Ga0156278, IMG submission 107927) | Acidobacteria bacterium RIFCSPLOWO2_12_FULL_65_11
GGCGGCGCAAGAGGTCCGAGACTACTACGACCTCAACACGGCGCGATGGTTCGGGCGGCCGCGCGTCTCGGACGCGATTCATCGCGCCGTGTGGGGGGAGGGCGTCGGGACCGAGGCGGAGGCCTTTCAGTACATCGATCGCCTGATCCTCGGTGAGATTCAGGAGCTTTCCGGCTCCTTTCGCGCACCGCTGCACGTCCTCGACCTCGGGTGCGGCATTGGCGCCAGCCTCGTCTTTCTCGCATCGCACTCGCCGATTCGGGGCATGGGCATCACGGTGAGCGGCGTACAGGCCGAGTACGCTCGCCGGCGAATCGAAGAGGCTGCACTGACCGGTCGCGTGGAGTGCCTGGAATGCGACTTCCTGCACCTGCCGCGCTCACTGCCTCCGACCCAGCTTGCGTTTTCGATCGAGGCGTTCGTCCACAGTCCCAACCCCGACGCATATTTCTCGGCAACGGTTGAACATGTCGTACCGGGGGGCCTGCTCATCGTGTGCGACGACTTTCTCAGCGAACGAGCCGAGCAGCCCCTGTCCAGGCGGGAGGCGCGGATGCTCGATGAGATGCGACGCGGCTGGCTCGCGCCGTCCTTGATCACGGTTGCCCACGCAGATGCGTGCGCGCGTCGTCTCGGCTATCGACAGGTCAAGAACGTCGATCTGACAAAGTTCCTCGACCTCCGCCGGCCACGCGATCTGATCGTAGCCGCGACGGTGGCACTCGGCAGGCACCTGCCGCTGTTTGGCTATCGCTATAGGAGCTTGGTGGGCGGCAATGCCTTGCAGGCGGCGCTCGTGGCCGGGCTCATCGAGTTCCGGTTCGTGGCATGGCAGAAGGGCGCTCCGCGTTAAATTTAGAGTGAAGGCCGAGTCCATCCACCTTCACTCTTCAGCCACGCTACTTCGAATACCCAGCCTGTATATCGAAGTACACACTTCCAGGACGGTACTCGCGCTAAACGCTCTGAAATGCTGGATGCCTCGTGGCATCTAACACCTACGCCCAATGCTCGACACGGCACTCGGGATTGGGAGATGGCCTATTGGCACTCAAACGGAGTACGGCTCGAAATATTTTCGCGATCGGCAGTCTTGCGTGCTTGGTCGCGCTCGTCCTGCTCACCCTGGATTTCGAAAGCGTGGTGGCCAAGCGCACGAACGAAGCGGAGGCGATGACCGACCAGGTCGTCCGTGGTTAGGAAACATTAGCGGCCGCGCCGGTTAACGGAATGCCCCTTCTCAGACCCGCCCCCCCGCCAACAGGAATTACCTGTTAATACCAGCCGCCACGCCCTCTCGATCGCCGGCTAACGGCGACGAAGAAAGGGCGAGATCGGCTAAGGTCTCACCGCCTGTGGAGCCACCGGCGGCGCTGCGGGCTTGGGACGAGTGAGGTACGCCGCAATCGCGTCGACGTCGGCGTCGGAGACTTCGGTCTTGCGGAAGAACGGCATGATGGATGCCCCGTTGCGAATGAAGAACCTGACCGACTGCGGCGTCAGGTTCGTCCGCGCCTCGAGCAACCCCGGAAGGCCGCTCTCTTTGTACTTGGCCGCGAGGGCGGTGGTGCCAGGTTTCCCCGGCCCCTCGCCGTGGCACGTGGCGCACCAATAGTCGTACACCTGCTTGCCCTTCTGGAGCGCCGCCTCCTGCGCGGAAGCGCCGCCGGCCCAGAGGAGAACGACAAGACCGAACACCAGCGAGAACGTGATTCTCATGCGCGGGCCCTCGGATGGCGCTTCGACCAGATCCCGGAGCGGCCGGGAGCCATGATCCCGTTCGGATCCACCGCCTCTTTCATCGTTTCGCAGAACCGGCGGAGCGCGTGATTATTGAAAGAATACGTATCCATGACGTTGTCCTGGTAGAGCGGCGCGGTGCGATACTCCACCCAGCCGTGCTCGGCGGCGACCTTGATGAGCTGACGGAAGCCGTCGCGATTCTTGCGATCGGTTTCGACGTTGCGTGTGATCGGGATGCCGATGATGTAGATGAACGCCCGGGAGTAGTACGTGGCCGGCATCGCAAACCGGTTGAATGGAATGCCCGCGTCCCGCCCCGCCTGCCAGAGGACCTTCTGCGACTCGAGGATGCCCTCTCCGGTGCGCGGAATGATCGGCGAGAACCAGACGTGCCCGCTGCTCGGCGTGGGGTTGCGCTCGGTCCGAGCCCCGATTGAAAAGATGGACATGTTCGGGACGCCGAAGGCAACCTGCTGCACGCGAGCGAGTTGTTCCGGCGTGAGCGGAAAGTCGTAGGACGGACCGTCCGTTGCGCGGGAGCCGGGGATGGCGGCCAACCTCGACTTCGCATACTCCCACTGCGCTGCGACCACCGTCTTGGGACCGTAGAATTGCAGCCGGCAGGTCCAGAAGGCGCGGTTATTGGCCGCCGCGTATCGCTCGAGCTCTGCGATGTCGGGACCGCCTTCCCTCCCCAGCAGCGCCGCCAGTTGCGCGTCCGGCTGGACCCCGGGCCCCCCACGACCGCCGCCGGCGCCCAGGGCGAACCCAAAGCCCGGCATGCCGTTGCTGATGCCCAGGTTTTCGAGGTAGTTCACCATCTCGACGAGCCGTATCAAATCGTCGTGTTTGGCGACCGAGACGGTCCCCGACGTATACGCTTCGGGAGCCGGCATCAGCCAGATCCCCATCTTCGTGACGATGCCGTAGTTGCCCTGGGCGAAGAGTCCGTCCACGGTCGGGCCGAACCCGTACTTGTAGTCCTGCCACGTCTTCGAGCCGGGCACCGCGCCAAGTCCGGTGCGCATGACCTCCCCGTTGGCCAGCACCACCTCCATGCCACAGTGCGCATCGAAGTGATTGCGGAACTGACTCGTCGTGTACCCGACGCCGTGATCGAGGGCGTTGCCCATCACGCTGCCCCAGCCCGGATCCGGCGTGTCAATCCAGACATTGAGCTTCTTCTCCTGGATATGGCGATAGAGGTCGAAATACGCCACGCCAGGTTCGACCAGCGCATAGTGTCTGACGTCATCGACTTCCAGGATGCGATTCATCCGCTTGAGATCGACAACGACGCTGCCCGAGAGATTCGGCGCCGACCCGCCATAGCCGAGGTTCTTGCCGGTCGAAATCGGGAACAGCGGGATCTTGTAGATGTTCGCCGTGCGGACAATCTGCTGCACCTGTTCGGTGGAATCGGGCGCCACGGCGGCCGAGGCCAACCGCTCCTCGGCCTGCCCCCATGCCGGCGAGTACGCATCCCTGTAGAGGGCTACGTCCGGATCGCTGGTGAACACCCAGTCCTTGCCAACCGCGCTCTGGAACTGCGCAATGGCGGCAGAAAAATCGCGCTGACTGACACCGGGTGGAAGTACGGCCATAACGCTCCTCGTCTACTGCAACCCCCGCGTCGCTATGCGCGCGGCGCCGGGGCGATTAACCACGAGAGCAACGGCTCTGACGAATCCGACGACTGGGGACCCGCCGCGCCGGCGGGGCTGACGATGGTCACTTCCGCCGGGGCCCCCGGCGCCATAGGGCAACGGGTGACAGCCCGACCGAGGAACGCGCTCCACTCGCCAGCGCTCTTGAGACGGCCCGCCTCGCGGAGGAGGTCGCCCGGCCCGCACAACGTGTGCGTGATTGAGGTCGCCGATACGCGCCGGTGTTCGGCGCGGTAGATGACACGCATGCGGTGGTCCCAGGCCAGCCGCTCGAGGACGAACAGCGGGCCGTGTGCCGTCAGCCCGGCGATCGGCGCGCGGTCGATCTTCCAGCGGAGGCTGAGGTCGTCGAACCAAAACGGGGTGATGTCGCCGCTCATGACGTGCACCGGCACGCCCTCGCGGCCCGCCGCGCGCCCGAACGCGGCGCTCTCCGCGAACCGGTCGTCCACGACGACCCTGTACAAAGGCCACACGTCGCCCGACGGCGTCTCTCGAATCGTTCCGGCCGCGTACGAACCGGCCGCGGCCTCAGCGACGCCTGTGAGCGACAGGGCCGATGCGGTGACGCCCATCTGGATGAACTCTCTTCTTGTGGCCATGAGAGGGTCCTCTCTATCTTCCGTTCCGCGTCGATCGATGCATGCCTGTCCTTCGTTCCGTGGACATCTTGCGACGCGGAGCATACACCGGTGCCGGGGGTATGTCTACCGGGGACAGAGGTCACAGACCTTGAGATCGGCTTCCGTGTCCTGCGCACGGTTGCGCTGGGGCCAGTCGTCGTCAACGAGCGCGACGACGTGCTGCCGGGCGCCGGAGGACAGCCGCGCGTCATCCGAGTGCACGCGGGCCTGTTCTTCGTTGAGGACGGGAAGATCCTCGAGTGGACCGACTACGTTCTTCGGTGAGGACCGCGCGCTGAGGTGAACCATGCGCGTCCTGTTGATCCCGGCCCATCGCCTTCACGGATTGGGGCGACAGGATTCGCTCGCCGTCCACCGAACCGTCTCTGCCGTTGGCCCAGCGGTAGCCTCGAGCGACCAAGCGCAGGCGGCCGCCGCACCGCGGACAGGCGAGCACGTCGAACCGAAACGTCCGGCGCATCAGGTCCGCCCAGAGCCGGTTCCGCGTGTGGCCCCAAGCCCTGTCCGGCGTCTCCGCGGGCGTTTCTCGCTGGCCAAGCCGCGTACGCGCGGGCGGGGTCACCCCTGCGTCACGAGCTTCCTCCGACGTCGTGTATCGAACCACCGCGGACCGCCAGGCCGCGCGGGGCGCCAGGACGCCGTGGTACAGCACCAGGTTGATCCGCGGCCGCGGCACGAGCACCGCCAGCCGTCCCAGAAAGTCGAGGGGATCCCACTCCAAGTGCGTCGTGCCATCGACCCACCGGTGCCGGAGCTGCAGCCGCACCCGCCCGTCGCCGGTGACGCGCCGTCGTTCTCGCGCCACGGGCGGACGCAACGCATAGCGACACACGCCCTCGAGCCGCTCCCGCTGCTCGGCCGCCCACGAGTCGTCCCCACCGGCATCGTCGCGATCGCCAAGGCCCCGCCGATCGAGCACGCGCCGGATCGGCGGCTCCACTGTGGCGCACCTCCGCCACGTCCAGATCCGTGAGGCGAGGCGCCGGATGAAACGCTAGATCACCCGCCTCGTCCCTCGCAAAGACACCGTCCACCACGAGCGCGTGCACGTGCACGTTGAGATTGAGCGCGCCGCCGAACCGCTGGACGATCGCGACCGCGCCCCCGCGGCCGTCCCGCACGCCGTCCAACCGCGCGCGGCCGCGCAGCCAGCCCAGCACGGCGCGCAGGGCCACGCCGACGACGGCGCGGCACAGATCGTGGTCCCACGCGAGTTGGCACCGCACGCGGTACGGCAGGCTCAGCACCCACTCCACCCCAGCGCGGCTGCCGCGCCGGGGACCCCGGCACTGGCGCACGGGCACGTCTGGAAAGACGCGATCCACCAAGTGCGCGGCCCGCTCGGTCATCCGGCGGCCGCCGCAACTCGGACAAAAACCCAGCCCTTTGCAGGAGAAGGCCACCAACCGATCCAAGCCGCATGCCGCACAGCGGAAGCGCGCGAACCCGCCGGCCAGCCAGCCGCACCGGAGAAAGGCGCGAAACTCCTCCTCGACGAACCGCGGCAGCCCCTCGCCGTCGCGCAGGCTCGCGGCCTGCACGCGGAAGGTCTCGAACTGATCCCGCACCACTTGGTACAGCACACTCGCTGCTGGACTCCGCGGTTCGTAGCGGACGGACGGCAGCGCCACGCACGGCGCTGTGGCGAGCGACGTGGCAACAGAAAACCTGCCGGAATGGCCGGCTTTCGGAGGGCCCCGTCCGCGACCGTGACAGTTTCTGCGTACACGAACATCGGGGCGTCGGCAGATTCTGCGCGGATCATCCGCGCGGGAACCAGAGATAGACTTGGACGCGTGCTCGTGGGCCCTGTCCTGACGCCTCACGGACGGTTGCTCGTCGCGCAGGTCGACGATGGGCCGGCGTTGCCGCCGGATGTGTCGCGACGGATCGAGGAAGCGTTTGCGCGCGGGTCCGGCCACGGTCTCCTGCAACTGGGTGCGGGAGAAGTGGGCACGGCGCTCCCCCCGGTGTTCGGCTACTGGCGAGAATTCAGCGCGCGCTACGTGACGGCGGTCTGCACGCTCGCCGACGCCGGCAATCGCGGGGAACTGGCGCACGTCCCGGCGCTGTCGAACGAAGATCTCGAATCGCTTGCCTCGGCCGCGCCGCCGATGACCGGCGCGGAGTATCTGACGGCCTTTGTGCTTCAGGCGCTCTGGGACGTGCTGGATACGGCGTTCCGATCCGAGCTGTCGGCGTCCAAGGCCTCCGTCCAGGACTTCCTGTCGCACAGGAGCCATGCCTGGCACCTGGTTGGCCGCGTTCACTTCAACCTCGCCGAGAACAGGAAAGACGATGACGCACCGTTCGCGTTCCTGGCGACGTACACGACGCGGCTCTCGGCACACGCCAAGGCCCAACACCTCCCGCTTGGCCAGGCCTTGCGGGAGTACGCGGGCGCGGCCAACAAGGCGCGGCTCCTGTCGCTGCTCCTGCCGGTTCAGCGCGCGGCCGAACAGTGTGCCTGGCTGAAGACGATGGTCGACGCGGGCGAGATCTATCACCCGCTGCGCTGGACGCCCGCGGAAGCCTTTCAGCTCCTGACCGATCTCCCCCTCCTCGAATCCGCCGGCATCGTCGTGCGTGTGCCGGGCGCGTGGCGGGCGAACCGTCCGCCCCGCCCGCGGGTCGGCGCGACGGTTGGTGGCAAGCCGCCATCCGGTCTCGGCGCGGAGGCGCTCGTCGACTTCCAGATGGAAGTGACGCTCGATGGCGAGCGTTTGACTGCCGCTGAGATCAAGACGTTGCTCGCGAGCGCTGATGGGCTTCACCTCATCCGCGGCCGCTGGGTGGAAGTGAATCGAGACAAACTCGCCCGAATGCTTGACGAGTTTCGAGCGGTTGAGCGAGCGGCGGCGGATGGCGGACTCGGCTTCGCCGAGGCGATGCGCCTGCTCGCCGGAGCGAACGTCTCGGGCGACCGGGCAATCGATGAGGCACCCGGCTGGTCGCGCATGGTCGCCGGCCCCTGGCTGGCGAACACGCTCGACGGCCTTCGTCGTCCTGAAGCGCTCGCACGGGTCGATCCAGGCGATGAACTGAGGACCACGCTGCGGCCCTATCAGCAGGTGGGCGTGCGCTGGCTCCATCTCCTCTCGACGTTGGGCCTCGGCGCCTGCCTCGCCGACGACATGGGTCTGGGCAAGACGATGCAGGTGTTGGCGCTGCTGCTGGTGAGGCGCCGGCACGCACGACGCCGGTTGAACGCGGACGCCACGGAGCCCGCAGACATCGATACCGGGAGAGGGACGAGCCTGCTCGTCGCGCCCGCGTCGCTGCTCGCCAACTGGGCATCGGAGATCGCACGCTTCGCGCCGAGTCTCGGGACGCTCGTGGCGCATCCATCGGCGATGGCTGCTGCCGATCTGCAGGCGCTCGATCAGGAACGAGTCGCGGACGTGGACCTCGTCATCACGAGCTACGGATCGCTCCTGCGAATCCCCGGTCTGGCGAAGATCCCGTGGTACGTCGTGGTGCTCGACGAAGCGCAGGCGATCAAGAATCCCGGCGCCAGGCAGACGCGGGCCGTGAAACAGCTCGACGCGCGCGCGCGCATCGCGCTCACCGGCACGCCCGTCGAGAACCGGCTCGGAGACCTGTGGTCCATCTTCGATTTCATCAACCCTGGCCTGCTCGGCTCCGGCAAGGAGTTTTCGAGCTTCGTCAAGCGTCTGTCCGAGCGGCCCCACAATCTGTCGGGGCCAGGGCCGTACGCGCCGCTGCGCGAGCTGGTACGTCCGTACATCCTCAGGCGCCTGAAGACGGACAAGACCGTCATCGCCGATCTGCCGGACAAGACCGAGGTGAAGGCGTACTGCCACCTGACCCGCACGCAAGCGGCGCTGTACCAACAGGCGGTGAAGGAGCTGGCCACCGAGCTGGACACGAAGCTGCGCGACGTGGACGACATCAAGCGCCGTGGCGTCGTGCTGGCGTTTCTGATGCGATTCAAGCAGATCTGCAATCACCCATCGCAGTGGCTCGGCGACGACGCGTGGGCCGAGGAAGACAGCGGCAAGCTGGCACGCCTGCGCGAAATCGGCGCGGTCGTCGCCGCCAAGCAGGAGAAAGTCCTCGTCTTCACGCAGTTCCGCGAGGTGACCGCTCCTCTGGCCTCCTTTCTCGGGTCGGTGTTCGGGCGGCCGGGGCTGGTCCTGCACGGTGGGACGGACGTCAAGAAGCGCCAGGCGCTGGTGCGGCAGTTTCAAGAGGACGAGGAAATGCCGTTCTTCGTCCTGTCGCTAAAGGCCGGCGGCACCGGTCTCAATCTCACGGCAGCGGCGCACGTGATCCACTTCGACCGCTGGTGGAATCCCGCCGTGGAGAATCAGGCGACGGATCGCGCGTTCCGCATCGGTCAGACCAAGAACGTGCTCGTGCACAAGTTCTTGTGTCGCGGGACGATCGAGGAGAAGATCGACGACCTCATCGACTCGAAGCGGCAGCTGTCGGAGGATCTGCTGGGCGGTGGCGCCGAGCTTCTGCTGACCGAGATGAAGAACGACGAGCTCCTGAAGCTCGTCGCGCTCGATCTGCACGCCGCCTCACAGGAGTAACGCATGGCCTACTACGACTACTACGGCTGGAAGCCTTACGTGCCTGTCGCCGCTCGTCGCGCTCAGGCGGCGCGCGAGGTGGCGAAGCTCACGAAGAAAGGGCAGCGGACGTCGCCGGTTGTGATCGACGGTCGCACGATCGCCAAGACGTTCTGGGGCGAGGCGTGGTGCGACAACCTCGAGCGGTACAGCGACTATGCGAACCGGCTGCCGCGTGGCCGGACCTACGTCCGCAACGGCTCGGTGGTGGATCTGCAGATCGCGCCCGGCGCCGTGCGCGCGATGGTGAGCGGTTCGGAGCTCTATCGGATCGAGGTGAAGGTGGCGGCCGTTCCGAAGGCCCGCTGGAGCGCCGTCTGCCGGGACTGCGCGGGCGCCATCGACTCGCTGGTCGAACTGCTGCAAGGACGATTCTCCCAGGGCGTGATGACACGAATCTGTCAGGCGCGAACAGGTCTCTTCCCAGCGCCGGCTGAGATCGAATTCACGTGCAGTTGTCCTGACTGGGCGTCGATGTGCAAGCACGTCGCGGCGGTGCTCTACGGCATCGGCGCGCGGCTGGACGAACAGCCCGAGCTCCTGTTCGCCCTGCGCAAGGTGGATCAGCAGGATCTCATCACGCGCGCGGGCACAGGCCTGGCGCGGACCGGAAAGGGACCGAAAGGCGGGAAGGTCCTCGATGAGGGCGATCTCTCGGAGATGTTCGGGATCGAGATGGCACGGGCCGCGAAGCCGCGAACCGCGGCGGTTCGCAAGAAGCCAGCGGTGCGCCGGAAGCCGGCCGCGACCTCCAAGGCGATGGTGCGCACGCCCGCGACGCTGGCGACCACGTCGGCCGCGAAGGCCGCGGCGAACCGAGCCGCTGTCCGCAAGCGCATGAAGAAGTACTGGCGTGCCAGGCGTGACGATAGGGACGATAGGACTTCCTCATGACGTGGATCGTGGAGTCGAGTCATTTAACCTCTGGCCGCGACGAGGACGCTCTGTCGCTGTTAGAAGATCAGAAACACTTGCTGACCAATCCCATTGCCGGAGTAGACTCCCGTTGATGGCGAGATGACGGACGACGAACACATCCTCCAGCGAGTCAGAGCCTCAACCGCCAAGCGGATTCTCTTCTTGCCGCATGCCATTAGGGCGATGGCTCGGCCGACGCCAATCGTTTCCAGATCGGAGGTCGAAGCCGTCGTTGTTCGAGGAGATGTGATCGAAGACTATCCGGAGGATGTTCGTGGCCACAGCTGTCTGATGATGGCCGCGCCCAAAGGCCGGGTCGTGCACGTGGTATGCTCGCCAAAGGCAGACTACTTGGCAGTCATCACGGTGTATGTTCCGGACCCGGCTGACTGGTCGCCGGACTCTCGCCAGAGGAAGCGCTGATGGAGTGCCTTCATTGCAAGGGTCGTCTCGTGAAGGGAACCGCACCGTTCGCGATCGATCGCGGCGGTTATCATCTCCACTGGGACGCCATTCCGGCCTGGGTCTGCATGCAGTGTGGCGAGCCGCTCTTCGAGGGCCGGGAAGTCGACGTCATTCAGGAGGCCATCAAGGCGCTCGATAAGGAAAACGAGAAGCTTCTGACCGCCACGTAATCTCCCGCCCCGCTCGTGATCGTTTCGTGACATTTCCGCCGGCGTAGTCCGTAGAATGGCGGCGCGCGAGACGGGCATCGCCGTGTACGCTGAACCCTGACGCCGGGCAGCACAGCGTCGCCTGCTCCGGGTCGTGAGAAGACGATAGACGATAGGAAACATTAGGGGCCTCGGTCGGTTAACGGAATATCGGATATCGGACACCCATAAGAGATCGCCAGGACTTCACCGGACCGGCCGCACCGCAGCCCAAGGTTCACGCGGATCGCGCCTGGCGGTCGTCGCCTGTCACGTGGGGTATCCCGGCGACCGAATGTGGGTGAAGCCGGCGAGTCACCAAGGCGTCGGATGATTCGGCGTGGCCTCTGGCACGCGTGCGATTGGAATTGGCAGGTATAGCTCAACCACCGAAATGAGATCAAAGGGTCGATTGCCGTAACGGGCGATAGATCACCGGCCTTTCTCGGGTTACGTCACAATCCACGTCACAGTTTATGTCGGTCTTCGTGGCGGCCGGCACCTGACCTTGAATTAACCTAAGGCCTTAGGTATGATGGCTCACAGGTGCCGACGCTGATTCGCGAGGATGGATTCGAGGTCAGGATTTACACCCTCGATCATCCACCATCGCACGTGCACGTCGCGAACGCTGGTGCTGTCGTGAAGATCGACCTGTCAACTCATCACGCGATCGAGATCGTCGGCTCGATCTCCGATCGCGACGTGAAACGCGCGGAGCAACTGGTGGCGCGACATACGCAATTCTTGAAACAGGAATGGGAGAAACTCCATGGCGGCCGTGAAGGTAACCGCAAGAGATCGTGAACGCTTCGCACGCGCGCGGGCACATGGGCAAACGCGCTCGCAGGATCCGTCTGGCGTCGTGGACGCGCTGTACGATGCTGAGCGGGACACCGTCAATCTGACGTTCCGGGGCGGTGCGTCCATGACTATTCCACGACTGGGCATTCCAGGCCTCGATCGAGCGCCCGCTTCGGCCCTCCGGTCGATCAGCGTCTCTCCAGCAGGAGACGCCCTCTCCTGGCGATCGCTTGACGTGGATGTGTACGTGCCCGGGCTGGTGGAACGCGCATTCGGTACCCGTCTGTTTGCCGCGGCCACGGGACAGCGAGGTGGACGGCGGAGATCGAAAGCCAAGGCGTCCGCAGCAAAGCTGAACGGCGCAAAGGGCGGCCGCCCGCGCACGCGACTGTCGTTATAGTTCGCACTCAGCGAACGACCTCTCTGATCCGCGCTGCCTTCCTGTGCCCGACGCCGCGGACTTGCATCAACGTGTCTTCGTCGGCGGCGACCGCGCGCTCGATGGACCCGAACTGAACCAGCAAACGATTGGCAAGTGCCGGACCGACTCCAGGCAAGCCCTGAAGTACGTAGAGCTTTCGCGAGGCAAGTCGCTTCGGTTTTCGGCCGTAACGTTGAAGAATCCGCAGGTCCGAGTTTCGCACCTGGTGCGCGAGATATCGCAGAATCCTCAACGAGTCCTCCGCGTCTCGTGCATGAAGCACCGGAAGACGCCACATCACCGCCAGCGACACGATGGCCCCCTTCAGCGCGTGTGGATGAACGTTTGGCATCCTCGATGGTTTGGGGCCCTCGAGTAGCACAACAGGCCGATGCGGACTTCGAGCGAGTGCCGCGGCTTGCGGAAACAAGCGGCCGTCCACGAGCGAGGTCGCGAAGTCGGCGTACGTCTTGCGCTCGACGACGACACCACGATCGACGACGTAGTCGCCGATGGCGAGACGCTCCAGCTGAATATCGAAGTCGCCGCAGTTCCTTGCGAGATTAAGCAACGCAGCGTGCCGTTCAGAAAAGTCGACGCGAAGCAGGTACCGCCTCGCTCCTGGCACGGCAACGCTCTCGGCATTCCCATCAACAGCGGTGGCGTGCGTCATATGGAGGGGAAAGCCAAAGGTCCACGGTCAGGTGAAACAACCAACGGAGCCACAACGTCGCGTCGGCACTTACGCGCCTCCGCACCACCTACGACCCCACCACAGACCACCAACGAGGAGTCCTTATGAGGGACCAAGTCGTCTGCTTGTGTTTTTCGTGGGCCGACGGACCCACTAGACCGCGCGCCCCCAAGGCCTTCCCCACAACCCGGTCGTCCGCTCTACGACAATTCGCCCAACACGGCATCGTCTTGCACATAGACGTCGACGATCGTTTTCGCATTGGTCGCCTTGAGCGCCTGCTCGAGCAGTCGGATCTCACGCGCGACGCGCGTGACGAGCCGATCGAGGACCTTGACGTCGTATACCGGCTCCTTGACGATCTCCTTGTCCGCAGTGGCACCATAGAACCGCCGCTCCCGGTGCGCGTTGTCGTTGCGGAGCGTGAGTAGCTCCTCATGCCGTTTCTTCAGCGTCTTGAGCCAAGCCAAGCCTTCATTGATCGTGATCTGAGCCATCTCCATCCTCACCTCGATGTCTGGGCATCGGACGACGACGATGGCATCGTCGTCGACAGATTGTCAACACAAGCAATACACACGCAACGGCCCATGGGAGGGTCGACTAGGCACGCCCATCACCGATGGCCGTCACTTCGTGATAGGCGGACCCGACACCCTGGATAGCCTGGCGTCGGCGTTCCTATGTGCGCCGGCACGCCTTGAGCCAACACGTCCGCCCATTCGCAGCCCACATAGCCGTCGCCGTGGCGCGGGAACTGAAGGTGCCACAGAGTTGCGTAGATGCTCATGATCTCCGGCGTGGTTGCCTGGCCTTCAGGCGCCGATTCGCCGCCCGCGACCGCGACGTGCGGCGGTGACGCCGTACAAGCCGGAGCAGTTCGCTGTAGGCGGCGTCGCCGAGGAGCCGTTCGAGAAGATGCGACTCCGATCGCACATAGCCGAAGAGTGCGCGACCCGCCTCCGCGTCCTTCGGAAAGCGGGCCGAGTAGCTCTTCACGTCGCGGCCGCACTGTTCGTACTCGATCGCTGCCTCCGCCGGCCGTAGGAGCGCCTTCTCGGGGAAGTCGATCGGAACCTGTGACCGCTCATGATCCTCAGATCCGCACGTCAGCGTGAAACAACGGACTCGGCGTTTGTTGCGGCGAAGGAACACCTGGAAGTGGCGACGCGGCCCGAATCTCGTTGACCGGCCCTTCGGTTGTCGGACGAAAATAAACCCGTCGTCGAACTCCCGTGCTTCCACGAAGATCTCGTGGCGACACACGAAGTCCCGGAGCGCGATCATCAACGCCTTGGACGGCTTCTCGAACATCTCGACGACGACGATGCCATCGTCGCAGTGGATTCGTCAACAACGCGCGGCCCACCCTACGACGAATCGCTTCATTGCGGTCGATCAGCGTCTCACAACATCGATGAGCAAGCTTCCGGTTTCGAGCCGGATCGAATGCAGCGCTTGTGGACATTCTGGAAAGATTCTGATGGTTGGCGAGGCGAGATTCGACGGTTTCGAGACGGTTACGTCACAAATCGTGTCACACCGCCGCACTTCAAGAAAACGTAAGATTGTAACTTGTTGAAGCGATTGAAGGATTGGCTCGCCGCACTGGACGATTTCCGCAACTG
>Ga0156278_1023_pt1 | contig 12901 bp, 14 predicted proteins | sample RifCSPlowO2_12_FD_107927 | JGI IMG/M metagenome (GOLD analysis project Ga0156278, IMG submission 107927) | Acidobacteria bacterium RIFCSPLOWO2_12_FULL_65_11
TCACCGACGATTTCTCAATCAAGTACGTCGCCCACTACTCGGACAGCGTGCAGCCCCTGTTCTACAAGATCACCTCCTACTGGGGCGGGCTCGACGGCTCGATCATGTTCTGGGTGTTCCTGCTGTCGATCTTCGGCTCGAGCGCGGTCTATGTGAACCGCGAGCGCCATCGCGAGCTCATCCCGTATGTGGTGGCCACGATCTCGGCGGTGCAGATGTTCTTCGTGTACCTGATGATCGTGCACAAGAATCCGTTTGCGACCTATCTGACCGGCGCGCCGGCCGACGGCGAGGGACTCAATCCCCTGCTGCAGAACTACTGGATGGTGATTCACCCGCCGTCGCTCTACACGGGTTTTGTCGGGATGACCATCCCGTTTGCGTTCTGCATCGCCGCGCTCATTACGGGCCATCTCGACGACTCGTGGCTGCGTGCCGTGCGGCGCTGGACGATGGTGAGCTGGCTGTTCCTGTCGCTCGGCCTGACGCTCGGGATGATCTGGGCGTACGAGGAGCTTGGCTGGGGCGGCTATTGGGAGTGGGACCCGGTCGAGAACGCAGGGCTTCTGCCATGGTTCACGGCGACGGCGTTTCTGCATTCGGTGATGGTGCAGGAGCGGCGCAGCATGCTGCGGGTCTGGAACGTCACGCTCGTGATCATGACCTTCTTTCTGACGATCTTCGGCACGTTCATGACGCGGTCCGGCATCGTCCAATCCGTGCACGCCTTTGGCCAGGACACGACGCTGGCGTGGCTGTTCACGGGATTCATGGTCGTGATTCTGGCGTTCAGCTTCGGCCTGGTGATCTATCGACTGCCGCTCTTGCGCGCGCGCAACGAGCTCGACTCGTGGATTTCACGGGAGGCCGCGTTTCTCGTGAACAACTGGATTCTGCTCTTCTCGGCCTTCTTCGTGTTGTTCGCCACGATGTTTCCGACGCTGAGTGAGGCGGTCACCGGGAAACGGCTGACCGTCGCCGCGCCGTTCTACAACAAGTGGATGGTGCCGATCGGTCTCATCCTCCTGCTGTTGACCGGCGTCGGTCCGTTGCTTGCCTGGCGCCGGGCGGCGCTCGTGAACCTGCGCAACCAGTTTCTCTGGCCAACGGTGCTGGCGGTCGGCACGGCCGGCACGCTGCTCGCGCTCGGCGTGCCCCTGTGGGCTTCGGGCCTGTGCTTCGCGCTCTGCGCCTTTGTGACGGGCACAATTGGCCAGGAGTTCTTGCGGGGCGGTCAGGTGCGCCGGAAGAACACCGGGACCGACCTCCTGACGGCGATCGTGGGTCTGGTGGGCCGCAACAAGCGGCGGTACGGCGGTTACATCGTCCATGTCGGTGTGGTTCTCATCATGCTGGGGTTTGCCGGCAACGCCTACAAGCAGGACCAGCAGGTGCTGCTCAAGCAAGGCGAGCAGACCACCATTGGACCCTACACGTTGCGCAACGACGGCGTGAAGGTGAACGACGACGGCCAGCGGCAGATGGTGACCGCGTACGTGGCAATCTTGGAAAACGGCAAACAGATCGACACGATGTATCCGGCCAGGTGGTTTTTCCGCAAGCACGAGAACGAGCCGACCACCGAGGTTGCGATTCGGCGGTCGCTGGCCCACGACCTGTACCTCGTCTTTCCGAGCGCCGATCTGCAGACGCAGAGCGCCACGCTCCAGATCGTGATCAACCCGCTCGTTAACTGGATCTGGCTCGGCTTTGGGGTGCTGGCGCTTGGCACCGGCATTGCGCTGCTGCCCGAGCGTGCGTACTCCTTCGCGGTCGCGAAGATGCCGGCCGGGGCGTCGGCGGCCACCACGCTCGGACTTGTGGTCGCAGTACTGCTGAACGCCGGAGCCGTGCTATCGGCGCAGCATGCGACGGGAGCCGCCGACACGGAGATTCAGGCGTCCTACTTTGCCCGTACGCCATTCGAGCGGCAGATGCAGCACGAGATTGTCTGCACGTGCGGCGCATGCGGCCACGCGACGATCGCCGAGTGCAGGAAGGATCCGTGCGGCGTGTCGCATAAGATGCGCGGCGAGCTGGCGGCCCTGATCGATCAAGGGAAGTCGCGCGACGAGATCATCAAGTGGTTCGTCGCGGAGTACCGCAGCGAAGAGATGCTCGGCGCGCCGATCGACGAAGGGTTCAGCCGCCTCGCATGGTTGTTCCCGTACCTGGTCGGCGCCACCGGGGCCCTCGCGATTGGATGGGCCGCCGCCAAGTGGTCCCGCAAGGCCAACGTGCAGGCCGAGACTCCCGCCGCTGTCGATGCCGCTCTCGAAGGCCGTCTCGACGATGAGCTCCGCAACCTCGACTGAGCAAGTCCGGCTCAAGCCGGACACTACATCAGAGGGTCGTAGTTCTGAGGGTCGTAGTTCTGAGGGTCGTGGCTCTGAGGGTCGTAGTGTCCGCCTTCAGGCGGACGACCAACTGCAGCCGTGGCAGTTCTTCGTACTCGCTGCGATCGGCTGCGCGACCGTCGTCACCTTTCTCGCGCGCGGGCACGGCCTGACCTCGGTCGTCCTGCTCAGCGTGCTGATGGGAACCGCCGCGCTCGTCGGCCTGGGGGTGCTGCGCGCCCTGCGTCCGATCGTCTCGCCTCATGAAGACCGCACCGTGATGATCGGGCAGCGCACGCGCGTGGCTCTCGAACGCGAGAAGCTGCTCACCCTTCGAGCGATCAAGGAGCTCGAGTTCGATCACGCAATGGGGAAGTTGTCGGAAGTCGACTGGAAGGAGATGTCTGGCCGGCTGCGCGCGCGCGCCTCCGGCCTGATGCGCCAGCTCGACGCGGGCTCTGACTACCGCGCGCAGATCGAACGCGACCTCGCCAGGCGACTGGCTCAAGCGCCGGGTCCAAAGGACCCGGCCTACGTACAGAGGCCCGATCAGAACGTAGGGCGGGTCCTTTCGGACCCGCCGGTGTGCACCACATGCGCGACCGCGAACGATATCGACGCGAGGTTCTGTAAGAGCTGCGGCAACAAGCTGTGACAACAACTGCGCTACCACGGAGGTCACGGAGGCAGGCGGAGGTCACGGAATACAAAATGTTCCGTGCCCTCCGTTCAGGTTGCAAAGCCGCGCCGTGTCCTCCGTGGTTGCTTGCTTGTCTGGCAGGTTGGTTGTTGCTGGCGTCGCCGCTGCCCGCGCAGCAGATGCCCGACCCCAAGCAGATGGCCGGCATTCCGCGGCCGGTCACCGATCTGCCGAACGGGGCGGTGTCGGTCCGTCTGGTCCGCGGCGACCTCTCCAAGAACATCACCAATCACCCCGTCGAGCTCCGCGTCGGGTCTGGAGTGCAGATGGTCAGGACCGACGATATGGGCCGCGCCGAGTTCCGAAATCTCACCGCGGGAGCGAGGGTCAAGGCGACAGCCGATGTCGACGGTGAGCACCTCGAGTCGCAGGAATTCCCAGCGCCCTCTCAAGGCGGCATTCGGTTGCTGCTCGTCGCCACCGACACGTCCCAGGGCGCGAAAACCGAGCCGGACGCGCCGGCCATCACCGGAGCGGTCGTGATCGGCAGCCGGTCGCGGATCCTGGTAGAGCCGGGCGAGGAAACCGTCCAGATCTACTACGTGCTCGACGTCGTCAACAACGCGCCGACGCCGGTGAACCCCGCGACCCCGTTCGCGTTCGACATGCCGAGGGGCGCCACGGGCACGACGGTGCTTCCCGGATCGTCTCCGCTCGTCAAGGTGGACGGCCCGCGCGTGCAGGTGCAGGGGCCGTTTCCTCCGGGCAGCACCCTGGTCCAGGTCGCCTGTGAGTTGCCGGCGGCGAGTGGGTCGGTCGACATTCGGCAGCTGTTTCCCGCCGCTGTCGAGCAATTCGCGGTCCTCGTCAAGAAAGTCGGCGCGGTGACGCTGACCTCGCCCCAGATCGCGGGCCAGCAGGAGGTCGCCGCGCAGGGCGAGCTCTTCATCGCCGCAACGGGCGGGGCGGTGGCCGCCGGCCAGCCGCTGGTGTTGTCGCTCGCCAATCTGCCGCACCACAGCCAGACGCCACGCATGGTGGCGCTGGCGCTCGCCGCCGCCCTCGTCCTGGTCGGCGCCTGGACCGTCGCGCGCGCGCCCGCGAGCCTGGCCGCAGACAACGCCGGGCGCAAGCGCCTGATCGCGCGCCGCGAGAAGCTGTTTGGCGAACTCGTCCGCCTCGAGCACGATCGTCCTAACGGCCGCGCGAACGAGCAGCGGTACAGCGCTCGTCGCGAAGAGCTCCTCGCCGCCCTCGAGCACGTCTACAGCACGCTCGACGACGAGGGCGGCGGCGGTCCCAATGCCGCCGACCCAGCCGGCCTTGTCGCGCCCCTCGACTCGCTCGGAGCGCCCTGAGTGTGCCGTCTCTCGACCACGCTCGGGACGGCCCTGAGCTTGCCGACGGTTCGACGATGCTCACCGTCGACCGTGAGCGTATCGAAGGGGCCGAAGGGCCGATGGGCGTGACTCCGTCGCTCGACTTCGACTCGGTTCGGCTGGTCGAGGTGTCTCGACATTTCGGCCGGCGTCGCGCCGTGTCGCGCGTCTCGATCGAGGCGCGTCGTGGCGACCTCCTGGGTCTGCTGGGTCCGAACGGAGCGGGCAAATCAACACTGATCGGCGTGCTGGCCACGCTCGTCCAACCGACGAGCGGCGAGGTTCGGTACGGCGGGCACTTCGCACGGGAGCTGGGCCCGCCGCTGCGGCGTCAGATCGGACTGCTGGCTCACGAGCTGCACTTGTATACGGAGCTGTCCGCCCGGCAGAATCTCACCTTTTTCTCGAAAATGTACGGCTTGGATCCACGATCGACCGTCGAGCCAGCGCTCGAGCGCGCCGGGCTTGCGGACCGTGCGGACGACGACGTGGCAGGATTTTCTCGAGGCATGCGCCAGCGATTGGCACTCGAGCGCGCGTTGCTGCACACGCCACGCCTCGTACTGTTCGACGAGCCGTTCACGGGTCTCGACGACAACGCCGTGGGCCTCGTGAGCGCGCGCCTCCGGCGGCTGGCGGCTGATGGCGCGATTGTCGTCCTGGCGACGCACGACCTCGACCTGGCCGAAGGCCTGGTGACGCGCGTCGCCGTCGTCCAGAGCTGACGCCTGGTGTCGGACGAGCCGGCGGGCACCGGCCTGCGTGGGCGGTACCGGGCGCTCGTGGGGACCGCGTGAGCTTCGCGACAACGGCGTTCCTCGTGTTGAAGAAAGACTTCACGATCGAAGTCAAGAGCGGGGAGATTCTCTACACGACGCTCTTTTTCGCCGTATCGTGCGTGCTCATCTTTGCCATCGCGTTCGTTAGGGAGGGGCAGCCGGTCGAAGGCGCGGGCGCGGGGATCCTCTGGATCGCGGTGCTGTTTGCCGGCAACCTGGCGCTTGGCCGCACGTTCGAGCGGGAGCGGTACGGCGAGACGGTTCGCGCGCTGCTGCTCACCCCGGCGCCGCGGGCCGCCATCTACGTCGGAAAACTCCTGGGCATTGTTGCGCTGCTCGTCGCTGCAGAATGTCTGTTGGTGCCGATGGTCGCGTTCCTCTTTGATGCGCCGCTCTTCGCGCGGCCGCTCCTGCTCGCCGCGATTCTCGGCCTCGGAACGGTCGGCTTTGCGTCGGTGGGGACGCTCTTTGCGGCCATGCTGGTGCGATCTCGCACGCGCGACGTCATGCTGCCGATCTTGTTGTATCCGATTACCGTTCCGGTCATCATTGCGGGCGTCCTCGGCACCTCGGCGCTTCTGCAGAGCCCAGCCGACGAACCGGTCGCGCTTTTGTGGATCTGGCTCCTGGTGTCGTTCGACGTCGTCTTCGTCACGCTGGCGTTGTGGACCTTCGAGCCACTGATGACAGAATAGACGCTGTGCGAAAGCTGTTTGCGCCACTCCTCGTCCTCACCGCAGTCATGTTCGCGTATGCGCCGGTAGTCATCGCGAACACGCGGTACGAGTCGACCATGTTCCTCGTGCAGAAGATCTTCTACTTTCATTTCGCGTCGTGGATGGCGTGGGCCGCCGCGATCGGCGTATGCGGCATTGCGAGCGCCGTCTACTTGTTCCGAGCCGATCCGAGAGGGGATCGGCTCGCCGTCGCGGGCGCAGAGTTGGCCATTCTCTTTGGTGCGTTCGGTCTCGTCACCGGCTCTCTCTGGGGACGAAAGGCGTGGGGCGTCTGGTGGCAATGGGACGCGCGACTGACGATGGCGCTGATGGCCGAGTTGATATTTGTGGGCTATCTCTTGGTGCGGAAGTATGGAGGACCCGGGGCGGAGAAGCTGGCGGCAGGCATGGGCATCTTCGGCGCCGCGACCACGCCCTTCATTTACAAGTCGGTGGACTGGTGGCGCACCATCCATCCGCAGACGAGCGTTGTCCGGAATCTCGGCGAGACGGCGCCGGACATGTACGGCGCCATGCTGTTCTGCACGGTCGCGTTTCTGCTGCTGTTTGCATCGCTGTTGACGGTTCGAGTACATCTCGAAAGCCGGCGGGCCGAACTTGACCGCCTGTACCTTGCCTTAGAGGACCAGCCATGACTCGAGGTTTGTGTGTCGCGATCGTGTTTCTGTTCCTGGCAGGCGCGCCGGTCCTGGCCGGTCAGCAGCCAGCGACGGAGGGCTTCGTCCCGGCGAGCGAGCTTCCTCCGGATCAACAGCTGCCTGCGGCTCCCTTCCTGATCGGGGCCTATGCATTCATCTGGCTCGCGCTCGTCTTCTATCTCTGGACGATTTGGCGCCGGCTCGGCAAGGTCGAACAGGAAATGCGCGCGCTCGACGAGCGACAGCGAAGCCACGCCCGATGACCGCCGGTCACTTCATCTTCATCCCCTTCGTCCTGCTCGTCGGCCTGGTGATCGGATGGATTCTGGGCTCCCGCGCGGCGCGGGACGCATACGCAGCGGAACTGAAACGACGCGAAGAACGCTCAAAAAAGTGATGCTGTAGTGTCCGCCTTCAGGCGGACCGCCCACGGGTCCGGCTCAAGCCGGACACTACGGACCATGGCATCACCGTCCCACAGCCAGGCGATGCGCCAGCACTTCGGGGAGGCCGGCCGCAATGACCTTGGCCTGCGCGTGCTCGACCGGATACGTCAGCCGGAAGAGCTCGACCCGTCGGTTGTCGACGTCGACAATCGCGTAAGCGGCGCGTGGGTCGCCGTCCCGTGGCTGGCCGACGGCACCCGGATTCACCAAGTATTTCGACTGCCCGATCAGGAAGAACTGCACCGCGAGCGGCGGCGAGGGAGCCGTACTTTCGAGCGTGTCCTTTCTCAGGTCGAACGCGATGGGGCAGTGCGTGTGGCCGAACAGACAGAGCGGCCGCGTCGATGCCTTGAGCGCGCGCAGCGCATCGAGTTCATCGAAAATGTAGGCGTCCTCGTCGAACGGCGAACCGTGGCAAATCTCCATCAGGTCGTCGACCTGGCAGGGACCCTGTGGCAGTCCGGCCAGCCAGTCGCGGTGTTCTTGCGTGAGGACATCGCGGGTCCACAGCGCGGCGTTTCTGGCGATGGAGTTGAACTCTTCGGCCGGCTCGATTCCGCACGCGACTTTGTCGTGGTTGCCGCGGACCATGGCGAATGGATCGAGCGCACAAACCCGGTTGATGACCGCGTCTGGATCGGCGCCGTAGCCCACCAGGTCGCCGAGCACGATCGTGCGGTCGTACTTCCGCGCGCGAGCGTCGGCCAGGCAGGCGTCGAGCGCCTCGATATTGGCGTGAATGTCGGCAAGGACCAGGTAACGCACGGTCGGACGCTTTCGTGTCGTGTGTGTCGTGTGTAGTGTCCGGCTTTAGCCGGACCTTCTCAACCAATCCAGCAACTCTTCGACCAACGCGTCGATGCCCGCCCGCGAGGCATCCAGGCGCACGTGCGCCTGCTCATAGGCGGCACGCCGCGCATGATACAACCGCTCGAGCTCCACGCGATCGGCGGCGAGCGGACGCCGCCCGTCCACGGGCAGCCGGGCGATGATGCGCTCGAGCGGCGCGTCGAGCCACACCGACACGCCGTCGCGATTGATGACCGACCGGTTCTGCGGATCGACGAACGTGCCGCCGCCGGTGGCCACGACGAGGTGCCGCGGCGCCAGCTGCTGCTGCAAGATGGCGCGTTCAGCGGCCCGAAAGTACGGCTCGCCGCGTTTCGCAAACACCTGTGCCACCGACATGTGCTCGCGCTGCTCGATGAGATCGTCGATGTCGGTGACGCGCCAGTCGAGGCGCTTGGCCAGCGCGCGCGCCAGCGTGGTCTTGCCCGCGGCCATGAAGCCGACAAGATACACCTTGTCGGCCTTCACGTGATCAGCCGGTCCAGGGTCTCGAAAAAGCCCGGATACGAAATCACCACGGCATCCGCACCATCGATTGTCGACGGCTGTCTGGCCGCGAGTGCGGCGATGGCAAAGGCCATTGCCATGCGGTGATCGCCGCGCGCGTCGGCGCGGCCGCCCGACGGCCGCTCCGAACGCGCTCCACCACGCCGCGCGCCGCCGACGACAAATCCATCCACACGCTCGTCGGCTGCGATGCCGAGGGCGCGGAACCCCGCCACGAGCACCGCAATGCGGTCGCTCTCCTTGACGCGCAGCTCGGCGGCGCCGGTTACCGTCACCTCGCCGCCGTGTGCGGCCAGGGCGGCAATCGCCGGCAGCTCATCAATAAGACCAGGTACCTCCTCCGGCGCGATCGTCACGGCGCCGCTCCGGTCGTGCTCGACGCGGACGATACCTCGCGGCTCGTGGCCCTCGGTGGTGGTCACCTCGACATGTACGCGAGCCCCGAATCGCCTCAGGACCTCGAGGAGCCCCGTTCGCGTCGGATTCAGTCCGACGTCCTCGATCTCAATCGATGACTCGGGAAGCGCAGCGGCGGCGACCAGCCAGAAGGCAGCCGAGGAGAAGTCGCCCGGGACGGCGAGTATCCTGGCGCCCAGGTGCTGCCCCCCGGCAACCGAGACGATGAGCCCACGTGTCGTCGCGTCGCCGCCAAACGCCAAGAGCGCGCGTTCGGTGTGGCCTCGCGTGGCGGCCGGCTCGACAACACTCGTCACGCCCTCGGCGTGAAGCCCCGCCAGCAGCACGGCGCTCTTGACCTGAGCGCTCGCGACGCGCTGGTGGTACGTCACGCCATGGAGTTGCGCCCCGTGCACCGTCAACGGCGCGTGACCATCGGTGGCCTCGATGCGGGCGCCCATCTGCTCGATCGGCTCGATGACGCGGCGCATCGGGCGCCGCGACAGCGACGAGTCGCCGACCAGTCGGCACGAGAACCGATGGCCCGCGACGCCCCCCATCAGCAGTCGCAGCGTTGTGCCCGAATTACCCGCATCGAGCGCCTCGGCGGGCCGATGGAAGCTGCCCAGTCCGCGTCCCTCGATCGTCACCGTGCCTGAGGCGTCAGACTTTACGTCGACGCCCAGTTGCCGAAGGCAGGAAAGCGTCGAGTGGCAGTCGGCGCCAGGGGCGAAGTGTTCGAAGCTCGATCGGCCTTCGGCGAGGGCGGCGACGATCGCGTATCGATGGGAGATCGACTTGTCGCCCGGTACGCGCAGCCGCCCTCGAATGCGGGCGGCCGGCGCCAGGGTCACGGCGGCTGGCGGAGACACGTGCTGATCTTACGTCACCGAGCTTGACATCACGAAGCGCAGGCGGATGATATAGAGGGAACCTCTCGCCATGAGCCTCAATGGGAACCAGGTCGTCCGCCTCGAGTTCACCAGCACGTTCGAGATGCTGGATTTCGTCCAAGTCGTGAGCGATCACGTCGCCCGACGCATCGGGCTCGACGATGACGCGCTGCACTGGATTGGCGTCGCCGTCCGCGAGTGCGTGATCAACGCCATCAAGCACGGCAACCGCGGCGATCTCGGCAAGCACGTGTTTGTCGAGTTCACGACGACCCCGCTCGCCGAGCCGCCCGAGCTGATGATTCGCGTCCGCGATCAAGGCGAGGGCTTCGATCCCGCTGTCCTCGCCGATCCGCTGGCGCCCGAGAACCTGCTGAAGTCGAGCGGCCGCGGCATTTTCCTCATTCGCACCTTCATGGACGACGTCAAGATGGGGCGCGCGGCTGAGGGCGGCATGGAAATCCGCATGGTGAAGCGGGCGCAGCCCGCAGGCGACAGCCCCGGCCGGTGCTAGACCCGCGCTTCCTTCCCACCGCCATTGAGGTGGTTGTCCGCGCCGGCTCGTTGCAGATGGCGAGCTTCGGGAAGAAGGACGTGCAGGTCGGCAAGAAGGGGCCGATCGATCTCGTCACCGATGTAGACATCGCCGTCGAGCGCATGTTCCGCGCGCTCGTCGCCGAGCGCTTTCCCGAGCACCAGGTACTCGCCGAGGAGATGGGCGGCAGCGCCGTCGCGCCAGTCGGGCCATGCTGGGTGTTCGATCCGTTGGACGGCACCACGAACTACGCGCACGGCCTGCCGATTTTCTGCGCATCTCTCGCGCTCGAAATCGATGGCGTATCCGAAGTCGCGGCCGTCTTCGATCCGACGCGGCAGGAACTGTTCACAGCCGAGCGGGGCAGGGGCGCCTGCTTGAACGGCCGACCGCTCGCGATCTCACACGCCGGGTCGCTCGTCGACGCGGTGGTGGTCACCGGCTTCCCATACGATGTGCACGAGCGCGTGGACGAAATCGTCGGGCTCTTTGGGGCGTTCGTTGGCCAGGCCCGCGCGGTGCGCCGGCTGGGCTCGGCGGCGATCGACCTGTGCTACGTGGCAGCCGGCCGGATGGACGGCTTCTGGGAAACCGACCTCAAGGCCTGGGACATCGCCGCCGGCGCGCTCATCGTCGCCGAAGCGGGCGGCCGCGTCACGCGGACCGACGGTACACCGTTCGCGTCACGCAGCGGCGACGTTCTGGCCACCAACGGCCGCCTCCACGACCAGATGCTTGGCGTCATTCGATCGTTCCGGGCGAAACGACTGTCCACTGTCGACTGATGACTGGTAACCGCCGACTGTGACTGCTGGCTGCCGACTCTTGACTGTCCCCCGTGAGAGACATCGCGACAAGTGTCTTGCGGGGTTTTCGGCTGATTTCGGTCGGCCATCTTGGCATTGCTCCTGCTAATGCCCCGAGTCGGTTTCCTCCGGTAGTGTCCGCCTCAGGTCAGATGCAGGGTCCGCCTTCAGTCGGACCAAAAATAGGAGCCTCCATGCGCCGACAGCTGGTTTCCTCAAGCGCCGTTCTGCTCATGGTCGGATTCCTCGCCGTTCCTGAGACGTCGGCCCAGCAATCAATCAACCTCTTCCTGGGCGGATTCACGCCGCGCACGCTCGACGCGCGGGCCGCCAACGACGTGATCTACCAGGACAGCATCTTTCTCTCGACGCTCCGTTCCTCCCGCGGGATCGACATTCGCGAGTTCAATCAGGTGACGATCGGGGGCGAGTGGCTCATCGGCATCGGCCCCTTGTTCGATGCCGGACTCGGTCTCGGGTTCTACCAGCGCACTGTTCCCACCGTCTACACCGACTTTGTGAACAGCAACGGCTCAGAGATCCGTCAAGACCTCAAGCTCCGGATCGTGCCCTTCACCGCCACCGTACGATTTCTTCCGTTTGGCCGCAGGGGACCGGTCGAGCCCTATGTGGGAGCGGGCACTGGCGTCTACATGTGGCGGTACAGCGAGACCGGACAGTTCCTCGACGCTCAGCAGAACATCTTCATCGGGAATTACGTCGGCAAGGGCAGTGAAACCGGGCCAGTCGTCCTTGCCGGCATACGATTTCCCGTAGGTTATAGGCGGGGCAGCGTTGGATTCGAGGTGCGCTGGCAGGACGCGGCGGCGACGCTGCCGTCGAATCAGAGCTTCGCGGGCTCGAAGATCGACCTGGGCGGCATCGGCTATCTATTCACCATCAACATCCGGTTCTGAGTCGGGATTTGGGGTTCGGGATTCGGGATTCGGGCTCATCGAACGAATCCCAAATCCCAAATCCCAAATCCCTAATCCCGTCTGTAAAGCGCCAGCCCTGCCCCCTCACACACGCGAGAGTAGCCATCCAGAAAATGCGCGTCCTGGCGCGCGCGGATAGCGAGCATGTCCCCGCCCTCGGCCTTCTCCTCGATCAGGACCCAGTCGGCAAAGGGGCGTGGACTCCCGGTGAAGGCGGCGATCCAGATGTCGCCGTTCCCTTCGTGGAGGAAGTGGCTGAGTCGGAAGCCCGCCTGTGAGGCTTGCTGCATGTAATGGGCGAGCGACCCCATGCTCGCCATGATCTTGGCGCCGGGCTGTGGCGTTCCGAGACACGCGGTGACGCCGTCTCGAAGGGCCAGGTTCGGCCGATCCCACTGCGCCTCGACAACCATCGGCGCCTGGAGATCCAACGGCCGCAGCTCGTAAGAGACGACGCCGAGCAAGATGATCGCGCCGGCCAGGCGCCAGCGCCGCAGCAGGATGGTCGCAGCGCCCGCGGCCACGGCCTGAATCGCGATGAGCGGGATCATGTAACGGATGCGGAACGGGTGCCCGTCGAGGAAGGCCACCCAGGGGACTGCGGCCGTGGTGACAAGCGACAAGACCACGATCATGCCGGCTCGCTGGCGGTCCGAGAGGGCCTTCGCGACTAGGGTGCCCATCCCCAATAGGGCTAGGGCCATCAGCAGCGGGCCGCTCAGCCCTCGCGCACCCGACCACACTTGTGCGGCTGCCAGTACCGGATCTCCTAAAGCCTCGTTCTCCGGCACGAAAAACCCGCTTGTCGTCAACCACTCGCCGCCGACGACGCGGCTGAGTACGGCAAAGCTCACAATCGCCAGAGCCGGATAGGCGGCGATCGAAGCGACGTGGCGGCCGGCGACCGCGAGCGGCTCGCCGCGCCGCCCGCGCACCCACACGGCGGCCGCGAGCGCCGATGCGGTCACAGGCCACGCCTCGTACCGCGTCCAGCAGGCGAGCGCGAACAGAACGCCAATCAT
>Ga0156278_1143_pt1 | contig 12435 bp, 10 predicted proteins | sample RifCSPlowO2_12_FD_107927 | JGI IMG/M metagenome (GOLD analysis project Ga0156278, IMG submission 107927) | Acidobacteria bacterium RIFCSPLOWO2_12_FULL_65_11
GTGCAAGGTGCATGGGTGCAATGTGCATGGGTGCAAGGTGTATGGGTGCTAAGGCTCATGCGGGGCACGCTTGCACCTTGCACTCTGCACCTTGCACCACAAGATGACGTCCCGAGAGTTTGCGGATCGATTGTCGATACGAGCCCGGCGGGCTGGCGTGGCGGTCCCCGAATCGGTTCAGAGGCAACTCGAGGAGTACTTTCGTCTCCTCGCGCACTGGAACTCGAAGATAAACCTGACTTCCCTGCCGCTTCGGACTCCCACAGACGAAGCCTTCGATCGCTTGCTGGTCGAGCCGCTTGCTGCTGCCAGACACATCCCAGATTCTGCCAATATCTGGCTGGATCTAGGGTCCGGCGGCGGCTCACCAGCTATTCCGCTGAAATTCTTACGTCCTTCAATCAGCCTGACAATGGTCGAAGCCAAAGCTCGCAAAGCAGCCTTTCTTCGAGAGGCAGTGCGCGTCTTGGGGCTAAGTGAGGCGACCGTTGAACAAGCTCGATTCGAAGAGCTTGCTTCAAGAACTGAGTTTCATCACCGATTCGATCTCGTCACCGTCCGAGCCGTCAGAAGCGGCGCCAGTCTATTCTCAGCGGCCCATACGCTACTTACCGGACATGGGCGACTGCTGCTCTTCCGTTCAAGCGAGCTTGGACCGCCAGATCCTGAAGGATTTAGGTTGATTGCTACGGCTTGCCTCCTGAGCCGGCCCCGCTCTTATCTCGTTTCGGTTCAAGCAGTCCCTTGAACAGTGTTCTTGGTGTTCCACGTGGAACAAACGGGTTGACGAAGATCCTTCTATTCCGTATCCTCAATCGTATCGTTTACGCGACAAGTCCAGCCAGACGAGCTATTTATGGTCATACGACCATAGTAACTTTAGGGAGTAATGAGCGTAAACTACTGAGAATACAACTAGTTATGGGAAGAATAGTCGCTGTCAGCAACCAAAAAGGAGGTGTAGGCAAGACCACGACCGCCATTAACTTGGCAGCCTCCCTCGCCCTGGCTGAACAGCGCGTCCTGCTCGTGGACATCGATCCACAGGGCAACCTGACGAGTGGTGTCGGCCAGAAGGGCAAGGCTGGACCGGGCGGCACTATCTACGACGCGCTCACGGCTGTCGAGCCGGTCGTCGATCCGCGGCCCTTTTTCATTCCTACGGGAGTCGATCAGCTGACGCTCATCCCGTCGGACCGCAATCTCACCGGCGCCGAGATTGAACTGGTCGGGCTCTCCCACCGGGAGGAACGACTGCGCACGCTGCTCACTCCCGTGCGCGACGAGTTCGATTACATCTTCGTCGATTGTCCGCCGTCGCTCGGCTTGCTGACGCTGAACGCGCTCGTGGCTGCCGACGCCGCGCTGATTCCGCTTCACTGCGAGTACTTCGCCCTTGAAGGCCTCGCCGATCTTGTCGGCACGATACGCCGCATTCGCGCCGCACTGAATCCCGCTCTCGACATCGAAGGCGTGCTGCTCACGATGTTCGACGAGCGCACCAATCTCGGCCAGCAAGTGGCGTCTGACGTCCGTCAGTTCTTCAAAGAGAAAGTCTTTCGCACCGTCATCCCGCGGAACGTCCGGCTCGGCGAGGCGCCGAGCCACGGCCTGCCCGTCATGCTCTACGACGTGAAATCACGCGGCGCCGAGGCGTACCTCGCGCTCGCGCGCGAACTGCTCGAACGGAGCGCGGCATGATCGAAAAACGTCCTGCGCTCGGCAAAGGCCTGAGCGCGCTCATTCCCGACGCGCCGCTACCGCCCGCCACAGCCGTCGAGGTTGATATCGACCTACTGTCTCCCAACCAATTCCAGCCGCGCGCGCACATCGACGCCACGGGCCTCGAGCAATTGTCCCAGTCGATCAAGACCAATGGCGTGATTCAGCCCATCGTGGTGCGCAAGGTGGGCGACCGCTTTCAGATTATCGCCGGCGAGCGCCGCTGGCGTGCAGCCGCCCGCGCGGGCCTGCAGCGGGTGCCGATTGTGGTGCGCGACGTCACGCCAGGGCGCGAACAATCGCTTCTCGAGATGGCCCTCGTCGAAAACATCCAGCGCGCGGATCTCAATCCCATCGAAGAAGCCTCCGCCTATCGCCGGCTGGCCGACCAGTTTCAGCTGAAGCAGGAAGACATCGCGACGGCAGTGGGGAAGGATCGCGCGTCGATCGCGAATTATCTTCGGCTGCTCAGATTACCTGACGAAGTCCGGAACGAGGTGGCAGGCGGTCGCCTGTCGATGGGACACGCGCGCGCGCTGCTGGCGCTCGGCGACCAGGCCGATCAGCTTCGCATGGCACGCGACGTCATCAGCCGAAACCTGTCGGTGCGCGAGACCGAATCGCTCGTCAAGAAGATCGTCGAAGGGCAGTCGGCACCTGAGCCGCCGGCTGCACCGAAGCCGGTTGACGTTCACACGCGCGCGGCGGAAGATCGCCTGCGCCTCCGGCTCGGCACCCGCGTCCGCATCGTCCGCCGTGGCGGCCGCGGGCGGATCGAGATTGACTTTGCGTCGGAAGAGGAGCTCATCAGGATCTACGAGCGGCTGACTGACGACCGCTAGTGGGGGATGGGAGTCGGGATTTGGCTCGGTAAGATTTGATGCGCGAATCCAGGCTTCCCAGATCCCCAAATCCCGAATCCCGAATCCCAAACCCCGATCTTGTCGCGGCTCGCCCGTGGATGATATAAATGACCGTTTGTCGGTCGGCGAAAAAAGCTCCACCCCGCACAGTGAATGATGCAAGCGCCTGCGGCCATACCGAGCCGAGGAAAAGCGCCCGCGGCCCGCGCGAGGATAGCGAGTCTTCGAGCGCCGCAGCGCGAGCGAGCGGGGGTGGGGCCCCGCGAGCAGTAAGAAATGCGAATCCGAGGCGAGGCATCAGCGTCAGTTCGCGCTGGGGGTGGGGCCCCAGCGCCAGTGAATAATGACCAGTAGGACAGCCGCCAAACGGTACGCGCGCGCTCTCTTCGACGTCGTCCTCAAAGAGCAGGGCAGTCTCCCGCAGATCGAGCAGGAGCTGGCGGGGTTTGTCGGCCTGCTGACCGAACACCCGACGCTGGCGAAGGTGTTGCTCAATCCCGCCGTTCCCGTTCCCCGCAAGCGCGCCGCGGTGGCCGAGCTGACCGCCCGCGCACAGACGATGCCGGTCCTCGCCAAGCTGCTCGTGCTGCTGGCAGAGCGCGACCGCCTGGCGCTGCTCGACGATCTGCTGGCTGCGTACCGCGAGCGGCTGCACGACCATCAGAAGATCGTCGCCGTGGAAGTGACGACGGCGATGGCTCTCAGTGACGAGCATGCGCAGGCAATTGAGCGCAGCCTGGCACAGGTCACCAGCCGGACGGTGTCACTCCGCACGAAGGTGGATGCGTCGATCGTCGGCGGGCTCGTCGCGCGCGTCGGCGGCACGGTGTACGACGGCAGCGTCACACGACAGCTCGAGAGGATGCGACAAAGACTCGTGGAGAACGCCTGAGTTGGGATTTGGGGTTCGGGGTTTGGGATTCGGAGAGAACTTGGGATTCGGAGGATTCGGGCTTGGATCCCGAATCCCCAATCCCAAAGCCCGAATCTCGACAGCGTAAGGGGACCGATGGACATCAAGGCCGAGGAAATTTCCAAGATCATCCGCGAACAAATCGGGAGCTACAGCGTCGACGTCGACGTCGCGGAAGTGGGCAGCATTGTGTCGCTTGGTGACGGCATCGCGCGAGTGCACGGCGTCGAGAACGCCATGGCGGGCGAGATGCTCGAGTTCCCGCACGGCATATTCGGCATCGCCCTGAACCTCGAAGAGGAAAGCGTCGGCGCGGTGTTGCTCGGCGAGTTCCAGAAACTCAAGGAAGGCGATCAGGTCAGGCGGACCGGGCGGATCATCTCGGTGCCGGTGGGCGACGAGCTCCTCGGGCGCGTCGTCAACGCCTTAGGACAGCCGATCGACGGCAAGGGGCCGGTTGCCACCAAACAGTTTGCTCCCATCGAGCGCCTCGCCCCTGGCGTGGTCGATCGGCAGCCGGTCAAAGAGCCGCTGCAGACGGGGCTGAAGGCGATCGACGCGATGGTCCCGATCGGCCGCGGCCAGCGCGAGCTCATCATTGGCGACCGGCAGACAGGGAAGACCGCGGTCGCTCTCGACGCGATCCTCAATCAAAAGGACACCGGCGTCATCTGCATTTACAACGCGATCGGACAGAAACAGTCGACCGTTGCGCAGGTCGTGCGCACGCTCGAGGACGCCGACGCCATGCGCTACTCGATCGTCGTCGCTGCCGCGGCGTCAGACCCGGCGCCCCTTTTGTACATCAGCCCGTATTCGGCCTGCGCGATGGGCGAGTACTTCAGAGACAGCAAGCGCCACGCGCTCTGCATCTACGACGATTTGTCCAAGCATGCGCAGGCCTATCGAGAGATTTCGCTGCTGCTGCGCCGGCCGCCCGGCCGCGAGGCGTACCCCGGCGACGTGTTCTACCTGCATTCGCGTCTGCTCGAGCGGGCGGCCAAGCTCAAGAACGACCTGGGCGGCGGATCGTTGACGGCGCTCCCGGTCATCGAAACGCAGGCGGGCGACCTGTCGGCGTACATCCCGACCAACGTCATCTCGATTACCGACGGGCAGATCTTTCTCGAATCGGACCTCTTCAATCAGGGCGTCCGGCCGGCCATCAACGTCGGCAACTCGGTGTCGCGCGTCGGCGGCTCGGCGCAGATCAAGGCGATGCGCCAGGTCGCGGGGACCCTGCGGCTCGATCTGGCCCAATACCGCGAGCTGGCGGCGTTCGCCCAGTTCGGCAGCGACCTCGACAAAGCGACGCAGGCCCAGCTCAACCGCGGCGCGCGGCTGGTGGAAATCCTCAAGCAGCCGCAGTACGAACCGCTCCCGGTCGAGCGGCAGGTGGCCATCATTTACGCCGGCACCAACGGCTATCTGGACAACATCGCCACCTCCGATGCGCGGCTCTTCGAGACCGAGCTGTACGCGTCCCTCGAGGCGCGCCACCCGCAGGTCCTCGGTGGCATTGCCGAGAAGAAAGAGCTCACCGACGAGCTCAAGCGCGCGCTCGACGAGGCAGTCAAGGAATTTTCGATCGACTTCGCGGCGAGAAAGGCCGCCGCCGCGTAAATGCCGTCACTGATCGATCTCCGGCGCCGGATCCGCGCCGTGAAGAACACGCAGCAGATCACCAAAGCGATGAAGATGGTCGCCGCGTCGAAGCTGCGCCGGTCGCAGGAGCGCATCATGAACGCGCGGCCGTACGCCGTGCAGATGCAGCGCGTGCTGGCGAGCGTGGCGACACGCGTGGATCCTTCGATTCACCCGCTGCTCGCACCGCGCGAGAGGCGGCCCGATAGTCGCACGCTCGCCATCGTCGTCACCGGCGACAAAGGTTTGTGCGGCAGCTTCAATACCAACGCGATCAAAGCCGCCGGCGCCTTCGTCCTGGGCAACGCCGGACCCTGCTCGCTCGGCCTGGTCGGCCGGAAGGGGCGCGACTTCTTCGGACGGCGTGGGTTTTCCGTGCTGTTCGAGCAGGTCGGCATCTTTCAGAAGCTCGGGTACGATCACGCGCGGACCATCGCACAGATCGCCGTCGACGCCTTCGTCGACGGCCGGGTCGATCGCGTGGTACTCATCTACAACGAGTTCAAATCGGTCATGACGCAGCGTGTCGTGGTCGACGAGCTGCTGCCGATCGGTCGCAGAGAAGTCGAGGGTGCCGTGCTCTCGGACGCAGGAGTCGACTACTTGTACGAGCCGGCGCCGCAGGACATCTTCAATCAGCTGCTGCCGCGATACGTTGACGTACAGGTCTATCGGGCGCTCCTTGAGAGCAACGCCGCGTTTTTTGCGGCGCAGATGACGGCGATGGATACGGCGTCGAAAAATTCGGCCGACATGATCGACAGCTTGACGCTTTATATGAACAAGGTCCGGCAGGCGGCGATCACGAGAGAGATCATCGAGGTGGTCTCGGGGGCACAAGCACTCTAGAGCTGGGATTCGGGATTCGGGATTTGGGATTTGGGGTTTGGGATTCGCTAGAACCTGAGTCTCGCCGAATCCCAAATCCCAAATCCCAAATCCCGACGAGGATCAAGAATGTCTGAGCAGCAAGTGGGCAAGATCGTCCAAATCATCGGTCCGGTCATTGACGTGGAATTCGAGGCCGGCCGTCTCCCCGAGATCTACAACGCCTTGCACGTCGTGGCGGATGGCATCGATGTCATTGCCGAGGTGGAGCAACATCTTGGCGAGAACCGCGTGCGCGCCGTCGCCATGAAGCCGACCGATGGCATGCAGCGCGGCATGAAGGCCGTCGACCTCGGCGAGCCGATTACCGTCCCGGTGGGACCGGAAACGCTCGGCCGTGTGTTGAACGTGCTGGGCGAGCCGGTGGACTTCCCGGATCGGCCGGTCAAATCGAAAGAGCGCTGGTCCATCCATCGCCCGCCGCCGAGCCTCGAGGACCAGTCGACCGAGTTGAAGATGTTCGAGACGGGCATCAAGGTCATCGACCTGCTCGAGCCGTACCTGCAGGGCGGCAAGATTGGGCTCTTCGGCGGCGCCGGCGTGGGCAAGACGGTCGTCATCATGGAGCTCATCAACAACATCGCCATGAAACACGGCGGGGTGTCGGTGTTCGGCGGCGTCGGCGAGCGCACGCGTGAAGGCAACGATCTGTGGCTCGAGTTCCAGGAGAGCGGCGTCATCGACGTGAACGATCCGAGCAAGTCGCGCGCGGCGCTCGTCTACGGACAGATGACCGAGCCGCCGGGCGCGCGGCTGCGTGTCGGACTGTCGGCGCTGACGGTGGCCGAGTACTTCCGCGACGCGGAAGGGAAGGACGTGCTGCTCTTCATCGACAACATCTTCCGGTTCACGCAGGCCGGCTCGGAAGTCTCGGCGCTACTGGGCCGCATGCCGTCCGCCGTGGGGTACCAGCCGACGCTGCTGACCGAGATGGGGGAGCTGCAAGAGCGCATCACGTCGACCAAGAAGGGATCGATCACCTCGGTGCAGGCGATCTATGTGCCGGCCGACGACTACACCGATCCGGCGCCCGCGACGGCCTTCGCGCACCTCGATGCGACCACCAACCTGTCGCGTCAGATTGCAGAGCTGGGCATTTATCCGGCCGTCGATCCACTGGCGTCGAGCTCGCGCATTCTCGACCCGCGGATCATCGGCCAGGAGCACTACAACGTGGCACGCCAGGTCAAGCAGGTGCTGCAGCGCTACAAGGATCTGCAGGACATCATCGCGATTCTCGGCATCGACGAGCTGTCGGAGGACGATCGGTTGACGGTGTCGCGCGCGCGCAAGATTCAGAAGTTTCTGTCGCAGCCCTTCTTCGTCGCGCAGCAGTTCACGGGCCTCGCAGGCAAGTACGTGCCGATTGCCGACACGATTCGTGGCTTCAAGGAAATTGTTGAAGGCAAGCATGACGAGATTCCGGAGCAGGACTTCTATCTCGTGGGCTCGATAGACGAGGTGCTCGAGAAGTTCAGAAAACGCCAGGCGGCTTGAAGATGGGATTTGGGGTTCGGGATTCGGGATTTGGGGGATCTGGGAGATCGGGGAGATCGAGATTGGGGTGGTCCGAATCCCAAATCCCCAATCCCGAATCCCAGCAATGAGACATGTCTTTACAACTACAGATTGTGTCGCCCGATCGCGCGCTCGTGAACGAGCGGGTCGATGAGGTCGGGATCCCTGGGACCGAAGGGTACTTCGGCGTCCTTCCGGGACACACGCCGCTGCTCGCGTCGCTGGGGGTTGGGGTGCTCTGGTATCGCCAGGGGCGGGATATGCACTATCTCACCATCGCCTTTGGGTTCGCGGAGGTGCAGCCCGACCGTGTGACAATCCTCGCCCAGACCTCGGAGAAGGCGGACGAAATCGACGCCGCGCGCGCCGAGGCGGCAAAAAAGCGCGCCGAAGAGCGCTTCGCCAGGCCGACGACCGACATCGACTTCGAGCGGGCCCGCGTCGCGCTCCTCAAGTCGCTCGTCCGGCTGCAAGCGGCGAGTCGCGCGAGGATTCGTAGCTAGCACGAACCCCTTTGCTGTAGTGTCCGCCTTTAGGCGGACCGTGCGGGTCCGGCTGAAGCCGGACACTACGTACTGTCTCTTTCTAATTTGACAGTCTCCACTTCCCTGAGTCTTCGAGCGCTCTTCAAGGCCGCGATCGCGCGGAGCGGCATGGACGTGTCCGCTCGCGTCGTGTCGGGCCTCAGTCGGTCTGCCAAGGCCCTGTACGTCGCCGGTGCGGCCCAGGCGCTCCCGCGCGGCTTCGTCCTCTACATTGTGCCGGGCGATGGCGACCTCGAGCAGACGGTTGCCGACGTCGGGTTCTTCGTCTCGGCGCTCGAGGGACTGTCTCAGGCGGTCGCCGCCCGCGCCGTCCTGCCGTTTCCATCTCACGAAGTCGATCCGTACCGGGGCTTGGCGCCGCACGTCGGCGTGACGTCGGCACGGGCGCGCGCGCTTCACGCGATGGCCACGTCCGAGGCTCGCGTGATCGTCGCCTCGGCGGCCGCCCTTCTTCCGCGCGTCAGCCCGCCCGACCGCCTGCTCGCGGCATCGTTGCATCTGAAGCCGGGCGACGAGGTCTCGCCGACCGATCTGGCGGAGCACCTGGTGGACGCCGGATTCAGTCGAGAAGACCCCGCCGACGAGCACGGCGAATTCGCGGTTCGAGGTGGGATCTTCGACGTATTTGCTGCCGGGGCCGCCGAACCGATTCGGCTGGAATTCATCGGCGACACGATTGAATCGATGCGCACGTACGATCCGGCCACGCAACGCTCGCTTGCGGCCATCGATCAGGTGACGATCGTGCCGCTTGGCGACGTGCTCGGCGGCGACCGCAGCGCGACCCTCGTCGACTATCTCGCGCGGGCCAGAGAAGCCCGCGTCATCGTGTCGGAGCGCGATGAAGTCGAGGCGAATGCGATCGCGCTGGTCGAGCAGGTCCAGGAAAGTTACCAATCCCTAATCAGCAATCAACAATCCGCAATCAGCAATGCGACGTCGCCGTCGCCGACGGACCTGCTCGCCGACTGGAGCCTGCTCGACGCGAAGATCGCGCAGGCCACCAGCCTGGCCCAGCTGGGCCTTGAGCCCGACACCCCCGAATCCCCCTCCGAATCCCAAATCCCAAATCCCAAATCCCGAGTCGGAGTCAGGTGCCAGCCCGCCGTCGAACTGAACGGCCGCGTCCCCGACTGGGCAGTGGAGATTCGACGCCTTCGAGACGCCGGCGAAACGGCGCTCTTCGTGGCCGCGACACCCGGGCGGGCCGAGCGAACCATCGAGCTGCTGAAGGAGTATGACGTCTTCGCGGTTCCCATAGATGACATCCAGGCCGACCAAGCCAGCTATGCGGCCGTGCTCGTGGCGACGGGTGGACTGTCGCGCGGCTTTCGGCTCCCCGACGCCGGCCTGCAGATTTATGCCGAGGCCGACGTCTTCGACGAGGAGTGGCACGCGCCGGAACGGCGGCGGTCGGTCGCGAAGGCGTTTCTCTCGGATCTCCGAGATCTCAAGGTCGGCGACCTGGTGGTCCACGTCGACCACGGGATCGGGGCGTTTGTCGGCCTCAAGCGGATCGGTGTCGGCGACACGGTGCAGGAGTTTCTCGAGCTGCGGTATGCCGGCGACGACAAACTGTTTGTGCCCGTCGAGCGGCTCGACCTGGTTCAGAAGTACACCGGCGGCACACGTCCGCCGCTCGACAGGTTAGGCGGCACGTCGTGGGAGCGCGCGAAAACGAAGGTCAAGCGAGCCATGCGCGACATGGCGGAAGAGCTGCTCAAGCTCTACGCCGCGCGCAAGGCCGTGCCCGGCCACGCCTTCAGCCCCGACTCGCACTGGCAGCGGGAGTTCGAGGATGCGTTCGAGTACGAGCTGACGCCGGATCAGGCGACCGCGATCGTCGAGATCAAGCGTGACATGGAGGCCCCGACGCCGATGGACCGGCTGTTGTGCGGCGACGTCGGCTACGGCAAGACCGAGGTGGCCATGCGCGCCGCGTTCAAGGCGGTGATGGACGGGAAGCAATCAGCATTTCTGGCGCCGACGACCGTGCTGGCGTTTCAGCATCAGAAGACGCTCAAGGAGCGGTTCGCCGGATTCCCCGTACGCATCGACATGGTCAGCCGCTTCCGCTCCAAGGCAGAGCAGAACGAGGTGCTGGCCGATCTGGCCGCCGGCAAAGTCGACATCATCGTGGGCACCCATCGGCTGCTGTCGAAGGACGTGAGGTTCCACGATCTCGGGCTGCTCGTCGTAGACGAGGAACAGCGGTTTGGCGTCGCGCACAAGGAGAAGATCAAGCAGCTCAAAAAGAGTGTGGACGTGCTGACGATGAGCGCGACGCCGATTCCCCGGACGCTCAATATGTCGCTCGTCGGCATCCGCGACATGTCGATCATCGAGACACCGCCCAAGGATCGTCTCTCGATTCAAACGAGCGTCGTCAAGTTCGATCGGGAGGTCATCCGGCGGGCGATCCGCAACGAGCTGGCTCGCAGCGGACAGGTATATTTCGTCCACAATCGCGTGGAATCGATCTTCTCGATCGGCAATCTCATCGCGCGTCTGGTGCCGGAGGCCCGCGTGGTCGTCGGGCACGGGCAGATGGACGAGGCTGCGCTCGAGCGCGCGATGCTCGATTTCGTGGCGCGCAAGTTCGACGTGCTGCTGGCCACGACGATTGTCGAGAACGGCCTGGACATTCCCAACGCCAATACCATTGTGATCAACCGCGCGGACCGCTACGGCCTGTCGCAGCTCTATCAGCTTCGCGGCCGCGTGGGCCGGTCGGACCGCCCGGCCTACGCCTATTTGCTGATTCCACCCGACGACAATCTGGCGCCGATTGCGAAGAAGCGGCTCGCGGCCATCAAGGAGTTCAGCGATCTCGGCAGCGGGTTTCGCATCGCCGCGCTCGATCTCGAGATTCGCGGCGCCGGCAACCTGCTCGGTGGAGAACAGAGCGGGCAGATTGATGCCATAGGCTTCGAGATGTACATGAAGCTCCTCGAACAGACGGTCCGTGAGCTCAAGGGCGAAGAGATCGAGGACGAAGTGCGAGCGACCGTGAACCTGGGGGTCGATCTGCGGATCGACGAATCGTACGTGCCCGATGTGAACCAGCGGCTGATGCTCTACCGAAAGGTGGCTGCGGCGCGGCGCGAGGAAGAGATCGATCGTGTGCTGGAGGAGGCCGCGGATCGCTACGGCCCGATGCCGGCCACATTCCTGAACCTGGCCGATTACGGCCGCATCCGCGTGATGGCCGACCGGCTCGGCATCGACACCATCGACCGCGAAGGCCGTACCGTCGTCCTACGGTTCAGGCCGCAGGCGAAGGTCGATCCCGCGCGGCTCGTCTCGCTGGTGCGGCAGCGATCTGGCCTGGTGCTCGTCCCGCCCGCGGCTCTTCGGGTGCACTTGGATGGGATTGGGGATTCGGGATTCGGGGTTCGGGGCGCCGGCAGGATTCTTCCTTCAGGCCCCAAATCCCGAATCCCGAATCCCCAATCCCGACTCCCAAGTCCCTGGGCGCGGTTCGAACGGAACGCGAAAGCCGCACCCAAGGAAGATCCGCGGGCGCCGGGCGGGATGCTGGAACAGGTCGGCGACGTGTTGAGCGAACTGCTCGATCGAGGGTAAAATGCGACGTTTGAATACGTTACCCATGTACCGGCGTCGGCGCTTCGTCCGCGAGACCGTCCTCTGCGCCGCGTTGGCAGTGGCTGGGATCGCCGACGCCCAGGTGATCGAGCAGATCCTGGTCAAGGTGAACGGCGAAGTGTTCTCCACGACCGACCTCGAGAACCGCCAGGCCCTCACGCTGCGCCAGCGTAACCTGACCCTCGATCTAAGAACCGCGTCGAGCGACCAGCAGCTCCGCAAGCTGCTCGACGAGATCATGCCGCAGCTCATGGTTGATGCCATCAACGAGCTGGTTGTCGTGCAGCGCGGCAAAGAGCTGGGGTACGTGCTGAGCGACGAGGAGTTCAAGAGGGTCGTGGACAACATCCGGAAGGAAAACAAGCTCGAAACGGAGGAGCAGTTCCAGGCGGCCCTCAAAGGTGAGGGCCTGACGATGGCCGACTTGAGGCGGAACCTGGAGCGGCAGATGATCTACCAGCGGGTGCAGCAGACCGAGGTCCTTGGCCGGGTGGGTGTGACCGACGAGGAAGCGAGAAGGTATTACGACACCCACATGAATGAGTTCACGACGCCGGCGTCGGTCACCGTGCGCGAGATTCTCATCCCCGTTCCGAGCGACGAACGAGGCACCAACGTCGCGGCAGACGAGGCGGCCAAGGCGCGGGCCGATGCGGTGCGCGAGCGCCTGCTCGCCGGAGAGCGCTTCGAGCAGCTCGTCGCCGAGGTGTCCGAAGCGCCCTCACGCGCGAGTGGC